>Ga0208439_1000017_pt1 | contig 109879 bp, 154 predicted proteins | sample ColrivemetaGS703_FD_187621 | JGI IMG/M metagenome (GOLD analysis project Ga0208439, IMG submission 187621) | Estuarine microbial communities from the Columbia River estuary - Freshwater metaG S.703 (SPAdes) (version 2) | ecosystem: Environmental > Aquatic > Marine > Intertidal zone > Estuary ...
TATATGAAACTCCACTATGGCAAGATGACCGCTAATTATTCTCTTGGAGTATATCTCCATAACTGGGGCTATCCGATCAAACACGAATGGGAAATTGGTTTGTATCTCTTTAGATGGTATATAGGAATAGACTTCTTTAAATGACACATGACTGCAAATATGAACTAGACCTTGATGGTCAAGTAACCTGTACTCTGTGTGGTGCTATGGATGATGATATGACATGTTAGATGTCCTATGCTTTAACTGTGGGGGTATGTATCAAGTAGCCTATGGTACAAAAGAGATTACGAAGCAATGTCCAAAATGCCAGGGTATCAAACACTCTTAATAGCCTTATTGACCATACGGATCAAACCTCTCTTAGTAACCTTACTTGCATCAAATGTCTCTGTATAGCCCCCTTGTGGCATATCCTCCTTATGTAGGTATGACCCATGTTTCTTCTTTAGTGTTTGTATTACTAGGGATTCTATGGCTCTTGCCTTATCCCGTTCGAAAAAATGCCAATATGAGACTAATATCCAACCCTTGGTCCTATGACTAGCAAACCTCTTACCTGATATATCTGATATCCCTATCTTGACAGCCTTATGTATGGGGCTGTATAGTATATATAGGATGGCTTCGTTCATAGGTCTATTATACTTGACTTCCCCGCCAAAATTGGATATACTTGATCTATGGACATAGACGAGATGGTATTAAAAATGCAAATATCAGATAGATTAAAGCAAGAGTCTTATGATGTTTGGGATAGGGTTAAAGTCATTAAGAACCAAGACTATCATGATGGAGTTGTAAAAGGTCTTAAGATGGCTGCTGACCTTGTAGCCAAACTATGATTACGAACATGGAAATCCCAGACCCATTTACTGCCTTTCGCATAGCCAAATATGCTAAACAAAAGTATGGTGCCAGATATGACTTCTTCTCTGGTGAATGGGATATGAACTGTGGTGCTTGTGGAGAACTTATTAATGCCAATACCCGCAAACTTTTAACTAAGATCCGTCTTTATCATACAAGAAATGAGTGCCTTGGTGGATATTAAAACAAGAAACTGCACTGCTACTACCAACAGAGGAACAAGGTGTTGGAACAAAGTAGAAAACTTTAGAACTGCCAGCCTATGTCATGTTCATGATCCAGATGGTACATTTAGGCAACAGTTGAAGGCTAAAGGATTAGGCAGCCCAAAGACCAAGAAGAAAAAAGTTAAAACAGTTAACAAAAAAGAATGTCAGCATACTTGGTACATGCGTGAAGAAGGTATTCAATGTACTAAGTGTTTTGTCCTATGGGATAAGAGTATGGATACTAACCAATAGTGCCCGTGTAGGGCATGGGAAGGTTTATAGAACCTCTATTTTGCGCCGAACTTTAAAAGCGTATTAAGCGATTTCGCCCGAACCAGTAATTGATCCTGCGCCGTCTATACCTTTAGGCATGCTGTATATGCTCCATGATCCTGTGTCTCCTGGTGGATACCCTGGGTTGTTTGGATTACCGCTTCTAATATAATATGCTCCTGCTATACCGTATGGGTTACCATCAGCAAGAATAATATCTCCTATAGCGTAATCTGCGCCGTTGTTGTATGCGCCTTGATAATTTGGTGGTGTTGGCATAAGATTATTATATCATCATATTTGACATTCAAGGGGTGGTGGGTGTATAATTGATATATGAACGTATACACAGTATCACTATTAGACTACGATAGATCCTTTCATTTGGACATTATGGCTGCCACGGAAGAAGAGGCTAGAGCAATTGCCATGCGAGAAGAACCATACATGACCATTACAAGTATTGATTGCCTAACATGAGCATAGATGAAATGTCATTAAGAGAAGAAATAGCAAGGGAAATTGAAGCCTTGCCAATTGAGTCTGGTGTAACTAATGCATTAGGTATGCGTCTTGCTGCTGCACATATAGCAAGAGGTAAAGATAACTATATGACTAGACATTTTGAAACTCAGGTAGACTTTGAATAAAAATGAATGCGTCAAGTGTGAGATGCATCAAAAAGATCCTTTGTTTTGGGAGACGCATCAAACAATGACTGATGGTAGAATTTGGTGTGCTTATGCCAAAAGAACCTAAGATAACTCAAATGGACTGGCGTAGCCTTGGCTATTGGCCTGTATGGAAAGATGGAAAGAAAGTGTGGGTGCCTAAAGATGAAACACACAACAAAGATTGAAAAGACTAAAGTACTTCCATTACGATGGATTGGAAATTTTCTTGGTGAATACGCTGGTAATCATTTAGTTAAAGCATTTAATTATGATGAAGATGATAACCTTGGCTTTAGATTTAAGTACCACGCAAAAATGTGGAAGATCCTTAATAAGCCTTATGAGCGTTGGGGAACATATTATTTACTTGACATAGAAGGATTAAGCAAAGACTTAAACGGTGCTGGTTGGGATGACTATGATGAGTTTGGGAAAGCCTACTGGGATAAAGAATGAAAGAAGAACAAGTACGAGCAATGTTTGAGTTGTCTAATAAGATAGATAACTATGAATTTAAACTTAAACTTAAATGTGAAATATGTGGACCTATTCTTAGAGGTGCAGATGCTTCTAGATATCCTGTTTGTAAAAGACATAAGAACAAGTAATCTGTTATACTGAATAAACAAGCGAGTGTTGCATAATGGTAGTGCATCATCCTTCCAAGTTGATTGTGCCAGTTCGATTCTGGTCACTCGCTCCACGGCCCTATCGTCTAGTGGTTAGGATACCAGGCTTTCATCTTGGTGGGCAGAGTTCAATTCTCTGTAGGGCTACTAATTCCAGATCGTCCAATGGCAGGACAACGGCCTTTGAAGCCGTGAATCATAGTTCGAGTCTATGTCTGGAAGCGTTTGACTTTCAAACTTCTTAGGAGTAGAATAGAACTATGGATCAAACAAAACACAACAGGTCTTTAACTTGTCCAGTATGCAAAAAAGAATGGATACTAAGATGGGGAATCATGGCTAATGAAAGTTTATCTAAACATATGAAGGAGCACGAGTGAAACCCTTAGCAGTAATATTCGATGTAGATGGAACGCTAGCCAATGTAGATCCATACATCCACCATGTTCGTGGCTCTAATAGGGACTATGAGGCTTTTCATGAGGCTTCTATAGATGCCCTGCCAAATTTTGAAGTAGTCCAAATGCTTAATGAGGCATTCTTTGATCAGATGCATATTATTATTGTTACCTCACGAAAAGAAGTTTGGCGTGGACTAACATCTTATTGGCTTGCCAAGAACGATATTGGACATCACGCATTATATATGCGTAGTGATGATGACAACAGACCAGACTATGAAGTTAAAAAAGATATTCTACTTAAGATTAAGAAGCATTGGAATGTTTTTCATGCAGTAGATGATAACCCTAGTGTTATTAAGTTATGGGAAAACTATGGAATTCCTACTACTAAGATTGGTGACTGGGATGGCAATCGTGATTAATGAGAACGGAGTATATCAATGATAAGTTATTTATTTATAATTCCTGCTTTTATTGCAGGGTATGTAGTATGTTATTTAGTTATGACAAAAGGAGTTAACCAAGGTGAATAGTAAATATAAGATTGACATGGGCGATGATGAATTTGTTTTTGTTCCAGATAATATTAAGTATCAAATTATTCAAGATCAGTTAATTAAATCTTATCACTGGGTAATTGGTATGTCAATGTTTATGGTTGGGTTCTTGGTTGGTCTATTAGCAAGATAAGGTCTAGCACCAGTAGCCAAGTTGGTTAAGGCACCGAACTCATAATTCGGCTATCGTAGGTTCAAGTCCTACCTGGTGTACCACACCTCTGTAGTTCAGTGGACAGAACGTTGGACTTCTAAGCCAAGCGTCGCAGGTTCGATTCCTGCCAGGGGTACTCTACTTTTTAGGATGTTTTGGTTCGTATGGAGCGATCTTAGACTTAATTCGACCATCTTTATATAGTCTAACAATCCATCCATCTTTTATCTGTACTGGATTAAACGCTGCTGCTTTTTTCTTTGGCATTATAGTGAGTGTCTCTCTGTTTGTACCTTTGTGTAGTCCTTGCCAAAATCAGCAAACAAAGCCTTTGCAGCAGGAACACAGTTAGGAACTGGCTTACCGTCTGCTCCTGGCTTCATTCCACGCTGTACATAACCATCCCAACAAGGTGCTTGCTTGTTTAGATCTGAACAGCAATCGCTCTTCATTTCTTCTGCCTGACAAACAGGACAGTTCTCACAGTTTACATTTAACTCTTTACATGTTGGGCATCCGCAACCATCATACTCTTTACCTTGGTAGGTCTCTGTTGGCATAATTGGATTTTCTGCTTTGCCCAATTGAGAATCAAACATTGCCATTGCGACTTCTGAATCCATACCTTCTTCTTTCATGCTGTGATTGTTTATATCAATAACTTCAGCATCCTTGTACATCATTCCAATACTGTATGCTGTTGGTTCCCATGTACCGTCTTCTTCTTCATAAATTCTAACAGCCATTGCTGGGTTTTCTGGTGGCATTGACTCAATTGCATACTCTGTTCCAGGAACACCATAGGTGCCACCTTCACTCATAATATGCTCTACCATGCCATGAATCATGCCTTCTGATGTCATGCCCATAACAAAGTCGCCCTCTTTTATCATCTAATAATTATAGCATAAGAAAAGAGCAGTTTAGAGACGACTGCTCAGGTCTATTAGCCACGAAGGTTCAACTCCTGCCAACTCTTCCATCAAGGAAGCATCCGTTGCAAAACCTTTTAAAGTCTTAAGCGGAATAGTGTCTATTATACTACGGTTTTGAACTTATTTCTGCTACTCTTGCCTTTGAGAACTTAAGCATAGCGCTCCTGATTGGGGAGTATCCCAAGTCCTCAGCCTTCTTGCCACAGGTATCAAGCATGAAGTTAAAGAACTTTTTAACTGAATCATTCTTTGAGTTTTTCTCTTTATATGCTATTCCATATGTAAAAGTAGATATGTTATAAGATAGTTTATTAGGGTTCTTATAGTTAATCTTAACTACCCCGCTTTTATCTGGAACAAAGTCTCCAAGGAATACTGAGGCTGCGCCTACTGTTGGCTGCATAAACCTTCCAGCCTCATTCTCAACAGAGACTGTTTTTAATCCTCTTGCATATGATATCTCGTTATATCCAATAGATCCATTTGTTGTTCCTTGTACCATTGCAATTCCATGTGATCCAGAAGCACTGTTCATATACTGCCTAGATATGTCTCCAGGGAATGCAGTACCAAAGTTTTTGTTGCCTGGCTTTGTCCAGATTGCTGGAGCAACTGCATTTAAATATGAAGTAAAAACTTCTGAAGTTCCAGAACCATCAACACGGTATACAACTCTAATCTTTGTTGCTGGTATCTTAGGTAGTCTTGCTCCTATCATGTTTTCTTTTAGTATTTGTGGATCGTTCCACATTGTTATTTGTCCCGCAAAAACTTTAGCAAGTGTATCTCTGCTCATCTTAATAGTAATCTTATATTCATCAAGTTTGTATATAATTCCAATTGGCCCTGCAACTAATGGTACATAGGTGAACTCTTTTGATGGTTTTTGTTCTGATCCTGAATAAGGAACATCTGACATAGCAAAGTCTGTTATTCCATTTGTAAACATATTCTTTCCAGCACCTGAGCCAGATGCTCCATATACAACAGAATCTCCTGTTGATTTCATAAATTCGACCCTGCATCTGTCTATAAAGTTAGCAGCAAATGTGGATCCAGCACCTTGAAGGTTATCAGCATGTGAAGGAGTAATAAAAAAAGCATTAGCAAATATGGCTAATGCTATTGGTAAAGCAATGAATTTAAATTTCATACTTATAGTATATCTGATCTGAATGTAAATTTTTGTTATAATTGGTAAACTAAAAGTTAACTTTAGATGAATAGTGAGCAGTTTTAGTCATACTCAGGACTAGTGACTACTTGATTTTGATTGTCTTAGGCTTTTTATCTTCAGGAACAATGCGAACTACATGAACATGTAGCATGCCGTCCTTTAGTTCTGCAGAAGTAACTTCCATATATTCTCCAAGAGCAAATGATCGTACAAATTTACGACCAGCGATACCCTTGTGAACTACTTCAGCGTCTGTTACTTCTACAATCTCACCCTTAATAATAAGAGTTCCATTGTCTACTGAGACATCAATGTCTTCCCTGGAAAATCCAGCAATAGCCAATGAGATCTGATATGTATCTTCATCTAGTTTTAGAAGATCGTAGGGTGGATATGATTGTGAATTTGTTTTATGTGCTGTATTTAGGCGACTCAACTCTCTGTTGAAGCCAATAAAAAAAGGATCATTAAATAGATCCAAGGTTGTTGTTACCATGTTATTCCCCTTTCAAGCGAATAAGTTAATTTACCCCCCTATCGGGCAGGTACCTTAATTATAGCATAGAAAAACAGGCTAGTCAACTACCCTAGCCTGCTAATCTAATTAGTTACTTCTTTGCTGCTGCTTTCTTTGCTGGAGACTTCTTAGGTGTTACCCTAAGTCCCGCTGCCTTCAATGCCTTTTCGACTTCTGGTACTTCTGGTAGTCTTCCAAAAGCAGAATCGTTAGGGTTGATTGCTCTCAATGCAACAGGTGCGATTGCAGCAATTAGTGCGTATGCAAGTGTCTTAGGATCTGTAACCCCAGACATATATAGAGCGATGGCTGCACCAAGAACGGATCTTCCGTATGATGCTAGCATTGCCTTTAGTTGTTCTGTATTCATTTTATTCCTCCTAGGATATGAATTTTGTTAGTACTGTAAAACCAATCCATAGACCAATAATTCCTGCGACTCCCGCAAAAACTGGTGGTGCTGGTACTGGCAATTTGAATGCAGCAAATACTACGCCACACCCAAAACCTGTTAGTATTGATAATATAATATCTTTCATGGTGTATACCTTTCATTTCTCAATTGATCGTAATGCTTTAAGCATAAATCTATTATTCTTATTTCTGAAGATGCCCAAATTTTTTCAGACTGTTCTTTGCAGTCTTTTACTTCGCAGACTTGATAGCCAGCGTAAGGCAAATCTTTAGGATTTTTTAATTCTATCACTACTCTAGTTTACCATAGTCTTCAGGAAGAAGCCCCTTTAGTTCTTTATAGGCAGAAGAGATCTTCTTCATTGAATAGTAGTGAGGATACGCTGAGCCAACAACCCCATACTCGTCAAAATATTTTATTTCTGGCTCAATATCTTTAATAAACTTACCAATCGTACTCTGAACATCCTCTATGTAGGTATATGACCAGTCACGAGATTCTGACAAAAATTTTATAAAATCATCTTTTGCCTGTTGTTCATTATCTTGTTTTTCATTAAACTCTTCTACAAAAAACTTTGAAGCAATTTCAAGATCTATTTTTGTTTGAGCAACAAGAACCTTGAGTTTTTTATTTTCAAGCCAGAAGTGTGAAGATGAAAAAAAAGAAAAAAGAAACAAAATAAGAAATATTAAAGAAACAATAGTGTTAATCATTTAAATCCCTCCATACATAATAGTCTAAACTTCCATCTCTAGGAAACTCATCATCAAACCATATCTCTGAGTTACTGTTCATTTGGATTCCAACTTCCAATGATCACTGTGCCTTGGCATCTATCACATACATCGTAAACGTTTAAAGTAAATGGACATTTAGATATTCTGCTTTTGTGTCCAATTATTTTACAAATAATTATATTCTTAATCTTCTTTGCCTCCTTCACGAACTAAGAGTACAATTGCTCCGTTGTCTTCTAGGGCTTTTTTTGCACGAACCATATATTCTACTGCTTCTTTTCTTTCTTCACCAGAAAGGCTCATAAATTGTTTTTCACTTGCCTTTACTGTTAAAAAGTTGTCATGATCTACTATTTGAAGTTCAAAATTCTTTGGTCCTCTAAGTGATCTAAAGGCTCTTCTCATTGAATCTGTATACATTACTATTCTCTCTTCCAATGTAGGTAGGACTTAATATAAACAGCAGCATAGGCTAATGCACTAAATATAAAACCATACTGATCTGTATTGATAGCATAAGCAATCCAAAGTACTTCATTAAACAATAACACATACCATCCCCAAATGGTCTTACGACCAACAAAGAAGATGCCTGTAACGCCAATTACGGCTAATACCCATGAAAACATTATGAAGCCTATCTATTAGATATCTATTGTATCAGATACGGGTAGTCTGTGCAAATCCCCGCAGGAGTGTACATTAATTCATTACTATCTAATCTAAGATCAACCTTAATAGAATTACTTCCAGTTGCCTTACCTGGATAGGTCCAGATGTATCCGTTACTTGTTAGTGTGAAGTCATCTTGTTGGTGCCAAAAGAATCTTGCTGTTGGCTGCTTATTAATAAAATGATCTAAAGCATTGAAGTCCTTGCAATGAAACCAAGCCTTATCTCTGATCTTGTAAAACTCTTCTGGTGAAACAATGTATTGTGGCTCATCATGACCAAACCATATTGCATTTTGATGCCACCAAACATCTACCTCTACATCATAACCCTGTGCGATTGCATCAAGTAAGTAGTCTGGGCGATTTTCCAATACTGGAACTGGCCCCATCACATTACCACGGTGTGCTATTTTAATCATGTTATCTCCCTTATTAACTTTCGTACGGGATTGTTATACCCATAGTCTACCTTATGAACTAAGTATACCTGATCTATATTCTGACTATCTGTGAAAAACGAAGAAAATTTATTTATTTCCCCGCTTAAAATCAACTTTAGGTCTTCTATAGATAGGTCCCAATAACTAATTATACCAGGATAGTCCTTTACTTTTTCTGAAAAATACTTGGCTACAGTGGGGACTATAAACTCTTCATAGCAATGACCCTCTCTATTATACAGAGGTGTGCACTTTATCATTTCATACATTCTGTTTGAAATTGTTTTACTAAAAGAAATACCCTCTACCAAAAACTTTTCAATGTCATTATTAAAAAAGGTTTTTTCTTCTTCAGTAAAGACATCCATTTTTGTATTTAATGCGTACTCCATTGCATCTCTTTTTTCTTTTGTTGGCGTTGGCATACAAGCATCAACTCCATCTAAATATTCTTCTATCCCATGTCTAATAAACAACATCTTAGGATAAAATATAATCTCATAATCAAAGCCTATGCTCTTGCTTATTAGCAGGTCATGGTTTGAAACCAATGCTTTTATTTTTGTACCCCATTGACCATGAGCATATCTGTTAGGATTAATATAAACATTATTTATAGAAGAAAATCTATTGAAATCAAAATCATTAAAATCAGGTGACACATGCAAAACAATCACAGGATCTTTTACAAACTTTTTAATATTAAGAATTAAATCGCCTACAACATCTGGATCTTTATAGACCAAACAATTAAAAAATATCTTCATTGTTATTTATTTGATAGATAGTAATTAAGGTCTTCTGGAGTTCCAATGCCCCACATCTTATTAACTGTGGTTGTATAAACTTGCTTTCCATCTCCAATAGCCTCATTAAAAACAGGGCAAGTATAGAACTCACCATTTACTCTGATATCTTTTTCAATCATCTGCTCTGCATACTTTACGAAATCAGATCCGTGCTTCCAATAATAAATACCAACAGTAGCATCATCACTAATAGGTTTCTTTTCAGCAACCTCAGTTACCAGTCCCAATTCATTTACTTTCGCATATGACCATTTTGGATGGGTAGACTTGAAGGTAGCAATGCCACCATCAGCATTCTTGCTATGCATTTCATACAAGAACTCTCTACTATTCCAATCAACTATTTGATCAGAGTTAGCCATTACTAGAGGCTCGTCATTGTTGATAAACTCTTTAGCCAATAGGCATGTTACTGCTGCTCCTTCTGTTACTCCATCTACCTGCACAATATTGCAGTTAGGGGTTATAGCATTAAGAAGATAACTAAGATTATATTTCTCAAAGTGAGATTTTTGTACAATGTATGTGTAGGTAGCCTCAATAGCCAGATTGTCCACCACAGCCTGAATCATGGGTTTATCGTGTACATCTATAAGTGGCTTAGGGAAAGCGTATCCAGCCTCCGCAAAACGGCTTCCAGCCCCTGCCATGGGTATTAGAACGTTCAGGTTAGACTCCTTCCAAGAACCTTTATTTGATAGTAATATAGTAACAGCCTTTTCAATTTTATCTAAGTCTAGATCTCTTCTATTTTTTACTTTTATTAAGGTAGCCTTGCTATCAATAGCAGCAATCCTTCCAACAATGCTATCTTCAAATATAATAGTATCATCAGTGATGCAGCCGAAATATGACATTGCCTTCCAATACATTTCTGGGTGAGGCTTAGGATGTTTAACATCTTCGTTACTAACTATATGCTCTACAAAATCTTTGATTCCTAGTCTTGTTAAACATATCTCAATTGTTTCTAAAATACTATTGCTGGCAACAGCAATATTAATATTATTTTTCTTTATTAATTCCATGAAAGAAATTAACTCAGTGTCTTCGGGTATGTTGCTAAACATATCTACAGTTATTCTTTGTTTGTCCATCCAGATATCTCTATGGCTCTCCTTGCTAAGTCCCTTGCGATCTGACAAAAGGTTTAACTTGGAGTGAGTAGGAAGACCTTCATATATTGTTGCCTGCTCTTCTTTAGATATAACATACTTTTCATCTACACCAGCAAGAGCCTTATTTAAAGCATCAAAGTGCATCCCCTTGCTATCAATAAGGACACCATCAAGATCAAATATTATTAATTTTTTCATTTATTGTTTCTAACAAGAGAGGAGAAAGAGTCATGATTTAGCATCTTATTAATAATAGTTTGTGATTGTCTATCATGATTTTGTATTGATAAGTAATAGTGATTTTTGTTGTAAGCCATCGCATTGTATATGTGATGAATGTCTTCTCTGACATCTACTGGATTATTTGGATCGAAAGGATTTCCCATTGCTTGAAGAAGAGGTGTCACTATCTCAAGAATTGTTCCACCTGGTTTCATGAATAAAGAGTTTGCTATTCCAGAACTTGTTAAAGAAATCAATGTCTTTGTTTCGTAAAAGTAATTTATCTGATCTGCAAAATCTGGAATGTCTTCTGGATAGATAACTTCAACCCCATTATCAATAAAGAATTTCTCAAGAACTTCTTCATCTAAAATTCTATTGTCTCCAGCAAAACTGGCTCCTGGCTTAGTATATTTAAAAGTTCTGTCCTCTACTTTGCCTCTACTTATATAGACAGTTCTAAATGGTCTCACTGATGGATTTTTTACATACGGCATTACAGCCTTATAAAGCAGTTCAAGTTCATCTTCTGATCTTGTAAACCAATCTGCTGAATAAAAGTTATTAATATAAATTTTACTAAACTTAGACATGTCTTCAATGATGTACTTTATTCCAAGATCATCTAGGAATCTTTTAAGAAACTTATAGTAACTTTTTTCATCTTCCCAAGTAACTCCAGAAGAGTCTAATAGCAATGTTGCATCTGGTTGTTCTCTGTGCGATAACAATATTGCAGGAACGCAGGTATAGTAAAAATTATACATTCCAATATTTAATGACAACAAAATCTTTTTATCAGGAGAACAAAAAGAAGGAAAAGTATCAGTGAATTCTTCAACATGACCTTCTTTTGGGTGTACTATGTCAAACCTTAAACTAGGCCGATCAAACTCTATAGTGTAGTAACCTTCATAGTGTGTTAGATGGTCTTTGTTTGTCTGTTTTATTGTTGATATGCTCACGTGGTAATCCTTTCAAATATTGCAGAAAGAAGTTTGTCATTGTTTATTTTGTTTACAATGTCTGTTGCTTTTCTGCTTTTATTTTGTATGCTTATGTAGTTGTGATCTTTATTGAATGCATATGCTGAATAGAAATGATGTAGGGCTTCTTCTGAGTCCTTCATTCCATCCTCTCTTGTATTATTATTTACAACCATTGTAGTTACTAACTCAACTATGTTTGATCTTGGTTGCATAAAAATAGCGTTTGTGCCACCTCCACCAGTTAAATGAACAAGGGTTTCAGTTTCATAAAAGAACTTTACTTGATCCTCAAATGTTTCAAATTTTATATCTGGACTTACAACTTCAAACCCAATAGAAGTAAAAAAGTTTTCTAAAATTTCTTCATTATCTATCCTGTTATCATTTTTAAATGATGGGCCATCAACAAATGTGTCTTCATAGTCCCTATTGCCCATAGACTTTCTGCTTAGATAAACCTTTCTAAAAGGCTTTACATCTTCTGTAATAATAAACTTTCTGCAAAGATCATAAACAGCATTTCCTGGATTGACATCATCATTTAGTGTGGTCTGAGTATAAAAGTTATCAGCAACTATATTTGTTGACTCATCTGTTTTAATAAATCTAAAGTTTGCTTTAAGTTTTGATAGTAGTCTTGAAAACATTTTTAGATATTTTTCGTCCATTTCATACATGTTTCTAATATCAAATATGAATAATGCTTCTGGAGTCTTTTCAAATTGATATAAAAAAGGAGCAACCGTCTCATGAAAAAAGTGATATGGTCCGTTAAACATAGTCATAAAAACCTTTGGCTGATCTGATACAAAAACCATCGTATTCGGATCACGCTCTACTAACTTAAGATTTACCTCTCCTGGTACTACTGGAGTATTTAGAAACCTATGTGATTGCCCTTGTCCCCCCAAAATTTGAGGGTGCCAAGAATATTTGAAAACAGGATTGCGTTCAGTAGTGTTATGAAGTATTGTTGTGGCTGTCATTTTATCCTTTTTCTATTGTTAGTGCTTCCCAAGTATTTGCCCAGGCCTCTTTAGTCTTATGATTATTAAACTCCTTAGATATTATACCACTTTCAAGGAATACTCCTCCCCACACTCCCCATTCTTTTTGAGATATGCCCACTGCAAAGCAAGTATTTGAAACTGGACACGTGGAACAAAGTTTATCTACTGCTGGTCTAAGAAATGCATCCTCTTCATACTTATCAAAGAATAAGTTTGTATCATAGTCTAAACAAAGTCCATCGTCTTTCCACTCATGCTTAGGCATACTATCCTACAAACTTATCAGGTATATCCCAGCCAAGTGTTGTTGGTTCAAAGCGCTTTTGAAAATGCCATTGACCATTCCTAAAAGCACCTTGGTTAGAAGTTCTTGCCTTATCAGAAACATATGAGTTTACCACTGTCCATCCATCCCAAAACAAGGACTTGTTCTTTGCAACGACTTCTTCCATTTTTTCTAATGATGTAATATTCATTTCTCTCCCTTAGTAACTAAATATTGCGGTTTCAATATTTTGATTTAATGCCTTTTCTACAAGTTTAGATTGCTGCTCATTTGGCAATGAAAAGAATGCAAAGTAGTTTATATCTACCAGATTATCCTCTATCCAACTTGGTGCTACTTTATAAAACTTTATCTTCTTTCCACGAGATTTCATTCCTCTTTCAGATAAGTTTACAAACTCAGAGACCATGGAGTTAAGAGCACCTGGACCTGCTGAGTAAACATAGAAATACTGATCTTCATCTTTTAATGCTGACATGGCAACACCCATAGCACGAAGAAACACGTTGTAGTCACTAAAACTACTTGTTCCCTGAACTGCTACTATCATTGTCTTTCCCATCTCTTAGTTGATCTATTATAAAAAGCATCTTGTCTAATTGTACCTTGTCCATACCCATTGTGTCAACTACGGATGTTGAGTCTTTATCAATCACATCCCCCAAAAAGTCGGCAGAATAAAACAGGTTGTCCCTGATCCAAAAAGCCTGACCATCTAAAACTATTACACGAACATTGGTTTTTTCTTCATGCTTGTATGCCTGTGTATTTTTATTTATTTTTTTACCTTCTTGAGGTGGAAGTAAGGGTTTAACTATTTCAAGCATGTGAGACTGGCTATACTTAATAACAAAGTCTTTTTTATTAATCTTTATTTTGTTTTTGTTTTGAATAAAAATAATAAAAAATATGCCAACAAAAGCACCAACAAAATACTCTAGGCTTATCATAGTTTAATTATATCATTCATCAAAATACAGGACTCTTACAACCTCTTTAAGCATTATTTGAACCTCTGGACTTAGTTTTGCCACCTCTTCTTTGTCCAATGCTTTTTCTGTTAATGAAACCAAAGGGTTTGAATCTGTAACATCCATAACAACAAAATTATTTTCCCACAGGAACATCATTTCTTTTGAGAAATATGTTTGTGTATCTTTATATAGTTCTGGATAGTTTTTTGCTAGTTTTTCTGTAAAAGTATAAAGAAACTCTCCAGTCTCCTCATCAATCCCAGAAACCTCTAGCGATCCATCAAGGATCATATTTTCAATCTGATCGTCTGGATTCACGTTATTCTCCTAAAGCAAATTTTTTAAACTTTTCCTTATTCATTGGACCCTTCCAACGATTCAACTCTTCGCCTTCTTCAGACAAAAGAATAAAAGTAGGAACAGCCTGAATTTTATGCTCTTGAGCCAATTTGAATTCATCATCAGCATCAATCCTTATGACTGATGGCTCTAAATATTCTTTTTCAAACTCTTCAACAATTGGCTTCATTGCCTTGCAAGGACCGCACCATTGGGCTGTAAAATATAATACTGTTGACATAACTACTCCTAGTTGCTATAAATTGGTTGGTCTTCTTCAAGAACCTTTGTTCCTGTATTCTCAGCATAGAAACCAAGAAGTGCCTCAAATGATCTATCTGAGCCGTCATAAGCCTTAATCTTTTTCCCATTTTCATCTGCTATTACAAATGCTGGAATCATATCTGCTTCTAGTTGTGAAGAAATCTCTCTATACTCATTTGCACTATCTTCAATTAAAACAATGTTATTATTTGAGTAATACTTTTCTACCAGATCAAAGATAGCACTCTTTGCTGCTCTGCAATATGGACACCAGTCGGCAACCAGAATATAAAATTTATTGTTATTCATTAGTAGGATTCTCCCTTTGCTCTATTCTCTATTAGTTTTTCTCGTTCATCTACAATGCTTATCATAAAGGACATCATACTATTGTACCCATCAGGAATTGCCATAATCCTGTTGTAGTGGTGTCCACAGAACATTAAGTCCCCAGAGATTCCAGTTACTTTTACAAGGGCTTCAGCATTACAACTGTCACATCTATCTTTAGGACCGAGAGTCCATTCCTTAACCTCATCAACTTCACGGTTAAAAATCTTATCTGTTATCACACTCATATTATACCTTTCGATTGTCTGTTTTATAGAATCCGCTACCGTTAAAAGTAACTCCTATAGATGAGTATACACGAGTTAGAGGAACATTGCAACTCTCACAGGAATAACCTGGATCATCTTCTGACATTCCTCTAACTTTTGTATATTCTAAATTACAGTCTGAACAAACATAATCATACGCTGGCATTACTTACCGCTTTTCTTCCTTGCCTTTGCAAGTGCACCAAAATCTTTTACTTTGGTATCTCCAAGATAACCCCAAGCATATCCATCATTAATCATCATATCATTAAGTGATACGGTGTTTCCATCTACATATACCCAGCCTAAAATGCGACCATACTTTTCAGATGAATCCATCTTCTCAGTCTTAATTACAACAGACTTAGCGTCCTTTAGAGCCTTCTTTAGATACTCCTTGGCTTCTAGACCTAGGGCCTTCTCAGCAAGGTCCTTAGTACGGGACTCAGGGGTATCAATACCAGCCAGTCTAACACGAGATGCAAATAGGATATCAAACCCTAAATCAATAAGAACATCAATGGTATCTCCATCTACGACATTCTCTACTTTTCTTACATAGTATTCATACATTATCTATATACCTTCTTTGTCCAGTGATTCTTAATATAGTTATTAAAAATTGTTGAGTTAAAATTTCTTTCTTGAAGTTTTTTGTGTTCATCTCCCTCATAACTAAGGAAGTGAGACTGCCATGTATCTCTTTTAAAAGGTGTTAACTGAATCATAGGAGTTCCCTTTAGAACAATGCCCTCAAACCCTTCTTGAAGCCATACAGGAAAAACTACCTCTAATACAGAACTATCAGTATCAATTATTGCTGGTATTGCTCTAAATGGACCATCTTCATACCCAGCAGGATGACTTATCATTGTAGAGTATCCTGGTGGAGTCTTAGGTATCCAAGTGTTCATATACTTAAATACCTTGCCATATCCAGTTGGAGGTTTCACTCTTGCTGCACTGTCTCCATGTTTTTGAAAGACATCTCCATGCCCCTCAAAAGGATTTTGAACAGTTCTCCAAGTTATCCTTTGAAATCCATCAGACTCAATTCTTACCTGTACATCTGTAAATAATGGAACAATATATCCAGAAGTAATTGCATCTAACATAGGTGTGCACTTTTTAAAACTGGCATTCGAAGCGCCATCTTTTACAATTAATGTTCCACCTTTTTTATTTTCATCACTGACTTCATAAGGCAGTTCATCTTTGAACCACTTAGGAACACCAGAAGAAGCAGGATAAGGCCTTAACTGTGTGTCAAAACCAAACTGATCTTTTGCAATAAAATAAATATCTTTAGACATTATTACAGTGCTACCTGTGACTTACCGCCACCAGATGACTTCTTTGCTACTGGCTTAATCTCTTTTGGTGCAGCCTTTTTAGGTGCTACTACAGGAGTTTCTGATAACTTGTTTAGTAGTGGAGCATTTTCTTCTCCAGAATAAACTGGACGACCCCAACCAACTACAGCATTGACCAACTTCTTCTTGTTGTTCTTTACATAACCACGAGTCTTTTCAACGCACATTCCTCCGTTACGCTGGTCTCCCTTTGCAGTTCCTGAAGTATTGCCTTCAATAACTTGAATTGTTCCATCACCGTTGTTCTTAATGCAAATACCCACATGTGAAATACGATTTACACCATCTTCTGGGAAATCAAAATAGATCCAGTCTCCTGCTTGTGGATCATCATTACGAGCATCTGACCAACGCTCTGCTTTCTTAAACCAATCTGCTGCTGCGACTGTTGATGCAGACTTAGGGAATGATTTTACTCCCGCAGTAAATGCTGCCCAAGAAACAAATGATTGGCACCATGGCTGGAAGTTAACCTTAATCCATGCACCGTACTTTGTTTCGTTATCTTTAGGGCCTTCAATTGTGCCCACTTCCTTCTTTGCAACCTCAATGATTGCTTCTACTGATCCTTTAATTGCCATGGTAAAACTCCTTTATCTAGTAAACAGACTACACTCTATTATATCAGAACTAAGCCTGACCTGTCAATCTGTCATGAGTTCTAATCCTATGACAGTTAGCACAAACTACTTCACATTTTGCAATCTCTTTTTTAATTGCTGCCCAAGAAAATCCGTCATGAATCATTCTTGAAATGTTATATTTTTTATCATGAAGGTGATCAAAGTCTAAGACAATGTGATTTTTAAGACCACAATCAACACACCCAGACGCCTCTTTAATATCTAACAGTCTTTTTTTAAACTGTTGTTTGTTATATAATACTAACTCTTTGTCAGTCATTAATATTATTATACCGCTAAATGTTGAGGCTCTGCACAGGCAATTCACCTGACTTGCGCCACGGTCTCTATCCAATGGGTAACTAATCCATCACTAAGGTCCCGTGCAGAGCATATCAATCATATCACTTTATTTGCGATCACGAACGGACTCGAACCGTCGACCTCCACCGTGACAGGGTGGCGTTCTAACCAACTGAACTACGTGACCTTTGCTGGGCTGGTAGGCCTCGATCCTACGACTTGCGAATTAACAGTTCGCCACTCTACCAACTGAGTTACAGCCCAAAACCTTTTAAATCTTTGGCTTAACAATTCCTGGTGCGATTGGATTGGTAACCCACATAGCAGCAAGTGCTGCTGTTGCAGATGAAGAAGACTGTGAAACAAGGCCAGTCAGAGGTGTAGAATAAGACCACTTAGACCCGTCATCAGATAACTTTACAAAATAGTCAGTGTTGACATCTGCACGAGCCAATGGCTTTCCTGTTTCATCAGCGTGAGCAACTGCCATTGTATTAGCAATACATCCTGGGTAACTTACAGATTTATTTGTGTCGTTACCTGCTGATGCAAATACTGGAATTCCAGATGTTGATAATTCATTTACAAGGTCACGAATAGCCTTATCGTCTGCTTTGATAATGCTTACATTTTTAGAAGGTCCAAATGGTAGACACTCTGTTTGTGTTTTATTAAAAGTCAAAGAGATAGAGACAGCGCTTACCTTAGACTTATTATTCTTTACCCATGTTAGTGATGAGATCAACTGGCTTGGGAAAACATCAGACTGGGCATTTGATGCACAGATTGGAATAATGTTAAGTGATGGATTTTGCAACTTTGCCACAGCATACATAGCATTTCCATGATTGTATGGAGATGAAGGTGTAGCATTTTTAACTGGCTTTACTGTATTACACACAGTTCCTAATGAAGTAATTGCTGATGTTGTAACTCTTGAATCAAAATAAGAATCAATAATAACAAGAGACTTTGCGTCTGCTGCTTGTGATTGAACTGGTACTACAACTGAAAATAATACTGCTACTAGTGCTACGATTTTCTTCATTTTATTCCTTTTCATTTTTACGATATCATCAATCTGATGACATGCTGACATGGGTCGCCACCTGCGTCCCACTCTTCTAACTCTTCTTCACCCATATATTCGTATCCACCATCATGTGTATTGCAATAAGGAGGTGTAACCCAGCCTCTTTCTATACCGTTTTCAAGCCAGATACCAAACTCTTGCTCTTCAGGCGACAGATCGTCGTGTGAATGATTCATATTAAAAGTATACTCCTAAAGACTGACAACGTCAACTGGACCCATGCATGATGGGTTAAATTTAATAGCAGCATTTACTGCTTGCGTCACTCTATTCCTTGCATTTTTCTGCTTATCTGTTGCATATAAAACCCCATATGCATACTCTGATCCAGATCCCATAGCCAGATATGGAAGCATGTACTTAGATAAAGACATATCTCCAGAACTGTGTTCATAGATTTGTCCACGGACACAGATAATTAATCCAAGGTCTCCTTCTTTAGATGTGTCAACCCAGAACTCATTGTAAAATTCACGAAGTTCTTTAATAAACTTTGTATGCATAAATCTATCTGTATCTTTGAGAGTGGGAGCAGTTGGTTTAAAGTTGTGACGAATTCTTTCTCCGTCCATTGATCCTGCATAGCCAATTAAATAGGGACCAGTCTTCCAAACTTTTGGTGCTTCAAGTGCTAGAATGGTACCATCATCTGATGCTCCACGATCTCCAGCCATATAAATTTTGTCTTCATGTTTTAAAACAGCAATAACGGTCATGCGAAAGCCCCTCCAGATAGGTATAATTAAGTATACCATTGCCTAGAGGGGCTGTCAACTAGGGGTGATAATGACTAATTAGCCTTTTTATCTACCGTTTTAAAGGCATCATTTATTTCTGTTAATGATAGCCTTCCATCGTCCAAAAAAGCCCTTGCCAGTCTTTCAATAACTGTGGCTACCCCTAAGAGTCCTGCAAGCATGACTGCCTGTACAGTTTCAATTCCTACTACGGCTCCTGCTCCCAAGACTGATAGTCCTGATGCTGCGAATACCGCAAGAATTCTCATTAGAATATTTGTTATTGCTTTCTGTGGGTGCTCTTGCTTTGGGGTTTCTACTATTTTTTTAGTTGCCATTATTTTTCTCCTTTTCCTGCAAAGTAGCCACCAATAATTCCTATTAGTCCTACCAGTGCATTTTGTACTAAGGCGATTGCATCTGAGTTAGTTGAAAACTTTTCTCCTGATGTTGCCTGTTGCATTAACATTGAAGAGTATTCTCCAATAACTACAAGGCCTATGAAGCCTAATATTCCAAGGGTAATTACCCACATTAATTTATCTTTCATTCGTCATCATCTCTATTTCTAATCGGATAGGTAATTGCCCATGCAATTAGTGTTCCTATAATTGCATAACCCACTATCGTCTTTGCAGAGCCATCAAGGACTACCCAGGCAATAAACATACCCAAAAGTGTCCACAATTGATCTATCATATCTTTTATTACTTTCATCATGGTCTTCTCCTTACTCCCTTGGAATTGCCAGAGGCTCCTCCTCCACCTGATCCTCCACCAGAACTACTTCCTGATGATGATCCTCCAGTGGATCCTGCTGCAGCACCGACAGCGTTCATTGCTGCTCCTGCTGCGACAACTGTTGCAACAACCATATCTGTTGCCTCTTCTCTTTCTCCTTCAGTCATATCTGCACCAATACTTCCAATGGCAGCAAGTGCTGCTCCTGGATCAGTAAATGCTGCTTCTAACAATGCTCCAGCATCTGTAACCAATTCTACATTTGCAGCAACTTCTGCTGTAATTACAAGTGGTTCTCCGCTTTCAGATGTTCTAACTTCAACAGGAGTTTCTTTTGGAAGATCTTTATATTCAATACCAGCATCTTGAATTTGTGTTGCCGTAACATTTTCTCCAGATGAAACTGCTGCTGCAATGACTACTGTTGCAATTAAATCTTTTTGCTCAACAGTTAATGGAGCATCTGATTGTTTAATTGCTTCTACAATACTCTTAACTTCTGCCTGAGTTACTTTACCATCAGAGTTAATGTTATCTAAAACCTTTTTAGTATCTTCTGCTGTAATCTTTCCGTCAGTCAAAGCCTTTTGCTCAGCAATCTTTCTATCTTCCTCTGCTTTTATTCTTGCAGCCTCCGCTTCTTTAGCCTTTTGCTCTGCTAATATTCTTGCTTCTTCTGCTGCTTTATCTTTAGCAATTTGTGCCTGCCTGTCTGCTTCTGCTTTGGCTCTGGCTTCTTCTTCTGCTTTCTTTATTGCTGCAAGTCGTGCATCTTCTTCTGCCTTGGCTTTTGCCTCAGCCTCTGCCTTCAACCTTGCCTCCTCTGCAGCCTTTGCTTCTGCCTCTGCTTTAGCCTTGGCTATTTCTGCAGCAATTCTTTCTTCTTCTGCTTTCTTTGCTGCAGCCTCTGCTGCAATACGATCTGCTTCTTGCTTGGCCTCTATCTCTGCTTTAATTCTTGCTGCTTCAATCTCTGCTGCAATTCTCTCAGCCTCTGCCTTTGCTTCTGCTTCTGCTTTAATTCTTGCTGCTTCTCTTGCTGCTTCTTCTGCTTTAATTCTTTCAGCCTCTGCTTTTGCTTCTGCTTCTGCTTTAATTCTTGCTGCCTCAACCTCAGAGGCTATACGAGCAGCCTCTACTTCTGCTGCTACACGAGCAGCCTCAACCTGCGCTGCGATTCTTGCTGCTTCAATTCTTTCTGCTTCTGCTTGTCTTGCAACTTCTGCTAACCTAGCAACTTCTGCAAGTCGTGCTACTTCTGCAATCCTAGCAACTTCCGCCAACCTAGCAATCTCTGTAAGTCTTGCTACTTCTGCTAACCTAGCAACTTCTGCAAGTCGTGCTACTTCAGCAAGTCTAGCGACCTCAGCAGTTGCTGCTGCAATTCTTTCTGCTTCAAGTCTTTCTGCTTCAGCCAGTCTTGCGATTTCAGCAAGTCGTGATACCTCTGCGAGTCTTGCAACCTCAGCCAATCTTGCAACCTCTGCTAATCTTGCAACCTCAGCAGTTGCTGCTGCAATTCTTGCCTCTTCTTGCTGTGCTGCTAACAACGCTGCTGCTTCTGCTTCAAGCCTAGCAACCTCTGCTAACCTAGCAACCTCTGCTAGTCTAGCAATCTCTGCAAGCCTTGCCACTTCTGCTAGTCTTGCTATTTCTGCTAACCTTGCTTCTTCTGCAGCAATTGCAGCGAGTCTTGCGTTCTCTGCATCAATGGCAGCCTGTGCTGCTGCTTGCTCTGCTGCAATCTCTTCAGCAGTCTTTCCAATTTTTAATGTAACAACATTTGAGTTTTGAGAGTATAGCGCTAATGTATCATTGTCTGATCTAATATGAAATGACCATACGGTCCCGCTTGGTCTTAGTGACTCAAGCAATGAGTGATCAATTGTTATTGTTGTATTAAGTGAATTAGGTCCGCCAACATTTCCAGTTGCAATTCCCCATCCGTTACACCCAGAACAATTAAAACTTATTGCATATCTTTCTGGTTGAGTGTTACCAGTATCTGGAGCATCCCAATCTAAAACCGTTGTAGTTGCACCATCAACGACAGTGAGGTTCCTTGGTGGCCCTATTGTTTTAACTACTGGTGCTGCTTGTGAAGTAAAGGCTGATGATGGGATGATCTGCATTGATCCAGATTGATCCCAGTTTAAAAATACGTTTGCTCCACCACCATTTTCATAGTACATTAATTCTATGGTTTTAGGTACTCCTGCTGTAAAGGCTATTGGGGCAGTTGTAGTTCCTCCCCCACCCTTGTCTCTCCAGTCATCTGCCACTAAGACTCCATCAATATATAGCCTTGTACCATCGTCTGCTGTTGCTAAAAATGATATGTCTTGAGTAGAATCGCTTCTAATTGACCCCGTAAACCTTACTATAACATCCTCTGATGGGCCTCCAAGGACGCTACCACCACCCCATTGAAAGTCAATGTTAGGTACATTTGTAGTTACTACTGGAGAGGCTCCCTGGGGTATATAAGGGGCATTGTTCTGTCCCAGGACATTGTAAACCTGGGCAGTCAAGCCTTCTGCTGCATGAGCCTTGTCAATGCCTACAATGAGTGGGAATAAGGCTAGAGATAGCACTAACAGTATGCGTAATAATCTTCTAATCTCCAATTCCCCCTTAAATACACAATGTGTAATAAGGTTATTATATCATTTTATTGCAAAAAGAAAGAGGGCTGGCACATGGCCAACCCCCTAACTTATGAAGTGAAATTACTTCTTTAGTGCAACCTTGGCCTTTGGATTAGCCTTGTTCCACTTTGCAGCCAACTTGTTATAGTCAGCCTTTGCCTTTGCTGCTGCAAGGTCATTTGCTGCCTTGACTGATGCTGCTGTTGCATCTGAAAGTGTCTTTGCATCTGCAAGAGCCTTATCTGAAAGTGTCTTAGCATCTGCAAGAGCCTTAGCATGTGCTGCGATAGCATCTGCAAGAGCCTTATCAGAAGAAGCCTTTAGATCAGCAAGTGCCTTAGCAGATGAAGCCTTTAGTGCATCAAACAACTTATTAGATGCTGCAAGATCTGCCTTGCTTGCTGCAAGTTCTACCTTAAGATCAGCAAGGATCTTTTCTGTAGCAGCGTTTGCTTCTGTAAGAGCCTTGATTGCTGAATCGCTTGCCTTCTTAGCATCTGCTGCTTCAGTAAGAGCCTTAGCAATCTGAACATTTGCGCTTGCAAGGGCAGTTGAGAAATCATCTCTTGCCTTGTTTGATGCAGCAACTGCTGCTGCTAGTGCTGACTTGTCTGCAACATGTGCTGCGTTAGTTGCGTTAGCAACTGCAAGGTCTGACTTAAGTCCTGCAATAATTCCTGAAAGATCAGAAACTGTGAACTTAGCAATGACAGACTTTACAGGAGCAGCAAGACCAGTTACGGCTGTTACTGATGCAAGGCCTGTTGCAACTACTGTGACTTCACCAGCAACTGATGTTGCTAGGGCTGCTGTTACAGTTCCAAGAACTGCTCCAGTTGAAGTGTTTGTTGCTGTTGCTGTAGTTAGTGACTTGGTGACAGAACCATCAGCAAATGTTGAACCAATTAAGGTTACTGTTGCTGTATCTGAAACTGAGTTTCCGAATACATCTGTTGTTACTAGAGCAATTGTAGGCACTGTGCCAACTGCTGTTGCAGAAGGAACTGTTAGTGCTAGGTTGTATGCTGCTCCAGCAGTACCTGAGATGTAAACAATTGTTGAGTATGAACCATTAGTGATGGTTACTGAACCAACTGCTGTTGTAGTTGTGTAAGCATAAACTGTTACTGCTGATCCAGCAGAAGCAATTGTAACTGTTGAAACACCTGATGCGACTGTCTTTGGTGCATCTGTTGTGTTAAGTGCTGTTACCAACTTTACAGTTGATGAAGCAGTAAAGGTAACATTTGTACCTGTGTCTGCTGTTGCTGCAAGAGCAATAGTGTTTCCAGAAGTAATAACATTACTTGATGGAACTGCTACTGTTGCTGGTGCTGCTGATGTAGTTGCGTTAGTCGCTGTTGCAACCGTTACGGCTAGTGGTGCTGCCGAAGATGGTGCTACAGAAAGTCCAACGATTGCTAGGGCTGCAGCAGTAGCAATTGAGATTTTCTTAAATGAATTCATTTTGTTCCTTTTCTTATAGTAGATTGAATCTATCCAAATAATCTTTTACATCATTTGGCATAGGTTTATATTCTATCACATTGGTGAAGGGGTTGTCAACTCTGGGCTTATCCCTAAAAGTATGAATCTCCACTTCAGTGTTATTATCCTTTGGGGTATGTGATATTGCCCCAAATATTGCTCCACACACGGCATCTGCTAAGTCCTTAGAAGATTTTCTTGGGTGGTCAACTCTATTGCCTTTCATTATTTTTAACTCTGTTAGTTCTTCAAATAATAAATCAATCGCTGGCATAGCAACTCTTTCCTCATACACAAGCATAGCCATATCCTCATAGTGCTTCTTTGCAACAGAAACAGTATCAGTTCTTATTCCTACCTGCTTTAATTCATTTTGAATGTCAAAAGATTGCCAACGGTCAAAGGAAACCATTCCTAAATTAAACCCTAGTCTTCTAAGGTTTTGGATCCATTGTTTTACTTCTGAAAGATTTACTGGGCCTTCAATCTTTGGTTCCCACCATGCTACTGCATCTACTACTACAATAGGTGCTACTTGTTCATAGTTATTAATGACCTGTATATTTACCCACTTATCTACGTGAGCAATAGCAACAGCACATTTATCGTGTTTTTGTGCAAGGTCTGCGTGAACATAATAAATTTTGTTTGGATCTGGTTTAAAGGTTTCATCAAACCTTCTATGATTGTCTAGTGGGTTTCTCAGTGTCATACATGATCTGACTTTTTCTATTTGCTTAAAGAATGCATCTGTAGAATAAGTTGGTACGCAAGCAAATCTTTGCATTGCATCTCCAAGGTCTGTGAAGAATGAAATCTTAAAATCATCTACTGATCTAGTTGGATTTACTACCCAGGTTGGTCTCTTTAATGCAAATACTCCTGGATATTTGTATGAAAGAATTGTATCTTCATCCCAGGAAATTTCTAAATAGTTTCCTTCTGCTCCTTCTGGTAAATCTGGATTCATAGTAAACTTATGAGTCTTTGTTATAACTTCTTTATCTGCAATAACATCATCATACTTCTGTGAAATAAAGTCTCCAGGATAACGGGGGAAGGAAAGCAATGCAACCTTACCAAGATCAGGGAAACGAGAATCAACTGATGCACGGAAAGCCTTATAGATATTATCAGCAGTTTTTCCTTGGTCATTTCCAGTTCCAACATCTTGGGCAAAGCCAGAGATCTCATCAAGGACTGCTACTAAAAGGTTTAATCCTTCGTGTGATTCTCTTTCTGAGTGACCAGAGTAAACAGTAATAGCATGCTCAAACTCAATACTCTCAGCCTTAGAGTTATATTTACCAGCAAACCAAGGTGAGTTTTCAATCTTGTTTTTAAAACCTTTAAAGAAAACGTTCTTTGCTTGTTGGGCGTTAATCGCAACGTTAATAATATCAATAGCGTCTCCAGAAGGCTTTCCGTAGTATCTTGCTGGCTCCTTTAAGCACAATAGTTTATATACTATATATGCACAGGCTACTGTTGATACGAAGTCTTTTCCAGATCCCTTGCCAAGTTGCAGGATAATCTCATTCTTAGTATATTTTTTATAGTAACGGGTTCCGTCTTCTGTGCCCATCAAATCAACCAGATCTTCTTGTCTATAGATTTGACTCATTGCTTCTACAATGTCATACTGTACTTGTGATAATGGGGGCTGACCTAAGTATGCTTCACCTTCAACAAACTCCTTAGCATTTACTGGAGTCTCTCTAAAGTTATTATCCTTAAGGACTTCTAAAAACTCATCATACATCTGCTATTACCGTTATAACTTCATTTTCTTTTGATATAGTAGAAAGTCTTCTCATGATCTCATCACGAACCTGTGGATATTCAGAAGCAATATCTCTAAGAATTGCAATCAAAACTTCCTGACGATTCTCAATCTCCATCATCTCTTCTGCTAATTCTTTATTCTCAAGCAGTCCAGCCTTTTGTAGCATATCAATTCTTTTAGACTCAATATCCATAACCAGTTTAATTGCAGCAGTCTTTGCACTAAGATTATTAGTCATAGATGCTTCATCCATAACCTCGTAAGATCTTGAAATCAATTTGCTGTAGTGGGCATCTGCGCCTGACAAGGCCTCCTTAGCACGAGCACGGATTGCTGCATTGTTAGAAGCACTTACCTTCCACTCATCAATGTAAGCAACAACTCTTTGTCTTGGTATAGCAAGATCTTTAGAGATCTGTGTAGGGTCATTACCTTTTAAATATTCTTCTACAACATTATTAATCTGATCTTGGTGTTTAACCAAGTCTTCTTCAATTGACATACTTTCCCTCTAGTCTATTAATTTCATCTTTGATATAAAAGATTGCTTTCTCAAGGTCTTGAATAGTCTTGGACTCATCTTTAAGTCCCGCTCTCCAAAGGTACTTAAAGGCATTCCCAATATTAAAATTTCTATGACGAGTAATCTGAATACACTCAACACCAGAAGGATCTGTAGTGTAATGAACAGGATGATTTACTTGGTCAACCGTAATATTTAGGTTATCACTCATCTTCATCCTCTTCCCAATCAAACGTATCTGGCATTCCTCTTAGTGTAAATAGAGCATAACTAACTCCAACCGCACTTGCCAGTACAGCCAGTGCTAATGATATCTTTAATTTTTTCATCTCTTTGATCTCCTTAATCCAAATTTTGCCAGATATACATAAATAGTTTCTACTGTAACTCCACACTCTTTTGCAATCTCATCAGGAGTTTTCTTGTCAAGATGAAACCTTTTCTTTAGCCAAAGTTCATTAGTGTATAGTTTACTCATCAAAGAACTCCGCATTAAACTTCCATTGCATTGATTCAGGACCTTTATCAATTATCTCAAACATCCTTCTTTCAAAGTCTCCCTTTAGTTCTCTATATAGTTTTGGGTTTACAGTCTTTAGTTTATCTGTAATATAGTATAGCATTTCACCAGTCTTACTGTCAATCCCTGACATTTCTACAGCATTCTGTAAGATAAGATGTTCAATCATTGCGTGTGCCTTTAACTGAGTAGGGCTGCTATTCTGTTCCAATTGCTTTACCCCAATTTTTCATAGCCCAGTGCCCAATACCACAAGCATCTGCCACATCATTATCAGTAATAGTTCTGTCGTATTGAACATTAATAAACTTAATTGTTCTTTCTTTGCGAAGGTTTCTTTCATAGGTCTTTAGCCATGAGTCAGACTTTCCTGGGTTTTGTGCTTTAATGTAAAACTTTTCATCCTTAGAAATCTTTTTATTACCAATATAGTTTTGCCAAGTAATAGGAGAGACCTTGCCAATAACCTTTGTTCCAGTCTGCCCTGCAGATCCAAGTATGGCCCCTTGGACTAGAGCAAGGTCTGCAGCAGTCTTAGGGCTATTCATAAATACTGTGTGCTCAATTACTATTGCCTCAAAACCACCATAGATATCAAAAAATGCTTTTACTTTTTTACCAGCATCCATCACTTTTTGATATGTGTCTTTTCCCTCAAAGTTTATTTTACCAATTGTAATCAAGGTTTTTTCTTGTGTGTCAAACAAAGCAAAGGCAAGGCTATTGGTGCTTGCGTCTATAGCACAAATAGTTTTTGGAGCCTTAGTCCCTATTGCCTCTGCTAGTTTCACTTTAAGTTATCCTTAATTTCTTTTAATGCTTTTGTTACATCTTTTGGATTAATGTTACACTTTACACAAAGACTTTCGTCATTATATATAGACAACAATTCATCGCAACATTTGCATTTTCTCTCTTTGCCTATTCTTTTTTGACGTCTTTCAACTATGTACCGTGCAGCAATTTTTTCTTTTGTTGCACCTTCTCTACATTCTTGTGAACAGTAGATCTGGTATTTTATTTCTGTTGTGAATACGTTATCACACCATTGACAATGCTTCATCTATAGGCTCCATGGACTTTATTTTAAAGACTCCTGGGCCAGCGTCTGCACATGCCTGTTTAATTGGACATGATTTGCAAATCTTTGAATTGGATCGATAGTTCTTTTCAGGTAGGGTTCTGTCGACCCAAGCCTTACGAACTGATCTCATCCATTCAAACGTCTGGTCTACCCACCGACGATAATAATCATTTACTTCTACTGGCAAAACTAAAATCTCATGATTATTTTTATTCTCATAGATTAGAACTGCCTTGGCTTTCTTTAATATTTTCATGTAGATTAAGAGTTGAACTAGGTGCCCAGTCTTAGGCTTTAAATGAGCCTTTCGATATTCAAAACCTTCATTCATCATTGTCTTAATTTCACCAAGGAGTTCTTCTCCCTGCCAATTAACAATAACATCCCCATACCCAAAGATTGGTGGATCATTATGAGTAATTTTAAATTCTGAATCAACAAGGAAGTCTGGAACATTACCCATTGCTTCTTGGATTCTTTCGTGAGATTTAGTTCCTGCAGTCATGTTTGCAGCGCTAAATGGTGTTGCATCATCTTGAAAGTTTTGGCCATCGAAGGCTAGGTACCAATATCTTGGACATTCTCCGTGACCATATGCAATTGTTGAAGGTGCAAACGTTTTCTTTTGTGTGTGTTTGTCAACTCGATTAACAGTATAGCCAGACTGAATTTTTTCAGTTAGTCCAGCAACATCTATTGGATGGACTGAAGCCTTCTCTTGCTTTATCATAACCTGCTGTAATAAACTTTTTGTCATTTTTATGCTCGTTTCTATTAGTATAAGTATAGCATATTAGCGTGTAATATACTTTAACGCAGATACTAAATTGTTTAACGACTCTGCTGCCGTGTAGTAAAGATTCTTCTTTCCACGATCTGACTTATCAACATTTGCCATCCAAGTTGCTTTAAAAGCCATCTTAGCAGCGATTGCCTGAAGTCTTACAATTTCAACATGGGCGACATTGATTGGAATGTCTGGTTTAATAATTAACTTAGCAATCATTGTAAGGGCTGTAGTAAGTTCTTCGTCCTCCATATAGTCAGCAATTTCTGCCAAGCCGTTTATCATGTCTATTGTTGTTACCTGTTGTTCCATCATTCCTCCACTAGATCTTCTAATATACTCATCTCAATTATAGCAAGTCTTACTTTAGAGTTGCCCTCGCCCATTACGACTACTATGGCTGGATCCTTGCCGTTCTTCATGGCATCGGTTGTAGCCTTTGCCCAAACCTCTTTGTTTAATGTAAAAGACTTTCCAACTTCTTTAAAGTCTACGACAAAGTTTTTCCAGGAAGCATCTCCCTTTTGAGTATTACGACCAGAGTTCTTGTGCTGCTTAGCACCTATCCTCTTGGACTCACTCTTCTCTGTCATTGCCCTTCCATTTCTGCTTACCAAACTTGACTGTGCTTAAATGTTTTGCTGGGCACATCCAAGTCATTGTCTTTGTCTCAGCATAAAGCCTTAAAGATTTAACTTCTGCCTTGCACTCATGGCAAACAAACTTTCCAGTATAAACTGTATAACTAGCCATTTAACTTAGACTTGATTGATTCTTGCAAGTCAAGATCCTCTCTAACACGATTAATAAATGCTTCTTTGCCCTGAACTTTTGATCCGTCAGGTAGGATGTACCAAGCACCAGTTCGTTCTACAATACCATTTAGTTCTGCGGTAGTAACCAAATCGCCAATGGTATCAAGACCAATATCGTCACCTCTAAAATAAAAATCATACTCACCAGACTGGAACCCTGGAGAGGTTTTAGAGAACTGTAATTCCCAACGAATAGTTCTTCCAACTTTTTCTTCAATTAACTTATCTCCTACCTTGATCTTGCCTTTAATCGCTTGATTGTCTGACTCTGAAGAAAAGAGTTTAACAATACATGAGGAATAAAACTTAGTAGCCTGACCACCAGAAGGCTGCTGGCTAGTATACATAGCATTGATATTGTTACGAGACTGAGAAATAAGAACAAGCAGAGTTGGCTTAACTTTATTGTTTGCATAGTTAAGCATTTTCCATGCGTTACTAAAGTCACGGGATTCGGCTCCAATCTGTTTGGTGTTTTCCAATGCTTTCATTTCATCTGTATCTTTTTCAAAATAGATTGCGGGAAGCATTGATGTAATAGAGTCTACCACAATTAAGTCAACACCAGCATTCATTAATCCAACGCCAACATCTACCATATCACTAATAGTTCTTGCTTGTGAGTAGATTAGTTTTTCTGGATCTACCCCAAGAGTTCTGGCCCAGTCTTCTGAGTATGACATTTCTGAATCAATCCATGCACACAACTTTCCTTCTGCTTGTGCTAGAGCAATCATTTGAAGGCACATAGAGGACTTTGCAGACGACTTTGAACCCCAGATGAGTACTTGTCTACCATATGGAAGCCCACCCCCCAGAGCACGGTTTAAGCCATAACTTGGAGTAGGTTGGTACTCATAGTTAACACCAACTCCAGTGCCTAACTTCTTTCTTAATTTTGGATCTAATTGTGCCATTGCTTCTTCTACTGTGACTGACATTAAAATCTTACCCCATGCTTCTCTGGTCTAGTTTTATTAAATTGTGTTTTTTCTTTTAGTGCATAATCAAGTGATAACTTAGTATACCCTGCCTCAACCAAGCCTGCGTATAGATCAAGAGTACGAATCAAAATATCAGCAACCTCTTTTGTTATTTCTTCTTCGCCCTTATCTTTTCTAATTGCTTCCATTACTTCTGTTACTTCTGAAACAATCATCATGCACTGCTTAGCAATAAAAATGTCATCAACCTCTTCAGGCCAAAAACCTTTTTCTACTGCAACTTCATGTAACTTTATAGACAAATCATCAAGCATTGATATCCTCCAATATTACTGTGCCATCCTTAGTCTTTCCAAAACTAAACTTATATACATGTCCTTCTTCAAGTTTCATATACGCTTTGGCAAACGTTGTAGGGAATACGGTGACTGAGTGCAAATCCCTTGAAGAATCTGCAAGTGTAAGTGAAGCCATCTTCTTTCCTGTTTTTGTAATCCTTGGTTTAAAGGATACCACAAACATGTCATCATCTTTGTATGGAAGCATCTTATAATTCAAGAACTTAATAAGAGCACTATCTGAACCCTTTATCTGATCAACAGGGACAGCAGAAAGAATCCTGTTGTCATTAGCAAGAATGATATATGATGTACCTGCTTCAATGGTAGTATTCTCATCATCAAAGATACCTACGCTTCCAGTCTTGTCAAGAACTTCTACTCTTGACCATCCCGTGGCCCTCTTAATACTCTTTACCATACCCATAAGAATAAAAGAACCTTTTTCTTCATAGTCTTCATTCTGTGTAATCCAAGCATGATAGTGAGAAGGAACAGAAAGATTAAACTCTGGTAAATTTAGATACTCGTATAGATTTTCTTTTATTTCGTTTTCGTTTCTTGGTTGGTCATTAAATGTGGCTGCGCCAATAACTCGAAGCGCTTGCAGCGCTCTAGAGTTGACACCATTTCCTTTTGTAAACGTGAACTCTTCCAACTGAGCATACGAATTAAAGGGTCTAGCAGAAATATACCTCTCTGCGATTTTGTCAGATATGAACTTAATGCCCGACAAACCAAAACGAATGCCCTTTCCTTCAATTTTAAAGTCGATATCCGAATCATTAATGTGAGGAAGTTTAACACTAATCCCCATTCTCTTTGCTTCAATAAGGTATTCAGTACGTGCATCTTTGTCCTTTTCATTTTTTAGTAGTGAGTACATAAACTCTAATGGATAATGATACTTTAGCCACGCCGTCCAATACGAGAGCGTAGAGTAAGCAACCGCATGAGACTTGTTGAACGAGTATCCTGCATGCGCTTCAAAGTCATGCCATAGATCACGAGCCGAATTGGGACTAATATAGGCAGAAGCACCATTGACAAATTTGTCTTTGAATACATCAAACTCTTTAGCATCCTTCTTCTTTCCAATGATCTTTCTAACTTTATCCGCTTCCGACATGGACATACCGCCAAGCGATACGCATGCTTGCATAACTTGTTCCTGGTAAAGAATACAACCATAGGTTTCCTCCGTAAATTCTTTTAGTACTTGATGAGTATACCCAATGTTTTGACGACCATGTTTACGCTCAATATAATCTTTTCCAATTGTATTCATAGCACCTGGACGAACTAATGCATTTGATGCTGCTAACTCGGCAAGGTTCTTTACACCCATTTTAACCAGTAGGTTTGTGTATGGTGCTGCTTCACACTGAAACACACCCTTTGTATATCCGTCAGAAAGCATCTGATATACATTAGCATCATCCATAGGAATATTTAATGGATCAATAGTCTTTCCATCACGCTCTTTAATAATCTGAATAGCATCTTGTAAAACAGATAATGTTTTAAGACCAAGAGCATCAATCTTAATTAAGCCAATGCGCTCAGCCTCTTCCATATCGACTGCAACCACTGGAATCCTATCGTCAGATCCAGTAGAAGAACGAGTCTCCATCGGCGCAAACCTAAAGATTGGATCTTTACTAGTAACAACTCCTGCAGCGTGAATACCAGTACCCCTAATGCGACCACGTAATTGCTCTCCATAAATTTCTACCTCTGGATATTTCTCACGAAACTCTCTTGTTGATTTAGAACTACAATAGTCTTCCCAAGTGTCAACCATTTTTAAAACTTTGTTAACATCTGTTAGCGGAATGTTTAATACTCGTGCAACATCTCGAACTACACCCTTGTCTTTAAAAGAAAGGAAAGTAGCAATAGACGCAACATGCTTATACTGTCTAACAAGATAATCTTTAACTTCTTCACGACGGTTATCTTGAATATCAGTATCAATATCAGGGAAGTCATTACGGTCTGGGTTAATAAAACGAAAGAACAGAAGTTTGTGCTTGATTGGGTCAATGTCTGTAATTCCCAATGTGTAACATAGTAATGATCCAGCAGCAGAACCACGACCTGGACCTACCATAATTCCTTCTTTCTTTGCCCAAGCAATCATGCTACGAACAACCAAGAAGTATGGACCAAACTTTTTATCTTTAATTACTTTGAGTTCTTCATCTAGTCTATCTAGATACTCTTTATTATTTTCAAGACCACGCTCTGTCAAGCCTTCAATAGCAAGAGTCTTTAATTCTTTATCTGGGTTTTTATATTGTACTGGTAGTAGATCCATTCCTTCTTGAATTCCATAGTCCCCGACTTTATCTGCAATAGATATTGTGTTGGAATAAATGTCTGGACGATCAATGCCTTGTGCTTCCATAGCAGACTTCATCTCTTCATAGGAAAGAAGGTGAATGTCAAACTTATTAAATGTAATCTGACGGTCTTCCCCATATAGATAGTCTAGGCGCTTCATCATGTCTGGGTGCTTCTTAGACTTTTCAAAAGTATGCTCTTTGTCAATCTTGACGTGAGTATTCAGAAGTAGTTTAAACTCCTGAATTTCTTTTTGATCTGTTGAACTGTGGTGGCAGTCAGGGGTAACTACAACCTGTACGCCAAACTCATCTGCTAGTGCAATTAGTTGTTTGTTAATTTCTGCAGGGTTGTGAGGCATTACCTCAATGTAGTAGTCATCATTAAATACTCGCTTAAACCATTCAATATGCTTTTTAGCAACGGCAAACTCGTTATTTTCAAGAGCCTTGACTAGTACGCTGCTAGGACATGCAGAAGTTACAATTATGCCTTCTGCATACTTCTCAAGAATCTCAAAGTCAAACCTAGGCTTCTTAAAAAATCCTTCTGTCCACGCAATCTCATTAATCTTGTTTAAGTTTTCTAGACCAATTTGGTTCTTGGCGAGAAGGACTATATGGTTATAAATTAAATCTAGATCCCCGTCTCTTTCAGACTTGTCTCTAGTATCAAATCTATCTTGACACATATAGCCTTCTACACCAAGTATAGGCTTAATACCCTTCGCTTTTGCAATACGATGCAGTTCCCTATGCCCAGATAAAGTACCGTGGTCAGTGATGGCAATGGCTGGCATCCCTAACGCAACTGCACGGTCAATGTATTCTTCTGGAGTAGCGATCCCGTCAAAGAGGGAGTAATGGGTGTGTACGTGTAAGCCTACGTAGTTCATCAATTACCAGTCAATATTTGTGCTGGTAACAGATGGAGTGTCAAACCCAAAGTAGAATGCTTCTTGCTCTGGATATGGAACTTCACGAACAACCTTTTCTAGGTTGAAGTATTCAAAGCCATCCCATGCAAATGGTTCTGCATCTGGCTTTGATGGTAGAAGTGTGTAGTTGGTTTCAGTTCCCTGACCATTACGCTTTAACTTCCACTCTAGGTTTGAGATGCTACCTGTGTCAAGTGCATACTCACGAATGTTGTTGAATGCTGACTGCTTTGAAATGCCTTGTGACCAAACAGCGATGTAAGCATCTTCTGTTCCGTCATTGATAAGGACATTGCAATAGAAACGAAGTCGTGCTCTCCAGCCAGACTTTGGTTCCTTACGAGCCATTTCACAGCCGAAGCAACGGCCTTCTGAATCTTGGGTACAAGCAGCCTTGCGCTTATAGTCCTTTGGATTTGTGTGTTCTGAAACTACAACCGAAAGACCACGGGCCTCTGCGTAGTGTGCTGAGTCCTGATCTAGTTCTTCTACAAAGCGAACCTTTGCAGATTGTCCGTCAGCCAACTTGACCCAACGAACTTTTTGTCCTGTTCCTTCATACTTTGGTTTTTCGAGCAGGGCGTTGATATCTTTTAATCCCTTAATTACGCTCATATATTTCTCCTTTGTGTTGTTTGTATTAGTTTAGCATAGACTGTATGGATTTGTCAAACTGGAAGTCTAACTTCTTTATTTCTTCATCACCCATATCGCCAATGTCTTTATATTGTTTATCTAGTTTGATAACGGATACACGAGAACCTAGTTTTTCAACTATCTTAGTTTTCATATTTCCTCCTGCCTCATCATTATCTGCAACAACAATAATGTTATTGAAATATTTTTGAAGCAATTCTATTTGTATATTGGATACATTAGATCCAAGTGTTGCTACCGCTGGGAATCCACACTGGTCTAGTCGGATAGCATCAAAAGATGACTCTACCACATAAACCTTATCTGCTGTCTTTACTCTGTGTAAATTAAATAATGTTTTTGATTTTGGAAGTCCTGGGGTATTTTTAAACTCTTTGCCCTCAACTGATCTGCCTACAAAGCCTAAAGGAATTCCATCTGGACTGTGAACTGGAACAGTGACCATGTCTTGTTTTTCTGAATAGCCTAAAGAGAACTTGGCCCAAGAAGAAATTTCTAGTTTGCGATATCTAAAATAATCTTTTGCTCTTTCAGATGTTACAAGGTTGTTGTAAAGTCTTTTTAGAATTAACTCATCAAACGGAACAAACTCTGGCTTTGTGAATAGTTGCTTGTTAATTTCTTTTTCCAGATCCATCTGGGTTTCTTTATTCTTAATAAACCTAATAGACTCAAAGTAGGTTCTGCCAGTTGTGTGCATTACTAATTCAATTAGGTCTGCAATTTTATGACAAGAAAAACAAAAGAAGGTTCCGTTATTTTTATCTACTTCTCCTGCAGGCGTACGGTTATTATTATGGAATGGGCAAAAAAGAATATAATCAGAGTCGACCTCTGACTCAATAGTTAGACCTGAGCCTGTAATGACTCTTTTGATTTGCTCTTTTGTATATAGATTGGTTTGGTGCCGTCTATTCCTGATATCCATTCGCTTTTCCTTTTCCCTACGTGAACTCCATGTACTGTCAATGCAAAATAAAAACTTTTCTTTACTTCATTATAGTCTATCGTAAAATCTGGATCTATGTCAAACCTTGGCACATATCCATTTAATCTCATTTCTGATACTACTAGCCTAATATATTCAATCTTTAATCTTCCAATAGAGGCTTCATCATGGATGACTCCATCTAAAGAGAACTTCTTAATTGGCTTATGGTGATAATTAGGCACATCATATTATAACTACTTATGTCAATTTTTATCCTCAAAGTCTTTATATCTGTAGTATCCCTTGTCAAAATCGACTTGGACTAGAAAGTCTCCCATAAAACCATTACGGTTTTTACGGAAAGCACATTCAATGATATCACTATTTGTTGCACGGCCTAGGGCAATAACCCAGTCAGCATCATAAGCAATCTGTCTAGACCAAGCAGTCTGACCAAGAGTAGGAACCCCACTAAGATCATTAACATCATCTGGTGTGGCAGAGGAGATAGCAATAATAGGAACCTCTTCGCCAATAGCCATTAGTTTAAGTTCTCTTGAAAGGTTCTTCATTCGTACCGTTTCATTATCTGACTTCTGATTGGGAGCCATCAACTGAAGGTAGTCAACGATTACAAAGTCTGGCTTGTACTGATCAATCTTTCCACGAAGGACTGAGGGGTTAATCTCGCCACCTTGGTCATTTGAAATAATGTGAAACTCTGGCTTACCTTGTAGATGTTTAGCATGCCACATCTTTAGGGTTTCCACTTCAATCTCACCATTACTGAGTTTTCTATGAGACCACAAGCCTTCACCCATGATTGTAAATACACGGTTACGAACTTCTGTCTCTGACATCTCAAGGGAGATTACAAGGGGTGTCTTACCCTGTTTCCAGGCCTGTACAGCGAAGTATAGAGCCATCCATGACTTTCCTATACCTGGGTATGCTAAGAAGACTCCTAACTGCCCTGGCATAATTCCAGAGGGTAGGTAGTTATCAAATCCTGGTAGGTTGGTTTTAATTCCAACATGACCTAGAGCCTGTTGCTCTTTTAAATTTTCAAAGTACGCTATTGCGGACTGAAGATCAGTTACATCAATATCACGGATTGCTGAAGTGTTTTTCTTTAACTCAGATGTCTTAGTAATGAGTTGGTCAAGAGCCTCCCCACCATTACCAGTCTGAATCTCGGTTGCTGCAGTTCGGATAATATCTTTTAGGCTATCAGTGAGGTACTCTGACTGTAACTCTTCAAGATGATGTTTTGTTGCACCGACTCCATCAATGGGTTGAAAATCTCTAAACTTGTCTACAACAAGATCGAGTGGTGGAATAGACTTATTATGCTCAAAATAGTTTCTTATAAAGTTCCAAACATCGTTGTGGGTTCTTAGTAAGTTATCCACATTTGCTTGGAGAAGAACGTGAACCTGCTTATCGTTAAGGACTGCAGAGATTAATTTTGCTTCTGTATTATTCACTTAGCCACTCCTTTGCCATTCGTCTACGCTCTGCTCTCTCTTTGTCATCTTGTTGTTTATCTCTTTGTGCCTGCAATATTTTTTCTGCATTGTATGCAAAATAATTCCAAGTAGGTGTCTGTGCTACATTAAAATAGTGCTCTAGCAAATCATACAGCATTGGCATGCCGTAGGACTCTATAAGGGCATCTGCTGCCCATTGTTCTACATTTAAATTTAGTGATGGCTTTTGCTCATACTTTGCAGTATGGTGTTTACTGTAGCGTGAAAGCAAAGCCATTCGGTCTTTGCGTTCGGCCATTACTCGTTGATTTCAGACTTTGCTTCGTTAATCTTTTCAGCAAGTTTATCTTCAACAAATTTATAAACACGCTCAAACGCATCGTTTGTGCTTTCGTCACCACGCTTAGAATCTACAATACCAAGATCAAGTCTTAGTGATTGAAAGTTTCCTAGGTTAAGTGTGTACCCCAGTGTTACAGATACCTTAGTTAAATCATTTTCCATCTTCATACCCTTCGTTAAATAGATTCAGACCAGATTGGAATGAATCGACCATCTTCAGTTCTCGTATATGTAAGTATACCATCGCCCATTCTACGTGTCAACTCTTGTTTGCTAGGCGTAATATCATTTGTTATTAATTTATCTTTTCTTGGTCTACCAATATGGTATGAAGCAAGTATATCACGTATGGCTCTTACCTGTGATTCTGAATAGTATGATCTTATTTGAAATCCTCTAGCCCCACCCTTTTGAGATCCCGTTGGAAATGGGATGACTCCTCGTTTCATTAGTGATGGCATATACTTTTTGTGACGATTAACTAAATCAGCAGTCTGCCCTACGGTGTATGCTCGTTCTCTTTTATTTTTAAAATCACTAATTAAACAACTTTCAATTTGATCATTAGTAATATTATAAACAGACATTATTCCGTTAGATTTATTTAAGTGATGGATTCTAACAAGACTACCATTTAAAAACCAAACTTTTTTATTCCCTGGAATTATAGGGAGGAGATTGTAGCCTTCGCTCTCAATTGTTCCTTTTTTAGTAGCCATCTACCCTCCGCAGTACTTTGAGGTGGATTAAAAAATCTTCTTGATCCACAATACAAACAATACATTTCTAGGTGCATAGCAGAACTATATTGACGATCAATAAACATTCTGGACCTGCATTTTATACACTTGATCATTGATTTGGTATGCCCATTATAAGAATGTGAACGGCAACAGATAGGTCTCCGCTTGTGCCAAATCGCACAGTTCCTTGAGCAGAAGATGTAGTTATATCATTAAGAACAACTGTTACATTTTTACCTGCTGGAGTATTTCTAACGTTTACTGGTGTTGCAGTTATGATTGGTCTATGTCTAAATTCAAATGGGTAGGGGATAGGAAATGTGAACTCTTCCCCTGCTGTAGTTGTCTGCTTTGCAATTGTAACTTCGGAAGCCACAATCCTTAAATCATTAATGTTTTTATTGTCTACACTACCGCCTATATTAATGTGAACACGCTTATCTGTAGCAGGAGTAGTTGTTGCTAACTGATTTACTGCACTAGCAAGTTGATAGATGTAGGTCACATCTAGTGGTTGGCCTCGTTCTGGTAATGGGATGATTGACATGGTTATTCTATTATACCAGAACCTGTCCAGAATCATATACCGCTAAATCAGAGTTTAGTTCTTTAGAGAATATACCATTATTAAGATTGCCAGTATACTTTATCTGAACTATGACTCTTACTGGCAGGGTTCCTGTTTTGATAAACTGATAAGTGTTTGTTAATGTTGATCCATGCCATGTTGGGCTAACATTATTGAAACCTACAAAAACATCAAATTCTGGTCTTTGTATTGGGTTTTGCCAGGTTACGCTTACGCTCTCTTTTGAGATGCTTACATTTCCAAGAACAGTCTCAATAGGTGTGGAAAGCACAATATGGTTTTGGGACCAATGAGATGCCCTATTTTTATCTTCTGAAACAACTCTATATCGAACAACATATTCGTTGGACGCGATTACTGTTCCTAATTTTTCCTTTGAAATAATTGCTTTCTTGATGCCACTGTCTGCCATTAGACTACATCCATGCCAAATCTAAATTCAACATAATTAGTTGTATTTGCATCTTTAACTATTGTTCTTGCCCCAGTGTTTTTTATAACAGAATATCCAGTAAGTCCATATAGGGGGTTTGCTTGTGATTTATTATCTAATCTAAATGCATCTAAAGCAACATAGTAGTCATCACTTGGAGATTCAATCCTTATTGTTGGAGAAACCGCAGTTGAGGCAACAACTGAGCCTGTTTTAAAATATTTGATAGTAGTAGGTGTAACTTCAGTAATTGAAAACAATCCGTCAAACCTTGCAGAGTTTCCTAATCCATTAACAAGTATCTGATCACCAACACTAAATCCGTGTGTTGCGGATGTTGTTAGAGTTACAGTTGTAGAAGTTGCTGCTTTATTGCTAACTAGAGCAGTTCCTTTTATTACAGAAACATAAACTTTTGCTACATCGACTTCGGCCCAAGTAAACCCAGAACTTTTTCTTAAATCTTGTAGTTGCTTAGCAACTGTAATATATCTGCTAGTTGTAAAGTTATGAGTAGTTGTTGATGCCTCTGTTGGATTAGTTGCTGCAAAGGCTGTATCGTCAACGTCTACTTCAAACCTTGCCCATTGTCCTGCACCATGAATATCACTTGATGCAAACTCAAAAAGTATTCTAACACGATCTGGGGCTGGTGCTGATACTAGTTGACTTTTGCTTATTATAGAAAATGCTAGTTTTAATTCATCTGAAGGGGCGTTCTTGCTAAAGTCTAAATTTGCTCCAGTTAAGTGAATGTGGTTTGACTGTGACTGAACCTTAAGTCTTTTAATTCCTCCATCTACTTCAACAGATAGTCCTGAGTTATCTCCTTGAATAAGAATTACGCTATTTAAAAATCTAGATCTTTCATATCTGTTAATTCTTACCTCATCAGTAAAAGTTTTATTGTCTGCGCTTGTTTTAAACACGGGTAGTTTTGTTAATGTTCCGTTAGAATCGTACGCTCTTGTTGTTGTGTTTATTGGATATTCTCCAGAGATTAATCCACTCTCCCCTCCGATTGGAACAAATATAGAAGAGATGGTTGATGGCGTACTGTTCTGTGGGTGATATTCCCAACCTTCAGAATCATTAAATATATAGACAGTCTTGCTGTCATATGCTCCAACTGAAGGGTTTGATCCAGCAGAATATAGTCCTACCTCAGAAATTTCATACCTTTCTTCTGTGGGTAGTTCTGCTGTCAATACAATTTTATTTACTCCATCTTCATTGATAAAACCTCGTGAAGTTATTGGAACTCTAAACATTTCAAAGTCTAATGAAGTTTTTGAAGAATAGTCTCCCAGAGTAGCATTTGAGTTAATTGGTATTGGCCCACAGCCAATGGCAATGTAAGAAGCATAGGCTGGTGCCTGCCCCACAAGGTATTTTGCTATAATGCTTTTGCCAGTGTTAGTTATCATATTTTTCCCCTAGTATATTGTATCACTAAGTATTGCCCCTGAAGACAACACCTGCACTTCTACCTGTTCATCTGATTGAAGATTGATTAAGTCTATAATAATGCTTCCATAAGTGATTGAGTTTGGATCTTTGTCCATATAAACTATCTTGCAGTTGTCAACCCTCTGTCCACTTACATATGCAAACCCAGTTCCACAATTGGGGATCTTGGTTTCAAGTCTTATTGGAAAATTCTTAAAGTATGTTGCTGAAGTATCCTGTAGTTTTAATATATTCTGTGGATTATATTGGAACAGAATATTTGTCAAATTTTTAATTGGCTGGTACATGATATTTTGACCATTAATAATATCTCCTCTTGAGATATTAATTAGTTCTTGTCCACCAATGTCTTCAAAGATTAGGTCTGTCATGTACTCTATGTTTAGAGTTGGACTGCCTAATGCTACCAGGGCTGGTGTGGCTATTTTTATTGCTGCTTGTGCTAATGCTTGCTCGGTTGCACTCATAGCAAAAGAGTTTGGTGTTGCGTCAGTTGCCATTAGGCTACCTCACTTACGTAAATGGTCATGCTTGGTCCCTGCAAACTTTTTGAATAATCTATATTATACACTACAAAGCGTTTATCTTTTGAATCAACCTTGTCTATTCCATTTTCAAAGTAGTCTATATTAACAATATCTCCTAATTGAATAGTAGGGTTAGAAAAAATCTTTATTCCGACTGACTTCCTTGGTTTCATTACCTTTGAAACCATCCACTTCATAAGATCGTTTGCATCGTCTGCTGTTTGAAGGTAAGGGACGGTTAGAGCAAAGTCTTTTACTCCGTAGGTTAGTCTGCTTAGTTTAATGTCTTCGTAGTCTTTCTTTATTTTAAACGGAGAAGACACTAGCGTTGAGCCAACAAATTGTGGATCAGTAAAGTCAGAGTTCTTTGAAAAATACTCGTCAACAGTTAAATCATTATTTGATTGCTGTGTAAACGTTATTCCTTGAATTCTTAAATAGTTACCCGTTGTTTCATCTAGGCTTAAAGCGGTGTCGGTTGCGTTGAATACCATAAACTCTGCCCCATACGAACCTGCTCTAAATCCTGAAACCGTATACCCTTTTATAGAATTAAAAGTTGGTGACATCTTTGCGTAAAGCGCTGGGTAGGCTTTATCATATTTAACATTAAACGATGCTGCCTCTCTCATTATACTGCCAAACTCTTCAAAGTATATATTATATGAGGGTGGGGATGAAGAACTTATTCCAGAAAGATAGGTAGATTGGATTGCTCCACTCATTGCATATTTTCTCAAAGACTCACTTACGTTTATTTCTGTGTCTCCAAAAATAGAATTGATTGGGGTATTAACGGCAAAAGCAGTGTTTTGACTATAGTTATTAGTAATAGCATAGATGTTTTCAAACATTACCCTGGAAGATCCACGAGTAAATAATGCCATATTATTGTATGCTTTAATAGGGTTTTCGTCAATAGCCGTGGCTACCAAGTTGTTGTTTACATACAAGAAGAACTTTCTAAAACTTCCAATATCTTGATACTCTACAGCAAGATCATAGACTGTTGGATTTTCTTCAGTAACCATTCTATATTGACCAGTAAACTTTCCATCATCAACAATAACATTTGCAAGTCCTTGCCAAAGAATAGTTGGAACAGCGTCTGTGCCTGATTGCCCTACTTTATAGAATAGCAAGTTGTTTACATTCTGTTGTTCTTCACTAGTCAAAGAACTTGAACCAAGGGCTACAATTTCAAAATAATATCCACTATTTGATTCTGGATTAATCATTACTGCCATTCCACCACTACCGCCAATGATACTAATATCTTTGTCTGGAGTTGTTCCTGGGATTACAAAATATGCTGTAGATCCTACTGGGGTTTGTCCACGAGATGCGTCATTCTCAATTTTTCCAACTATTCTAATTCTGGTTCCAAAATGAGTAAACTTATCTGTTAATTTTTTATAAACATAAGAAACAAAATCTCTAGGCTTTTCTGTACTTGTAAACCCTGGTCCAGTCATGACTAAAGCAGAAGATTGAAGAGTTCCCGATTGAGTACTTAGCATTGCTCTTACTTTTGAATCTTCAATATAATTAGAAGCGAAGAAGTTTTTAATAATTCCATTTCTTGTTGTTTGCTGAGCCAGTGTGTTATTAATTCCTGCTGGAGCATCAATCGTTGTTGGAACTAGAGTCTCAAAATAAATAGTTGCGTCAAGAAGAGCAGTGGTAGGCGCTGGACTAACTAGCAAAGTTGTCTCTGTTGGCTTTGCTATAACTAAAGTTTTTTGTATTGTTGATAACTTTCCAGTTCCACTAAGCATGGTCAACTGTTGTCCTACTGAAATAGAAGAGGTAGAAGATACTGTAAGAGTAGATCCCGTTGAATTTACATTGGTGAGAGTAGTGGTTCTTAGTGGATTAAATAAAAACTCACTTCTCATTGTGCAACCACGAACATTTGCATTATCTGCCCAATATGGGTTTAATCCAGCAACATGATAAACAGGTGTTGTTCCAAACTGTCCTCTACCATGCTTAGAAACTTCTCCATTTTTTAATCTTAAAACCCCCTGAACCTCTTCATAGTTTGGTTCAGAGTAAATTCTTACAAGGCCTGTTGGATATATCTTTCCATTAAATGGAAGTTTAGCAAAGTAGTACTCATACTCTTGAACGTTATTAATCCAAACATTTCCAACACCTGGGACGCTATACTCAACAGCATCATACTTAATTATTTCTCCATTGGCATAGAAGTATCCATTGTATCTTGTGATCCAATAAACTCCTTCTCCAAAATCCATAACGTTATTTTTTATTTGATTATTTGAAACAAAAGGCTTTGTGTCTGATAGATCTGAGTTAAGTGGTATAGCACTAAGAACATATGTGGATTGGTTTCCTACCTCACCATTAACAGACTTTGTATTGCTCTCGCCAGAAACTTCCCATAATAGGACTGGCTTATATATCCAAGACTGTTCATTATCAATTAAACTAGCCTGCTTAATGCTACCAAGAGATCTTTGAATGTATTTTGAACTATAAGTAATCTTACCGCTATTATATAGTTGATTGTCCTGTGTAGTAATCTCTGCAATGTTTGCAAGTTTGGGTTTTGTTTGGCTGTTTCTAACTACCCCAGTATCTTCAGAATCTGCTGATCCATAGAGAGTTATATCTGTTGCTCTTTGTAATTCTGTAGGCATCATGTAGTTTTTACTCATCATGATAAAGTTATTGTATTCATCAAAGAACATTGCTGTCTGGCTTGATACCGCCAAATCTTGCAGAACTTGGGCAATACTTGTTTCTGGTGGAATATGGAAATATGGGATTGTGATTTCTGTTTCGCCAGCAACTCGCTTAAAAGCATAGTTTGAAAAACCAATAGAATCCAAAAGCATTGAAACTGCAGAACTTAAAGATACTCCAGTAGAAAGGGTTTGTGGTGCTAGCGTTGATTCAAAATAAAAGTATAAGTCACGCAGACTTAACTCAACTCTTTTTGTTTTATTATCCAGTGTAGGAAAGCCTTCTGAGTACATTGTTTTAATTGGAACAAAATAATCATACCCATCTACATTAACGATAATGTCATATATCTTTATTTGAAGATTCCTAGTTATATAGTTATTGATTATACTAGAAGAATTATTTGGATTAAAAGAATCATCATAATCAAAAAGACTCAAAGATCCTGTTGAAGCCAAGAGTTGTCCAACTGGCATACCGCTAGTTCCTAAATCTGATGCACTCTTCTTTACAGAGATATCTGTAACCTTGTCTGTTAAGTTTACTGTAAGTCTTGGAGAAATTTCAATTAGATCAAATGAAGAATTTGCCTTTACCATGTTGTCAACAACAATACGAACTCCTTTAAGATACTCAAACTCTCTATATTTTTGAGTTCCATCTGCTGCTAAGGTGTAGGCTATTGGGCTTGTTAGATCTGTTACAAAGTTAGTCAGTCTATCAACCGTCTCTTCTTCTAGTTGCCAACCATAAACTGGAGTAAATAATTCCCACTTGTCTTTATTCCAGATATGAAAAACACCAATATCTGATACACTTGATTTAATTAAATAAGCATATCCGTGTACTGCCTTAATTGGCTTTAATGTTTCAGACAGGAGAGTCTCTGCGTAAATAAACATGTCTTTATACTTGCTTGGAACGATTAATCCATAAGATAACTCTACATAGCCATCATGCTTAATTACATTTGTTCCGTCTGATCTTTTTGTACCCTCGTTAAATGAAAACAAGTCTACCCAATTATTATCTTTTAATGATTGAACCTTCCACTTATTGGGAACTGTTCTATTGTTATCTCCATAAAGTGGATCGGAAGTTCCAAGATCAATATCTCCAACATTTGTCTGCATCTTTATAACTAGCCTATTTGTTGGAATCTTTTCATTATACACAACAAACGGAACCGCATCTTCAATTATGTATCTGCCAGAGACTATATTGTTACTAGAGATTCCGTACGTTGAAGTACCCTCTGTTCTATATGATGACCAGTATTTAAACTTATCGTTTTTATCTGAAAGGTAATATCTAGGTCTTCTAGCCATGTTAGCATTAGGGCTATGAATATATGAACCAGGAATGTACCTTGCTTTATTAATTCCTGACCTTGGTCTGAAAGGTCTAAAGCAATCTTCTAAAGAATAAAGCATCTTGACTCTATCTTTAAGAACTGTTAAAGTAGTTGGTGCTCCAGCATCAGTAAATCCTCCATCAATTAATACATCAGCATCTGTAGCGCCTTTGTAAAAATTACCATCATCGTTTGCATCAAAAGTATTTGGAAGAGATGTATATTTTACATCGGATGGCTTCGTTGATGTGGGTCTATACCTATAGTTTCCTATTGTAAAAATATTTGTTGGAATGTTCATATTCCATTCAGCAATCACAGCAGTCTGAGTAGATACAACAGAACTAGTTTCTAGGTGATTCTTAAGTTCTTCATTTTGAAACATTATGCCTCTTCCAGCGATACAGAAACATTCCAAAAGTCATGCTTATACCCGCCACGTTTTTGAACAGAGTAGGAAAAGTCAGTAAAGAAAACCTCTATCACTTCGTTATATTGATCTAGATGACCGTATGCAGCATCGTCATTGCCAAAGTTTGGATAATTGTCATAGGCTAAAAATACCCAGAAAGATCCTGGGTGATTGTTGTACCATTCAAACAACTCTGCTCCGCCAGCACCACCATCAGTAGTGTATTCCATATCGGGATAATTAGCCAAACCTCTTTGTCCAGTCATGTCTGATTTTCCAGCGTCATTAAAATCTGGTTTTATAGCAAAAGATCTTGATGGTAGCATATCCCAAGAAGTGCTAATCTGTAGTTTGTCTGCAGTGTGATAAGACCTCATGCGTCCATTGATCATTCTTTCACGTATTTCAATTCTAGAGGGCTTAAAGTCTATGGCCGATCTATTATCATCTGACAGGATTAAAAACTCGTTAATGAGGCTTGTATCGGTTCCTACGGGGGTATTAAAGCCTGTCTCATAGCCAGTTGGAACATACATTTTCCTATCAGGATAAGCAGTTGTTGGAGAGGCTACAAGAGTGCCAGGATTGTCAGACCATAGCATTGCCTGTGGTCTTTGGTATTTTCTTCTACCATTAATATATGCTGCTGTTGCCATTATATTCTTACTCCCCGAATTCTTTGTGAATCAATCTGTTGGATCTGAGCCATAACAGTTCTTGCAATATCATCTGGGCTGGCATTAGATTTTGCATTTACTGTTAGGTTATAATTATACACTGAGTCTCCACCGACACTTGTAGATCCGCTGTTAATGGCCTTTAAGTTATTTACTCCAAAGTTATCAACAGCATACTTGCTCATAATAAACTCTCCTGGTGTAAGCATTGCTGGAACAGTGTCTGATCCACGTGGGGTCATACCAATCAAACCTCCAGAATACTTGTATACTGGATCTCTCAATACACCGTTAACTACAACTCCAGTTCCTGGTTGCAAATATTGTGTTACTGGTGGAATAAACATTCCGCCAAGATAAGTTCCAGTTCCTGGCTTAGTGCGTGATTTTGGAATTAATGCTGCCTTGGCCTCAAGTGCTGCAACAAGTGCTCTATTTTTTGCTTGTTCTGCTGCTACTTTCTCTGCTAAGTCTTTAGCCTTTTGATCTGCAATCTTCTTAGCATTATATGCAACTTGAGTAACCCACTGTGAACCATTCCAGGTCATTAGGTCGGAACCTACATACTTTGTTTCTCCAACTTTTGGAGCAACCTTTGCATTATTATATGCAACTTGATCCATCCACATTGTGCCATTCCATGTCATTAACATCGAACCGACATACTTTGTGTCTCCGACCTTTGGGCCAGTCGGTGTTGGTGTTGGTGTTCCAGATGATGTTGGGGTCGATGTTGTACTCTTTGTTGGTGTTGAAGTAGTTGATGGTTTTGGAGAAGTCGTAGTTGTTGGTGTTGGAGAAGCAGTCTTGCTTGGTGAAGGCGTTGGCGTTCCAGATGAATTAGGTGTACCAGAAGGTAGAACCTTGTGAACATTTACACACCATCCATTTGCATCTGCTACCATTCCTTCAGGGCAGCCGTCTAGAGTTACATTGTCTGCTCCAGGAGGAGGAGTTCCTTCATAGGTATACTTTGTTATAACATTAATATTTACTTTTTTATCAGCAGGCATCTTCATAAACTGGTCTAGCCAATTGTGAATATTTCCCCAGTCTTTTTCCATAGCAGTAGTAGACGCAAGAAGTCCAGCCAACTTAGTTTTTACACTTTCCCAATTCTTAGCAAGATCATAGGCCTCTAACTTAGTCTTTACTAAATCCCAACCTTTTTTATCAGTACCCATTACCGTAATCTCTGCCACTTGCTTATCAATTGCTTTTTGTGCATCGCTGAGGGCTGTGTTGTAACTAGTTAGTTTTCTGTTTATCTTGTCAATAGCCCCGTCGTCTTTTGCAAGTTCTTTATTAACAAGATAAATAGCATCTTCAATTTTCTGAATTTCGTCCATCTTGAGTTTACGCTTTTCTTCAAGAGTATAAATCTTATCTTGAGTTTCTTGAATTTGCTTTTGCGTTTTAAGTTTATCAGGGTGGGTTTCCATCTTATAAATCTTTTCAGCAATCTCGTACTGTCTGTCTTGGATCTGCTTGCTTGTCATTCCAGATCCACTCTTTAGAGAGTCTATAGAATTCTTTCTTGCTTGCTCAAGTGCATCAGTTTGTCCTGAAGCAAATTGTCCAGCAGCAGTGGCTCTCATCTTTTGAGCAGCCTTTGCTGCCGAAGAAATATCTCCAGAAGTTAAAGCACCAGCAAGGTCTAATTGATCTTGTTGCAAAGCAAGAATATTTTGATTAATCTGTTGAACTTTTTGAAGGGCCTCTGCTTGTTTATCGTATTTTTCATTAACACCTTCTGCAGCCTTATTAATTAAATCTAAGTCATGTGACAAGACCCCTGACTCATCTTGTAATGCTTGAACTGCTCTAGAACCCCAGTCCTTATTCATTTCCATGTCTCTGTTTAAATCGTTTACACTTTCATTTAGATCGTCTATTGCTCTTGATCCGTACTCAGCATTCATTTCAAGGTCTCTTTGTGCTACTTCAATTTGATCGCTCATTGCTTTAGCAGCATCCTGTAGGTCTTGATAATTCATTTTTGTGCCTTCAAAAGCCCCTGCTGCAGTACCCTTTAAAACTCCAGCAAGACTTTCTCTTACAACTTGAGTCTCTTGCAAAGCACGTAGTTTTGCTTCTTCTTGTTCAATTAATTTCTCATTCTCTTCAATTATTTTAACATTGGCTGCGGATGCAGCATCGGCAGCGCCTGCACGGATTAGTGCTTCTTGGATTGAAAACATTTGATCAACAATTTCAAGACCTGGCTCTGCTCCGCCCTTTAGATCTCCTGAATTGATTTTAGTCGTCAAAGATACTTCAAGTCTTTTAGGTATTGAGTTTATGTAGTCTCTTATATGTTCTGCAGCAACTCTACCATTTTTAAGATCGTCTATAAGTTGACCAGTAAGTTGTGGGTCTTCAAGCACTTCATTAATTTGTTCAATAGATAGACCTGCATCTGCAAAGGCTTTTGCAAAATCTTGGGCTTGTACGGAAAATTTAAAATCTGCATTCTTTTGAGTTAAGTTTTGAAGAATGGCTTGTCTTTCAAGAGCGCTATTAGCCTCTACAATAGCCTTCTTGTATTCTTTAAACTCTTTAGTTCCAGATTCTCCCATAGCACCATTAGCAATAGCCGATGCCACTAACTGATCTTCAACTGCTGCTAAAGCATCCTTTGCTGATAGACCAGCAGACATGAGCATGTTCATGGCCTTCTTTTGTTCATTAACATTTACAACAGTTTCTTTATTTACTAGTTGTGAGGCACCTACATTTGCTTCACGGTAGGTAGCCATAACAGCCTTACCTTCATTGGTTAGTCCCTTAATATTTTTCTTTGTTTTTGGCTTTTCTTTACCCTTGTTTGGCCCAGAGGTGTATTTATCATAAGTAAATAAATTCTTTCCCTTGCCCAAGTTAGAGAACTTTGTAAACTCTTCTGAACTCATACCAGAGATAACGTCTCTCATTTCTTGTGGAACTTTTAATTTAAGTAATCTGTGTTGCAAGCCATCAAACATGTCAAACATTGCTGATACATCTTTTTTGGCTTTCTTGCTAGTAAAGGCTGCAATCATTGATTGAAGAGGCTTAGTTGCATCAAATGCGCCATCACGAACATTCTTAATTCTCATTGCAAGTTCGTCTAGGAAGTCTAGAGGATCACTACCTGTGCCAGGACCCTTGCTTGTTGTTGGTGGTGGGGATGTATAAGTTACACCAGGGTTCCATGAAATACCAGTTTTTTCAACTGCATATTCTGTTGGACTTAAAGCCTTAAGGTCTGCAATTTTCTGTGCTACTAGATCAATGTATCGCTGGCTAGTTGTAGAGAAGTTGTGAGTCATTGCTTGATCTAATGCATACTGCTCTGCCATAAATGCAATATCTGCATCTCGCTCTGCAGCATTAGCGGTTGATTCCCATAAAATATTTGCTGATAGTGCCTGTAAGTAATCCGCTTGGGCTGCTGTGCTTGCGTTTTTAAATGCGGTAAACCTTTTTTCATTTTTCTGTAACGCAGCAATTCCTTCTGAAATATCTGCGCTAACTCCTGCTACTCGTGGATCAACAGTTTCTTTTCCAGTAGCATCTTTTGAAACAAGAGATTTTTTGCCTTCTTTTTCTGCTGCTTCTTTTATTTTTTCGATTGCTTCTTGCTCTTTCCTGATTTTCTGAAGGCCCTTCATTCCAACCTTTGTAATCAAAATCTCAAAGTCAATGGTATTTCCATCTAAAGCCTGTAGGCTTCTGATAGTTTCCATAATTGCATCAAATTCTTTTGGATCTTTCTTTCTCATTGTCATTTCTGTAATGATGTTTGTTGCTTGCTGCCTTCCTTTTGTACTCTTGAAGCCTGCAAATGAATCAAACAACTCTTTAGTTTTTGCTGTTCCCTTTGTTTTAATGCTAGCATTAAGTAAGAAGTCGAACTCATTTAATTTGCCACTAAATAGGTCCATGTAACTTGTTGCTTGTGTAGGAGTTAAGACTTTACTTCCAACAAGCATTTCCATCTTTGCCTGGAACCTCTGTGCATTTTGAGCAGTACCCAATCCAGTCTTTACATACTCACCAGTCTTAGAGTTATACTTTCCAGTGGTTGTATCATTTGAAAGTGCCTCTGTTTTATTTAAGAACTTTTTAGCAGCATCTTCTTGGTCTGTTCCTTTATAGGTTGAGGTAACTTGTGATCTTGATGCATCAAAGAATGCATCTTCACGCATAGCCTGCTTGCCCCAAACAGAACCGCTCCAGACTTTATCAAAACTCTGCTGATTTTTCATTATCTGAGAAAAGATTTGATCATTCATAAATTGAGAATTTTTTAGATTCTCTGAATTAAGATCAGAAAGTTGTTGTTCAATCTCCAGTTTCTTTTGTGCATTTGCTGTTGATGCTAACTCTGTTTCTAATTTTTGTTTTGCAGCCTCATACTCTACTTGAATTTGATCTGCCATCATAGTAGCCATTTCCATATTGTTCATGCCAAGGGCTGCAAGTTGTGCTACTTCTTCTCTTGAACTTTCTCCAAACCCAGACTTTTTAGAAATGTCTTTTTCAAGTTTTGCAGTTCTTTGGTTTGCCTTGCCCATAAGCAAGATCCTTGTAGACATTGGGTTGTCTTTTAGATTTTTACCGTCTGGGCCAAGGATCATTGATAGTTGACCAACAACCTGCATTTCAATTGATGTGTCTTTAAGTTGTAAGGCAAGGCCTGCTGCAATACTGTTTGCTTGGTCAGCATCAATAACTCCATCTGCAACAGCCGTGGCAAGTTTTAAAGTTAGATCACTAACGGCTTTGCTCTTTCCAAACTTTTCCATGTTTTCTTTAAATAGTTTCTTTTCTTTTTTACCAATATCAGAAGCCATGTAGTTCTTGCCAAAAGTATTATCAATCTTTACAGCGTCAGTATATTTTGTATACTGAGTCTTTGATCTGCGCTTGTCCATCTTTTGAGAAGACCCAACCTTGCCAGACATTTCTCCTATTGCTTTTAATCCATCTCTAGTTGCTGATAAGTCTTTTGCGAACTGTGCTGCCTTTGCAGCCACCTGATTAAAGTGTTTGTTTACTAGATATGCTGCTGCTCCTAATGCTACTACTGCTCCTACTGCAAGACCAATTGGTCCAGTCCCCGCAATCATTGGAGCAAACTGTGCTACTGTCGCTGCAGTACCAAGTGCTGCTGTAACTTGTGGTGGTGCTCCTGCCATACCAGCAACCATTGCTGCAGTTCCAAGTCCACCTGAAACTTTTCCAGAAAACTGACCAACGGCTGCTCTACGCATGCCACGCTTCTTTTCTTTAACTTGCTTCAAAGACATCTTTGTTGGATTATATTTTCCCTTAGCATCTTTTTCTGGATCCATAACAATACGACCTTTTCGGTCTCTTGTGAATCCTTGTTCTCCCAGATCATCTGGTCCATATGTTCCTGGATCTCTACCCATTGCATAGTCGTAGGCCTCTAATCTGTCCATAGGATTTGGACCCAGTACAGGATTCCCTGATTGAGTTCCTTCTGGTATTACAGGAGCATTAGCAATTGCTTCTCTTCTAGCAAACTCTTCTTGCATTACCTTGAGTTGCATTCGCTTATGTTCTTCAATTTTTCTATTTTGTTCATCAATGGCCTGTGTTGACTCAAGCACATCTTGCTGAGCATTTCCTGTTAGATCTGTTGCATTAGCCACATCACCAAGATTTCCAGCAGTTACGCTTGCTAGTTGAGAAGCCGTTAGTAGGTTTTGATTGCTTCCTGTTTGAGTAATAAATGCTTCTCCAGTTGCATCTGCAAGATCGCCTGTTTGATCTGCAACTAATAGGGTTGAGTCTGCTGTGTCATTTGTCCCGTCAACAATTCGTCGCATTCCATCTCCTGCTTCAACGGTTCCGTTAGACATAATTTCTTCTGCCTTTTTAACCTTTGATGGAGTCTTTACTGGATCTTGATTAATAATTTCTTGCATTTCCCCTGGCTGTGCTGCAGTAATTCCCTGCTCTGCCAATTCTTGTCTTACTCTTGCGTACTCTAGTTCTGCAGCATTAGCCTTTTCTTTAGCAGCAAGAACTTGCTCGTCAGTAATGGTAGTTGGAGATCCAGTTTTCTTTTGCTTTGCTTGCTCCTTTTCAAGGGCTGCTGCTCTTGCTCTTGTAATCGCTGCTTCATTTTCAGCCTTATCAGCATCTTCCCTAGCCTTCTGAATATTAACAGTGTTGCCTTTAATCGTAACTCTTGATCTGCTTTCATCTTTAATCTGTTGAACAACTTGTGATTGAGCAGTCACGGCTTCTTCAGTTTTTACTGCTAGTTTCGTTGTTGCTTCTGCTACCCTCTTTGATGAAGCAACAGTTACAGATGAAGTTTGTGCAGAAACTGGAGTGTCAGATACAGAATCTACTGTTGCTGTAGCGCCTAGTTTTCTTCTTTGTCTATCTTGAGACTTAAGTATTTGTCTTTCATCACGCATCTCTGGGGTATTGAGATCATCATAGAACGCCTTGTTACCAAGATCCATCCTATCAACTCTTGCTTGTGTTTCTGCTGCTGTTGGTACTGCTGCATCTCCAAGTTGCGAAGCCTGCGTAGTTACTGCTGCTTCTCCTTCTTTCATTCCTTGGATAATTCCGTCTGCAACTTCTTTACCAGCCTTGATACCCTTTTTAGATGGAGAGTCTGCATCTGTTCCTTCTGTACTTCTTACTCCGTCTGCTGCTGCTTTACCAATCTCTGCACCTGCTGCTTCTGCTGCTGCTATTTCTTCTGGGGTAGCCTCAACAGTTGGAGCATTATCTTTCTCTCTTTGTTGATCTATAATGTCTCCAGAATCTAAATTGTCTGTATTCTTTTTTTGATAAGAGCCAAAAGGAATTACTTTTGTTTTTCCTTTAGGTGTTGTTGTTGCAACTCCTGCATCTGTAAGTCCAAGTTCGTCTCTTAATGCGGGGGCCTTTTGTGGAACATCTTTTCTGTTTGCTCTTCTATCTCTTGAGCCGTCTTCTTTAGGCGCATTTGTAGTTACTGAGTAAGTAGTTGTTAATCCTAGATTATCTACTGCTTCTTTTAATTTTCCGTCTGCTTGAGTGAGTCTATCTTTTGCTCTTTGCACCGCTGCATAAAAATCTTCTTCTCCAAATTTATCTGGAAGTTGGTCCATCTCTTCTGCAATAAATCCACCAAACTTATCAACACCAGCAGTCATCTCTGACATAATTGCTGGGTCGTTAAGACCTTGTTCAAAGGTTTTGCCATGAAGTCTTGCAATTTCTCTCATTACTGGAGAAAGAGACTTACCTGCATCTTCTCCACTAAATAAATCCTGTATTCCAGACTTAGGCATTTCAAATACTTTTGCATCGTCACCAGAAAATTGTGCTGGCGCTAACCCTCTTCTTGCTGCAAGTTGAGAGTGGATCGCTACATCGTTAGGGTCAGACAAATTTAAAGCAGTTGTTTTGTTTGCTTCTTCTGGAAGCATCGCTGTAAAACTGCCCATTGGTGTTGCAGAGCCACCATGTTTTGCTGCGAGAGCAAGGGCTTCGCCTAGGCCTGATTTTCCAGCAAGAACTGCAAGACGTTCTAACTCGGCTTTGTCTGTAATCTTTGGCTTTGGTGCTTCCATGTGAGCAGCAACATATCTACCGCCTGGTTCTACTTGTGCTCTTGCTGGATCACTTGGCTGCCATGGTGTTGAAGATGTATTTGCATATGGCGCTCTCCACTGTTCCCCAGTTTCTGGATTAATATCTTTTGCTCTATTTTTTACCCAATCAGCAGATACCTTTTCAACAGACTGTGCTGCTTCTGCAAGCATTCTTTTAATTGCATTTGCCATATCTTCTCCTGCACGGTCTGTCGCTTTAGTTAATTCTAACTTAACTTCTGCAATGGCTGTTGCTTGAGAAGCACCTTTTCCAAGTTTTCCAATCTCTGCTGCAAAATCATCTATACCCATAGACATCATTTCTGTAACACTTGCTATGCCTAGTTTAGGAGGCTTCATTCCTCCACCTTCAGACTGAGTACTTGTACCATACTTCTTTACAGTGCCAGTAAGAAGTGCTGCAACAAGTTCTGGATTCTTTTTTACAGTATCTGTAGTTAGTACAACTTCTCCAGGAGTAAGCATTGAAGGTACGGTGTCTTTATTTCCTGTACCTGGAACAACTCCGCCTTTTGCAAACTTTTGAACAGGTGGTAAACCTGCAACTGCGCCTACTGGTCCTGGAACTGTATTAAATAATCCTGGTGATGATGCTGCAAGAGTTCTTGCTTGGCTTGCTGCATTTGCATAGGCTGCAGCAAGAGCATTAACTGCTCCAGACTCCACATTAAATGTGCTAATTAATTGTTGGTGAGATGTGTGAAGGGCGTTAGTCTGTGCTAGTTGTTCAATCTCTTGTTGTGTAAGGTAATCAAATCCTCCACCTAGTACATTGTTCTGACCATTTAGTTTTGCCATTCCACTACGAAGGGCAGCAAATAACTTAATGCCGTTTGCAATAGCGTTCATGAATAGACCAAATGTCATCAGTGCAACTGGGGCAAGTCCCCCTACAACTCCAATAACAATTGCAAAAGCCTTTTTAGTTCCATCGCTAAAGTTATTAAACTTCGCTAAAATCTTACCAAGAAATTCAACTACTGGTGTTAGCGCTTGTAGGAATGTCTTTCCAATTGGAATGAGTTCTAATTTTAATTGTTCAATACTTTTTTGGAATTTAACTCCAACAGCATCTTCTACTTTTCCAAGTTCTCTCTCAGATAAGATTGCTAATTCTTCAACTGATGCTCCAGCAAGTCCAAGTGCTCTAGCAGCCTGAGAACTATCTTTTGTTACGTTTTGAAATAATGTTGATAGACGAGCAAATTGGAACTTACCAAACATTTGTTCAATTGCTCTTGCTCTATTTAGTGGATCTAGTGTGTCAAGTGCTTTTGCAAAACCAATGACTGTTCCTTTAAGGTTTCCAGCGTTTGCTTCAACAAGACCCTTTATGTTGATACCAAGATCTGCAAGGAATCCTGCTGCCTTCTTAGAAGGATTAATCATAGAAGCAAGACCAGACTTAAGTGCGTTAGCACCTTCTGATGCGTTGATTCCACCTTCCTTCATTGCAGTCATAAAGAATGCAAGATCTTCTACAGATCCACCTAGTTGCTTTATAACTGGTCCAGCCTTTGGAACTGCAATAGTTAAGTCTTCAATAGAAAGTACTGTCTGGTTTTCTACTGCGTTAAGAAAGTTAATCTTTTCTGCAAGTTGTTCTGAAGAAATTCCAAAAGCGTTTTGAAGAGAAATAGTTGTTTCGAGTGCTTGTTGTTGTTCCACTTGACCAAGAACAGCAAGCCTTGTTGCTGATATTACTTGTGCATTTAAATCGTTTCCAGTTAAACCCATTGCTGCTGCTTTGGCAGCCATCTCTATAGTATCTTTTGCTGCGATTCCATACTTTGTAAATTCTTTTGCAAGTCTTTGGATGTCTGCAATTGCTTTATTAGTTGCATCTCCACTTGTAGTCATGTCTCCATAAACTCTTGTGAATGCGATTACTGACTGTTCCATCTCCCTGAAAACCTTAGAGGCAAATCCTCCAAGCATTGTGAGAGGGACTGTAAGACCAACCATCAACTGGCGACCTGCCCATTGAGTATTCTTACCAAAGTTTAGAAGTTGAGTCGAACCTTGCTTGAGCAACTGATTCATCATCTGTTGTCTTTGTGCAGCCATCTGAGTTCTTGTAGCATAGTCTGCATACTTGCCATTGACCATCTGAAGGTGCTTTGGAACTACCTGAAGAACCTTTACTAGTTCACCATTGGCGCTAGTTAATTGTATGTATTGAGTCTGTAAAGACTTTACTCTATCCTTACGAGCACGATTAAATATGTCTCGTTCATGAGCAAACATCTTAGAAAAGACTTTAGTGTTTGCTGTCGCTGCTGCTGCAGTAAATCTAAAGTACTCTCCCATAGAGAGTTGATTCTTTTCTAAGGCTGTTGTAAATGCTGATGTACTGCCTGCAACAACTTTTTGAGATGCTACAAACTTTCCAGTGGCATTGATAGACTGCATCAATTGGGCATTTAAACCCTTTTGTGCATTCTCAGCAGCGATATTCCCCTGTGTTAGGGATTGATTGAAACGGCTAAGTCCCGCCTGTAACTGACGTAAAGATGCAAGTGCTTGCTGGGTATCAAAATTAATACCTATATTAGCATTTACGTCAGACAATCATAACACCCTCTTACTTTGGGACTGAACCAAGAAGTGATGCTGTGTCAGTTAAGTTAATACCTGAAGCAACGTCAATAATCTTGTAGATTGTAGGAAGGTCAATACTGTCCTCAATCTTTGCTCTGTCCTCTGCTAATTCTGGAGCATACTGCTTAAGTGCAATTTGAACACAGTTAAGCAAAACGTCCATAGATTTTTCATCATTATCCGCAACCTTCTCTAGGCTTTTAAATTCTTTTAGGAATGGCTTTAGTAGAGATATCTTTAGCGGTCTGATCTTTATTTCTGTTTCATCCATAAGGTGGATGCTGTTATTCTGGTCTGTCATTTGTTCCTCCAATGTAGGTTAGTTAATTATACCACAAACAGGCTTATTTTTATTCAATCTTTTCGTATGATAATCCCATACCAATACCGAATCCAGCCTTTGCTGCGTTTGCGCCTTGTAGTGCGAGTATGTCTTTTGCGTTACTTGCCTGACCCTTAGAATATACCCTTGCTTTCATTTCTTCCCAGGCATTTCCTTGATCTCTACCGCTTTGCTTATCTAGGTCAACACCTTGAATTGCTGCCATAAATTTCTTTCCTTGATAGTCTAAGTCACGACTTATGTTTAATGTAGCCGTTAATTCTGACATAGATAAGGATAGTTCAAGTTCTTCATAGTCTTTCCAGATGCCGAGCAAAAAAACCTCAGACTCTAATGTTGCTAAGTCTAAGGTTTCCCATGTTGAACCTGAATCCACTGCTTGCTTTTTTACTGGTTCTTCTGATTCTTTATCAATCTTAATACCAGCAGTAATGTCAAGAATTGCGTATACAGTTTTTATATCAACGTACTCTTCAAATATTTCTTTTGAAATAGCGATCTCTGGCTTAAACTGTTTCATACAAATTTGTGCACAATCAGACAAGGCTTCTATTGCCTCTATGTCGTCTTGTGCGGATTTAACATTTTCAAATTTATCCATAAAATATCTTAGATGTTTAATTTTAAGAGGAGACAGTTCTAACTCTGTCCCATCCATTAATGTGATTAATCCAGTTTTATAAACAGTTGTTGCCATACATATAGTATAACAGAAAGACCCAGACTTTTTAGGGTCTGGGTCAAACTGTATATATTAAGTTGTATTATGATGCTACGCCAACAGTACGATCTACGATCTTACCGTATGATGCATTATCATTTGGAAGAAGACGGAATGATACTTCGAACATTGTCGCTTCGTCTCTCTTTGCTGATACTGATACGCTTTCGATTGAAAGTGCACGGTATGCAACGTAGACGCGCTCAATATTTTCTGAAGCGTCTCCAGTTCCTGGACCAACTGCAACCAAACCGCGCTCGACTGGAACATCTCCGATGTCTCCTGCTGAAAGATTAAGTGTTGGGTTTCCTGATACTGTAGTCATAGATGAATCTTTACCTGCTAATGCAAATAGAAGGTTCTCTAGTGTTGATTCTGCGAATGTAGTATTCAGATTTACTTGCATGCCTTGCTTAAATAACTTAGCAACGTCAAGTACCTGGTCTACTGCTACTTCGCCGAAATCTGGTTGGAATTGTATTTCCAAACCATTCATTGTGTATCCAACATTGCGGAATTCATCGGAGTTTGCAGGTGCTGCAAGTGTCTCCTTGTATGAAGTTCCTGATACGTATGCTGGAAGATCTGCGTCTGCAAGTGCGCCTGCTTCGTATGTGAAGAGTGCTGCTGCTCCAACGATAATATCGTTTGAACTACCACGTGTATATGCCATGTATTTCACCTCTTTTTTCTTTTAGATTAAAGGGCTTGTTTCCTCATGATAATTATAACATCCCTTTTAAACTATATATTTATCTTGTCCTGCTGGACGAACTTCTGGCTGCCAGGCATTATTGGTTAATTCTGGCATTTGATGATAATCGTAGTCAATGATAAATTTGTTGCCACCATAGGTACGGGCTGAGCCAAAGTCAATAATGTCTCTGGTCTCCTCTAGTTGGTACACCTTGAAGTTATGGAAATAGAACATATTGTCTACGAGTTCTCCTCCAAGGTTTACCTGTCTGTGTTTACACCAGTCGTTTATTTCCTCAGCCGTTTCATCTCCTCGATCCATAAGTCTAAGGACGGCCTCCTGAGTTCTGACTAGTTTTTCAATTACATTTTCTTGTGTTGAATAAAAATAATATAGTATCTGCTCACACTTAATATGTGGGAATCCAGACTTGTTCATCTTGGCAAGTCTATCCCAGTAGGCTGCGATACCTGAATACGAATAGTTCTCTCCATTAATCTTAATAAAGGTTTCTGTTAGATCGTCTATCGTTGATGGGCTTGACGGGAAAATAGGAATACCAAAACCCTTAGTTAGGTCTGTATCTTGATTACTAGTTAGTTCAGCAATCTTATGCTGAAGGTATTTGTTGATCCAGATAACTGGGGTATTTAGTGTTGAGTCATTAGCCATTATGCACCTATCCTTGCTCCTGCAACCCACTTGTATCCCGTGGAAAGTCCAGCACTTCTACCAGATCTTTTACCTTTACGAAGGTTTGCTTTATATACTACTGGGTTATTAAAGTATTGATATAGTCCGCTAGTCTTTAAAAATGCTTGAGAAAAATATCTACTAAAGAATACATCGAATACATCTGAGTATTGACCTTGAACGTCTCCCCCTGGGTTTTCTACAACCACAGAACCCTTTGTAAAAATTGTTTCTCCATTAACTTCAAACACCAAAGACTGTCCTTCTTTTGGAGAGATGGTCACGGCTGTTCCACTTTCCATGATCTGTGCTTTGTTATAGAAAGGAACGCTAGACCCCTGCTTAATGCTATCAGACTGTTTAAAACTAGAGTTAAAAGATAAACCAGAAGAGTTTATTGAGTATTTAATATCAAACAATCTTGCTCCTGGGCTTCCAACCTTTGTCCATTCATAAACATGGTGCAGTGTAGCAGGGCTTACTCTTGCATTAGTATCAATAAACTGTGAGGCTAATTCTGCAACTTCTGGTCCAAGATTATTTAAAAACTCTTTTCTTCCACTTACAAACCCATCAACAAATCCAACAGAGTACTCCATTATATTGTCCATTTCCTTCTTAAACATTTTGCTATCAAATTTTAAGGATATCATAGGTCTACCGCCTGATTTTCAGAACGACGTATAAGAACATTGTAATATTCAACATTGCCAAATGGACCAAGAAATGGTTGTACGGATGCTATCTCAAAAAGGGTTGCTTTGCCAGATCTGATTCCAGCGGTTTCTATATAAACCTGATTGCCAGACTTATCTTTTATATTGCTTATAACGATATTAGTTACTGAGTTCTTTGAGTCTAAACTAGAAATTCTTACATCAGTTTTTGATCTACCTATTAAAAGATTTTCTTGTGTTATGTTTACATTGGGGGTGACTTCTTCTTTTGTTGCAGAGCCTGCATGTGAAAAATTACAGGCAATAGTTCTATCAATAATCCAAGTCTTTTTTAAATCTCCGTATGCGCCTTGCTCAACTATAGGATAGAATATATCCGCTTGCATTGGGAAAATAAAGTCTGTTGATTCGCATATCATTAAATTATCCCTGGCTTGACAATGGTCTTAACATACTTCTCCAGTATCTTATCTACCAAGAAGTTACCAGTACCGTTAAACATAGTCTTATCAAATTGAATTCTAAATTGATCTGTGTTGTATGCAGTTACGTATCTCTTATAGTAATCCAACTTGCCACACTTTAAATCTTCAATCAAAAGTTTTGAGGCATATTCAATGTCTGCTGGAACTGTGAGATATCCCTGATCAACAACAATTTTGTAATCATGTCCTTGAGGGAAAGAAGCCCCTCCATAACCATATTCTCCAAGGTCTCCTCTTGCAGAAATAAGATTTGGTCCAGTAGATTCAGACCTGTTGAATTGTCCAGCATAGGTTTTCTGTATTGCAGTCTTGTCTGATGTTATTGCGTAATCATATTTATTTGTATCTGGAGTCGATCTGTCATAGACTAGTTCGTTATTCTCGTATACTTTAAAAACTCTGTAAGCCTTGTTCCATAAATGAAGGTAGTCGGAACCGTTACCAGTTTCAACTAAAGTAGTTTTTTTATTATAAAATCCATCTGTAGCAAAGGTGTCAATGATTGATCTTGCTACTAGTTCTAGAGTTGTGTACTCAGCAATTTCTGATGCTGTTGTTCCTAATGTATTTGGATCTACATATGGTCTTATTAATTCATAAAACTCTTCGTAGATTAAAACTTCTGTACCGCTAACAATTTTAAAAAGTTCTACTCTGTAGTTATTGTCGTATCTTCCAGGAAGAGAAATTTCTAAATCATCTCCTGTAGATGAATCTAAAAACTCTATATCCTGGATTGAAAGATCCGCCATGTCCGTAACTCTTGCATAGATGTCTACATTGATGTACCCTGCTGGGACAACAAAATTTACTGCAATTGTTTCGTATGGCGGAACCCTCAATATTTCCATGAATTACTTACCAAATTCCTTGGCAACTTCTTCTGGTGTTGCAAGCGTAACATGTGAACGAGTTAGCCACTGATCAGCAGCATCTTTTTCAACAATATTGATACCGTTGTAGATCTTGCCTACTCCTGGCCAAGTTACATTTTTTGTAGATCTAAGTGCAACTGTTTCTTTTGGCTCTGTTGACTTCTTTGAAGAAATCTTTCTTGTTACTGGTGCAGTTGTTACACCAATTGCTCCGTTTACATTTCCTAAAGCCTGAACTTCTGGCTCTGTTGGATATGCTGGTGCATGAATGACTTCTGCTGGTGCTTCAACAGGAACTTCTTCCACTGCAGGCTCTACGTGTACTGGTTCTTCAAAAACTGGTGGATGCCATTGTTCAACAATTGGCTCTTCAACAATTACTGGAGTCTCAAATACTTCTGGCTCTGTTGCTGGATTTTCATTTATATTTTCCATTATTTCCTCCTAAATAGTATTATATCATTATAAGTTAATAAGGGGAGCAGGAGAACTAACTCCTACTCCCCCTAAAATTTACTGTTTACAGATTATGCGTCTGCTGCAGCATCAGCGAATGCGATAGCATCTTGTTCTTCCCATTGAAGTCCAAAGCGTACGAATACTGTATATTCTACAGTGTCCTTCTTTGCTCTGTATTCACGGTTAACAGTGATATCACGCTGGAAGCCCCATACACGGTTCTGTGGGAATGTCAAGTCGACATATCCTGCAGGGTAGTAAGGAACTTCTTGTACGTCAATTCCTAGGACACGAGTTGTACGTGCTCCACCGAATGTCTGTGCTCCACCGTCAAGATATGCTTGACGATTTGTTGGAGTACCGCCAGCCTGAGAAGCAAATGCTTCTGCGACTGCGTCTGCTAGAGTACCGTTATTCTTAACGATTCCCTGGAATGCGTCTGTACCAGCATAGAACTTCAAGTTAGACTTGATAGCACGATACTTACGTGGCATTGCAAGGATGATGTCCTGCATTACATCTGTTGTCCAGGCGTTATTAGCGACTGTTACAACTGACTCATGAGCATCTCCGTCTGTCTTTACACGGTTTACGAATCCGTTCATAATTCCTAGGAATGCATCTGAACCAGATCCTGTTCCGTTGATTGCAAGGTCTTCGATATCATTACCGAAAGCATTTGTCATCAAACGAACAATGTGGTCTTCTAGTTGTGCACCTTCGATATTATCTTCTAGTGATTCTGCAGATACTTCCCAGTCAAGACGAATCTTCTTTGTAGTCAATTCAACCTTTGAGAATGTTGCACCTGCGTTTGTGTAATCGCCAACTGCTTGCGCTGCTGCACGAATAACACGCTCTCCGACGTTTACCTTTTCGAGTTCCATTGTATTGGCTCTCATAGTAACACGACGGCCATCTTGGGCGAGAATGGTAGCATCCCACACGTAGTCGATAAAACGACGTGCTTGCTCTGGGCGTAGGATACCTGATCCAGCCTCACCTGAAGGGTTAACTGCATTTGGACCAGAGTTTACTCCTGCTAGTGCTGTTGGGATATTACCCAATACACCACCATCAGTGTAATTACCTGGTACATTTGAACCTGCATCTGAACCTGAAGCAAATGCTCCTTGTCCTTGATACAAACCTGGGGCTGTGCCACCAAGTTGACCTGATGTTCCAGGCTGGTTCTTTTCTATATTTTGTTCCGACATATTGTCACCTCCTGTGATTTTTTCTAAATGAATAGATCGGCTGTTTTGAGGAAACTACCGCCCCATAGGGATTTTTCAACCGTTTCAGGCTGATTCTGTACTATCTCGCCGAGATCGCCAGACTTTCGGAAAGCAGTGTCTTGCTCTACAAGTTCCACTCGCTTACCAAATTCATTGAATGTATTTGTTGCTGATGCAATATCTTTTGCAACTGCTTCAAATGACTCTTTTGCTACTTCAACATCTACCTTTGAAGACTTAAGCATTTCTACTTCTGCCTGCAATGATTTTACTGTTGATACTAGATCGCTAAAGGCTTGGTTAAGATCGACAGTGTTATCTGCATCTGCAGTAACTTCGTCTGACTTAGGAGCCATTGGCTTCTTTGCCTCAGCCTCTTCAGCAAGTGCAATTTCTTCATCAGTCATTGGCTTTGCAGCCTTTTCTGTTGATTCTTCTGCATCTTCTTCAGCATCATCTTTACCATGAGATGGCATTACTGCTTTCTCTGTATCAGACTTTGCTACTGCTTCTTCGACTGCTTCTGTTGCTTCCGCAACGGCAACTGCCTCTGGAGCGATCTCTACTGCTTCAACTGCAACTTCTGATTTCTCAACGATTTCTTCTGTTACGTTTTTTGTTGTTTTTGCCATAGGATTTGCCTCCTTGTTAATCTTAGAAGTATTAATGCCTTTAGCACTATCGACTAAGAACTTTATCATATTTAGTTTTTCGTTATCCGTTTTTTCAACGAAACCTATATTCACCATATCTTCACCTGATGTTGGACTAACTTCAGATTCATTCTCTGAAACCATTACAAGGCCTGATTCTTTATCATAAAAAACATTCTCTAAAACTGTTTCGTCAACTTTAATAACATCTACTCCGTCAACTTTTTCAACAGATACAATGTTTGCAAACTGATTAGCAGGGGAATCAACAAGACTCAACTCTACCAAATCATATTCTTTAATAACTCTAATTGACTTATCTGACTTCTCATCATAAGCATCATCCCACTTGTTCATTCTTCCGCCAATTGAAAATCCTGTATATGTTCCATCAATAACCTTTTCCCATGCATCTTGTGCTCCCTTTGAAATATAGGCAGACACAAAAACACCCTTATAAAACTTCTTTGATTCTGGATCAAAATACTTATCTTCTTTAAATGAAACCATCTTTCCTACTGCTGATGGTTGGTGCATTTCTCTGATGTTACCACGAAACTTTGCAAATGCATCCATAGATGCTTCTGCTGTTACAATATCATCTTGCTTATCAACGTTATCTAATGATGCAAAACCAGAAACAATTCGACGTTCTTTGTCAACCTTTGTTAGAGGCATAGATAGTCGTATGTTATCCCCATCTGAATTCCAATGGGCTTTGAAGATATTAGTCACAAGTATATTATAGAGCCTTTTTTTACGATATCTCAACTATTGAGATGCTCGTCCTTCACCTTTGGGATTTCTACCACTTACTGTAGCAGACCCATCGGATTGGTTGTTTAGTCTTTCTCCATCCCGTGCACGATCTGCGTTGTCATTTGCAGTATCTTGTGGCTTAGGTTGGAAAGGCTCGTTTCCTCCATCTCTTTGTGGTAAACCTAGAACTTCTCTTGCTTCATTAGGAACCATAATCTGTGTCTTAATGTATCGTTCTAAAATTTGAGATTGAGCGATTTCATCTGTAAGGGTAAGTTCATTAAACTTAAAATCAACAATGTCTGTCTTTTCACGAACTATCTTATTAATCATCTTTTCAAGATTACGTTGTGCTGGTCTTGCTACCTGCTCCTTGAAAGTTCTATCCTGTGCTAGGGCTGCAGCAATTGCTGCTGAATCTGATCCACCTAACTTTGAAAGAGGAACTTGGTGAGCAACAAGAATATCATCACGATTAGACTTGCGGTAGTCTCTAAATGATCCTTCTTGGATACCGTTTTCAATAGGCTCCATTTTAAATTCAACCTTGTTTGTGTCTGAGTCGGCTGGCAAAGGAATATATAATGTTCTGTGGTTTTGTCCTTTGAGTCCAGTCTGCAAGAATCTAAACATCTTGTCTTCTGCTTCTGGAGATAACTTTGCACCCTTAAGAGTTACTACATATCTTGGGACTGCTTTGTTGCTAAAGAAATCAATGTTGTATTGTGAAGCCAAAGCATCACCATAAAGAGCATTAATTGCAGAAAGAATATCTGGAACTCCATAGAATGTATTTAGAGGTGAGTATTCTTTAAAGTGAATAATCTCATTTGGTCTTGGGTCCGTTCCAAGTGGATTAGGATTCGTTGCTCCAAAGTTACGGAAGTATACAACCTTGTTTCCAATAACCTGTACGTAACCATCACGAAGTCTGCGAACACGCATAGTTGTTGATGGAATATGTCCAACATATCCAATGTCTCCTGTTACGGTTCTTCCAACTTCAAGGTAGGCATTACCAGTTGCCTGAAGATCAGTAAATACTTTTTCCATGCTTGATGTAAATGAATCATCATTATTTAAAGACTCTAGCCAATCACGAAGTTCAATCTTGGCTCTTTCAATTCTTTTTCTTGCAGCCTCTGCTGCTTTTGCTTCAGATCCCTCTAACTTAAGCATAGTTCTTGCTGCTATCTTGAAATCGTATCCAAGTCCTACAATGTTTTCTACCTTGGCGTCAATGGCTGCATGGTTTGCAAATGATGTGTCGTAGTAGTTTGCTAATTCGTACAAGTTCCATGGTGGTGTAATTACATCAAACAGGCCATAGCCATTACGATAAATTAATCCTGGGTTAATCTCTTTAGATGCTGTTCCATTAATACCAGTGTTTACTGCACGAGCAGAGTCAATGTATCCTTGAGATGCATCTACTTTTCCCATCTCTATGGATTCAGATTTAACTACCCTGGAGGTTCTGCGTTTAAAGTTGTTGTCTAGTCCAGATAAATCTTTTAGTTCATCCCAAGTTTTGTTGAATGGATCTTGTGCTTGAAAGACATTTATTTCTTCTGGAGTGTCATCCATTTTAATTCTAACATACTCTTGTCTATCTTCTGACATTAGTCATCACTTCCATATTTTGCAATAGTATCTTTGGCTGCCTGTACTGCACCAAGATCGTTCATAGAAGGAATAAGGCCTTCTGACAGTCTTTGTTTTTGTTCAGAATATTCTTCTTCTGAAATTCTTGTAAGTCCTGGGACGAAGACGCACTCGCCATCTCCTTCATCTCCAAAGTGTCTTGCTGCCTCTTTTAGTTTTGATATCTGAAGAATGTCTCCCCGCATTGATTCAATATTTAATACTGAGCCTGTGCCGTCTGTAAACCATTTTCCATTAGACTTTTTGTAAACATAAAGACCCCATTCGTAGTGCTTTTCAATAACTTTTACGCGGGAGTCTCCCACTTGCCCTTTCATTCTGGGCGCTTGCTTACGCTTTTTGGTTGGTTTTTCCATATTCATATACACAAGTATACCATATTAAACGGCGGTGTTAGTGCTTTGTGTCCAAGTGACTTGGCTATAAAGACTATACTTGTAGTCTTTTAATCTTAAAATCTTTTCACTATCAACAATTATTTTATTTGTTCCTGTGTAACTCTTATAGATTGTAGACGGGTTGACTCCTCCAGGGCTTGTTGATGATCTAATAAGTACCCCACGCCACAAGATACCTTCTGGTGCCCAGAAAGCCCACTCAATAGGACTGTTTGGGCCAGTCTTTACGTTAAACCATGGCCTAGTTATAATCCTTTGATTTTCTATAAGGTTTGTGGATTTATAATATGAAATTGTGTTAAAGGTTATTGGACCATTAATCCTAAGAGATCCGACCATATTTTTAAAATCAAGTAGGACTGGGAAATAGACACCAAGGAATCCCCACTCCTTTACTGTCAGAGTTGGCTCTTTTACTAACTTTCCGTTCCAGTAAAACGCTATACCGTCTTCTAGTTGTCCGCTTCGAGCATTTATAGCATAAATCTTTGCCCTCTTTCCATCTGGGCCATTTGCAACAATAAAAAACTTAATGTGTGCACTTTCTGATTCAATCTCAAAAATCTCTGTAGGAGCATACGGGAAAAAGTCTTGATCAAACCTTATTGCACTTTGCATTGCCATAATTTTATAATCTGAAGAGACATTCTCATTTATTGGAATTGAAAGGCCCCTACTAATTAAAGGATCGTATGTTCCTTTTAACTCTATCCCGCTAGTTCTTGTCAAATATAGATATGGGGAACTCCCCTTGTAAATTGTAAAAGGGTTTTTAGACTTATAATCAAAATAGTCTCCAGCCATTGTGTATGGATATAAAGAGTTTCCAAACCTAGTCCCAATTGGATTTGGGGATGACTCATTAAATGATTGAGACGCATACTCAAGGCTTTTAATTGAGACTTTATTTCTTAAGATTCCAGGAACTAAAAACTCAAGGTGAGTAACGATGGCCAAATCTTTTGTATCTGCTGTAGAGGGTGGATAGATAATCATATTATTTATAACCTCATATTTTGTATTCATCCAGTTATTCCCTGGATTAACGACTCCTTCTTTTGGTGGAAGTTCTTTATTAATAAAATACCCATCTACCGCATTTGCCCCTGACTCAATATACTGAAATGTAACATAAGACCTAACCAAAGAAAAAGATGTATTATATTTATAGTTTTTGGTTGATTTATTCTTTAAGTCAGAGTAGTCCATATAACCAGTAAAAAGTTGATTGTCTAGTGAATCATAAGTTCTTTGAATTGGGTTTGAGTAATCATTCTGAAGTTCTGCGTATGTCCAAGAGCCAGTTTGCTCTTCTTCTAAAAACTTTGATGGAGAAGGATAGTTGATGTTAAACTGAATAAAGTCTAAATCATAATAGTCATCGCCACGAGCATCTTTTACATATTGAGAAAAATAAGTAAGTGGGACATAATCTTCCCAAGAGCAACTAACATCTATGTCTAATGAGTATTCCTCAAAATAAACCTTTGGCCTTAGTGTATAACTTGCTGTGTGATCTTTAAATTTAAATGTTGAGTAAGACCCTGGGTTTCCTCCGTCAAGGTAGTAGTCCCAGAACTGTGAAGATCCGACTCTCTGAAGTTCGTTCTCTGAGTTATAGTACCACCCCTCTGTTCCAAAATAAGAGTTTCCTCCATCATGATTTACTGAATTTGTATAGTTGTTAAAAAGGTTTTCGTAGTCTTTTGAAGTTCCGATTTCGTTAAAAAGATCTTGTATCTTTGAGTGATTTGACTCGTTACAGAATCCAATGTTATAGATGTTACCACTAAAAGTATTTGAAAGATTGCTTTTTCCACCAACATATAGTTCTAGGCTGTTAAAGTTTGCTAAAAAAGATTCTACGTCTCCGCCAAAATTAGCAGAGAACAAGTCTAGATCCATAGCAACAGAAAAAGGTTCTCCAGGATAAACATTGTATGAAGAATGAATCACTGACTCTTGTCCATTATAGTTTAAAACATAGTTGATAGTTGTATTATTAAGAACAATAGATAAAGTATTTGTTGTAACACCTGACTTTATTAAAAATAATACTTCGTCACTTGTTGACAAACTTTTTACTTTAAATGTTCCATAAAAAGATCTTACCTTTTCACGCAACATATTTAAATTACTGAATAACAAGTATCCATGTTGCTGTGCCCATGTGGTAGATGGCCTAAAAGAAAAGAACAAATCATTTTCTTGTTGCACAAGATCGTTATCTGCATATATAGATACGGTGTCTGAATTAGATAAGTATATTTCTGGCAATTCATAGTCTGGTGTAGATAGAACATTGTTAGCAGCAGATAGATTGTTTAGTTTACCCTGTTGCCATTTGCCAATATTTGGATAAGAATAATTGTTTGTATAGTCTGCAAAGGGATAATCTATATATATAGAAGATCCGCTATACGCTTGATTAATACCTTCTGGAAATTCTACACCCTGACCATAAACAAACCTTCTTTTTGCTACGATAGAAGGAACTTCATATGTATATATTGCAACACAATCAATCTCTATTGGTGCAACATTTTCCCAGGCATAAAAACCTACCCAGTCTTGATTTTTACCATTATTTAATTTGTAGGGAAGGTCAAGGTCAGAAGTTGTATAGGAAAGAGATATTACGGACTCTCCATTTATTAACAAATTTGCAGAATCATTTTTTATTACTAAGTCTACTAGCATTGGTCTAGTCCATTCACCAATAAAATATGAACCAGATGTGTTACCAATTTTTAACTTTAGAAATGGACCATCAACATATATTCCATCGGATGAACCTATGGGGCCAACAATTCTTAGTGGTACTAGAGTAGCGTCTGAGTTTATTCTTATCCAAAACTCAAGAGTGTAACTATTGTATTGACCTTCTTTATTTAAAAATCCTAGTCCTGGAATTATCAATGAAGGATAAAATGGATCTGGGTTGGGAGATAAGACTGTTACATTAGAAGCACCATAAACCATGGGGATCCCGCTATTTTTTGCCAGTAAAAAGTTGTTGTTAATAATATAGTATCCAGGATTTTCCTGTAATCCGTAAGACTTTGCTTCAATCGAAAACGTTGTTGGGGATTCAATGGCGATTGATGAAGGAAGTAATGTTTTTGTTGATCCTAGAGAGGTTGCACAAAATTCTTCTGACCATTGTCCCAATGTAATTCCGTTTGTAAAAAATACATAATCTTCCTCTACCTCAGATCCTGCACGATAATTTATCTTTATAACTATACTCATTTCAGAGTCTTCTAGTGGAACTTGAAAAGTTTCTGAAAGAAATATCCATTCGTTTGATACTAATGTTTCAAAGTATTTTAACTTTGTTATTTTCTCTCCACTTGTGTCATCACGATACTCATAGCCGATATGGATTCCAGTAATGAAAGGACTTTTTGCATAAAAGTATCCACCAATAGCAAAGGTTCCTAATTCATAATCAAACTGTGTAAATTTTTTAATAGGAAGACTGATGCAGGTAATTTCACCGCTGTCTCCAGTAGGAATTTCTCCTGTTATCTTTGTAACATTACTGGTAGGAAATGGCTGGTCAAGAACATCTGTAACAGTTACAGCAGAAAGACCAAGTGAGTTTCCTGATATATCTTTCCAGGAAGAAACAGTTCTTTCTTCTTCTGAGACTAAGGAAAGATAGTCTACCTGATCGTCTAAAGCCCAAAGAGTTGCTGGATGTTCAGCAAAAATCTTTTCAGCATATAGGTTTGATGGGTTAGACATTATAAGTCTATTTTACCACATGACTACTTGATTTTAATCTCACAATAGTCTGTTGTGCAGTAGGCTTCGCCTTGAGCCTCAAGATTATCTACCCCGTCATAAATAGCAGAAAAGTCAATGTGCTTTATTTTGCCAATATAAGACTCATACTGCTCTTCCGTAATTCCTGTGTATGGTTGCTGTGGATAAACAGTGTTTCCCATTGGCAAGAATGATACAGCCTTTAATTGACCTTCATACATATGAAGAGCAGATGCAACATGCTTTGATTCTGTTTCTTTGTCAAATGAAAGTGTGACAGATACTCCGTTGTCTGACCAGTACTTTTGAGCAGTTGCTGCTAAAGCAATCTTTTCAAACAATGTTACATCTTTTTCAGAACGCTTTTGGCCTGATTTGATTGGAAAGTAAACCACTGATGTATTTGCTGAAACAACATCTTTTTCAACATTATAATTTGCTGCCTTAAACAAATGCAGCATTGGATCAGTATCTCCAAATCGGATTGCACGAAGATAAAATTCTCCACCTGGACCCCAGTGAACTCCAGGAGTTGCACCAGAAAGAATTGAAACTGATCCTGATGGCTTAACTGTTGTTACACGAATTGATTCACGAACACATAGCCATTCTGAATACTGGTGGTCATAGTGACGAATCTTGTTGTATCCCTCGTCCATCCATTCACGAACTGCAGGCAATCCTTTTTGATCTGCAAAAGATGCAATACCAGTGAGAGACGTACCAATACGACGATTACGTTGCATGATACCGTTTGTTTGTGGCCAGTGTGTTGGAAGAAGAGTGACAGTCTTACCATAAAGATATGCAAACTTTAATGTCTTGAGGAAGTCTTCCTTGGATTCATGACGATTTAAGTGCACTTCTACAAGTGTACAAAGTTCGTAAGATTCCAATGGCTGCTCCGCACAAGGATTAAAGCCCATAACACGATAGTCTTTTCCATCTGCTGGATCTAATAGACGACCATAGTTACGAGCAACATCAAGCCAAATAAATCCTGGCTCTCCATTGTTAACAATTAGATCAGTATACTTTTCGTATTCCATTCCAACTGTTGCAGAAATTGAGTTATTGGACATCCAAGCCCACCCTGGATTTTCTGAGTCAAAGGAGTTACGCTCTGGAAAAACCTCAGCATTTTTTAAATTAATGAAGTCTTCATCTCCTGCTGCTCCTAGAGCCAAGGTTGCAGAACGACGAACATTTCCTGAAACTACACAGGTTCCAATAAGATTAATAATATCTGTAATGGCACGGCTATCTAGGGTTTCTCCTGCTCTACCGCCAATGACCTTGTCTATCTGTGTATGTAGTTGAATAAGTGGTGCTGGACCGCTGGCGACCCCTCCAAAGCCTTTAATTGGTGCTCCTAGAGGACGGATGAGGTCATAGTTAAACTTCTGAATAGACTGATTTGGTCTTAGGTAGGAGTTTAACAAAAGACGAACTGAGTCTACCCAACCTTCACGGGTGTCTGGAATTTCAAACACCTCTTCTGGCTCTGTAGGGGAATAGATTTGAAAATTCTTTTCCTGTCCTACAGTGTCAAACCCTACACCAATTCCTAGCATCAAAGCATCCATAACCCAAGCAAACAATGCACCAGGATCGTTCTTGTCAAGGTCTTTTGTAGATACCATTGCACAGTTTTGTAGTGCTGCAGAGTTCTTCTTCTCCATAGTCATAGGAGTTCCAAATGTCCACATACCGCGACCTGGTGGAGTCCACTTTAATTCAAACATTCTTTGAAATGCTTCTTGTGCAGACTTCTGAGCCTTATAGTCATTCCAGGGTAAACGATTTTCTTTAGCATGATTCTTTTGTACTGAATACATCCCCTCGATTACACGACGACAAACTTCGTGCCATCTTTCCTTAGTTCCATTTTCCTTCATGCGAGAATATGTACGAATAAAAGTAATTTCTCCAAGTGAATTTTCTGCTGCATCCTTAAACCCAAATGGGCTTTCTTGGCTCTTGTACTTTTCTACGAAGTCCTCTGGAAGTTTAAAACTAAAAAAATCTGACATGTGATTCGTCCTTTCAAAAACGGATTAAGTGTTAAGTATAGCAGAGTTTTATAAAAAGCAAAACTCTCCCTAAACTAATAGTGGAGAGTTTACTAATAAAATAAACTGTAACAAAATGTTACGTATATCTTTTCTTAACCCTATATTCTCTTTTGTATTTGCCTGGATTGGGGCTTCCGTCTTTATTATACTGTTCACTCATATAGAATGTTTTTTCAGCATGATAGTTAGTTTCTAAATCTTTGCTAAGATCTTCGTTGACTTTCATAGTCCAGTTTGTACGCTTAAATGGAATTATCTGAACAACTGGTGTACCTGCTGGTATTACTCCCTCAAAACTATTTTTCATTAAGAATGGGAACAGCACTGGCATAAAGAAGTTATCTGTGTCCACTACCCCGTCAAGGGTCTTAAATGGTGCTTCTATTCCATCTAGTGGGTGGGTAAATAGGCAACTATATCCTGGGGGAGTTTTGATTAGCCAGGAGTTTTTCCACTTAAAGGCTTCTTCAATATATTCTGGAGATAAAGAGACTGTATTGATCTGAGTTATGGGATGTCGTGAAATTGGCTCCTCATTCATAATTTTTGCAGGACCAATAAATTTTGACTCCTTTAGTTCTTTATCATATGAAAAACTATACTCTTCTTTTGTAACTAAATAATATCCCATTGTTAATGCATCTAATATTGGTATACACTTCTTTATAGTTAGATCGTCTTGTAGTCCAGGCCCTAATTGTTTTATTCCTGGCATATCTTTGTACCATTTTGGAAGAGATATTTTTTGTGGAACTAGGTGAAATTGCTTATCTATATTCATGAACTCTATGACGCCTTCTTCTGAAGGAGTATAGGTATCTACTCTTTTTGCTGGCTTTTTATTCCATTTCATAGACTTTTTTTACCCATAAGTTGTCTCTGTAAAAACCATACAAAACTTCTCTGGCTTTTACTGTTATAAACTGTCCCTTTTTGCTAACAACATTTACTGGAACAACTCCTAGCCACTTCTTTCTTTTTACTGGGATTATCTGGTACATTGCTGTTCCCTTTGGAATGATACCTGTCCAGCCTTCTTTAATATACCAGGGAATTCTACCCCCCGCAATGAATCTATCGCTTTCCATGAAGCCTGAAGAGGTTGTAAAAGGCAACTGAAACTGATTCATTGGATGTGTAATAATCATGCTGTATCCTCTTGGCAATTTCCATCCCCAATGCCCTGACCAAACCATATGGTTTTGAGCATGTCCATGAGGTCTTGGAACAGTATGACCAATTGACCCTGATCTTTCTTCAATTAGGCCTATATCCTCTACTTGAACATACTCTCCATTTGCATCAAGTTCTACGTATCTCCACTCAAGATTACTTGAACCGTCATTCTTAAGAATTTCAATGGCGCATGAAAGAGGTTGTATATATCCAGCGATTATAGAATCAAGGAAAGGATTGCAGGACTTTAATCCTCCTGCACGTAAACTTGGATCTGGAATATTTAAAGACCCATCTTCTTTATTTATAAAACGCTCACCTTGACGATACCATTCTGGAACAAACTGGCTTGATGGCTGTGGAGGTAAAATAATTCTTGGATCGCTATTAGGATCTAAATTAAATACTACTCTTTTCATTCTAAACTCTTTCTTTTAGTTTTGAAACATAATCTTTAAAAGTTGATAACTTGGGTAGTTGTGGTAAACCAGCATTAAGTCTACTCAGATAATCTTTAAATGTTGGTAGGTCGTCATCTTCTTGTTGAGGCTGTGTTGGCTCATCAGGAAGGTCAAACTTTCCATCTTCATATTTAAACCCTGGCTTTATTACCTGTCCTTCTGGGACTTGAACTATCTCTGGAGAACTAAGAAGGATTGCAGCCATTTTTGGCTGACAATGAATAATTTCTACAACTTGACCATCAATTACAAATGCAATATTTTCAGTGATAGTAGAAACATCTGGGGCAATGTTTTTCTTAGTAAGATACTTATACTTTAATCTTGGGTAGGGGTTTATTCTTCTAGTTTTATGAGCAAGGCGACCCAAAGCATCAGATCTCTTTTGCTTTTTAAACTGCTTAGATAATTTTTTATACTCGTCCAATTAACTCACCTCAAATTGATCAATAGTACTTGTGGCAGCAGCGCCATAAGTAACTGCTCCCTTAAGTATACCATGAACTTTGCTCTTTGTTTGACCAGAGATCGTAGTTGCTTGGCTTGATCCAATTTGAGTGGTAGCACCTGTATTAGAATATGCTGATACAGTTACTGAGTTTCCAGATAGTACTGTTTTAATTGCTGCGATTGTTCCAGCAAATGCTAGGGTTGCCACTGTTGAAATGGTTCCCGCAACATTTTTAATAATCTTAACCTTGTCATTATTTACACAGTTACAGGCTGAGTATACAAGAGCGTTGGTGGCATTACATTGAGTTCCATATACTGCTGTATTGGTAGCATTACACTGTGTGCCATATACTGCTGCGTTGTTAGCATTACATACTGTTCCATAGACTGTTGCGTTGTAAACATTACACTGTGTGCCATATACTGCTGCGTTGTTAGCATTACACTGAGTTCCATACACTGCGGAATTTGCTGTTGCACAGAAAGTTGCTGATGTGTAGTTTGTGCTTGCACAGAATGTAGAGGCCACAGTTGCATTGGCTGAAGTACATCCATAGTTTGGATTTACTGCATTTGTTGAAGTACATCCATATACTGCGCTTGTTGCAGCAAATGATGCACAGCCATAGTTTACGTTTGTTGGAGCATATCCTGTACATCCGTAAGATACGTTTGTTGCAGCAGTTGCGTTACAAGTAATTCCATATGCTGCTGCTGAATATGCGTTACATGTAGTTGGTCTACCAAGGTTTCGACAAGATGTTCCTGTTGGACATGATCCACAGTTTGAACATGGGGAAGCATTTCCACCACTGCCACCGTAAGGTGTACCTGTTGCTACTAATCCATAAGTAACTGCGCCTTGACCATATGTTGAACAGCCACCTGCTGAGTTCATGACAGTTCCATAAGCAGAACATCCTCCTCCACCGTAACCAGAAACTCCATAAGAGGTACATCCTCCTCCACTGTAACCAGAAACTCCATAAGAGGTACATCCTCCACCGCTATAAGAGGTTACACCATATGCTGCACAGTTACCACCAGAGTATGAAACAACTCCATATGCTGCACAGTTACCACCAGAATAGTTTGTACCATAAGAAGCACAGTTTCCTACTCCGTAGTTTGTTCCGTATGTAGCACAGTTTGATGCAACGTTCATTACAGTTCCGTAAGTTGAACAAGATGGTGCCACATTCATTACATTTCCGTAAGTAGCACAGGTAGAGTTAGCATTAACTTGAGTTCCATAAGTAGAACAAGTAGATGCTTGATTTAAAACAGTTCCGTAAGTTGAACAAGTAGATGCTTGATTTAAAACAGTTCCATAAGTAGAACAGTTTCCGCCAGATGAACATGTTTGACAAACTTGCTCTGTATCAACATATGTTCCCCACCAGTTATTTGAGTCTGTTACCCAAAAGGCTGTTCCAACTCCTGGGCCTACGCCCTTGGCTGTTATGGTTACATCTTGTTCAGAAAAGTTGAGGGTTGCTAGTGGGTATGATGATCCTGAATCAGAAGACGATGCCATGTTTGATGAAATACCCCAAGATCCACGAACATTGGACCAAGAAGCCCCTGTTGCTGTCTTGCCAAGACTGGCAGAGTCAGAACGAACAAATGTTTCTATAACATTCTTTAAGGCCTTTAATCTTGAAGATACCTTTGCGGATCTTCCTCCTGTTTTTCTTGGCATTTAAATCTCCCTGGTTTCGTTTTTTTTAATACTGTTATGCTGTTAGATCTCCAGTAAGTAGCCATTCATCAGTATCTACCTTGACTAAAACCATAGATGAGTACTGAGTTCTTGACTTATTCTGAGAATCTGTTGATCTAATTGATGTTGTTCCTGGAGTTACTGCAGTTACTGTTAGTTGTCCTGCACCAAATTGATAAAATTCAATGTACGTTCCGACTGGGAACGCTACTGATGCGTTGGTTGGTACAGTAATACTTGTTGCTGTTGCTCCTGTAAATTTAATTGATGCGAACTTATCGCCAAGAGCAAGAACTCTTGTTGTTGTTGCATCAGGTGTAAATGTATAAAGTTCTGGAGTCTTTGCAGCAAGTGATGTTGTAACTGTTGAAGCAAAGTTTGCGTCATCACCAAGGGCTGCTGCTAACTCATCAAGAGTGTTGAGTGCTGCTGGTGCTCCTGTGAGAAGAGCATTTACTTGTGATGTAGCATCTGCGATTGCTTCTGATTTAGCAGTAGCAATTGCTGAAGCCTGGGCTGTTGAAACTGGCTTACTTGTATCTGCAGTATTATCTACAAGACCAAGCCCAACCATTCCTTTAGTAATACCAGCAACTGTGCCAGTAAAAGTAGGAGAAGCGATTGGTGCTAGTAGTCCAAGGGCTGTGTCAAGTCCTGAAATTTTAGATGTTGCAATTGCTGCAGTGGCTGAAACTTTTGCGTTTGTTATTGCTCCGTCTGCAATTTTTCCTTCTGTTACTGCAAGTGCAACAATTTCGTTTGTTCCAACCGAATCGTCACTCATCATTGATTGTGAAATTGTATTAGCAGGAAGTGTTACAGTCCCTGTAAATGTTGGAGAAGATAATGGTGCATATGTTGTTGAAGCAGTTAAGGAATCAAGTTTTGCATCAAGTGCTGTCTGTGTAGCAGTTGAAACTGGCTTTAGTGCATCTGTTGTGTTATCAACATTTCCTAGGCCTACATGTGTCTTAGTAACACCAGATACCGTACCTGTAAAAGTAGGGGATGCTAGGGGTGCTTTTAGATCAAGCGCTGTGTTAACTGTCGCTGTCAATGCTAGTGCTGAAGTATCTGCAATACCATGTACATCTGTTGTATCAATAGAGTGTGTGCTTACTGCTGAGTCCGAATAAGTCTTAGTTGCGAGTGCTGCAGTGTCTACAATGCCGTGAATATTTGTTGTAGCATCTTTGTGAGTTGTTACTGCATTATCTGCATAAGTCTTAGTTGCTACTGTTGAATCTATGTCAATAGTAATTGTATTTGCTTCATCATCATAGGTCTTGTCTAATCCTGTACCCGCAACTAGGGCAGCGTTTACTGCTTCTTGTGCTGCTTCAGTAATTGAAGAAGACTCTGCTTTAGCATCTAGTTGTGTTTGAACTGATGAAGTAATTCCATCAAGATATCCTAGTTCTGTTGAAGTAAGTGTACCAATTGATGTTGTTGCTGGAAGAATAACTGTTCCTGTGAATGTTGGGTCTGCTGATGTGGCACGAAGTCCTACAGCAGTATTTAGGCCAGAAATGTTTCCTTCAATAGTAGTAATGTCAGTCTCAATTGTTGAGATATCTGAAACCAAATCAGTAACTGCTGATTGTGGGATTGCGCTAAAAGTATTGCTTGCACCAGACATTGTCTTATTAGTTAATGTCTGAGTGTTAGTTGTTCCAACAACTGCTCCTGTTGCGCCGTGTGTTGTAGTATCTACTTCGTGATCACTTAAATTTTCTGCTAGTTGGTCAGTAATAAGAGTCATTGATGCAGCGTATGATGCGTCATCATTTACTGCTGCTGCCAACTCGTTAAGTGTATTAAGGGCTAAAGGAGCGCCATCAACAAGTGCGGTAACTGCATTATTTACAGCAGTTGTAATTTCTGTATCAAGGCCGACTAGAGAAGGAATTTGCTCAGAAGGAATGACTCCTTGAGCATTAAGAGAGGCAACGCCATTTGCTTGGCCTTTTGTAGTAAGAGGGACATAATCATCTAGTGAGCCACCTAGATCTTCAAGGTTCTTGAAGTAAGATAGGTCTTCCCACTGATTAACACCGTCACCAATTTTAAACTGGTTGGTATCTGTTTCGAATCCAATTTCGCCTGGGGCTAAAGTTGGGTTTGCTGTTGTCCATTGTGTCGCAGTTCCTCTGCGCTGTTGCATTCTAGTTGCCATTTATATCTCCTTATGGGTGCTGCCCATTGTTTATCTTATTATAATAACATCAATTTAATTGAAGTTATCTACTGCACTACCGCCATCAAAAACAACTGTCCAAACTGTTGAGTCTGGTCCACCTGCATCTAATCCTACACCCAATGGGCTGTTAAAACTTCCTCCATTATAGAACTGCGAAACGATGAAACCTGTTCCATCAATTGCAGTATCGTGAATGTGTTCTGGAAGATTATTTGTATCATCAATAGTTGCTTGGGTATACCAAGTTCCATCGTAATAGAAGTTAACTCTGTTTGTTGCAGTGTCTAACCACATTGTTCCATTAGTTGGTGAAGAAGGAGCAGTAGCGCCAACAGCCATTGATCTTGAGTCAACATACTCCTTGGTTGCTGCGTGGCTATTTGATGTAGGTGTTGCTACCTCAACTGTCCCGCCAAAAGAACCACCGTTTGCAACGATGAGTCCATTCTTTACCTTGAAGTCTTTTGCGACTGTTGCCATTTACTACTCCCTCTTCCAACTATTTTTATTTTTTATTACGCAACAAGTGTTCCGACAACAGTAACTGTTGAGTTATTGTTAACGGTTGTAACCTGAAGTTGTACGTTTGATCCTGAAATACCTGCTGAAACTGATGACGCTGAGCCATTTGTTCCGACAATTCCGTATTCAGTAATTGCAATGTTGTCTGAAGTATCAAGTGTCAAGAGGACCTTTGAGATTTCAGTATGTGTTCCGTAGGCAACCTTTACAAGGTATTCTGCTGAACGGTAGTCAGCCTTTGCAAAAGCGTGGGCTGTCTGAACTCCTGCTGTTGGTGCTGAGAGTGTTGCTGCAACTTGCTTAGCAACTGAGTTTAACTCAACTGCTGTGAAGTTTGGAACAACTGCTTCAAGAGCATCTACTGCACGGACATCTGTGAAGTAAAGGTTTGTTGTACCCTCATCAAGATCATCAGTATCAGAATCTGCTACACCGTTTTCTGCGGTAATAACAAGGCCTGAACCTGAACCTGTTATGGTAATGTTAGTCTTTGTAGCGCCAGTCAAAAGATCTGCTGCTGAAGCCTTGGCACGAGCATCTGTAAAGTACTGTGCTGTTCCTTCTGCAACATCATCTGTATCAAGTGCATCTGCGTGTGCAATTGCTGCTGCTTGTGCAGCATTTGCCTTTGAAGTAGCGTCTGCTGATGCTGTGGCCTCTGCTGCAGACTTTGCTGCGTTAGCCTTGCTTGTTGCATCTGCTGAAGCAGTTGCTTCTGCTGCTGCTTGTGCAGCGTTTGCCTTGCTTGTTGCATCTGCTGAAGCAGTTGCTACTGAGGCTGAATCACCTGATACTCTAAGTGCTGCTTCTGCAGCAACCTTTGAAGTTGCATCTGATGAAGCAGTTGCTTCTGCACCTGACTTAGCATTGTTAGCCTTTGTAGTTGCGTCTGCTGATGCTGTAGCCTCTGCTGCTGCTTGTGCAGCATTTGCCTTTGAAGTAGCGTCTGATGCAGCGTTTGATTCTGCTGTATCTACATAACCCTTAGTTGCTGCATGTAATGATGATGTAGGGGCACCTGACAATGTCAAGGCTCCAGTCATTGTGTCGCCAGCCTTTGCTACCTTTTCACCAACTGCTGTAGCAAGGTCTGTTGCATAATTTGGATTATCTGAAATTGCTGCTGCTAATTCATTAAGTGTATCAAGAAGTGCTGGTGCTGAGTCAACAAGTGCTGCAACTTCGGCATCTGTGTAAGCATTTGCTGCTGCTTGTGCTGCATCTGCTTTTGCAGTAGCATCTGCTGCTGCTGTTGCTTCTGCTGCTGCTTGTGCAGCATTTGCCTTTGAAGTAGCGTCTGCTGATGCTGTAGCAACTGATGCTGAATCTCCAGAAACTCTAAGTGCTGCTTCTGCTGCTACTTTGTTAGTTGCATCTGTTGCTGCTGCTGAGATAGCGTCTGCTTCTGCTGCGTCAGCCTTAGTTGTAGCATCTGCTGATGCTGTTGAAATTGCATCTGCTTCTGCTTGATCTGCGTAACCACGAGTTGCAAGAACATCTGCACCCCACTTAACAGAAGAGCCTGCTGCTGGAGTAAGAACGATATGAGAATCAGAGTTGATTGTCATTGCTCCTGCCCCAGTGAAGTTAAGTGTATCTCCAATAGTCTTATTTGTTAATGTCTGTGTGTTCGTTGTTCCAACTACCGCACCTGTTGCACCGTGTGCTGCTGTTGCTGCTTCGTGATCTGAAAGATCTCCTGCTACTACATCTGCTTCTGCTGCTCCTGTACCTGCTGCATCATATGCAGCGTTAGTTGCATCAAGTGCTCTTTGGTTTGTGAAATATTGGTTAATTGTGCCCTCACCAAGATCATCGGTATCGTGGTTTGAAATATCTGATACTGTACCAGTTACGTTACCAATCAAGTCTGCTGTAATATCACCAGCAGCAAAATCTCCAGTAGCATCACGCTTTACAACTGTGTTTGCTGTGTTAGCAGATGTTGCTGTACCACCAATAAGATCAATAATATAATTTTGATCTGCTGTTTTCTTTGTAAGAACGTCAAAGTTGTTGACTGTCGCTGTTGTACCTTCAACAATGAGACCACTCTTAATTTTAAAATCTTTATTTACTGTTGCCATTTTTTATATCTCCTTAGTTATGCCTTAAGTCCCATACGAGCATATCGTACGGTGACTGGCTTGATCGCAGGATCTGGAGTGACTGATAAAGCCACGGTATTTCCAGTGCGAGAGACATTAATGGTGCCAATATTCCCATCATTGTCGATTGTTCCATACTCATTAACAGATACATCTGTACCGTCAACAAGAATACTTATTTCGGTTGCATAGAACTTATTGTCCCCTGCTGTAGTCTTGGATATTGAAATAATATACTTGACCATTCGCCATTGTGTGGCATCAAAATTATCAATTACAGTTACGTTTTGAATATCCGCAATTGTATTTTCGTTGTTGTTACCTGCTGATCCCAACTCTGTTGCTTGGGATGAAAGGGTATCAATTAAATCTACATAATTTTCTTGAGTGGGTCTATCACCTGTTTGGAATAACCCCTTAACGCTTGAAACTGATATCTTAGCCATAATGGTATTATAGCATCTATTTCTAACTAATTAAAGAATGTAATTGCTGTATCCAATTACTTGTAGGGGAATTGCTGGGGTATTTCCTAAGCCAATTGCCTGTACCTGTATTGCTGTAAAACGAACCCTAAAGGGTAATACTTCGCTTATAGATACAGTTCTTTCAAGGTTTTCTATTTGAACTACTGGGTAGTCAATTGGGAAAATTCGTTTTGTGTTGTTACTTAGTTCATCAAGAATTATTGCTGTGGCCATTAATCTGTTACATCTTCAAGAATTTTCATGCTGCCCTGAGCAACTGTCCAAACTCTTGTTGGGTCTGACACTTGAATATCAAAGATGTCTCCTGTTTGTAAGACATTAGACTCTTCTGCTGTAAGCCAAACTGTAAACTCTCCAACTAAATCGTCTTCATCTGCAACTGGATGCAATGCCATGATTGTAGTTGCGTTATCAGTGATGACTCCTTTGTCTGCTGCAAGGGTTGGTCTTTTAATCTTCATAGCGATGTCCCATTCAGATCCAGCACCCTTTAAAATTAGCGGGACCTTTGCATCATCAGTTACATAAACCTTAAAGCCAGAAGTATCTCCACGAACTACAGTCCAAACAACTGTAGGAGGTTTATTTCCTATGTCGTATGATGTTTGAGATCCTCTTAAAGTTGCCATGGTTTATTATATCACTATTAGGCTAGTCCAGCCTTTAGTGCCCCCCATGTACCGTTGCCTTTTGCCTCAACAATAATTGTTCCAGCAGTAGCAGCCTGTGCTACTATTCCTACTGCTCCTGAACCACCTGCAGGTCTTGAGTTTGTCAAGCCTCCAGTGGCTCCAACATAAAGAACATCTCCGTTAGCGAAAGAACTTGTATTAATATTGTTTAAAACTCCTGCAACTACAACAACTCCTGATGCACCTGATGCTATCGCTTGTTTTGCTAATCCTAGAATTGGGGAAGTTGTTGGTGTTGCTTTTGAAACTGTTGTTGCTGTTGTGTATCCCGTTGCATATACGGGAGATCCTGCTGTAATTGCAGATCCAGAATTATTTATAACATTAATTTGAATAATAGATAAATTTAAAGCGCTCAGCGTTTGACTTACTTCTGAAGCCAAGTCTTTAATATCTCCATGAACATTAACTGGATCAGAAGACTCTGGGTATGGTAATGGGAAAGATCCGCTTGTATTTGTCATAATGATTCATTATACCACTTTTCAATGTCTACATTTGCCATTTTAAAAATAATGTGCTCAAAATTGACTTTTGGGGTAAAATTATGTTATACTTGGTAGTAACAACCCTGAAAGGGGTTTTTCGTTTCTAAGGAGGAAACAGATGAACATAACACAAGATAAACAAAAACTCATCGGAATACTCACGATTATAGTAATGTCAGCACAAGGTTTAAATGCTGCTAATGCTAGTGAACGCAACAACTTAAGTACAAAACCTGTAGTTGTAACAAGTCAAGCCTCGCAAGAGGCTTTAAGTGTTTCTACAGAGCAAAAATTAAAAAAGTTTGAAAATAAGGGTTCTCTAACCGATGGTGAACTCAAGGAACTTTTATACCTCGTTGGCTTTAGGGGCAACGATCTAAAGGAGGCTTGGGCAATAGCCAAAAAAGAGTCTAATGGACAACCAATCAGATTTAATGGAAATACTGGGACTGGCGACAGTTCTTATGGTATGTTTCAGATTAATATGATTGGCATGCTAGGTCCTGATCGTAGAGACAAGTTTAACCTTGTAACTAACTCAGACCTTCTAAATCCCGTTGTAAATGCACAAATTGCATTTCATATGTCAAACGGTGGAAAAGATTGGTCAGCCTGGAAAGGCTTGACTCCAAGAACTAAAGAATGGATGAATCGCTTTCCTGAATAGGATTGTCAGACAAATCTGAGTAAAAAGACTGAGTATCTGGGTTAAATTTTGTTCCTACGGGAATATCATTTAGCCCAGATATTTCTTTTATAAAGGCTGCTTCGGCTTCTGGGGAAACATCAAATGTAGCCTGAACTACATTGTCTACTATTAGGGCAAAACTTCTTGGCTCTGTCATTACTCGATCTCCTCTGTATATAGTTCTTTCTCTTTGCCCCATTTTCCTATAGGGCATTCTGCATGTGGGAGTTTTGTTTTTGCTTCCATAAAACAACCACACTTTTTGCACTGCTTGGTCATCTTAATCAAATGCTTACATCCTAGACAGGCAGCAAGTCTTGCTTCTGCAACCTCTGGCTTGACCCTACCAATATTTTTATTAAACATATCCCAAGGTCTTACTGGTTTGTCTTCTGACATAAAAACTCCCTTTTTATTAATTATATCATATCAAGAATCTAGGTGATCTTGATCTACAAAGCAGTCTATCCAGGACTGTAGTGAAGAGATGTCTATTAAAGAGTATCGTTCGTCAGCCAAATTACCAGTATAAAAATCATTCAGTCTCTGAGCAGATGCCTGGTCATTTTTGATGTGAGCCTCTTGATCTCCATCCCACTGCCTTTTTCTTTTTTTACCGCTGTAATCATGAAAAATATAATTCCTTGGCGGGGCAATTAACTTAACCCCTTTTTCATAAAACCTAATAGAAAGGGTTTGCTCCTCTCCATTAAAATATATACATGGATCATATCTAGTATTTAAAAAAGACTCTGTTTTTCCAAAAACCATGCCTGCACAAAAGTATCCAGTAAGCATTCCAAAATCTTCTCCAATATACTCTGTATATTTACAGTTATATCTTAGTGTCTCACTTTCTGAAATTACCCCCTTTACTGCAGTAGGTCTTTCAAATTTATCAGAATAAGTGTTTCCATATTCATCATAAACATAACCTTGTGGGTAAGAGGTCAGGATGATCTCACTTGTCCAATTACTATAACATTTTTTATAATCATCAACAAGCATCTCGTCCCAGTGTTCAGCAAATCTTGAGTGGCTATCAATTTGCAAGAAGAAGTCATGCTCAGGCTTAATAAAATCTTGAATGTAATTTCTTGCGTATCCTACTCCAGAAGAATCTACATAGTTGATCTTTTTATATGTGTAGTCTGATACTCCAAATAGGTCAAACAGATTTTCTAGTTTTGGATGTTTGTCATCTTCATCCTGAGAAAAAATACAAACGTGAATCTTGCCTAAGTCTTTTGCTTGAGATAATAGACTATACAGGGTGTTTGTTAATTCAGCATCACGGAATGATGCTATAGAAACAAATATGCTATCTACCACTTTCCGATTGGACATGTTGCTGCCTCTAGACCTGTTTTGATTTTCATGAAGCAGCCACACTTTTTACATTGAGAGGTTACCTGTATCAATTCTGGGCAGGCTTTGCATATCTCAAACCTTTCCTCCCCCAAAGTCTTTTCTGCTTTTTTTGTTTTTGGGTTAAGCAAATCTAATGGAGTTACTCCATTTTTTGCTTTGTATTCTTCCCAACGACTTGTCATTGTTTATCCTATTCTACGGTAGAAAATCAGTAACGTCTTGATTTAAAATTATAAACTTCTCACCATCAAACTGTGCGTTTGGAGATTGTACATACCTGCCATATGGGTAGTCTGCTAGATCCAATATCTGTGGGCTGCTTAAAAGAATACTTCCAAAATATTCAGAGGTATTAAAATCTTCTAAAGTAACTCCATTATTAATTAATCTCACAGTGATTCCTTCATTATCTGGATACTCATTTGATACATCAAGTATATCAGTTGTTGCTAAGAACATGCTTGCATAGTTTTTATTTAATGGAAGATCATACAAACATTCTCCATCAATCACCCACACTAATGCCTGCCCCTTACCTTGATCAGACTGAAACTCTATATCTATATCATTAATCATTTATTTTCTCCTTTATAGGTAAGCACATCTATATTCAACTCCTGATGTACATATTGAACCGCTACCGCAACCTCCGCTGCTGCATCCTTGAGATACACAGTCTTGGTTCGCAACGTTAAATGATGTACAAAGTCTGGATACCTCTTGTGCTGCAGTTGTTGTAGTCGTAGTTGAACCAGTAGCAACACAACCTGTGTCAGTAGTAACATTATCGCATGTTCCTGGAGTCCAACAAGTATAAGTGTTCATTGTTCCAGAAGCACATACAGATGTTGAAACAGATCTTGTGCCAGTGTAACTTCGTGCTGGATCGCAAGTATTTCCAGAGCAGTCAAGGCCTGTTGTTGTCGTGGTTGCAGGGGATGCTGTTGTCGTTGTCGTGGTTGCAGGGGATGCTGTAGTTGTGGTAGTCGTTGGAGCAACTGTGGTTGTAGTAGTAGTTGGAGCAACTGTGGTTGTAGTAGTAGTTGGAGCAACTGTGGTTGTGGTAGTTGTTGCAGCACCACTTGTAGAAATAGAAGCACTGGCATCTGCTAAATAGCCGTTGTTAGAATTTTTTGCGGTAACAAAAACTGTATGTAAAGTGTTTGGAGCAAGACCAGTAAATGTCTTAGATGTTGACCCTGTTGTTTCTGATGGATAGACTGCATCATTATCAGAGTATTGAACAGTATAGAATGCAGTTCCTGCTGGAGGGTTTGACCAAGAATAAGTTACAGAATTTGTAGTTGAAGATATACCGCTAATAGTAAATGCACCTGGTGCTACAGTGGTTGTAGTTGTAGTTGTAGGTGCTACAGTAGTTGTAGTTGTAGTTGTATTTACAGGTGGACAACTTGTTGGTGCTGCAGGCTGAGAAACTATTGAAACCGAAATACTTGTTGCTGGAGGATTTAAACCTTGAAGAAATGAAGTGTAGGCAGCAATTGCTTGGTTAATATCTTGTACAAGCGTGTTATCGGAATTAACAGGATATGATTCTTCTACAGGGGTTCCGAGGAAGCAATATGATAGATACGCTGTACCAGTTGCTGGTGCTGCAGTTGTTGTAGTAGTTGTTGTAGGGGCAACCGTTGTAGTGGTAGTTGTAGTTGTTGTAGGGGCAACCGTTGTAGTGGTAGTAGTAGGATTATTTGCAGGATTTGCAGTAAATGTTGATGAACCAGTAGAACTTGTATACCCATCCTTAGATGCAGTTATATAAACCGTATAGGATTGATTTGGTGTTAAATTTTCAACAATAAATTCTTCGGGGAATTCGGGATTCTGAGTTCCAAGAGTAGAAGTATAAGTTGTTGTATATGTTGAATCAAAGTTAGTTATGTTAAATGTTGCATATACTGATCCTGGATAAACTTGCCAGCCAGCATATGTTTGAATTACTGGTGTTGGTAGTGTTGGAAGTGGTGCAACAGTTGTTGTAGTTGTTGTAGTTGTAGTTGTAGGAGCAACTGTAGTAGTAGTTGTAGTAACAACTGGGTGAGCAAAAGTAATGGTTTGTGAGTTTCCAGCACCAGCACTATTTATCACAGTTATAGTGACTGTATAAGACTGCCCTTCAGTCAAGTTAACAAGGTTTCCTGGCCATGTTGCAGTGTATGCTCCATAGTTGTATGGTGATGGATATAAAGATGAGTTTCCAGTAAACAGATAATTATTTATATTGCTTCCAGACCAAGAAAGAGTTCCAGTAGTAGTACCAGTTTTTGTATATGTTAAATTACTTATAGTTGCAACTGGGGCTGATGTTGTTACAGGTCCACTGCCACCGCCAGAAGTTGTTGTGGTAGTTGTTGTTACTGCTACATAGTTATAAATAGAAAGATCAACAGTGGTTTCATAATCAACTAGAGTTCCAGATGCAGGAGTTTGTAGTGCAACCTTATTTGATAGATTAGAGTCTGATGTTGAGGTTGTAGAAATAATTGAGGCAACAGTCAGTCCTGCTGATTGTATTGCTGAAATTGCTTGTGCCTGTGTAAGTCCAGAAAGATTTGGTACTAAGACCATACCTTTTGATGAAGACCATAAGCCAAGGAATCCAAGCATCTGATCCTACGCTTTCAAATCGCCAATAAGAATCCATGCATTTGTATCATCTTTTACTAAAACAGCGCCAGACCATTGTGCTGCAATTTTTCTATTTGAATTCTTGCTATAAAGAGTCACTCCTGCTGCAGGTGCGATAGATACTTCTCCACTACCTTTTCTAACAATCTCAATTTTTTGTCCAACGACAAATGGGATTGTTGCATAAGATGGAATAGTAATTGTTACGTTAGACGATGACTCAACTCTAATTGTTTTTCCAGCATCTAAAAGAACTATTTGATAGTCTGCAGTTTTGGTTTCAAGCCAGCAAGAGTCATTATAGTTTCTCCACTTACCAGCATGATAATATTGAATTTGATTAATTTGATTTCCTGATGCATCTTGTCGTACAAAAACAACAAGGCCTTCAGGGGGTGCGGTGATTACAGCATCTCTAACTGTTGATGTTGCAAAATTATTTACTCCTGCTTTTGATACAACAACATCATTTAAAGATACTGTAGAACCAAATGAGTGTGCTCCTGACCAGTCAAAATTTGCTGCTGCATTTGTAGTTCCAGAAACTGGATACCAAGTATCAGTACCTTGATCATAAATGTATGCTGTTTTACCAACGCTACTAGTTGTTGCCATCTGATCTCAACCCCAATGCTCTTAGTTCTGCCTCTGTAAATCCTAGTTCAACAAATTTGGCAATTGCAATTTCTTTTAACATCTGATCTCTTTCGTCACTCATTATGCACCTATCTCTAACCAGGCAGTACCTGAGTATACATACATTTTTAGTGGTGATGAGTCTGAGTCTACCCAAAGCATTCCTTGAGTAAGACCATTTGTTGGAGCGGTTGTTTGATAACTTGCAGTAGAAACAATTTGAGTAACTGTTGCTGTTGAGTTTGAATCCATCCAAATATATCCCTCTACTGGTGTTGTAGGTAAAGTTGCGCTATATTCAGAACCAACTCCAAGGTTTTCTTGTGCAGTAACTCTATTTGATAATGACTGTAAGTGGCTTGCAATAGATGGAGTTGTCAAAGAAGAAGTGTTAGTATTGGCACCGTCATAAGTATACGAGCCATAGTGATATAACTTTAGCGCTGCTTGTATATCTGCTGCGTCTGAAAGTGCTGGAATCTTGGTATTGAATAAACCAGTTCCGTTTGGGGTACCGTCAATGTTCTCAGTCATAAGTTATCACCACTTTAGATTATACCACGGTAATGAATAGATGGACTGTTACTGATTTAGCCAAATCTACCCAACCTGTTCCGTTATATTCAACCGCTTTAAAAAGTAAAGGCAGAGATAATACAGTATCTACGCTCTCCAATGGAAGAACAGAGACTGAAGAGGCGAGAGGTTCGTCATTTCCAGTTATTGAGTACTGAATGTTAAAGTTTGCCGAAGTTGCTGTTCCAATCATAGAAGATGGGACTAGGCTTGCAACGGGAATATTGACTCTTTGTTCTCCTGCTGCAAAAGTTACAGACCTATTTACGCTATAAGTATTTGGAATTAGTTTAAACAACTTGCTCCAAGAATTAGTTCCACTTACATTTTTGTATTGATAAATATATAGATAGTCTACATGCCCTGGATTTGTGTTTATACAAATATCAAAAACATTTGGATTGGAAACTGGAAGAGTTGAGGTTGGGGCGCCTGATGAATTTGTATACCAAAGACTTCCACGTGTTCCAGCAGGACCAAAATCAAGGTCAACAGAAATAGAGGCTGGACCACCAAGTACCGTCATGTCGTCTGTTGATAAAAGTACGTCTGCCATATTATTCCTTAATCAGGGAGTTCCAGAGCCAGTTGCGACTTGATCTGTTACGGTTATAAATCCGTTTAGAAGAGTATGAACAACTGGATAGCCATTTGCAGAAGTGTTTGTAGAAACCTGAACATCGTAAACATACTGTGTTCCTGCTGTCATTGTTAATCCGTCTGCTGGTCTAATTGCACAAACAATATGTGTTTTGTCATCAGAAATTTTTGAATAGCATGCTCTTTGATTTGCTACACCAGAGGCTCCTCTAGATGTAGAAAAAACAAATTTTGAAGTGTCATAGGCAACTTGAGGTGTTGATGAGTTTGAGTCGTCGTCATACAAAAGAATAAATGCAGATAGGTCAAAAACTGTGCCATCTGTCTTTTTAGGGTAGATTTTAAACTCGTAGGTGTCACCTTTGTAGTAACTAATATTTAATTCTCCTGGAAATGCCATAGTTTTATTATACCACGCTGACGTAGATAGAATTAAGGATTACGGATGCGTCAAAATCTGTTCTTAATTGAGGAACTGCTCCGTTACCCCACATTTTTTGGTTTTCAATAAATACCTGCTGTGTGATAGATATGTTGTAGGTGTGTTGATATTTAAAAGACCCTACTAGGTGTGCAATTTCCTGCTCGTGTGATGGAAAGAAGGTTCTCATCCAGACTTCAGTATTTTGAGTAAAGGTTGTCAACTCTAGGTTGTAAGTTACAAAAACTTGAGATCCTATTTTTAGTCCTTTAAAATTTAGCATTCTTGAGTGTGGATTCCATAGACTTACACAGTCCTTTGGCAAAAATTCCTCATTCTTTTCTCCATCAGAGATGTATAGGCTTACCCATCCGTCAGTTCCTCTTGTTGCTCCTAGCCTAATCTCAATTTCAGAATCTGTAAAATATGAAGACCAACCTGCTTGTTGACCTGAAGAAGATAAAGAACTTAATCCGTTTTGTCCAGAAGATCCTTTTTCTCCCTTTTGTCCCTTTTGTCCTTCTGGGCCTTGAGGTCCAACTGATCCATCTTTTCCATCTTTGCCATCTCTACCTGCGGGACCTTGAGGACCTTGTGGTCCAGGTACTGGAAGAAATGATAGTGTATTCTCTTGGTATGTATTTTGATTCTGTTCTACTTGCGCTGCGTAGCCAGACTTTTTTGCACTGGGAAAGTCCATAGATTTAGAAGCAGCCATGGATTGATTATCTCACGGAATTATGATTTTACTTTAAATATTTTGTTCTTAATTTTAATTACTGCTGGCAACTCAGGTCTAGGAGTTGATACTTTTACAACTGCCATTATAGGCTACCTGTAATATCTCCAAGGACAGAGATAGTTCCAATCAATGGTGTCCAAATGGTTTCTCCATTAATAGTTACTTGAAGGTCAAAAGTTAATTCCGTTACAACTGGTTTAAAACCAAACCCCCATAGTTCTGTAATAGATGCAGGGGCAAGAATATCAACATATCCTGTTCCACGTGAAACTTCCAGGGAATCAAGAATGTCAGACTGAGGATCATAAGTAGTAGCCTCAAATGTCCAATCAGATATATCAAAATATGTTACTTCGTCATCTTCTAAAAATTCAACACGAAGCGGAGAGGTATCTCCTCTAACAATCTGCCATTTAATTCTGGCTGGATCTGCTCCAAATATCTCAGGTGAACAAAGATTCATAATACTTAGATTATACCATAAAAAAAGACTAGTACTCAGGCTGGTGGGTATGAAGGACAAACCAGAGTACTAGTCAACTTAAATTATATCATATCAGTACAATCTGGACACTAAGATTAAAAGTTATCAGATTGTTATAATGGTTAATGTCCGTTTTGTCTTCTTTGTAATACTTAGTCAAAACTGGGATAGTGTATACTTAAAATATATAAGAAAAAAGAACTATCTTTAAAGGTTTATATTTATATATCTTATATACTATATATAGCAAATAGGCAAATTAGGTTATTTACTATTATCAGCAATATGCTTAATTAGAATTTGATACATTTCATCAAGTTTCTTTTCTTGTCGATCTCTAGATTTTATAGAGTCAATTCTCTGATCGTCTAAAGCACTTTCTAATCTTGAAACCTGATCTTTGAGACTCGATCCAGAATTAGGCTTAAGTTCGCTGAGATAATGTTTGACTAGCCACTTGATAGAAAAGGCGATTGATGATACAATTGTAAGTATCGCTACGATTAAGGAAGCCCAGTCTTGTATTGTCATAACTATATTATTATAACAGGAGTATTTGAATAAAATGAAAACAGCCATAATCAATACCCTGCAGCATTCGACAAATCTAATTATATCCCCAGATGCAGATGGAATTCTTTCAGCAGAGTTTTTAAATCGACATAACGGTTCTAAAGTCGTCGGCACATACGACAAAAATATTTTATGTCTCGCCGATGGTATAGATCCGTCAGAATGTTTGTTTGTTGATTGCGATATGAATCGTTCGGAATATGTGTCAATCGGAAATCATATGAGGCTTTTAGTCGACGGGATGGCACTAAACTCGTTTAATCCGAATGTACACTTCGCCGAAAAGATATACACTAACAAGTTCCCATACGCAACCGCTTTTTTAATCGCCGACGCGATAGAGGTTCCTACATCTCACTCTGACCATCTACGCATGGCATATGCAGATTCGACTCTAAGAAACATGGAGTCGTATGCAAGGAATATGCGAGCATGGTCTACTCGGATGAGCCATCCTTCTATTGACTACATTATTGAGAATTCTCCAGAATCTATTGAAGCAGATAATCTATTTAGAAAAACCCAAACAAGCCAAGCATTGGTTTCTAAGAGGTTTGGAAAGGCTAGGTACATAGATACCCTAAACAATGCCTTTGAACTCTCTGGTGTGCCCTTTGAGCCGATTTTAGACGGTAAGAAGTACGTGTCCGACAAGGTAGGTATTAACACGGTAATGAGATATAGTAAGGATATAATTTCTTATGCTGAAGTATATATGGGAGAGTATTCTGTTACATATGATGAAGAGGTTGATTGGAAATGATTCGTATACCTTCGATTCCTCCGCTAGTTGGTAAGGTTAATGCTCCAAAGATAAATACAAACCAAAACATAAAAACAATTTTTATTTCTATTGCAAGTTATCGAGATCCAGATCTTGTGAATACAGTTAGAAATGCCTATGAGAATGCTGCATTTAAAAATAGGTTGTTTTTTTCTATTGTTTCCCAGGCTGCCCCACAAGAACATCCAGATCTTTCTTTTATTCCAGAAGAACAACTAAGATATGAAAAAATTTCTTGGCAAGAAAGCCAGGGAGCATGTTGGGCAAGAGAAATTGCATCTAGAAGAATTGAACACGATTATTATTTACAAATAGATTCTCATTCTAGATTTATTCCAAACTGGGATAAGGTTGTTCTTGAAAATTATGTTATGTGTGAAAAACATTGGGGATCTGATATAGCCTTTACCATGCACCCAAGAGGTTTTAGAAGAAACCACGAAACTGGAGAAGAAAACTTTTATGATTTTGGAAAGAAGCCACTAGTCGGTTTTATGGGCTGGAAAGAAGGAGAGTCAATGCCATGGCCAATATGGTATGACGTTGAGTACTCTAAGTACGGATATGAAGCCTACTTCCTTTGTGCTAACTCCTTGTTTTGCGATGCAAAAATTATAAAGGCTATTCCATATGATCATCAACTGTACTTTATTGGCGAAGAACCAACCTTGGCCTTGAGGTTTTATACCAGGGGAGTCAAATTGATCAACCCATCTTTCCATTATATGTGGCATGCCTATAACGACGAGTACAGAACAGATAAGAGAAGGCTACACTGGGATGATAACCCCGATTGGGATAACATGAACGGGCATTCTTATAATAGGGCTGCTAAGATTCTAACTGGGGATATGTCTTTAGGCGTATATGGCATAGGCTCAAAAGAATTATATGATCAGTTCCAGGAAAAATCTGGAATTACCCTGCATGATAAGCGTGAACATATCATAGGTCACTATAAGGTATAATGTTTATATACGATCAGAATAAGGTAAATTATGAAGCATGAATATTTAAATGGCGATGCTATGGAAGAAATTGTTGTAGATGAGTCTATTGAGTTGTTTATTCTGCACCCTCCGTATTTTGGAGTTGACGTCAATAGATATGCTAGACCTGAAAAACAACTAAATAAAGTAAAAAACAAAAAAGCCTTTATTAAAAATCTTGTCAAGGTTACGCACAACGCAGCCAAAGCCTTAAAGCATAATGGAAGCATTCTTATGGTTCTGCCATCATCAGATTATGACTTGATGCATAGATATCTATCTACCGTTGCAAAAAAATCAAATCTTCAACATAATGTTACTATGGTCTGGTCATACTATGATCAGGAAACCGCTGATGGAATCTATCCTTCTTACGCATATGTTATACATCTATCAAAAGGACTTCCCAGACATGACAAAGAGTACATTAACAAACACCTTAATCCTATTTTAGAGTTTAAGAATGATCATGAACAATTGAGAGAGTTATACGCTACCCTGGCATATACCTCAGATGCAATGTCATTAGAATTAACCAAACACTTAATTAAGATGTTTACACTTGAAGGAGATACTGTTTCAGAACTCTTTGGAGGAACAGGAACTGTTGTTCTTGCAGCAGAAAGCACAGGACGCAACTCTGTCTATAATGACATATCGGAGATACAGTTAAAACTTGCTAGGAAGCGTTTTGCTGATTTTAAGAAGACTGAGAAGGATTAGTCTTACAGGTACAGTTACCACCACAGCCTTCTTCTTTAACAATGTCGATTGCTTCTTTAGATGTACCCTTTTTTGGAGACAGGATCTGGAATAGTTTCATAGATTCAGTATAGCACAAAATCTGAAAAATTATTTATTTTCACTTTGTGGTAAATCTGAATATTTTTATTAAATGTACGATACATAATTTTAAAAAAAGCAAATCAAAATAATAGTGAGCACATAATTGTGGATCAGATACTAAATTGATCTGCTAAATTGATCTGCTAAATTGTTGAGGCATAGGGTACCACCCTCATTTAATTGGATGGTACCGCCCCCACTAACTATGTTTTGACCCTACTTAAAATAGGGACTACCTTTTGGTCATAGTGGTATTTGAGTGTTTTGATGTCCTCAGATTGCTTAGCATCTATTTTGTTAATACCTAAATCTTTTAACACTTTACTAGTTTCTACTACAATAGTTTTAGCAAATGCAACACCTAATAGTTTTAATCCTAAAGGTATTGCAACTACCGCGCCTATTGTTAGTACTAACATAATAATTGCCATAAAAATAAGTGAGTATTGGACTACATTAGCAAACCATTCAAATGGTGATGTAATAAAATCTAACATGTATCTCCTAGTCTGATGTAGTGAGTGTTGATACTGGAGTGAGTGAGTCTAGGTAATCTTGACGTACCTTAGACATAACTCTATCTATCTGTGCGTATGCGTTAGCACAGTTATAGCAATAGGTTTCTGTGTTAATGCCTAGCATAAAGGCATCTGTACCACTATAGACCAATTCTGTTGAGTCACAGTTAATTACCTTGCATGTATTTGTATTCATTTATTTATCTCTTTTCTGTTGTGCATGAACATGGGTTGATTGTTATTTGTTTATTTTTTTGTGTCACTATAGCAAGCGTGTTGCATGATGAACATAGGTATAGGTGCATTAGAATTCGCTATCCTTATCTAACATAGTAGGGATTAGTACAATTATAGCGCATAGCACTGACAAGGCTAGGACAATAAGGGGTAGGCTCATTTACTTACCTACCTTTTTGTTACCATATAGGGACATGTAGCGTTTAACAATATACTTAGCCTTATCCATAGGGTACTTATTGTTTAGTATTTGACATTGGCGTAATGTCAATGCGTACTTAGGGACAGGGGCGTAACCTGCTGCCTCTAATCCAAACTCTTTAGCAATATCAGAGCGTATTTCGTTATAGTAGTTATTTAATGTAGTCATTTTTGACCACCTTTCTTTTTTAGTTAATAGGGGCTAAGTTTTATTTGCTTTAGATTTATTTGCTCTATTTCTAGAGGCTCACCCTAAAGGCTCAAACTTTTTTATTTAATTGTTATAGTAGTAATACTAGCAGACATTTCCCGTACTGTCTAGTATACTCACTAGTAGTCTCACTATGTGGAGCGTGTACTATGTGATTTAGGTCACTTATTTGCTAGGCTCATATAACTTTTTGTTATCTTATTTGCTAGGCTCATTGACCTTTTAACTCTATTTAATTTTTCTTATACTAGTATAATAACACATCTACCCTTAAAAGTCAAGTTATAACACGGCGTGTCGCATGTGATGTCCATCACAAAACGCCGATAAAAAATACCCCCCCTATATACACACCCCCTATACAGGTACCCCTATATAGGTACCCCCATACAGGTACCCCCCCATACAGGTACCCCCTATGTATATACCCCCTATATAGATCATCGGCAAATGTGGTCTATATCACATGTGTGCTACATCACAATGTCCACAATGTCCGTTTTATACCCCCCTAAATGTCAGACCCCCCTGCTATACTTACAGTATAAAGAAAGTTGAGAAAGGTTCTCAAACTTAGAAAGGACATAAAATGTCAAATAGTATCTTTGGTCAGGGATTCGCTACAGTAAGCGATTACCCAGCAGGTTTAATGAATACCTGCCAATGTGGTCAGGTTGTTTTAGCACCTGCTACAATCCACGAAATGTGTACACCAGAAGGTGACAAGTATGGTAGAAAATGCTACCATAGTCGCTGTGGTAACTCACTTCCAACATCTAAGTAATTAGATAAAAAAACTTAATAAAAATTAACTAATAAAAAAAAGAAAGGTTGTCAAAAATGATAACACTAGAAAATAAAAAGTGCGTAGAGCACAATCCAATGAAATCTGCTATCTCAGAAATTGGAGATGAGCAATTTACTTTCTGTCAAGATTGTGAAAATAACATTGAGCGTTACTACTATGATGGTGACCCTGAGCGTCTACCTATGTGGACAGATTGGTATGTGTCTAAATAATGAGTACTCTAATTTGTTGCTTTTGTGAAAACACTTATTCTCAGGGAACGCTATTTTGCGGTTTCTGTAATGAGTATAAAGGTCTAATGACTATAACTGAATTTGATGAATACTATGGAAAGAAGGTTTATAAAAAATGAGTTTTTATCAAACTTTTTTTGAAAGTGGAAACGCATTGTTTTGGTTTTCTATGATCTGTTTAATTAGCGGTTTTTATTTATCTGTAAAAAGTGAATAAAAATCGCCGATAAAAATTTCATCGAGGTTATCCACAGGCTGTGTATAACTTATGTGAGGTTTATCACAAAAATACTTTTCAGACACGCCCGAAATACAGGTCAAAATGTCAGTACCCCGTGCTATACTTACTAGTATAAAGATTGAACAATAAGTAAATCTCTTAAAGAAAGGAAAACAAAATGTTTTCACTAACCTACAAGGTAGAGCATAACTCTAACCCTAACTATCCTCTATCAAGAGAGTTTAGCACTACGACTCTAGTAGTGCCTAGCGAAGTCTACGCTAACGAATACCTAGACTTAGTATCTCTTAAAGGTACTATCCTAGAAGTTTCTCTAACAGAGTTAGAAAACTACACACCTAGCACTCGCAAGGTGTACGCTACTAATAGAAGTTGGGAGTAATACTAATGAAAGATTTTGTAGAAAAATTAGAATTAGAAACCTACTGGGAAAGTCCAGCATTAGGAATTCACCCTGATTTAGCAAAAATGCTAGATGAGGCAATAAAGAAAGGTAGTTACTCTAAATGAAATTAGATGAATACAAACAAATGGTAGAGGCTCAACGCCTTGCCTCATTAGGTAAAGGCTTAGAAGCCCTAATGAAATCAAAAGCAATTCAAGAAAAAATGAAAGAGGAAAATAAATGAGTACCTATGTACCAATTAAATCAGTATGCGGTGCGGTTAGCACTAGCATAGACATCTATGACCTTGACTTAAACCCTCATGGTGTTATCTGTTGTGATAACTGTAAGTCAATCATCTTATGCCGTAAGGCGTGGGATTTCTTATACAAGAAAGGAAAGTAAATGAAAAGAAATGTTTTAATCAGTTTTGTAACTGAAGCAGATACAGATCTACAAGCAGTTTTTAATTTAAATAAAATTTTTACTAAACTTAGTGAAAGCGAATTAGAAAATTTTGATGTGTTTGAAATTTTACCTGTTGAATAAATAAAAGAAAGGTCGCAGTGTAGAAACTGCGATTTTTTCATCGGCAAAATGTGATGTAAATCATAGTCAAAATGTCCGATTTGTGCGTGTCTAAATTTGACTTTTGGGGTTTGGTCTGCTATACTTCTAGGTATAGAAAAAAATTAAATAAAGGACAAATTGGCTAATGAGCCTAAGCAAATAAATGTGACCAGTATCACAGTGAGCCTTAGCAAATAAGTAGCCAAAATGTCAGCCCCTAATGGTAAGATAGTCTTATCACTTAAAAACGAAAGGAAGTCAAATAATGACTTACACTCTAAAACTAGAAACCTTTAATGGTTCTGTAAAAACAATCAGCCTACCCTCTAAAGGTGCGGTTGCTCAATTCATCTCAACTTACCCAACTCAATTACCTGTTGGCGTATCCGTTAGAGTCGCTTGTGACTCTCTTGGAATTAGTGGCACAATGCGTGGCACTCTAATCCCCTCAAACTCAAACTAAAGAATAGGAAATAAAATAAATGACAATCTCAATAGAACACAATCTAAAATTCGTAACAGAATTTGATGAAACTCACCCAATCGCTCAACAGGTCTTAGCACTTGATGAATTCACACGAATTCAATTACTTGAAAGTATGCTAAAAGATTTAATTGCGCCTGCCTTAGAGCCTGCACTTAAAGAAATCAATGAGCGCGGTTCATACGCAATTCTAAAGGTGGCAAACTAATGATGACCCGTAAAGACTATGTTGCTACTGCTGAAATTCTTAGCAATTATTTTGCTACTTCTGTTTTTGATGAACAAGGAGAAATTTTATTTGCTGACTTAGTAGATGAATTTTCTCTAATGTTTGAAACAGATAACCCAAGATTTGACTCAACTAAATTTGCTATTGCTTGCTATAAAGAATTGGAGATGACTAAATGATTTTAGATACTGGAACACTAATCGCAATTACAATTGCGCTTGCTGGATCTGTAACTATGATGTGTTTATTTTGGAAACAAAATATTGAACAGCATAAAGAAATTCGCAGATTACAAGTTGCGTTGCGAACTGAACGACTTAATAAATAAAATAAAAAATCCTGAGCAAGATTTAAAACTGCTCAATTTTTTGCCGATAAAAATTTCATCGACGCGTTCGGGCGTGTTGCCACGCTGTGAGATTTATCACATGGCTTGAGCGTCTCACCATTTGGACTTACTGGCTAGTAGGTTGATAATTTATGTCTAATAGGCTAGACTTACATAGTAAGTAAAAAAAGAAAGTCTATTTACTTTGGGCGTGTCTAGCAGAAATGTCAGACCCTCATGGTAGGATAGAATTAACAACAAAAAGAAAGAGGTTGGCAAATGTCAGCAAATGTCTATACAATAGAACACCTACTTGTAGGAACACAATACCGCTCCCGTACCCTTACAGGAGAAATTATCTCAGCAGAGATACACCCTAAAGCCGTATGGTATCAGGGTTGCGAAAGTTATCTAGTGGAAGTACGCCCTAATAATTTTGGAAAAGTCGTATGCCGTACAGTAGCAGTAAAGGTAGAAAATTAAAATGGGAGTAATGAAAACACTATACACAGAAATAGAAAATTGCGAAAAATGCTATGGGCAAGGTTGGCAATTTTGGGCACAGGGTGAGGACTTTGATACAGAGTCTTGCGATTGTAATCCACACCAATTATTTATCACTAAGGAGAATAACTAATGAATAATGAATACCTATACTCAGTAACTAGCACCAATGATAGTGACACCAATACACTTTGGGTTGGACGCTATTCTAATGCCCTTGACGCAGTAAATGTCTTTAATAGTTTTATTGACTATGGAGATGCTAAAGAATACAGGGTAGTTAATTTATCTGAACCTTCAGGTAAGTTACACACAAAAACTTTTTACACAACAGGAATGGTGGTATCAAAATAATGGAAACTTTTGAATTTCTAACCTACATAGATGTCCAAGCAGAAAACTATGATGAAGCCATAGATGTCTTTCAATTCCAATTAAAGTATGGAATAGATAAAGATAATGTCTATGTTGCGGACATAAAGCAATTAACTAACAACAACGAAAGCGTAGAGGTATAAATAATGGGATCAGTAACAGCACTAGGAATAAAAGATGAGGTACTAGACCTTGAAACACAATTACTTTATCACTTGAAAGGTAATCACTATCCACCCGTACCCTCAGAAATGGTTGCCCCTTGTATTGAGGCTATTGACGCAGCCTATGATGAGGACTATAACCGCTTAATTGACATGCCTATGGTTGGTGACTTTCAGATAACCTATAAAGGTAGCAAGCAAGCACCTGCGTGGGCTATAATTGAACAGCACCACCTATCTTGGTTTATTGACCCACTAGATGAAGATGAGGAATAAAATGTCTGATACAATGATTGCTATGGAATTAACTCACGCAGATAACTTAACACCAGATCAGTTAATGGTTGGTGATTTAATCAGAATTGAAAATGATATTGTTGAAGTCATTTCTATTTCTACTGATGGTACAGGCGATAACTATGAAGTAGAAACACAAAATGAATTTGGTGAAAAAGAATTTACTAAATTTATTTACAACGCAACAATTCCGTTTTATGTTTTTATTGAAGAAGGTGAGTAAAAAAAATGCCGACAAATTTTCATCGGCGCCTGTGGATAACTGTTGTGGATAACTCTTGTGGATAACTCTTGTGACTACTATCACACGCCTTGAGCGTCTTACTATGTGGAATTACTGCCTAGTAACTTGATAAATGTCAGCCTTTCGTGCTACACTTACAGAGTAAGAAAGTGAGAAACTCTCACTAAGAAAGGTTAGGTCAAAAATGACTAACACTAATGAAAAAAAGAAAGTCGCTTATTGCGAAAAGCATGAGCAAGAATTCTCAGGTATCTGTGGTTCTTGCATAGGAGAATTTGGATACTTTGACTAATGAGTACCTTTGATAGAATTCTTAAAGAGCAACAAGAAAAAAGAATTGCTCAATCAATAAAAGATAAAGCGGTTATAGAGTCCATGTTCTCTAATAACAATCGCCCCCTTAATAATAATCATGAACTAAAGAAAGTAGAAAACTAATGTCACTATCAATAATCAATAAAATCACTGTTGGAAAACTGTTTATCTCCAATAACCAAAATTATCTTGTAAAAGAGATTCTTGAGGTTAATGATGAAACTGAATCAGTAATCGCAACACTCACTAATTCGCAAGGTGAAGAGGTATTCTTTACAGGTGGATTTTCTCAATGGTTCGAAGGGTTGGTTCAGTAATGAAAACACTACAAGAAAAATTAGATTTAGTTTCTAAAGAACTAGAACCAATACTTTGGGAATTGTTAGATGAAATCGAAAAAGAATAAATAAAAAAAAGATTGCAGAATAAAAACTGCAATTTTTTCATCGGCGCGTTCGGGTGTGTCTGTGTATAACCTGTGGATAACCTTGACCTACTCACTGGTAACCCTTATAAAATATCTTTAAGAAGGCAATTTTTATTTCCCCCAATCCTGGGCGGGAAAAATTTTTTGTGATTTTTATCACACGATCTGGATTTGACATTTTTATCAGATGTGTGTTAGTATTGCTATATGAAGAAAACAAATGAGGAATTACGCAGACTTATGGAACTAAGGCGTTCTAATGCTGCCTCTGCCGTGCCTTCAAAGAAAGCCTACAATCGTAGGAAATGTCAGTCCGAACTGCTACAATTAAAGAAACAACAAGGAGAATAGCCCATGACCTACGAAAATGATGAACTGCTAGATGAATACTACGCAACAACCTGCCCTAAATGTAAAGAAAATGCGGTTGATGAATTCATGCCTATCTGTGATTATTGCTGGACAAATGAATTAGCAGACTCAGTAACGAATGAAGACATGGCACTAGAAATGAGTCTCTCCCTTGACTACTAATACACTTAAACTAAAACGCTCTAATGATAGAAAGGTGGCTAACCTTGTCACGAAAAATGGAAAACAAGCAGCAATCGCAAATACTTTTGGTCTCCCTGCTGGAAAGGCTTTCTCGTGTCCTGGTGCCACTAGTGTTTGTGAAAGCATATGCTACGCAGGAAAACTGGAAAAACTCTTCAAGGGTGTAAAGGCTAACCTACTACACAATTGGGATTTACTTAAAGACGCAGATCAATTAACTATGGAAGCATTGCTAACTGATATGATTAATGATTTCAAGGCAGACTGTATCAAGAAAGACGCCCCTATGCTATTTCGTATCCACTGGGACGGAGATTTCTTTAATGATACTTACACTGAGGCATGGAAGACTATCATCCTTAATAACCTTGACATTCAATTTTGGGTGTACACTCGTGTGAAGTCTGCTGCCCTCATGCTTAAGGATATTGATAACCTGTCTCTTTACTTTAGCACTGATAGTGAGAATGTAAAAATTGGTGTTGACCTTAAAATTAATTCTGGTGTTCGCCTAGCATACCTTGCTAAGAATTTTGCTATTGGGCAGGCAGACATGAAAGAAATGATAGGTAAGCCTGGTGCTAAGTGTCCTGAAAACTTAAAGGCCATTCCACTAATTAGCACTGCTGGGTCCGCATGCGTATCTTGCTCACTCTGTGTTTACAATAAAGCAGACATCGTGTTTAGCGCAACTAAAAAGTAATGGAAACTTTTTTGTACGTGTTGCTAGCACTGATGTTGCTTGCAAATATACTAGGGGCAAGTGGGACCTAGATCCCCTGCAAAAAAATCATCGGCGCAAAATCTTTGATTTGTCAAATCCGCCACGCTCAGCCTAAAATGTGTTTAAGAACACACTAACATTATTCCCCAAAATTTGTATTTTTGAGATTTTTCTGCTAAAATTGTATTATACGCAGGAAACCTAGTGACGCAAATCACATAGAAAATGTCTCACATTTTGAGATTATTTGGAAATGGATTTGTTATTTCTTAGATTTTTTGCTATACTTAATACATAAGGCAATCCAGCCCAACTAATAGAAAAGAGAAACACAATGTCAGTAGCAACAAACACATACAAGGTAGGCGACCTCTACACAACTCAGAAGTCAAAGGTCACAGGAACAATCCAAGAAATCACTCCACAAGCAAATGGAAATGTGCGTGTGAAGTTAGATGTAAATGGTTCAGCCCGTTATACAACTTGGACAGCAAAGTAGTCTAACTACTAAGTGGCTAGCGTACAGCCACTATAAATAAGTGGCGTGACCTATCCTGAGCAAGATACAAAAAGGCTCACTTCAGTAAAATGTCAGACCCCCACGCTATAATAGAAACTAACCCACAACAAAGAAAAGAGAAAACCCAATGGCTAGAACAAAAGCAATAAATGTAAAAATCCCAACAGTACGAGTAATCGCAGGACTAGAGGAAGCACTTGCTACCCTAGAAGCAGACTACGCAACACAATCAGCAAAAGAAGCAAACTTCACCCTTGCTTATGAGGCTTGGAAAGTAGAAATTGGAAAGTGGGCTATGGCTCATTTCTCAAAGGCTGAAAACCTACGCACCAACTATCGTTCTTGGTCAGATACGCTAAATGTTGATTTTGACATCAAGACAAAAGAGGGAGAGTTCCCAGCAGAACCTGAAAAGGATTTTGAGGTTATTCACTCCAGCACTTACCGCGAGTCAAAGAAAGAAATCACAAACGCAATTCGCTTGCTAAAGATGACAGATGAGGAAACAGTTTCCACATCAACCTACAACGCAATCGCTCAGTATCTATAATTAGATAATGAAAGTCCTGAGTACGACTATAAACTGCTCACAACACTCCCCCACGATCACCAGGGCACTTGACAAATGTCAGACCCACACAGTATAATTAATATAAACAACAAGAAGGAGCCCCAATGGGATTAGATATGTATCTCAGTGCAAGAAAGCACTTTGAAAAAATCAACTGGAACAAACTACAGGCTAATGATGAATTAACTTATAACTCACCTGAAGCGGTATATCCTAAGTTTAATGACTTAATGGAAATCACACAACTCACAGATGTAGCAACAGATATGTATGGAGCAGAAGTATTGGTCACCTGTGCCTACTGGCGCAAGGCTAATCAGATACACAACTGGTTTGTCACAAATGTTCAAGGCGGTAATGATAATTGCGGAGATTACTATGTTTCACAAGATAAACTAACAGAACTAAAGGTTATCTGCGAACACGCACTTGAAACTAAGGACCCAAGCCTATTGCCACCACAAGAAGGATTTTTCTTTGGTGGAACAGATATTGATGAATGGTATTGGAACGACCTAAAGAATACTATTACTCAGTTAGAGCGAGTCTTTGCTCTGCCTGAATTTGATAAGTTATCATTCTATTACTCATCATCTTGGTAATTGACAATTGTCAGTGGCACCCAGTATAATTAAATTAACCAACTAACAGAAAGAGGCCCCTTATGGAGCAAGCACCAGATAACCACTATATGACAAGAGAATTTCTTGAGTCACGGTTAGTAGAAAATGAAGGACGCATAAAGCAACTTGAAGAGCATGTTGCAAGAGTTACTACTCGTGACTTTAATACTGCTGCACAACTTAACGGCATTCGTGAAGGAATGCAAGAGTGGACTTTTAGTGCACTTGAATCAGGAACAATCAATGAAGACGAAGCAAATGAAATTGCAGAAATCTGTGGCTTTGAATTAACAAAAGAGTTTGAGGTTGAAGTTACAGTTCAATACTCAGTCACTGTTAATGCACGAGACGAAGAGTCTGCACAGAATGCAATCTATGATATTGATTTTGATTCTGTTTCTTATAATGATGATTCTATTTCTTATTTGTCATCCAGTGTGGATAGAATAGAAATTTAGTAGGGGGCTACTAATAAAGGACCTGAGCATGTCTGTGCAAAACTGCTCACTTTTAAAATCCTTGAAATTTTTGCCGACGAAATGTCAAATCGACACGCCGTTACGATGGGGTGATCTTTCTCACAATGTCCAGATTGTCCATGTCTAACTATCCCGATTTGCTTTTGTCAGACTATCCTGCTATACTTGAAATAATAACAACAACAGAAAAGGAAATAAACTCATGGCACATGACCTAGAAACACAAAACGGCAAGGCTTCTTTTGCTTCATTTAGAGAACCTGCTTGGCATGGATTGGGTACTGTATTCACAGATGAAAAAACAACATCAGAAATGCTTTCATTAGCAAGTCTTGATAATTGGAATGTTCGTCTTGAGGATTTAGAAACCCCAACACATCTAACAAGCGACAAGGCATACCAGTATGTTTTGCGTACTAACCCAACAGATACAACACAGACTGACATTTTAGGTGTAGTAGGTGAGCGTTATCATGTTTTACAAAATGAGGATTTATTCTCATTTGGTGACAACATTCTTGATGGTGGTGGTCGTTGGGAAACGGCTGGCTCAATTAAGGGTGGGCGTGTAGTATTTGGCGCACTAGCACTAGAACGCGAAACTGTTCTTGACCCTAATGGTGTATCTGATAAGGTAAAAACTTATTTGCTCATCAACACATCACATGACGGCTCAATCGCTATTCAAGCAAGCATTACACCTGTTCGTGTAGTGTGCGCTAACACTCTCAATCTTGCTCTTGGTTCAATCAAGAAAAAGAATGGTATCAAGCAATCTTTCAAGATTCGCCACACACAGACCGCTAGTGGTAAAGTTGCTATTGCTAGAGAAACTCTAGGCATGGCTAATAAGTACATGGACGAATTTGACATCATGGCTAAGGCTATGATTGAAAAAGAAGTCAATGCGCTAGACTTTAACAAAATTATTCTTGCTGCTTATCCTAAGCCTGAAAAAGACGCTAAGGGTGCTGTAAAGAAATGGGAAAACAAGGTTGATGTTATCAATGACATCTACACAGGAGAGTTTAACGGAATGATTGCGGGTAATGCGTGGGGTGCTTTCAATGCGCTAACTGAACGCCTTGACTGGTTCCGTTCTGCTCGTGGTGGTTCTAACGAATCTATCCTTGCTTCCGCAAGTGGTTTTGACCCTGCTATTAACGCAGAAAAAAATCGTTTGTTAAAAGTTGTACAGGGTGTAATGTCACTCGCATAAATAAAAAATTCCTGAGCATGAATTAAAACTGCTCAACATTTTTTTTGTGATCGTGTAATAATTTTTTATTAATAAAAATTTGCCGAGGAAATGTGATTTAGGTCACATGAGATTTATCCTAAAATAACTTTACGAACGACTGATATTTTTCCTGGAATTTCTTTACGAAGGGCTAATATTTTTCCCCAAACCTTGCATTTGTCAGACCCCTACGCTATAATTAATATATGACCCAACAAGTTGCAATATATGAAATGAACTACTCCTGCTCTCCTGGTGGCGTTGACTGCTGGGAAGCAACTATTCAAGGATATGGGGAGAGCACTACTGCCTCTGACTTTAAGACTGCTGGACAGGCCCTTAATTGGGTGCTTGACAGATACCCTGACGAAATGTTAGAATTAGTAGTAACCTCACTCCCAGCCTACGAAAAGGAATATGCGTGAACACCATAGACGACCTAATTAATGAAATATATGAAAGCAATTACTCTCACCTAGAGTTTGAAGAAAACATGGGTGGAGAGGCTTGTGACTGCCATGTCCACACTACTCTTAATACTATCGCACACTACGCAGGGATAGAGGTAGGCTAATGACACTAGATGATGTATTAGATAAGATTGAGGCTATCATTGATAGTACTCATTCTATTGTATCCCCTCTAAAAATTGAGCATTGTAAGTATTGTACAACTTGGTTAACTCTTACAGAAATGGTGGCATAATGTTAGGCTATACACAAAGAGATTTAGCAGATATGACCTATGGGGTTTATCAGGCTGATTTGTTAATCAATGCTGATGAGAACCCTGCTATCCATAACTATCTAGTTACTGCTCACGACTTCTTACAAGGCCTATGGGCAGAAGGGTACTTTGACAATGTGGAGTAGATATACCTTTGTTTGTGATCCTGATGAGTGTGATGCCCTGGTTGAGTTTACTGTCAGGGATGACTTTGGCTTTCCCCTGGGGGAAGTGAAAATGAAGTGCCCTTGTGGTAGGTTCTTAAACTATATTAGTTATGAAGAAGCCCACGCTCCTATCATTACAGATGTGAGCAATGTCACACCCCGTGAAGTTGTCAAAATCAACACGAACCCGTATAATTAATACTATGAACGACTTAAAAACATTTGAGCAATATGTAAGACTACACCTGCTATCCTTGGAGCAAGACTCTGAGGAACTACAGAAGCAAATGGGCTTCTATGATGACCTTGACTGTGATGAGTACAAGGACTTAGAGTTAGAAGATGTTTCTACTACTGGACAGATTCTTGCCTGCTACCACTTTTTGTCAGTGCTAGAGGCTACAATAGACTAATGATGAATACAACACTAGACCCACGACTACAAAAACTAATTGATATGGGAGAGTCAGGAACTGACATCCTACACGGGGAACTTAAAAACCTAATGCTAGAAGCAGAGAACGATTATACTGAGATTGAGGCTGAAGAGCGTGAAGGTGGCTACTCAGACGCAATGCTCTCTATGGAGAGAACACGGGCTGAAGGAAGAATGGACGCCCTTGTGGAAGTATATGCCCTTACATATCAACTGGCTTTTGCCATTAGTGACAGGATAAAGAAGAATGACTAACTTTATTGAAATGGACTTTGATGAGTGGTGTGATACATATAAGCCAATCCTTAATCATATAGACAGTAATGCCTCATTTGATAATGGTGAAGGTGGCATTATGTTTGAGACATATGGTGATGAGGTAGAGTTTGTTAAGTCTCAATCCCCTGCCAATATCTGGATGTATGGAGATGGAGATGATGGTGGGTCCTATGTCTGGAATGGCTGGGGATTTGTAAATAGATTAGGATACTTCATCACTGAGGTTCCGTGCCCTCCTGATACTGATATACAGGTACGAGTTAGTTATAACTGGTTTTACTGTGAGGGCTGCAGTGCTGAGTTTGAGGACCCTGATAATACTATCAGAGATGCCTTTGATGAGCACGACTTGTATAAATGCCCACAATGTGCTACACTTGAAGAAATGACCCTAGTAGGATTGGAAATAAAATGACAGAGGAATACGACCACGACCAAGCAGTTAAAGACATGATTGCTAGAGAGAAAGAAGCAACTGCGGTTCCATACTTCAAATGCTCTAATTGCGGAAAGAAGTTTTTTGGCACACCACCTGAGTCTTGCCCAAGATGTGAGGAAAATAAATGAACGAATATACAGTAGAACTTATTCACGAACCAAGCGGTGCCCATATGAACTTTGTTATGTTCAGTGACACTAAAGAAGATGAGATTGAATTGGCCAAAGAAATTTGGGCAGAGATGTCAGTTGTTGTTTTAGACTATGTGGAGGAGGAAGACTAATGGGAGCACGGATCCATTTTGTATTCAAGGATGTTGAAGACGAAGCATCTGTAGTACTCTATAGCCATTGGGGTGAGACTGAATGGCAGCGGGACCTAGCAATGGCCCTGCAGCATTCAAAGCCTAGGTGGAGTGATGTAGCATATTTTAACCGTATGATGATTAGTTATTTAATGCAAGATTCTATTTTAGATGAGACAGGGTTTGGTATTTATGCAATTGCGGGTACCAACTTTGATTTAGGTGACACCACTGTCATTATTGATGTGTCTAAAGAAACTATTATTGATGACAATGGAAATGTTATTACATGGCTAGATTTTATTAATGCATATCATCCAAAGGTTTTGGCTGAGCAGATCTAGGGAGTGGGTCCCTTAGATTAACAGGGTGGAGCGCTGGTTAACGCATGGCTTGCGCTCCCCCTACTTTTTTGGTACAATGAAAGAGAGGAGATAACTATGGCTTATTCAATCAGACGAACGGCAACCGCCAACAAAGAAACAAGATTAGCAGAGCAGATAGGAAAACTCCTGACCCAAGATTTTGCGGTTGATTTAGAAAGAGTAGGTTATTACATGGTAAGAAATCTACCACTAATAAATTACCACCGCTTTGAGGTTTTGAGTTTGACAGCAATGGAAGAGTATGATAAACTTATGCTAGAGATGAAAGGACCCAACAATGGAGTTCGCAGATAAAGCAGGGATGCTAGCACAACTATGGCTAGAGTTTAAGGCAGACAAAGATTTTGCTGCGTTTATAGAATACAATGACATTGGTCTGCCTTTGGCATACTGTCACGCAAATGGTTTGGTGTCTGAGGTTACAGACCTTGGTGAACAATACATTGAAGAGACTACTCAGATGTTTTTTAAACTACTAAGTATCACAGAAGAAGAAGTTGACGCTCTAGAAGATCAGTCACTTGGGGCTATCCTTACATTTGGGTATGGTCGCAAGGTTGATAATGGAGAGATAGAAGAAGAGCAATAAGTTTATCAGTCATCTGGCCCCCCAGATTTCATCGACAAATTATATCAAACCAGACATATCAGTCATAGGTTTTCTCAAACCTTTATTACGAAGGATCAATTCTTTTCCCCAAACCTAGGTTTTTCAAACCTCTATTACGAAGAGCCATTTCTTTTCCCCGTACCTAGCATATCAAACCTTATATATCAAACCCTTATATCAAACATATCCCAATTTGTCAAATCAACCCATACTGTGGTATAGTTGTTTGATGTTATACCTAGGGTATTTTGCATAGTCTTTTCTATCCCCCGCCATCGGCAAGTTTAATAATACTAGAAGACATTACGAAGGACGGAATTTTTTCCCCGTACCAGGCATGTCAGTGGGAGGTGGTACAATCTCGCCACGACATTACGAAGGAGCATTTTTCTTCCCCGTACCAGCCCAAAATCCCAGGGGACAGAGGATCATCTGATACCAAATCCCTATAGTAAAACCACCATATATAAAACAATAACTTTTTGATTCTTTTATAAAACATTTAAAACATTTATTTAATTTTATTTGATTTTATCCACAAATTCGTACAAATTTTATATGAGGTTTTGCACAATAATTGGGCTTGACAAACCATGTTTCATGGTATATAATGCCCATGTCTTGTAAGGTTTGACAAATAGAAAGGTTTGTGGTATAAGGGGCAAAGGGGGATAGGAGGTTTTGTAGATAGGAGGTTTGGCCGTTAAAGATTACGACGCCCTTCTTGAAAATGCTCTATACTCCACTATCCTCCACTTCACTCCACTTCTAGAATGTCTAAATATATTATCAGTAAGATTAATCTGTGGATAAACCTGTGGATAACTATGCTAAACCACTAATTCCTGGTATACAAATTATCGTTTAGCCTGTGGATAACTACCAAACATATGTAATAGATATGTTCTATAGCCTGTGGATAACTTTAAAAAACCAC
>Ga0208439_1000026_pt1 | contig 88507 bp, 101 predicted proteins | sample ColrivemetaGS703_FD_187621 | JGI IMG/M metagenome (GOLD analysis project Ga0208439, IMG submission 187621) | Estuarine microbial communities from the Columbia River estuary - Freshwater metaG S.703 (SPAdes) (version 2) | ecosystem: Environmental > Aquatic > Marine > Intertidal zone > Estuary ...
CACTGAGGCGGGTTACAAAGTCACGATTGAAAAAGAAATGGCGTCCGTCTGTTGCCGCAGTGGGCATATCTGGGGCTTCAATAATACGCATACGAGTAGCAAGTTGTCCAAAAAATGGCTTGCCTAGTAGCAGTCGAACACGGCTACGGGTAATACGTTCTTCAGCGGTCATTGCCATAGTGGCCTCCATTTGTTTCTACAGTATAACTATACTGGATATTTTGGCATGTGTCAAGCATTTATTTAAATTTTGCCAGCAAGACGCAACAGCATAACCTGATCAGCTTCAAGTTTCATAATGCTGTCACTCGATACAAGGTCAGAATAGTCTTTTCGCCAAGTACGCTCGCCATTGGGGTATGGACGGATCCTGATGCGCTTGGGGGTGACTTTTATAATCTGCCCAAGTCCAAGATCCTTCCATACTGGGCGTACATATACCACTGGATCTCCAATAGCGAGTTCTTGTTCAATACGGTCTTTCATAGTCTACTTTCAGTTATTACCACTCTACGCGGTAGCCACATGATCTAAGCCATTTAGCTTCGTCCATCATAGCATTACCGCTATACATTTCGTAGTGGCGACCTTCTACAAACTCTCCAGTATCGGCGTTGTAAAGGTTCATGTAATAGTTACCAATGCAAACTTTGCTAAGATCTACGGGATGGGGGAATCTATGAATCTTGGCCATTGTGTGCCTCCTTTGCTATACTTATATAGTACGTTAAGGAATAATCAGTGTCAAGTACCAAATGCCATTTTAAACCATAAAATATCTGATTCTGTACGGAACCAAAATATTTCGCCAGTCCATGTATAATTATCACCAAACGTTTCTTTGCATATAGCATGGCATTCAGTCCAGTTTTTCATAAAGTGATCTCCACACTCTACTGGAAGCCAGCCTTCAGCTAATAGCCTTTGGCGGGTATGATTTTGCATACGCTGATCTTGCATGAGTTTTTCAAAATACTCGAGATACACTGACAACATCTGACTTTTGCCACTGCCGCGGCCACCATAAGATACAGTAGTAATTTCGCCTGTTTTCATACCTCGTATCTTATTGAGAATTTTATATTGCCACTGTTCCATTAGTAAAACGCCATCTTGAACATCATTGCATCAGTTGCATTTTTAAAGTACACATCGTGACTGTCGTCAGGCTGTGCAAACTTGATAATAAAATAGTTCTGCATGTAATAGTGTTCTTTGATCCAACGATTTGCTTCTTCGTAACGACCTTTGATGTTTACTACCGTCGCAGTGCTACGCCAGCGTTGCTTATACTCAGCTACATCTGCAGGCTCCCAGTCTTTATACTGTAGCCCGTATAAACGAATGTTAGTCCGTTCTCTAGGTGAGTAGAGGGAGAGGTCTACACTCTCTCCCTCCGCTAGTTTTGGTGTTAGGAATGTTGCGCTCATGATTTTACCATTATTGAATCAATCCCAACATCATAATAGTAGCAAGAAGAATCTTTTTCATATTATCCTCAATAATTATTGAATTATTACTTCTACCAGAGAAAACTCTGTGGTGTTAAAATCTACCTTACATACCGCAGTAAACGGAACCATATTACCGAACCCGTTCATTAGTTCTCCGCCAGTATTAAACATAAAACGATTAGGTTTGTCACTGTTAGAAAAGTTTTCAAACACCCGGCGTTCTGTTTTGAAAATATGGAAGTCAACTTTTGTAGGATACAAGGCGCTGCTTTTAATTTGATCCATGCAGTATGTAGTCAACTGTGATTCGATACGTGAGCGTTGTTGAGCGGCAGCGTTTCTCACATTTTCAGCTGCTAATTCACGCAGCCGTTGATCTTCTGCAGCGATTTGTTCTTGTTGCTTTTGCAGACGTTGTTGTTCCTTAAATTCTTGAGTCAAATAACCGTCGACGGTGCAATTTTCAATGCCTACATCTGAAATACAATTTTCAATACGAGTATTTTTAATTTCCAGTGATATGTTATCCCAATTGTTATACATATCAAACGCTGTAAGAGCAACGCTGATACCAAGTATAGCAAGTACCGGATAAATTACTAACCACTTGATCAGCTTCTTGAGAATTTTAAACACTTCTGTGTCTCCGTTGTTTCAACTTACAATACTAATATAAGCAAGAAACATTGGTTTGTCAAGAGAAAAATTACTTAATTCCGTCGTTGCCGATAATTTTTTTCATGAAAAGATTGAGGGGACCATCGCCATACATAGACGCATACAAGTATGCTACCGCTGTTGGTTTTAGATTATGCTGTACAGCTAAATCAGCTAAGTCTCTTCCAGCTAAGTCCAGATGCTTTTTGACCCCTTGTAGGGCGTAGTCACGAGTATTCTGCAACACTCTATCTCTATCACCACCAATCCTGTTATATTTTACAGAATCATTTTCTTTTTCCTGTGCAAATGCCATAGCAATTTCGTCTTTATTATCTAAAAATTCTGCCATGGCAGAGTTGGAAAAATATTTGTCATGGAGAGCAGCTATTTGTGTATCTAACCCTTTTTCTTTCATATACACTTCTAACGGAACACCTTTAACTTTCTTGTTTTTAAATCTCTTTCCTGCAAGGAACATGCCAGCGGCGGCGCCAAGTGCAGCACCAACTGGGCCAGTTGTTAATCCTAGCAAACCAAGAATAGTTGCCATTGATATTTTTTTAATGATTCGTTTGCCCCAGCCTTGTTTTACTTTATCTACAGTAGTTGGTGTTTTTCTAGAAGCAGATGCATCTATATTCAAATCACTTATATCTTCTGTCAATGTTTTCCCGCCAGATAATTGCTCATAACGCATGATTTAACCCTCTTATATAAGTGTATTTATCTTTTGGATAAATAATACTATGAAATACACTGATTTGATAAAACAACCAGTTAATGAAGCTGATGATATCGATGCTGCGCTGGAGGAAAATTTAAGCCAGACTTCGCGAACTGCTCCAACTTTCTTTAAACAACAAAAGAAAAAGCAGAACAACACAGCCAAATTAAAACGCTGGACCAAGGATATCGATACAGGTCATTAAAAATGCAGTTCGCGGTGCGCCAACACCCAACTGCTCTATTGTAAGGATTGAAGGAAACACAACAGCATGTCTATTTATAGCACACATTCATACTATGTCTATCAGTATCTTAGAACTGACGGAACCCCTTATTACATAGGTAAGGGTAAGGGCAACCGTGCCTACAAAAAACATCTATATGTCGAAGTACCAGATACTGCGTATATTGATTTAGTTAAAACCGATCTCACTGAACAAGAAGCATTTGAACTAGAGCGTCAGCTTATATCTGAATATGGCAGAGTTGACACTGGCACTGGTATACTGCTTAACAGAACTGCTGGAGGGCAGGGCGCAAGCGGTACAAAGTGGTCACAAGAACAACGTGCTGCGGTCAGTGGCATTAACAATCCCATGCATGGCAAGCGGCAACCAGACTGGGTCAAAGAACGTATACGTGCTGGTGCAAAAGCATTTAACGCAGTATACTGGACTGATGAACAGCGTAAGTTACATGGTGAACATTTTAAAGGCGATAAGAACCACGCTAAACGTCCAGAAGTCAGAGAAAAAATTAGTGCTGCTAGAAAAGCAAATGGCACATCTTGGAATGCTGGAATTCTAATGTCAGATGAACACAGAAAAAATGTTTCAATTGCAGCACGTAACAGGCCCGTATATACTTGCCCACACTGCGGCAAAAAAGCCACCGGTAGTAACTACTATCGATGGCATAATGATAACTGTAAACAAAAGGGCGCCTAAGCGCCCTTCTCACTTCTTATCATGCATCCAAAACAAGTCGCCCATATCTGTTAAAGTATTCCTGGAAGCGTTCGATCTTGTCTTGCTTAGGAACCAGTTTGTAGTTCTGCATTGCAATACGTGACGCCATGATCACCATCTCAGTTTCGAAGTTGTCCATCATAAAGCTGATGAAGTTGCTGAAGCTCTTGTGGAAACCATCCAGGTTGCCAGCCTTAGCACCGTTATCGCTACGTGCTTTCAGTTCGTAGCACAGGCTAGTTGCCAGCGCATACTTGGCACTCATCTCGTTGGATTTCATTTCCTTAATCTTGCCGTCCAACACGTCAGTGGGATCGGGCAGATCACCAGCAATCTTACGGTGTGCCATAAACTTAACCGCAGTACCTTCGCCAACGCAACCAGCAACTAGGTCAGTTTCCAGCCCCTCATTCAGTTCGCTGCCTTCCAGCATCTCGCTAACGAAAGTCCACGAGCGAGGAGTAGCAAAACCACGCGAGCTGCTAGCGGGATCAAAGTTGTAGAGATCGTTCTTAGCAAAGCTCAAGTAACCAACAATGTCAGGGTGGATGTTGTGGTTAACAGCCCAGTTCAGCCAGTCAGTAAAGTCAACACGCAGTTCAACGTGGATAAAGCGGTTTTCCAGTGGCTTGGGCATACGGTATGCAACACCCTTGTCAGTCTCACGGTTACCAGCAGCAACAATCACAACGTTGTCTGGGAGGACATACTGACCAATGCGTCGGTTCAGGATCAGCTGGTAAGCCGCAGCCTGTACGCTAGGCGCAGCACTGTTAAGTTCATCGAGGAAAAGGATGACAGTGTCATATTGCGCTGCCATGTCTGCCTGCGGCAAGTCTGCAGGCGGAAGCCAGACCATTTTACCATTAGCAAGGTCAGGGGCAGGATAACCGCGCAAGTCAGTGGGTTCAAACAGCGCAAGACGCATGTCAATTACTTTGGTATTACCCAACACACCAGAAGCACCGATACCTTCTACAAGTTCAGATTTACCAATACCTGGAGGACCCCACATAAACACAGGGCGCTGTTTCTTAAATGCAAGGGTAAGAAGCGTAGTAGCTTCGGTAATCTTTACGGTACGGTTTTCAGTGATAGCCATTTTAGTAGTCCTTTGTGCTTTGTTTCTACAGTATTAATCTACAGCATTCAGTTAGCAGTGTCAACAGTTAATTTTTTAGGATCTTCACTTTTTTTGAGTGCGTTCCAAAGTGTCTCAGGGATGACTTGATAGCCTAGTGCGGCATTGTGTTTGCAGTAGGCAGCATATGTATCATGTTTCCAAACAGGCATGTCGTTCTCCTTAGTTAGCGTAGCTGCTCATCAAAGCACTCATCGGACGACCGTAATGTGCTTCAATAGTTGCGTAGTACCAGGCTTCGTTAGCATCACGCAGGATAGCAACTGGAGCCTTGCCAGCGTCCAGTTCTGCAAAGTAACCTTCAACAGTGTGGTTAGCGATAAGTTCTTTCAAAAACTTAATCTTGGTAAACGGACCACGGTGCTTAAAGCGAGCAACAAACTTACCGTTGTAGCTAACATATTCGCCGCTCTGCTTAAAGTTTGTTTTTACGAACTTAGTCATTTGCATCTCCGTTGTCTTAACTTACTCTTATACTCTACAGTAAGATGTCTTGGTTGTCAACAAAAAAGATTCACTTTTTTAGGATTTTTTTACTGCGCTGACTTGCCGTATATGTGTTCATACTTGTCCCAGTAAGACTTATATCGCCCTTCAAGTGTCTGTAGAGGCTTGTTTCTATGAAACCCAAATATCTGCAATGGATAAAATGAGTATATTGCTCCCATGTCACGTATCAATGGCTCTGACCATAACGCATGTGTGTCTGGTCTATCTGAAAAGTTCTTGTATCTTCCTAAAAATTCAGAAAAATAATCTAAGACATCTACGTCACTTATACGCTGCTTTAAAATTGGTTTAATCGCCATGAACGGATCATCAAGAGTGATGTAATTGTTTCTAATTAAAGAATTAGGCGAAGTCAATATTGATACACCTTCACTTCCGCCTATCCATCCTGTATTATTGGCAAGATCTTCAAATTTGCTAATACTCAGGAACAGCAGATGTTGTAACATAGTATCAATGGTGATGTTTGAGTCTTTGAGGTAATTATAGAATGATTTGCTGGATTCAATCGACAGGCAACCATCCCAACGCCATCTAATATAAAGATCGTAATCATTTTTAGGCAATTGTAATGACATCCATCCTCCAATTACTTGTCCTAAAGAAGTATACGATGAATACACTAGTTCATCACGTGGTATCTTATCAAATTCTAAATTATATAGTGAACTGAATCTTTCGTATGCATAACCATTATTAACAATGGCCCTGCCTGGCAAATCTTGCTCTACCCACTCGCGTATTATCTGTTGTGATACTGTTTTTATTTCTTTAAATTGTACAACATCTTGATCTGGATAATCACAATCATCCCAGTGTATTCCGTAACAATCTAATGTATGCCCAAATTTTTCAAATGCCTGTTTAAGTACTAGCAGGTGATGTTTTCCGCTATTGTTAAAGGATCGGGTTTCACCACTATAACATAACGCAACTTTCATTTTATTTTCCTTCTAGCCAGTTTTCAAACCCAGCCATCTTGCACATGAATGCATCCTGCTCGCTAAACAGCACCACCATACGTTTATCTAAATAATATGGGTGTTCCATTTTATTAAACAAATCCAATAGTATGCGAGCAGTGATTTTTTCTGGAGGACTAAATTTCCAACTATCGTATACTTTAACCATATAGTCACGTCCAGATTTTCGTAATCTCAATGTTGAATAGTTGAGAAATATCTTTTGCCTATCCAAATCATCGTTTACCGCATGACTTAGCCTATACGTTATATGTTGTTGTAGGATATCAATCTTTTCCGACGTCAGCACGGGTAACAACCTCACCCTGTATTAGTTTTACTACTGTAAACTTATCTGTTCTGAACTTACGATTTAAGCGGTCTGCGAGATTGAACGCATGACCGCTGTTACTGAAACTTACTTTTTTATATTTTGGCCCAGGGTAATTTACTAGTGTATTAAGTGAACGTAAGTTCACAGGAGCACCTTCGTAAAAAACTGCATATATGGCATCTGCTTCCAGTATCTGCTCAGTGTTATAGTTACGATCTACCTGCTCTACAATAATTGTTGGTTTTGGTCTTGCCATATATTTTAGCCCCTTGCATTCTTTTCTTACAAGTATTTATTAGAATTGGGGCAAAAATGGCATTAACTGCTATTTTTATAGCGTTTTAGTTGGAGATTCATCTCCCATTCAGTGGCCCAAGGGCCCTTATAAGGGTATTTTTCCAGTGTTTCATATTTAGGACAAAAAGCATACTGCCATCCCATCCCACTGAATTTAAGTATATAGTACCCAGCAGCCATAACACTTTTGCTGGTAGGTGTTTTTACATACAACGGTAGCGTATCGTGTTCTACTTCTACTGGATTATTTGTAGCAGTAGGATAACCTTTAATAAACTTGATAACGTCTTCACTAGTTTCTGTATCACGATCAACCATACTGAATAAACTATCCAGTGCGGCAAGTATTTGTTTTTCGTTTGTGCGTTGGTCAAAGAATTCGTATGAGCCATCAGGCAAGCACCGCAGGGTGCCTACCTTGCCATGGACTTCGTTAACAATCCAAAACTTGTCTTTAATTACTTCCTGTGCGGTATACATTGTGAATTACTTCTTTTCCAGGATCATTGTGGCTACCATCACAGTAAGGCCAGTTTTCAGACTTGCCACAACCACAAACACCGCCCAAATATTCAATCGCAGTTACGTTAGCATTGCGGAAACTGCGCCAACCCTGAGCATTCATGTCCCAGACATTGGTTACTTCTTCGTTTAGTTTGCGAATCTTTTCTTGTGACAGTGGTTCTTTTTTGTCAGCTGGCGGCACATGTGCTTCTGCAAGTGTACAATCCATCACACGCTGTTCACCACTAACTTTATTAAATGTTACACGTAGGACACCGTACTTCAAACGGCGTAGTTGTTTTTCTAGATCAGCTTGTTCCATTTTGCTTTCCTGGATAGTTTTTATAAAATTTATACATTCTTATGTAGAAGTCGAATTGTTTTGGGTATTGTTCTGGGTCTGGAAGTTTACCAAACATCTCCAGCATCTCACGCAATACCTCTTCTATTTCATCATCAGTTATATTAGGCATCTTCATATGCTGCGTTTAAGTATGCAGCATGATCCTGCGCACTCTGACTCAAACGATCTAGATTGTATTTGCCACAGAAACGCATGAACTGAATGCCTACTTGCGATTTGCGTTCTTTTTGTACTTGCGTAACAATAGCATCATCCAGTGCTGCTTTAATATCATCAGGCTGTTGTGTAAGATCAATCAATGTGCGATTGCGTTGATAATCTTCCAGTACACGATGTTCTACACCTTCATGATCTACCCAACGCTGTAGCATAAAGTTGTTCCAGTTATATCCTTTAGTGTTGCGATCTTCATATGCTTCAGTAATACCCACCTTATTTTTAGTGCCTTTAATACGAGCACCTGGGTATGCACTAAACACGTTGTCACTAGTATCACCACGAATACACTTCTCAAACAGTAGCCATTCAGGCTCTCCCGGCATCTTATGCTCGCCTGTTTTCTTGTCTTTTACGGGCTTACCGCGGTCATCGAAGATACCATTAATAGTGATCAGTTGTCCTGTAATACCATTGTATTGTGTAACCTTATCGCTGAGTAGCTGATAATAGTCACTATCACTACTTACAATACAATGCTTTGCATCGCTGTGATTCTGGACCCAACGTGCAATAAAATCATCTGCTTCACAGTTGCCGTGTTGCAATACTGTGCAGTTAGTCTTATCAGTGAAGAATGTTTTAAGATCATCGAACGCTTGCCAGAACGCAGTGTCTTCTGCCTGTTCACGTGGAGTTAGGGCAGCACGTGCTTCTTGACGGTTACGCTTGTAGGGTTCGTAATAGTCTTTGCGCCAGCTACGTCCTTCTAGACATACTACTACGTGATTACCACTTTGTTCACGCCATACTTTGTTAATGCTACTGAACATGATATGATATGCCATACCAATCTTGGTTTCCATGTCGTCACCGCGAACTACGTGGCGAGCTCTCATGAACATATTAGCTGCGTCTACTAGAATATAAGTCATTGTATTACCTGTGTTACGTTATCGTGTTTAATGTAGCATACGTGTGACATTGTGTCAATACTTTTGTGCTTCTTCAAGAATATCATCCCAACTCATTTCATTAATTGTTTGCATTAAGGCATGTACTGGTTGATTGATAAATTTAAAATATTGTAAATTTTCATACGTATCTTCTCTGAATAACGTTCCTACATCCATTATCATGTCAGTTTCGTGCATTGCTTTCCGTATTTCGTATTCAACCACATCAATATCGTCTGACAATATATTGTTAATATTCACTATAGCATCAGCTGATGAGAGTAAAATATCATTAATCTGTTGTCTATGTTTTTTAACGAGCCAGTGACAAACTTCAGGTAGCCCAAAATTCATCTTGGAATAATCTCTAGATTCTGCTGCACCTATACTGAATTCCATTTGTACATAATGGCTTCTAAATTTACTATTGGGCAAGTCAATGATTGCTGTCGCACTGGGTATACCATTATTAGAAGCAAATTTAACTGACTCTGATACGTTTAAGCAATTAATATACTGGCTCAAATGATTTGAATGAGCATATAGTTCTAGTACTAGATCACGAAGTTTTATAATTTGTTCTTCAGTGATCTGACTGCCTGTGCCAGCCCTCAATTCCGAATTATAATAGTTTGCAAACCATTGGTAATCTTTGTATGTATTCCATCTATCATTGATACGTATAAATGTACCAAACGGCCCTGGATACAATTGCCACATAAATTCAAAATTATTTACTACACTTGTGTTTTGATTAAGAACCCAGGACAACAACTCATTATGAGCATGTCCTGGGCCCGTAACTAGTACCAGTCTGGCCATTTAGTAGTCCTGTTCGCTGATCCCACGACAAAGTGAAGTAAACCATTGATCAACAATCTCTTCTTCGCTGTCACCAGTATATCCTGATTCCAACAAACGTCTAACAAAGATCTGGTTCCACTCAAGTTCGAAATAGCCGTCACCAGGTTTGTTTTCATCAAAGTGAACCTTTAGCACTCGCACGTAGGGTTCGCCACGTGCGGTTGCTTGATCCTTTTCATTGATTACTGCTTTAACTTCTTTACTAGCAAAGAGTGTTTTTAATTTTCTAAACATTACCAACCAATACGTTCCCAAGGAACGTCCTTATCTCCAAAGTGTCCGTATACACAATTCTTACTGTATTCGTGGAAGTTGTACATATCAAATCTGCGAATAATTCCTAGCGGAGACAAGTCAATGTTATCACGAATAAACCGCTCAATACTCTTACTGTATCCATTTGATTCTACATACACACTTGTGGGTTGTTTAACGCCAATGGCATAACTCAATTGAATATTGCACCAATCCGCCATTTCATCTGCTACCACATTTTTAGCGAGCCAGCGAGCCATGTATGCGGCGCTCCTATCAACCTTTGTAGGATCTTTGCCACTAAAAGCACCTCCGCCATGAGGAGCATACCCGCCATAAGTATCCACGATAATTTTACGCCCAGTAACACCAGCATCCCCATCGGGACCACCAATAACAAAGTTACCAGTAGGGTTAAGATGCCATACAGTTTTATCATCAATAAGGTCTCCCAATACTTCCTTTGCAACATCTTTTGAAATTTTTCTTGCAGTGTCGCATTTACCTTCTACATGTTGTGTACTGATAACAACTTGATCAATACGCTTTACACGACCGCCTTCATATTCTACACTAACTTGTGATTTAGCATCTGGCAGAAGTGTAACGCCGCGCTGTTGTTTAAGTTCTTTAAGTATTTCGTGGCTGTAGTAAATAGGTGCTGGCATGTATGCGTCATTATCATTACATGCATAACCAAACATAATACCCTGATCACCTGCGCCAAAGTCGTCTGTACCAAGTGCAATGTCAGCACTCTGGCTATGAATACGATTGACAATCTCTAGGTTCTTCCAATGGAACCCTTCTTGCTCATAGCCAATTTCACGAACCTTGTTGCGCACGATTTCTTTAACTTCTTCGTTTGACACGTTAAAGTTTTTTACTTCGCCCGCCAATGTTACATAGTTGGTAGTTACAAGTGTTTCGATAGCAACGCGAGTAGTCTCGTCGCCATTCTTCAACCCAGCATCAACAAGTGCATCACTGATCTGGTCTGCAACCTTATCAGGGTGTCCATCGCTAACACTTTCGCTAGTAAAAATATAATTGTTCATAAATGTTCCTTTTAAAGATTAAGTTGCCAGTATGCATAGTTTAGCACACTAGCGAATGATACCCATGCCAAGTATGGCATGAACATAATACTCGCCCAACGGTTAACACGCCAGCTTACTAGAATGTAAGCAACAATCGTTACCCATAGTGCAGCAATGTAATAAAATGCTACTTCCAAATTCTGTGCGCCACTGAAGATTGGTGTCCAGATTGTGTTAAGTGCAAGTTGCAATCCCCACAGACTGATAGCAACATTCTGATAGCGCAATGCACCATCAGTCATAATTTTGTATGCACTTGTCGCCATCAGCAAATATAGTGCAGTCCATACTGGACCAAACAACCAATTTGGTGGTGCAAAACTAGGGTCAACTAGTGTAGCATACCAAGGGTTAGCATCGCCTAGTGGAAACACAAAGCCTGCACTACTTGCCACCACGGTACACAGATAAAAAATAATCCATGTAGTGATCTTGTTTCTTGTACTCATTTAATATTCTACCTTCTGTACGATGTCTTCCAGCTTCCAGGGTTCATCAACTCTGGAACGATGTAGACTATACCGCACATCCATTTTTTGTAGAATACTATCTAGTTTATTCAGTCTTGCAACTGTTTCTTTTAGTTCTTCTACAATTCGTTCTGTTCTTGCTTCTTTCATCGCAGTTTCCTTATACGCTCCAGTTGTTCTTCACTCTGGATACCTTTAAAGTATTTGGTTCGTTTGTCAAGTTCCCCAGGCATTTCCGAATAGTGTAATGTGAAGTCTTGGTGTAAATCTCCAGCCTCGCTCCATTGCGAGCTCTGCCACTTGTCTAACGGTGAGATCATAGCCTTCGCTTCTTCCTCCCATTGGCATAAGGTAGACTGGGCAGTTGAGCCCTGCGCTCTGAAATGCCGCAACAGCTTCGCCAACTTCTTTGACGTCCACCGCATCAGCGACCACAAACTTAAGATAAATGTCCACACCAGATACACTAGCATAGTCAAGAGCAATTGAAGGCTTAATAGCATCCTGCCAAGATTCGCCCGATACGGAGAGTTTAGGACTGCAACTGAATGTCGTTTTAAATCTCGCACGGTTGGCAAGGTAGTCTTTGAACTCCGGATGGAGGCGTTGTGTAGTATTTGTTTCAAAAGTGACATTTTTTAAATCTCTCATTCTTGGATGCTCAAATAATTCAATATACAACCGTTGCCAAGCCAACAGTGGCTCACCGCCCGTCATAATTAAGTGAATGTCTTGACCATTGTCCTGTGTCCATTTACCCTCAGGTGTTAGGCTAAGCAAATGATCAACTACTTCGTCAACTGTTTTATCCATAACTAGATGACGGAATTCGGGATAGATACTGGCATATGTATCACAACCTGTCGCAATAATTGGAAGGTCTTCAAACTTTGTTACACGATCCAGTATGCCATTATTTAGCAGTGCTTCTACTTCTGGATTGTAATGTGTCTTTTCACGCCCACGTGGCAGTCCAAAGTTCTGACAACGGAAGTTACAACCGAAGGTGCGCAAGAATACACTTGGCACTCCAACATACTTTCCTTCGCCCTGCAGGCTATAAAATGCTTCGCTATAGCGTAGCTTTGGTTTCTTAGCAACATTTACTGTTGCAGCTTCTGTCATAACTTCTGTCATTTAATTAAATTGCTCCATACTTTGAGTTTATCTCGTTTAACTGCTACTCTAGCATTAATATCATCGGTTGTCAATACCTTATGTTCAATCAAGAGCTCAAACATGCACATGACATCGCCCACTTCTTCAATCAGTAGATCTCTATATTTGTCGTTCGCAGCGTCAGATAGTTTGTCGTATTTGCGCATAATTTTCATGCATACTTGTGTTAGTTCGCCAGCTTCTTCTGCTGTAATAGCCATTAGCTGCTGAAACTCATTTAGTGGTGATTCTAATTCTCGGTTGCTAACCATTTCTGATTCCCTTAGTTCTTTATTTTTTTCTAACATGTAATCATAATACGATAGATATGGATATGTCATTCTATGTAATAATCCACTACTTTTACAAAGCGTTCGACGCCTTTCTTTGTCCAGCTTTTAGCATACTCTTCTGCTTCAGGCCGTGTATCAAATAGTACAGGTTTCAAATCCCAACATTTGCCACGTGTGCCTTCTGTGACGTAGATCCAGTCATCCACTGCTAACATAACTTTTACTGCAAATTTAATCATCCTTACTCCATTCATGTATTGTATCATAATCAGCCGCTAGCTTTTGTAGTAGTGCAACCACTGCGTATACTGGTTCCATGTCACCAACATATCCTAGTTCATTGCGAATTGCGTCTTCATCTTCGCTGTGGTAAGCCCAGCTAACTGCTTGTTTAAACTTATCTGTGTTCATTAAAATGTCCATCCAATGTTAACACCAACAGTAGCATTTTCTGCACCAGCAATGCTCTGGTAGTTATCGTTAAAGTTAGCAAATGTTCCTACAGTAAAGCCGTCAGCAATTGCAACATCGTAAGAGAACCCAATGTCTACCTGACGTGCAGTGTTTGCAAGGCTTGATGACATCTCAGTGTTTTCAATATCGCCTGCCAGGCTTACGGCAGTTGGCATATCAAATGTTGCGCTGCCTGAGGTAATTGCTACTGGCAGTGATGCACTAACACTAAACTTACCTGCACCTACTTGTTGACTAAAGCCAACACGTGCCGCATTGCTAACCAGTGTGCTTGCTGATTTCATCATTGCGTTGCTGTTTACATCTAGTGCAGTTACACCAACATTTACACCACCAAACCAAGTAGTTGCGCCCTGAGTGTTTTCAAAGTTAAAGCCAGCGTATACAGTAGTTGCCCCGTCGACATCAACAATAGCGCCATCTGCATAGTTGCCCAGGAATGTTTGTGCTTCGCTAACAACACCAAACGCAACCCCGTCTACACGTGCTTCTACACCAAAGTCACCTGCATCGCTTACACTCAGCACTGCATTTTCAGCGGCAATGTTTACACCAGCAAGTGCAGCATAGCTATTTACCACTGGAGTACGTGACATGTTCATAGTGTTACCATCAACATAAAAGTCACGATCATATTCATCAACTACCATTAGGCTGCTAATTGCTGCAATGTTTGTACCAGCAATGCTCATAGTGCCTGCGGTTGCGATACTGTTGTGGTAGCCGTCAATACGCCCGCCAATAGCAAGTCCAATATCACCCTGCGGACGAGTTGCTTCTGCAAGGTCCATAATACCCTGACCGTGAATGTTTACATTATAGTTGGGAATATCTTTGTTGGCAGTATCAAGCATCAAGCTAACAAGATTTTCACCAGTCATGTGTGGCCACATCTGGTGTACTAGTGCAACGCCGCCGCTGATAACAGGCGCAGCCATTGAAGTACCTGAGCTTACTCGATACTCGCCGTTGTTCCAGGTGCTTGCGCTCCATTGTCCAGGTGCCATCAGATAAAAGTCACTTACACGACGATCTGTATTACAAGTGTTTTGTGACTCATTGTAATCAAAGCAAACTGTTCCTGCGCGGTTACTGCTGGACGCAATGGCGCCTGTACGCAAATCATAGTTGCCAGCAATAATAACACGACCGTCCATCATCAGTGAACCATCAGCATTTTCAAGAACTGCTAGGTGAGACGGGAACCCTGCTACTTTTGCAGCATTGTTGCCAGCAGCAATTACCAGTACTGAATCATTGTCTTGGAATGCATCAACCATGTTGTTCATTGAATTGTATGAATCAGTGCCAAGATAACGCAACATACTCATAAAGCCTTCAGTGGCGTAAGTGCCGCGAGTGTCTGTACTGCGGAAAACACCTGGCTCAATTTCAACTAGGCTATTTTTATAGGTTGGGTCCATGTTAACACTTGCACTCAAGTTGATAACGTCTGCACCATTTTCAACAGCCCAACGAATTGCATCACCAGTAGCATTAAGATCAACAAAGCCTGCATCATATGCAACTTTACCAATCAGCAAATGTGCATCAGGAGCAACACCAGTTGTGCCAACACCATCAAGAGCAGCCGCAGCCAAACCTGCTACGTGTGTACCGTGACCATTAAGATCTTCAATGGTTTCATAACCCAGTTCACAGCGGCCAGTAAAGCATTCCATTGCATCAATGCGACCCGCAAACTCTGTGTGATCAGTATCAATACCGCTGTCAAGGATAGCAATGACAGAACCTGCGCCAGTCCAACCGCGTGACCAGGCTTCAGGGGCGCCAACGGCTTCAAGTGTATGCCCGTAAGCAGTCATCTTAGTGTTGATATAATCAATGTTTACACTTGCGTTTGCAGTCCAAACAGCATCACGATACGTGTCAGTGTTTGCATAATTTACATCTTCACGTGCTGTATATTCTTCAACAGTAAGTACGTTTGCAGTAGGTGTACCGTAATCGCTTCCAGTATCAGTGACTTCAGCGACTGGAATTTCTTTAGCATAGCTACGAACAAATTCACGGGTTACATCAGTGCGTGTTTCAGTGCGATCTGTAGTGTTAAGCAACAGCGGATTAACAAGCGGGACACGATCACCGTTGCTGTACAAGGTGTACGTAACTCGTCCACGATATTGACGGTCCGTCACTGGCGTTTCAAACACACGGGTAAGTTCACTGTATACATTAACAATAGTATCAGTTGCTTCTTCAACTTCACGAACTGTTTCGCTAGCTAGCGTTTCTGCACCACGCTGACTAATCGTAAACTCACTGCTCCAGGCAACTTCAGTACCAACAACTGTTGGCGTGTCAGCTTGTGCGTTCAGGTAGTCTTGGTAACGTGCTGCTTCAGCTACATGCCAATTATACTGCTGAACAATACTTGCTGCCCAACTATAGTGTCCATACTTGTCAACTAGTGTTTTGTAAATAGTGATAGTACGAGTATAGTTGTTGATCATTGACTGCATAAACTGTGTTTGCTGTGCAGTGTTTTTAATCGCAAGTGCATAATCATAGTAGCTGCGCGGTGCTGCTTCTGCAGGTGCGGCCGCCATTAACGCAATCGCGCTGGCAGCCGAAAGTAATGTATTTTTGAGAATGTTCATCGTGAACTCCGGTGTTGTTACCTTATTAATATAGTACTTAATTCAGGTTTTGTCAAGAGTTATTGGTTAGAACTAAGCCTTTTTAGAAACTTTTTTTGCTCTACTCTGCGGTCAATGTCCATATCAACGTCAAAGTTTCGCCGTTCTACCATCTCAGTGATCATATCAGTAAGTGCAGCAATTTGTAGTTGCTGCTCTTGTAATGTTTCCAATAAACTGGTTTCTGATCCTTCTGAACGAAATACAATATCAGTTTCAACATATAGATCTCCGCCACCCTGGGTGATAACACCATTAGTTACGCTAGAAGTGAACACTAGATCCGACGTGTCGATAAATATATCTCCCATGTCAAGTGTGCTAATAGTAAGTGTATCAGTGCTATCAGAAGTTTCCATAATCTCGCTCACCTTCCCAAGGGAATACAATCCAGGTTGGAGTTTCAGCTTTGTTGATTTCCATAGCAGTGTAATCAATATCGTGAAAATTGCTGGCTTGGTTATCTAGCAAACATGCAAAGCGTACACTCTGCCCCCAGATAGTACTCCAATTTGCATTGTCAGGAAGACATCCGCCTTGCCAGTCTTCCTTGATCCAGTTCATTGTTCTGCCACTGTCATTGATGTCGTCAAAAATTAGGATGTTCTTTTTACGAGCAGGATCGCTCGTTACGCCTGGCTCAGTACGCTTTTCTGCTGGCACATAGCCATATGCTTCTTCAGCCATCCAGCAGTTTGTTTCAGGACCGTTCAAACCATCTGTGTCACGGAATCGTACATCCAGCGTATGCATAGGGATACCAGTCATGTTGCTCATAATAACTGCTGGCACTAGCCCGCCGCGAGTAAGCCCAACAATATAGTCAGGGCGCCAATTGTCTGCATACATGAGATTATTGATTGCCATAATCATATGCTCGACGTCTTTCCAAGTGTAGTATACTTTTTTAACCATTTCTTTTCTCCAGGATCCAGGTTTTAGAACAATAATAGCAGGTTGCTACTGGGTTGTCAACTATTACTTTAATAGTAAAAATAGGGTGATCGGGGTTATCGCATATGCAAGTGATGGGTTCACTTACATATACTTTTTCTTTTTGTTTCATTAGATAGTCTTTGGCTACCCAATGTCGTGCTTGTTCTTCAGGTGTTAGATTATATCGTTTTCTACTGATCATTTCCAGTTCTCTCTACCAGCTACAATGTTATGTTCATATTTTTTTAATACGTTATCATAGTAGCTGTAATTCTTTGAATAGAATGCCATATATGGAACCATGTAATCAATTCCAAGTTCAACCATATACTCTGACATATCAAAACAAATCATTCCTTGTTGGGCAAGTATATTACAGTATTCTAGTTTTTGTTCTGTTGGCATACTGTATACTGACTCAGTACCATTACCAAATGGTGTTTCACTAATAATAATGCCTGTATCAGTCAAATGTTCTTTCCATACTCGCATGAGACCGTTAACTGACCCAATATTGGGGGCCGCATCGTCTACTATAACATCAAAATTTCCACAGAAATTTAATTCTTTTATTTTGTTGACAGATTCTTCCCCATATGCATCGTAGCCATATATAACTCTAGTGGATTTAGATTTAGTCTTAAACAGAAGTTCTGAATGGTGATATGATTTTATTCTTTTTTCTAAATTCGAAGTCATTATTTGATTGTTGGTATCAAAATATTCTTTCACTTTATCAGGATGAAAATATTCTATACCATAAATTCTTGCATTTGAAAACTTTTCCCAATTTAAATGACTACCGCCGCCGCCAACTCCCAATTCTAAAATTGCCGGAATTATTTCTTTTAAAGTTCTATTGTTATTTAGACATCTGTCTACCGCATCAATTATAAACGGTGCAAATCCACGAGATACTCTTCTTCTATTAGAAGACCCAGTGTATATTTCATGTCTATATGATTCTTTATCAAAGTGTACATTATTATTCATGATATTTTATGTTGGCTACCCCCGATACAATTTGAGATCTGTATTTTTCAATGGTGTTCGTTGCCACATCCCAATTAGGCATCCATAGCCCAAAAAAATGTGCATCATAATCTTTTTCATAACCTGGCGGAATTAATTTGTCACATTCCAAATCAAACACTACTAGCCCATCTTTTGCAAGTTCATCATAATTTGCAATGTGTTCTTCTCGAGTCCTATTCCACCAAGATTCTACACCCATACCATCTGGGACTTCTGTAATAAACGCCCCATGGTCTGCTACGCTGTTTTTCCATACGTCTAGACTGTGACGCATACGTGGCCAGTCAGTTGCAGCATCATCATTAATTAAATCATAATGTGTTTTATTTGATAGCTTGGAAAGTTTTTCTGGCGCAGTGTGATCATACGCACTCTCCCCAAATAATACTTCGATATTTGGAAATTCTTCCATTATCTTCACGGCATTATTGTAGCTTTCAATTTCTCTGCTGTAGGTAGCTATATCAGTCATGCTAGGATGAAAACGTTCAATGCCGTATATTGCCACATCAGTGCTTGCTTCTGCATATCTTTTGTGACTTCCAGCGCCTGCCACTCCAAGTTCAACATAACTTGAAATTAGAGAGACACGCTGAATATCGTCAATCAATGAACAAATAAACGGCATAAACCCGCGAGCCGCGCTGCGTTGAATTTTTACTTCGTTAATGTGCAAGTCGTAAAGTTTTTTAGTGTCTATCATCGTGGAGCAAATGCCTGCTGTAGTTTAATGTTGTCCATAAACTCTTGCTTAACGTGTGAATTGTCTTTGAAGCTACCGCGTAAAACTGTAGTTTGTGTTAGTGAACTGTGCGCCATAATGCCACGATTTTCACAACAGCCGTGCGTTGCTTGAATGTAAACACCCACATCATTAGATCCAGTTGCTTTCATAATTTCACGTGCAATGTCCATTGCAAGTTCTTCTTGCAGCGTACCGCGTCTTGCACACCATTGTGCAATACGTGTATACTTAGATAGACCAATGAGTTTATCTGCTGCAATGATCCCAATATACGCAACACCTTTAACAGGTTGATGATGATGTGAGCATACACTTGTTAGTTCACTGCGAACTACTAGCATACCCTCATATTTTTCGTTTGTAACGTTATCTGGTTCGTTTGGAAATGCCGTAGCTGGTGGTGCAGGATCATATCGGCCTGCCATCAATTCGTTAATATACATTTTCGCCAAACGGCGTCCTGTATCCATGCTGTTGGGATCAGTGTGTCTATCAATCACAAGCCCATCAAGAACTGCTTCAAACTTTTCAGTAAGTTCATCAATAAGTTTTTCATGCTCTTCTGGCATAATAAAGTTAGCGATGTTGTCGCCTGCCCAATAACGGACACCTGCATCTTCTAGACGCTTTTTAATAATTTCGGAAGTTTTTCTCATGCACTAAGTTCCTTTTCTTTTTCATGATGCTTATACCAATTATATGCTGTTGCAATAATACTGTCAAGTTTTAATTCTGGTTGCCAATCTAGTCTATTATTTGCTGCGTTAATATCAGCACATAGTATGGCAGGGTCTCCTGCACGTCTTGGTCCTATTTCATACAAAGTATTTAGGCCTGTGATTTTATTTACTTGATCTATGATCTCAAAAACGCTATTCCCTGTTCCTGACCCTAGATTAATAATTTCACACACTGTATGGCTCTCTAGTCTACGAACACTTTTTACAATAGCACGTGCAATGTCTTTTACGTGTACGTAATCTCTAATACAAGTACCATCTGGTGTTTCGTAATCATCGCCGTAAACCTGTACCGGACGGTCTGCAATAGCACTTTCCATAATACGTGCAATAAGGTGAGTTGCTGCTTTTTCTTGTCCAAAATCGCCGTCAGGATCTGCGCCTGCTACATTAAAGAATCGAAGACTAATACTGCTTATACCGTATGCTTTGAAAACGTCTGCCAACATTAGTTCAGTAATACGTTTGCTTTGGCCGTATGGGTTACAAGGATGCACGTCATCCGTTTCTTTACAGATCCCTGATGCATTTCCATATGTTGCTGCACTACTAGCAAAGACAAATTTCTTTACTCCGTGTGCTTTGCACATTTCCAATAGTTTAATGGTTGAGTTTACATTATTGGAATAATAAGGAAGTGGATCTACAACACTGGGCCCTACTAGACTCGTTGCTCCAATATGAACAACTGTGTCTACATCAGTCATAGCTGAATCCACTAGATCACTATCATAACTAGTGGTCAATTCAATATCAACATACGGGTGCTTTACTTTATTGCGATCAACCGCAACAACTGTATAACCGCTTTGCTTTAATTCTTTACAGGTTTGGGAGCCAATGTAACCACTGGCTCCTGTTACTAATACTTTCAATATTTCTTCTCCGATACATAGTCGCGATATCTATTACCGTCTCTACGCCACTGCTCGCCATTTCCTTGCATGATGTCAATATAACGATCAATTGTCGCACTGGTCCAATCTGAAATTTTACCAATATCAGCGTGTTGTTTTTCGAGTAGTGCAGATAATTTCTGCATTGCATCTGTTTTACTCCACGGGACGTACATACGAGTATAATCGTTATTGAAGATTTCTGGGAAGCTACGATAGGCAGGAAATAGTACATTGCATCCTAGAGCGTCAGCTTCACTCACAGTGTTACTTGTCCAGTCCTGCAAAGCACAATTAAACATTACTCTACTGTCATTGACAATGTCATAATATTCGTTTTTCTTGAGATTTTCGTAGATACGTAGTTGCCCGCGTTCTTCCATTTTACGAGCACGATCAATATACTTTTGATTGTTGCTGCGCAGTGGGCCGCCCTGTAGAATAGCAAACTCTACGTCAGGTGTACCAGGAGTACCATACCATTCTTCAATCATATCCATGTAGAAGTCTGGCTGTTTTTCTTGGTCAAAACGAGCTGCAAATACAACACGATTGGCACGTTCATTGAAAGGCTTGATTGCTCCTGCACGTTCACGAACTTCGCCTTTATCAAAAGCAAGGCCGCTAATATTGTAAATTGGAGCTCGCCAGTTTGCAATCTTCATATGCGCAACCATTTCTTCATTACTTGCTAGTACGCCAGTAACAAACTCGTTGCACATTTCTTCATACAAACTCATCCACTTGCTCATGCCCCAGACATGCACAAAGTCGTCTGGATCAATCGCTTGTGCAAGACAACGGATCCAAACTTGAGGACGCTGCTCTGCTGGAATCTGATCCATAATGTATGGAAGTGATTCAATACCGGGCTGAAACATATCTTCAAAGAAGACTGCATCTTCACTGGTAACTTCGCCGTTGCGCATCATTTGCACAAGGTTCATCATTTGTGACATTGCGAAATAAGAACGGCCATGTGCATCAAGCACTTGGCCTACACTAATCGCTTTTGTATTGTCAATTGTAATACCTGGAACATCTACCCAGTCGATATCTCGACGTGCAAAAGCACGTCGAGACCACTCTGTTAATTGCAGTGTATACCGACCTTCATATGGTTCCAAGCCCATATAAAAGAGTTTACGCATTATTTTTATTTCTGTGCTGATTGTAGGGCACCTACGTGAATTTTCAATTTCTTAGCTGAACGATCACGTTGGATTTTAACACTTACGTCAAATGTTACTGCATTATCTTTTACATTTGAAAAGATACTGTACTCTTGCAACTTGTGGCAACGCTTGAGATCAAACAAATATGCTTCAAACAGTCCACGTACACGGGTAGTGTCTTTACCGTTGTACATATATCCATCAAATGGCTCAATGATTTTCAGGAGATCGTATTTGATATCCTGTAGTGAAAATGATCCGCCAATGTGGTAGGCCTCAGTTGCATTTGCAGTTTTTGCAGTTTTTGCAGTTTCAGTAGTCATGTTTTATTTTCCTAATCTGTTAGGGGTTGATATTAAAGTGTGTATTCGTGGTAAAAGGAAAGTTCAGCACCGTTTTCGTTATCTTCGGATACTGAGATTGTAAAGTTGCGACCTGGATAGCGTTGATCGATTTCTTTTGCTAGATCTTCTGCCATCATTTCGCAGCTTTTGTAGTCCAACTCCAAGGTACCCTCAGAGTATAGACGCTCCATCCAGCGTTTAAACTGAATGAACTCGATATCACGATCGTTATGAGTAACTTCAATAGCTACACGAAAGTGAAAAATATGTCGGTGGGGGACGCCTAGAAAACTAACGTCGTCCCAGCCACCTGTCGCCAAATTTGGGTCTGTAGCGGCTGCGGGGTAACAGTGGATGCCTTCCTTAGCAAAGGTAACCCAAATTTGTCGCTTACTTACACGAACAGTCATGTTTTAACCTTTTTATTCGCCAGCAGCTTTGCGGGCAAGTTTAAGAATTTCCCATAGTTTCCAGTCAATTTTTTCTGCAAAGTCTAGCATTTTATCAATGTCTTCGCGAGTCAGTGCTGAACCAGCTGATGTATTGGTAGTTACATCTTTTGCTTCTTCATCAATTAAACGGATTTTTTTAGTAGTCATTAAACATCTCCTTGTTTATGTGTATCAATATACTGCATCATTAATATGATGTCAAGCATTATGTTAGTGTGTTAAGTTCTTTTTCAGTTTGCGTGATCTCTTCTTTAAGTTGAAGTTTTTCACGCTTGAGCGTGGCGATTTCAAAATCGTCCGCCATGTTAGTTCTATAAAGTTCATTAATATGCATATCTAGGCTGCGGTGCTTACGCTCTAGCGCAGTTAGATGACGGTGTAGGCTTGCTTTTGTAGCCATGTGTTTCTCCTTATAGCTATTCCATATTTTCAAAGAATTCTTCTGCTTCTTCAGCATCTTCTTCGTTGTAGTCACAGTCGTTGTCGTTTTGTACAACGTCAAATAGCCCAGCAAAAGAACTAGATTTTACACTCTTTGTTCCATTGAAGTCTGATAGTAGTGATTGTACTGGTTCACTGTCAAGTAGTGACATTGGTGTTTCACTCTTAAACAGTTCATCAATAAAGTTAACCATGTAAATGATCTTTGATGGGACCCATGGACTTAGTGAAAGATTTGCTTTCTTGTTTGCTTTAAAGTGGGCCCATTCTGATACGTCTGTTCCACTGTTTAGCATAACTGCCGCATCAGTCACTGTGTTAGCACGTTGTACACTCTCAATGTGCTGATACACGTTGTGTGCCATTAGTAGGAAATAAGTGAAGCTATCCCAACTAGTTTTGCCTTCTTTGCCAATCTTATTAAGCATTCCTGGTGCATAATGACACACATCACCCATGGCCATACGCTCTCCAATAGGACTGCCCCATGGGAAGGGGATATCACTTCCTGCAAACATTTTGTTATCAATGGCGCTGTCCATGACATAACCAAAGCGATCATGCCTATGCACGTGCTGTGTATAAAGTTGACCCTTTGCGGTTGCAATAAACGGACTTGCACAATCAAACATTACTTCAACATCTTCGTTGACATACTGTTTTAGATTACGCTTAATAGCAGTCAATGCAACAGCCCAATCAAGTTTGCTTGTTCCTAGGAAGTGCAGTAAATCACGCTCACCTTTTTCAAGTAGCTTTTGATCACGCATTTGAATGATGTGTCTCAGTGTAATAAGCATGTTGTACTTGGTAGCACCGCCAAACGCCCAACCATCAAGTGGTAGATGCTTTACTGCATCAAACCATGTCTGTGCTTCCTCAGGTGTTCTACCCTGAAGAACGTTCATATATTTTGTTTTCCCTAACCTATTACGTGCAAACCAATCCGCATTGAACAGTGTATAATCAAGACATTGATTAAAGTCTTGAATACCTGTCTTTGCTTTGTATGGTTCACTAGCGGCCATGGTGGGAATATCTAGAATCATGCTGTAATCAGCAGTATGCTCTAGCCAGTTAAGGATTGTTTGGCGAAGACTATCATCCGTTTTAAAGTTGCCCCAGTCACATTTAATAACGCCTTTGATAATCTGGAAGCCGCCAGAGTCACCCAGGATAAATGTATTCTTCCTGTCTCTCTTTTGTACCATGTGATCATCAACGTCTGCTTTATTCAAATTCAACTGCGCATGGCCTGCAGAATACAAGCCCCACTTATATGAATAATATGCGTTCTCTTTCTTAAGAAAGTCACACCCGTCTACGCCAAACTCGAATCCGTTTGGCACACGATCGTCTGCAACAAAAGTATTGCCATCTGATCTATATTTTGAAAGTGCTCTACTATAGAATGTACTAATACTTGGTAAGAATACGCTATAGTCTTTGTTTGTTGCGGTTAGATCTTTAACTTGTGCCATTATTATCCTTACACTGTCATAGCTGGAAGAATGTAGTCATACTTTGCGATGCCGCTGTCTACGCTAATCTGTAGTGCGCCGCGCTTACTAATTTGCATGATACAAGATCCGCTCATACCAAGTTTTAGAATTGCAAGCACTTTAGCAAGTGGCCATGCATATCCTTCAGTTAGCTCACCATCAACATTGGTTGCAAATGTACGCTTACCAGTAAAGCTACCATCAGCAGCACCAACAGTTACGATGAGATCACCGTTGTCTGTTTTTACTGTAAAGTTAGGCTCAATGCCACCGTAAATGCCAGCAACTTGGGTTAGTTCGCTAACTTTTTGCTTTGTGGGTTCAAATGTAATATCCCACTCTACGCCTTTAAACTTTACAGTTTGCAAGGCTTGATTAATGAGCTCTTTGCCCATGAAACGATATTGGTCAGTGTTACTTGCACCATCTTTAAACAGCAGATGGTCTGGCTCAGTAACGCCATTACGCTCTCTGGTAACAACTTCTACTGTTGCATCATCTCCCTGATAGTTGGGAAGACCAGTAATACCTGCCAAGAACCCTAGGTTACCCAAGCCAAACTCACCAGTGAACTCTTGTACTGGGGCGTGTACTGCTGCTTTTAGGATAACTGTACGGTCTGCGTCCATGGCATCTAGAGTTGTTTCGTTCTCTGTGCCTGTTACTTTTACTGCTTGAATGAAGCCTAGTGCGGCTGTATGTTTTACAATATCTTGAACTACGTCACGTGTTGTCATTATAGACTCCTTATAATGATTTCAGTATACATGGTTTACTGTGTGTTGTCAATGAGTTTTTTATTAATTTCGATAACTTTTTGCAGTATTTCGCTGCCAGTATATTCCACGAACGCTTCTGTATCCTTGGGGAAACAATGTCCACCGTAGCCCAGCTTACCCTCATCATTCATTGCCATGTGGCTGGGTCCAATGTTTGGAAATTTTGCAAGTATGCTGATAAGTTCGTCGTGTTGATAGCTGTCGCCAACTAGTTTATAGATCTCATGGAAGTATGCTACTTTCATAGCAAGCCAGGTATTGTGCATATACTTCACCATGCTGGCAGTTGTGCGATCTGTTCTGATGAATTCAACACCCTGCATAAAACTAAACACACGTTGCCAGTAAGCGCCGTCTGCTCCCCCAAGTATAAACACACGTTGATTAGCAAAGTCTTCAGCGGCAGTTTTAGCACGTAGGAATTCTGGATTATATGTTACATTAGCTGGCAACTTCTCAAGTTGATCTGGGGGAACAGTACTTTTAAGTAGGATTTTGATGTCAGGATTAGCTGCAATCAGCTGTGTTACTACGTCTACTATGACGCTGTCATCACATACTCCGTTTACTGTTGGTGTTGGGACCGCAACAATCGCAGCTTGCGCATCTGCATGATCTGCAATTTGCTCATCACTGTGCGCTGGATCAATAATGATGTGCTGTTTTATGTGTGGCAAAATGTAGTCACCAGTGGCCTTGCCTACAAACCCATACCCAACTGAAAGTAACTTTAGTTCACTGCGTATTGCTGCACCTTCTTGCTGCCGTTCTTCGTCACGTACTTCATCACGCAAACGTTTTAATTCACTCGCATAGTGATTTACTTGAAACTTGCTGCCAGAGTCGCCGCTCTTTACATATTGTTCCATTGCAAGGTCTAAATTGTTTTCAATGTTACGAATAATACTACTATATTGTTGACGTTTGGTTAGAGTTGTCATCTATGTTTCCGTGTTCTCATATCTGTTGCGTTCATGCAACGTGGTTGTTGGCATATTAATGGTTCAGTAGGCCACTGTATATTGTCAATATCGTCCATGTGACCAAATGTCGTTCTTCCTTGTGGGCACCAGCTGCCTGCTTGAATGCCCTGCTCATTATTAATGTATATCTTGTCAATACCAATATAACAATGCATACCTGTTAAGTCATTCTGATAACGATTTATAAGTTTATTGCAGTTTAAGCTCTGACGTTCACCGGTATCCCAGACAACATCATGATCCACTTCTACTACTGCTGGCTTTGGCATAGCCTTGTGCCAGCTTTTATTGTAATTGTTGAATACACTATATGTGCTGAATACTTCCAATTGTTCAGGCGTATAGGGATAAACGTCTGCACCAAAATCTATTCGTAGTTGCTTTAGCGTTACACTATATCCTGTGTTTATGCTGGCTAATCTACTGGCTAGTTCAATACATTCGTCCCAGCGGTCAGGCAGCATTGGCACAACTACGTTTAGTTCATTGATACCAGGCTCATAGAACTCACGGCATAATGCCACCAGGTGATCAGCGTCAGCATATTCAACATGTGCTGTTAGGTTAACAGTGTTAATAAGATGTTTGTATTGCCGCCACCAGCGTATTGTGCGACTGCCATTAGTAATGATGTTTACAAGGTTGCGTGGATTTACTTGTTTGATGTGTTTTACGATTGTACTGAATCGTGGATGTAAAGTGGGCTCACCCCCGCTTATAACATACTGACACGGGCGCTGATAATGTTCTGTTAGTTTATCGATAAGTGCAACTGTTTTATCATAACTTGGGTAGGGGTGTCTTCCATCATGTAAATTTGGCGGGCAATAACTACATGCCTGATTGCAGGTTGATCCTAGTGTCCAGTCTACTACTATAGTATCCTGAAGTGGTATGATCTCCTGCACACGCTTCATTTAAACTGTTCCGCAAACGGGTCAAATTCACTGCCGCATTTCATGCTGCATACCCCAAGTTTTCCATCTGCAATTGATGCTTTGTTCCAACTGCTTTCGATACTCTCCATGATGCCGCTTTCCATTGCTCCTTGCAATCCAAACAACTTTGCATTAATATTGTCTTTGCCGCCGGCGGCATCTATAAAGTCCCAGATCTGTTCAATCTTAGGATCACTGTGCCACCATTTGTACATACGTCCTGCTGTCCAACAACACGGCATCACTACCCCTTCAGCAGTAACATAGATATTCTTTTCCTCTGCTACCTTACATTTGATGTATGCTTTATCATAATAGTCACGCATACTGCCGTACGTTTTTTCGATCTCTTTTTGCTTTAGTAAGGCAAGGTTTTGGTGCTCTGCTTTTTTCGGCTTAGCGAGCGTAGTAGTCTCTTTACCTTTACGGTTCTGTGCTTGGTGGGTATCTTTTGCTTTACTTTCAGTGGTAATAAATCGCCCAGTTTTCTTACGGATAAATTTTTCAACACCCCATTCCTTCGCTAGTTCTTCTGCGCGGTCTACATCAACCTCGCTGTGTTCAAATATCAAGTAATCCCAGCGGGCTCTGCCGCCAGCATCAATAAACGCTCTCATATTGCGTTCAACAATATCCCAGTGTACACCCTGTCTGTATAAGTGGTTTGTATTCTCAAGTCCATCTACGCTAAAAATGACTGCGCCTTTACGCCCAATAACACCTGCAAGTTCACGCCACCAGTCAGCACTACGTGCGCCTGCGTTAGTGTTCATACTAAGCCACATATTGGGATTGTGTTCCCTGAAATAACGGAACACTTCCAACGTATCTAATGCGCTGATTGGATCTCCCAAGTTACCGCACATATACATTGTGTTAAGTTGTTTTATAAAATCTGTTTCGAATATTGTTTTACAATCTTCTAAACTAAGTTCTGCCAAGTTATTACGAATGTGTTGGTTAATCGCTCCGCCGTTTTCATTGCGGTCACACATTGGGCAACTAGCATTACATTTTTGTGTAATCTCTAAGTGTACTACACGTATGTCATTATATTTATACACTGTCTATACTCCAGTCGTCTGGCAATTGTAGATAATCAACAAGCAGGTTTTCGTTTTTTTGTTTATAATTGATAAACTTATTATACAATGTTTCCTCTGTGTTCTTATCACTAACTGACACACAAAATTCTATTATGTCTTTAATAGTTTTTTTATTAATATCTAAAAACAATTCTTTATATGTTACTGCCAAGACTTGAATCCCGTGTCTCTTTAATTGTTTTAAAAAAAAGTTATAATGTCGATTTATTCTTCTGAAGTCTTTATACCACCATGCGTTTTTTGGTTGCGTATACCTCATTCTCTTTTCAAATATCTCAAAGTTAGGAGAAATATTTACTTTTGCATCCATTAATAGTTTTGTTAACCAAATGTATTCTGCAGACAGTATCATTATAAACTTCGTGTGTTTATATGTACGCAATATTTCTCGATATCTACTTAATGAAAATTTTTCTTCACCGAACTTATCACCTGTTTCTACTTTAAAAAATAGATTCAAATGTCGTTCAACGACAAATTTGGGATTTCTATTGAAATACTCATTTCTATCATTGCCCGTTGTCTTTCCCTCATTAAGGTATTTTAGACCAAAAACATGTTCTATTATCATTGTTGCCAAGAAATTGCCGCCAGCGCCGCCGTTAAACAAAACGATGGTATTGGCAGGTGGAAGAGGTTCCTTGTACTCTATCATCCCCAAACCCATCCAATGATAAATTTGTCAACGATGAATGTCAACTCTGCGCCAATAAACACTGCCCAGTAATAATGCCCTAGCCAATTCCACAGTTGCTTGATAACAAACCATGCAGCAATAACACGCAATGTATACCAGAACTCTCCTACTAGGAAAGTATATAAATCTGGCAGGGCTTCGTCATGCCACATCCAGCCAAGTATAATGTTATCATAGTAATAGCTGATTTGCGCTGCTATAACCACGGCAACATAATATGTTACATAGCGATTAATAAATTTGATTAAGTTTGCAGTTATCGCTAAACGATATGCAACGTATGTTATGTTTTGTATTAGTAATTCAATCAATTATCAAGTACCAGTTTAACTTCGGCGCCTGGGCCAACTTCGCTAGGGAAGCCTCCCCATTCACTAATATAATGTGTAACAACCGCTTTGTACCAAAGTAAACTATTGTGACGAGCGACACTATTAAATTTGTAGATACTGTTGTTGTCAGCTTCCATTGTGGTCAATGCACGTGCTGCTTCTTTTTGTAGTTGGCGTGTATCCATGTCGTCTAGCATCTTCTCTAAGTCAGCTAGCGTCAGTTCCACATATTCATCATCAGTAGTCATCTACAGTTATTCCTTTTAATTTTGCAAACATTGCAGTACCTTCGTCTTTAAAAATATATTTCATATACCTGCTACCATCTGGACGCATATAGCTACAATCAAACCAGTAGTCAATGCCATATTTTAATCCAGCGGCACACAAGTTATCCCCAATGTAATGACAACATATTACCAAGTTAAATTGGCCAATGTCTGATCCCATATTATATCTAGCGCCCTGTGCTAGTGCTATAATATCAGCCATCCTATAATCAATATAAACTCGTGTTGTCATCATTTAACTCCAATTAGCATAAACCTATTGTACATTTCAGTGTCAAGTTCTCCAGCATATAGCACTTTGGACATTTTATATCTATCAATTACTTGTTGCAAATCCATAGCACAGTTAACGTGTTGCGGATTGTCAAAGTAGTCATTAGTATGTAGAACTACTACTGTGCCGTCAGGTATTTTATAGAACCAACTATTGTCCATGTGTTCACAACTTGTGTTAATAACAATATCAACTGGGCCAACTTCTTTGTGACCAAAACTTAGTTTAACTTTTTCCATATCGATCTGATACTGCTTGACCTTCTCATAATTTTTTTCCATGTATGATTTGTAATCTGAATCATACTTGTCACGATCAATCATATACAATGTACCAGCGGCCGGCCAGAATAGTTTTGATACATCTGCTGTAACGGATTTGAACTTACTGCCTGACAGATATTCCTTGTACATTCTGTCAGCAGGTTCTCGTACACTGCCATCAATATCAATTGAATACATGCGCTCAATATCAAAGTTTTCAAAAAGCATATGTGCGAGGAAATTGTACCATGCTCCGTATACTGCTACGTTGCCTAGCTGTCTACCTGATACTACCTTTGATAATTCCTCAATCAACCACTTTTTGCTTTTAACTTGCCCACGACTAAAAAAGTCATTCATGTCAGGGGCTGCGGCCTCACTTTCAAAATAAGTCATCAAGTTGTATAGGCGTGCTGTATACTTGTCACCGATAAACATACTGATCAGACCAATAAGCAATCGTTCTTTTACATCATACTCTGGCATGTCTTTGTGTATGATTGTGTTATAGAAGCTCTTTAGCGTTCTTTCACCGCTCCATAGTTCACCCGTTGGTACTTTTTCATGAATACGCAGTAACAAGTCACGACGACGATATGCATTGTCGTGATACAGTGATTTATATAGCAACTCGTAGTCAGCCTCGTATTCAGTGCCTGCATAATATTCATGCAAGCCTTTCATCCAGGCGTGGCGATGTACAAAATCAGACTGTAGCATCGTATTGTTCCTTTAACCAATCCCAATCGTTAATCTTACGCAGGGCATTTTTATTATCTTTATAGTGTTCACCAAATTCACGACCCTGTTGTGCGCCTAGTAGTGCATACTCGCCAAATCGTCTGTTCTCGCCACGTGTACACCAGACTTCCAAACGATATGCGTCATCCACCTGTTTATTGTTATCAATAATATTGCTGGCTAGCTTTGTACACTCGCGGAAAGCACTGCGCCATGCATTAAATGGATCAGTGTTAAATTGTGTAATATTACTTATCTCAAACTTAGGCACAAACTTTGCACCAATACTAGTGGTCATGTCTACCTTAAATTCTTTACAGTCCAACAAGTTCTTTTTGGGGAACAACTTAACAGCGCCATATCCATATATAAGGTCATTAATAGGGTTATGGCTGCGGTATGTGAAAACACATTCCGTTTCTGGTACCCCTGGATAGGCTTCACGGCGGTCGTCTGGCTCAAACTTAAACGAAAAATTTTCACTGATAACTGCGTCAGCATCGCACACATAAAAGTAGCGAGTGCGACTAGCCTCCGCTGCCGCTTTGTGTGCTTCTAGCAGCCCTTTTACATTGTCAATGCGTTGGGCGTGTGGGGCTTTCTCAAGTAGAATAGCAAAGTTATCGTCAGCCTCTGGCTCGCCGTATGTCAGCATGAATACGTCTAGCATAAAAATCCTCTCAATTTTGGGAAATAAATAATATATAATAATATTTATCGCTAGTATACAGGTACTTAATGAATTTGTCAAACGTTTCAGATCGCAATCTCTATAATCTTGAAAGATTTTGGGATTGGATGAACACCACTAATAGAGCAGAGATAGTTTACTTTGAAATAGGCAGCAAACAATTATTGGGATTGTTTGATAAAGACTGTATTGATTATTACAACACAAGTGTAATGGGAGGGCTCAGTGAGATTATTGAGCATTATCGCAGTGTTGGTGAAGAAACTCGTAGATTTTTTATTGATCACAGTACTCAAAACGATTGGTATCAGTATGTCAGTGAAGATAATTATGTATGCTATCAATTGTTTAAAGTAGCATGGTTAATGCAAGACATCCGCCGCAATGGTCAGCAGTCACCGGCGCAACTACATAAAACTATTGAAAGCTACCATTGTCATCCTGGTAGCGACAAAAAATATGCCATGCTATTGCTTGATCCTATTGAAACAGTAAGGGTATTTTATGTATGGTATCCAGAAATAGATCCAGACCCCTGGCACAAGCATTATCCTCATCGTAGACTAGAAACGATGGAGGAGTTTGTGGACATTTTTCCAATGGCCGGTGATCCAAGTTTTGTATTTGAATATGGCGGTGTTGATTTTACTACAGAAGGATTTCGTTGCGACACTGACCACTTTGATGCGTTTGCAAGATTCTCGTCTGACTTACTACTAAAACAAGCACGTAGGGAACGCAGAAGTTTTGTTCCATTCAGCGTAAAGCATATAAGCTACCGCGACAGTATACATAGATTAAAAATGGAACACGAAAAGCATCTACTTGAAGAAATATATTTTGAGTCTGATGATGTGTTCTGGATGATTGACAAACGATTTACTAGAAAAGTTATACAAAACAAAGTACTATGGATACCTGATTCATACAATAATTTTCCAAAGAGTTTAATAGACACTGATTGGAAATATGATACAAATTTTTCAATGACGTTTGCTCTTGAATACAAGGATATTTAATATGAAAATTTTTATAGGATGGGATAGTAAACAACAGATAGCGAGCAAGGTGTGCGAATATAGTTTACGTGCTAACAGTAGCGGTGAACTTGACATTACACATTTAAAGCGAGACGACCTCGTTCTGTCAGGCGATTACTTCAGACGTGACGGTGATCCCAGTAGTACCGAATTTACGTATTGTAGATTTTTGGCACCATACTTGTGTGACTACAAGGGATGGAGTATGTTTGTAGACAGTGATTTTCTGTTTACTGCTGATATACATGAATTATTTAACCTTGTCAAGTTTCAACGTGGATATAAGAAGCGGGCTGCTTACTGCGTAAAACATCTAGAATATACTCCTAAGAAAGATACAAAATTCTATGGTGAACCACAGCTTACATTTCCTAAAAAGAACTGGAGTAGTTTAATTATTTTTAATAACGAACACCCAAGCACACGGCAACTTACTCCAATGAATGTAAGCAACAGAAGTCCGCAATGGTTGCATAGGTTCGAATGGTTAAAAGAGGATGCTGGTGAGCTTGGCACACTACCTATGAGCTGGAATTGGTTGGTTGGAGAATACAATTACTTGGACACTCCTCCCAATGGTATACACTTTACTAACGGCGGACCTTTCAATGAAGTCTATGGTCAAGATTATGAAGGATTATGGAACAGCTACATGAGAGACATGACGTCTAAAGTATGCTGATAACTTCTTTCATGTTCTGGTAATTGTAAAAAATTCCATTTGGTGAGTCACCAGATAAGTATACGTCCTTATTTGTTTTTAACAATTCATTAATCAAATTAATAAAAGATGCCTGCGCTTGATGATGCGGGGTATTTAAATAATTTGTTTCATATTGCCATATGTTGCTTACTTGTAGGAATACTGTTTGATCTGTACCTATTTCACTAACCACCTTATCCCACTCCTTGACTAAGTCAACAAGTAAGAATTTATGATCAAGTGAACGTATCCAGTTCCAATGATCTAACCATTCTTCTTCACTATTATAATGGTTCACAAATTTCTCTGCTAACTCTCTATCATAATTTGCAGCTTCAAACGCAACAAAGTTTTTCTTTAAATAGGGACTGTATTTTAAATAAAACTCATGGAAGTTTTTACCATCCCAGTTTTCTAATAAATTCTTTGTCCACCACATTCCAGCCTCACTGAAGTCTGTCCATATAACACGCTTCAATGTTTTTCTAGAATTAGTCATGTGTTTAAACTGATGCAACCCACTACACGGAGCAGTCATGACTTCAAAGTTGTGTTCTTCAAAATCAGGAATACTTTCAGTATTGGTTATAAACATAACGTATGCTCGCATAACCTTTAATCCATATAATTCCATTTTATCTTCTGGGATAATATTAGTGGAATAATTAGAAAGTATTTCTTCGTCTTGTTTGTCCCAGTCAAGATCTAAAAGCCAGTTTTCAGTATCTTCTACATCATCATCAGGGTAACAGCAATATTTGTGTTCTCTTACACTATAGGGCAAGTTATGTATCATTAAATTTTTTGATAACGCAATGGGAATAATCGTTTGAAGATCGCCATATTCTACGTTTAACTGTCCTCTAGCAAAGACGCCTGGCGCTGGTTTTAAAAACGTAGGAGTATAGTCATCGTGTATATGGTTGTCACTTTGTGTATACATGGGGAAATCATCGTCCCAATCCATTAACATATCAGGCTGCCCAGTAGCGTTCCACTCATGTAGGTTGATAACAATGCATTGTTGATGTAATCTAGGAGCGTCTTCTATTGGACGTCTTGTTAATATATGTCCCGCAGCTAGCCAGCCAGTTTTGCCCCACACTTCATCGTATACATTAAGTAGCTGTTCCTCAAACTCATCATTCAATGGCCATGATCCTTCAAACCAGATAACCGCCAGTTCAAAATTCATTTCATATGCATTACGCAATAGCAAATTTAATCTACTAATATGATCACCGGTGAAAATAAAATGATGACAACTGTTAGTTAAATTTATTGCTGATGCTTTGCGCAATTTTGCTACATAGTCTACTCTATCTGATATGTCCCCAATCAAAGAACCATTGAAGATCATGTGTGCAATACGATTGTATTGCCCCATTTTAATATAGGAGTTTTTGTACATTGTATTCCTGTTTAAAGTTTAAATATAGTATCACGTGATGCGTTAGCGATAATTTCACGTGTACGATCAGTTTTTAATCCTGTTATTTGGATAGTTGAACGTGGATGGTTGCTTGCGTTAGCAGTAGCATGTGGAACGTTTGCCCAATCAAAAATATGTGCTTCGCCAGCACGCCAGCCACTATAAACATAATTACCATACATGTAAAACTGCCCTGGTTGCCAGTCATCCAACATGATAGTAATACGTGCAACACGCTCTGGATCTTCGGGGCAACGATCCCATAATTTATCAATATGTAGATTAAACATTTGTCCAGTTAACTGAACGTGGGCACGTTTTTTAATACCCTCTCCTGTCAGGCCAAAGTAATCTGCCATAGCATATAAGGTAGGAAACTGTTCAAGATCATCACTCATATTTGTTAGCATTAATGCTTTAGGGTCGCCGCCTCCTTGAGCAATATCATATTCTTCCTGTGCAAGCATTGGAGATTTATCATCCCTGTCACCATAAAATTTTCTAGTCTCCCAATTTATAGGCATACACGCTTTTACTAGTGCATCACGTTCTGCACTCCAATTGCCTTCAAAACGCCCTAGAATATCAAACCAGTCACCTAGTTCATCATTGACATTGTTGTCAAAATGATATTCACTGTGTGCGACTGTCCAATCCCAATTGCTTTTATAGTTTACAGGATCTTGCAATTCCTTTCCCCAATTTGTATTATGTTTCATTTTATAAATCCTCTAATTTTATTATTGTATCTTTATTCATTTGACTTAGTAGCAGTCTGGTTCGGTCAGTAGCTAACCCCGTTATTTGTAAATTTGGTCTCATTATATTGCTGGCATTTGCAGTAGCGTGTGGCACATTGGCCCAGTCAAAAATATGTACATCTCCAGCTTTCCAATTTTTATAAACATAATTACCATACATAAAAAATTGTCCTGGGTGCCAATTATCAAGCATGACGGTTATTCTCACAATTTTACTAGGATCCTCGGGATATATTTCCCATAAATTATCAACATGTAAGTTATACATCTGACCATTGGTCTGCATTATAGTTCTATATCCTGCATTTGCCTCTTTTCCCTTAGGGATGACTATATCAAAATATCGTGCAACTTTGTTTATTAACGGGAACATCTCATGGCCATAACCGTGAAACATTGCTAGTGATACATAACTTTTAGAATAGTCGTCTTTACTTCCTGATTTTTTAGTTAGATGAAGATCGACTATCTGTTCATATGTTTCTTTGTAATAGTCTGGGTCATCTTCATAAGATCCTATTGATGAGGACAGTCTTTCTACTTCAGCAGAAAAATCAAGATCAAATCTACCAAGCAAATCAAACCATTCACCAGGTTGATCTTGTATATTTTCGTCAAAGTGGTACTCACTATTAATAGCACCACAATACCAGTTGCCTGTTTTACATGTATTGTCTGGCAGTAATTCTTTTTTCCAATTGGTATTATGCTTCATTTAATATACTCCGTGTTTTTTCTGTCATCAATCCAGTCAGTTGTAACATTGGGCGTGGCGCATTGCTGGCGTTAGCAGTAGCATGTGGAGTATCACCCCATCTAAACACATGGGCGTCACCCGCCTTCCAGTCTTGATAATTATAGTTTCCGTAAATTATAAACTGCCCAGGAACCCAATCTTCTAGCATAACATGTATTCTTACTAATCTACTGTGATCTATATCTAAATTATACAGCCCCTCGTCTATGTGCATTACATACATGTTACCTGGAATTTGATAGTGTATTTTAACTCCGTACTTTCCAGTCAGTCCTGGTATATTTTCAGGATTATCGAAAAACTCTAAACCAAAGCTATGGACTAATTCGTAAAGTTTCGGGAACATATCAGGGCGTTCATAAAAATTAACGCATGTCAGAGTTTTTTCAGCGTCTGTACCTTTGTTAACGTGTCTTGTTGTCTGGTTAATAAAATCTATATGTTCAAATTCAGGAGTGATTTCTTTTGGCTTTAAGTTTGGATTTTTTGATGTTATATATTTAGAATGAAGATAATTTAATTCTATATCGTAATGATTGTAAAAATTGCCAATAGTTTTAAACCATGGCCCATCCGCAGTATCTTTTATATTGTTATTAAAATGGTATGCACTGTGTTTATACGGTACCTGCCAAAAATTATTTTCTCCGTCCATGCAATTATTTATTAAATGAAAATGGCGGCTTGCGCCGCCATCTTGTTATGTAAAGTCTATACCACGGTCTTTTCGTCTAAAGCTATTGATAAACAACAACACTGATATTACAAGTGCGCCAATAAAAATTGGATGTTCAGTGATGCTAAACAGTCTACTCCATTCAAAGTTTTCCCAACGTTTAGCGAATGTTTCACCCCAAGGCTGGTAACGATAAACACGCAATGTCTGGAATAAGTAATCGTCAAACTTATCTGCTACAACAAACGCAACAAGAACTGCTGGACGACTAATACTACCAAACTTTAGGAAAATACCTAGTATACTAAAGATAGCAAGTAATGTTAAATCTTCCCAACTGTTTGAGTATTGTAGGTTAGCATATATGATTACAAGTACAATAAACGATGCATAAATCCAGTAGGGTACTTCCAGAATTTTAATAATCCATTTGTATAGTACAATACTTAACAGTGCAACGCCAATTGTTCCAAAAATATAACCAAACGCCATACTCCAGACAAACTCACGATCGTTTAGTAGTTGTACAGTGCCAATCTCCATACCAAAATACATTGCAATAGCCATAACCATTGCTGCAAATGGTGCTGCTGGAATACCAAACAGCATAGCTGGAATCATACTACTTACTTTTTGTGCATTGTTTGCACCTTCACAGCCCAGCAATCCAATAGGGTTGCCTTCGCCAAATGGAACCTCTTGTGGCTCTTTGTGTGCTGCTTTAGTTGCGCCGTAAGCAAGGAAGTCTCCTACTGCACCACCTACGCCTGGAATAAGTCCTGTAATGAATCCAATAAATCCACCACGTAACATATCCCGCCAATGTTTTCTTACATCACGGAAGCCCCATTTAAGTTGATTCCAATAATCATCACTGGCTTTAGGAGGAACAGCTTTCGATCCTGCTTTTAATCCCCACAGTAGTTCAGGGATACCAAATAGTCCTGACAATAGTGCAATCATAAAGTGTGAACTTTCGCCTACACCAGCCAAGTATTCCCACCCAAAAGTAAATCTTGGGTTACCAACTTGGTCTTGCCCTATTAGACCAATGAACAAGCCAAGAGCAATAGCAAATAAGCTAGTCCAGGGATTTTTACTTGCGACAAATCCAACACTTGCAAGTGCTAGTGTCATGAAGCCCAGTAACTCTGGACGTCCAAACTGTGTAACAATAATGCCGTAATATGGCAATAGTGTAAATGCTAAAAATGCATATAGCACACCGTTAACTGTGCTGTCTGCAATAGCAATGCCCATGGCACGACCAGCTTGGCCTTTCTTTGCCATTGGATAACCGTCAATAACACATGCAGCGGTTGTGCTTGCGCCAGGAATACCTGTAAGAATACTGGTATAACTGTCAGCACTGGCACAACTTGCAATGATAGCTGTTAAAAAGACCAACCCCAAATAGGGGTCGGCCAAGAAATATGTACCCATGCTAAAGACAGTTATCAGGGCAGTAGTAACACCCGCAATTGGAATGATACCAACTAGCATACCATAAAGTGTGCCAAGTATTGCCCAGATAACGTATTCCATTAGCTGGTCCTTATTCTACAAGTTGTGGCTTGTAAACACTTGGGAAGCCGTATGCTTCTTGGTTCCAGCGAACCGCAGCTTTTAGTGCATCCTCTGTGATTAGACCTTTCAAGAACTCTAGCATTGCTGGGCCGTCTTCACCTACGATCCAAGGATAGTCACCTGCAAGTGCTTTGATCTCTGCCATTGACTCTTCGTCTGCGAGCATTGCTTTTAGTGCTTCACGTAGCTTTTCAGTGTTTGGATTATCACCACGTACCCAGAGTGATTTCTGGATAACGTCACGCCAGTTGCGTGTTAGTTTGTAAGCATCATAAAGTTCACCGGTTGGGTATTCACCCCATAGCTCTTTGTACTTTTCTTCAAACTGTGTACCAGGATAGTTTGGATCTTCAACTTGTTTGCCAGTTTCTAGATCTAGGATACCGTGTGTTAGCCATAGAACGTTGCCTTCGATATCTTTGTAGAACTTGTTCCATGCTGCTGGTGATTCACGTGCAACATCAAATTCACGGTTCATGAAACCTAGACGCTTCTCGCCGCCTGATACGCCGCTGATCCATACAGCACGTTCACGCCAGCAAGCTAGGTATGCATCAACTGAACCGCCGTCTGCTTGTGGACCGCAAAGCATCATTGCCATCGCAGCACCATCTGGCTCAAAGCCTGAGCCGCCAGCAATACGCCATACGCCTGACTTTTCATCTGCGCCTTCGTGCTTGCCTAGTACGATATCGTTGTTGTTTGAACCGATTAGGTCGTATTCGAAGTAGTTGTAGTCTACATCATCAAGTAGGAATGATACGCCGTTGCCGCCGTGTGCAACCATGATCATCTTATCATCGTTTTGTAGTTCGTTATGAAACTTGTTGAAGCCAGGAATATCACGTGCGCCTGGTTCATGGCGAACAACTACCTGTTCGTCTGTAAATTTCGAAAGGTTACGAGCAATAATTTCTGCCCATACACTTGTACCTTTACCTGGTTCCTGTGGAACCACTAGGGTATAATCTGCCATTGCTGCTGATGCAGAAAGGGATAGAGCTACTGCTCCCATTAGAATTTTCTTCATTTTTCATCTCCTGTGATTTATGAATTTTTCAATCGATTGTTTCTATCTGGTTGGCAACCTGCCAAGACGATATCGTCTAACCAGTAATCTTCAATATACTTAATATACTTGTGATTTGCGTCTTTGTCAATAAATTTTAGAATTTCTGGATCATCCCATGCTACTGGAAAGTCTAGTATTTTACCTATCCATTTTAGATAGTGCTGTTTGTGAAGGAAAAATGCTTCATGGTCCACAAAGTTTACATCTAAATCAGACGCTAACAAAGTATTATAGTAATAGTCTTGTGCAATAGGAGTAGTGTGCGCTTTACGCACTCGCAACTGTTGCATTTGATTGATATTCTGGTCTCTAACCACAATAGCAATCGTCACGTCAACCCCAAAACTTTTCACTCGCTCTGCGACTTCTAAAATTTTAGGAACGTATCTAACTCCATCATAAAAGAAAGGACAGCTCACATTTGCCATATGATACTGATGTGTTTCAAATATCTCCGGAGTTAGTAGTTCTGGGCGGACCCAGTATTCAGCAAAGGGTTCCTGATCACTCGGTACCCAATATTTATCTAGCAATTCTTCCCAGCCTGCTACCTCGGGGTGTTTGCTGAAAAGTCTGCTAAAGAGATGGTTACCAGACCCCTGTGGCCCGGTAACTATCAATAGTTTTTTATTTTGCATGTCGTTGTTGGCCTACATATGTTCTAATCTTTAACGGGTTGACCTCATCAGTTGGGCCAGTGCCGCTGTCTGGTGCAAATACAAAGAGTAGCACGTCTTCATCGTCAGTAATAAAATTATGCAGTTCATTACGTCTCATAAAGAATACCTCGCCTTCATTAATTGGAAACATTTCTTCGTTATCCAATTCCACTCTTCCATTGCCTTTTAAAATCAATCCTATACGATGACTTGGGTGTGTATGCAGCGTTTGATACATGCCAGCTGGAAAGTGAACATAGTTAATAACTGGATCTCCTAGACGCCCAGGATTAATAGCTGTGCTATTACTACCGCCGTCCATGTATGTCAAGTTACCAATATCCATTTCTTCTTGGATAAAAATTCTACTTTCCAAAAACCTTAGCCCAGGATAGTTGACAACAACTGCTGAACTGTCACTGTCTTTGCATCTTACTGTAAACTCACCATTGGCTACCATTATGGCAGCATTTGCTCTTTTTACAAGTTTATTTTCGTCTTCAAATTCAGAATTTCTAATTAGAACATAGTTTGTTCCAGGCTGGTTAAAAGTACGTGATTCGCCACTTTCCAGCTTTGTTAAATTTAACACCCAACGATCATTTGATATATATTCTTTTTTTACATTAATCATATCTATATACTCGATGTGTGGGTTGCCCATTAATGAGCAACCCCAAGCTGATTACCAGCCGTATGCTTCTGCTACTAGTTCTTTAGCTTCTGCTACTGCCGCTGTGTTTGAGCAAGAAATCTGGAATAGATCCTTGCGCATTTGATCAACTAATTCTAGGATACGAGCTTGCTCTTCACCTGTAACTGCTATCTTTGCTAGGCGTAGACCACCGATGTTTGCGTGGAAGCCTTCGTCTGCTGCAATTTTAGCATATGCTTTTGAGATGTATGCGTCTTCGATGCATTCTGCCATTTCGTTCCATACTGCTTCAGCGCGGCCTTCTGCTACTAGCTGGTATGCTGCTAGAGCTGCTTTGTCGTCTGTTGCTTCGTACTTTGCTAGTAGAGCTGCGCCCTTAGCTGTTGGCTTTGCTGCCTCTGCCGCGATTGCTGCTTCAACATCTAGTTCTGTACCAGTGATGTGTTCGATAACGTCTTTTACCATCTTGAAGTGAACTGCTTCGTCTAGTGCTTGCTTTGTTAGTAGCTCTAGTTCTTCAGCTGGTGTGTTTGCTGGCATTGCAGCAATTGCAGCTGAAATTTCTGACATGTTCATGCGCTCGTTGACCATACGGCCTGTGAAGTGCTCTACTAGTTGTTCTTGTGATGGATTTGAATTAAAGTATGCACGTGTGTTCATACGTGATGCGTCGAATAGTGCTTTGTTCTCTGCTGTGATTTTTGCAACGAACTCTTTACCTGTTAGTGTTGTCATGATGTTTCTCCATTCTATCATAAAAAAAATAGTTCTATAAAACTTTGTTTTATAGTTTAAAAACATCTATACTTCTGTGAATTATAGATGGGTCACACATAGTAACTCAATTGCGACTCCGCTTATTGACTGTGTGGCTCATCATATGATGATCGTCAGTAGAACTCTCTACTGCATTATTATTTATGCCTCAGAAAATTACATCAAAAGGGTTTGAACTTCTTTTGGCAAATATGGGTTTTTCATACGTTCAGGATGCCAAACTACTGCGGCCATTTTTCCTTCTATCCAAGATTCACAATAACCTGCGTAGTCTGTTGTTAATACTATTGCATTTTCAGGCGCTTTGTTTATGCACATAGTATGATAAGAGTTGACAACGTGTTCTTCTCCATTCGTATAAACACGATGAGATACGCCGTGATGATCTTCTATAATGCCTACCGCACCGCCATTTAGAGTTGTTAATAGAAAAGCACCGTGGCATATTCCGACCACTGGCTTATTTAATAATAACATTTCTGTAGCCATACGTGTTTCAGTAATACGCCTAATATTAGGATCATTGCCACCAGTTAACACCAAAGCATCTATCTTGTTTGCAAGTTGTTTGAAGTCCTGATCTATTCTATTAGGAATAGGTATTATTTCTTGGTCTTTAAAATAATGATACCAGGCTTGATCTGTTGAATCGTAAGCCTGGCCATTGTGATATATTACTCGTTGCGATAGTCCAACAATCATTTAGCTTTACGCCACACAAAATATATGCGGTTTAAATCTTTGCGAATTGCAAGTAGTTCACAGTTTAATTGTTTAGCCATGTTACTAATAAAAACAGGGTCCCAATCATAAAAATTAATCCATTGACTTTCAGGAGCAGTATGCTGTTGCCCAGGGTTTACACGGAAATAAAGCACGCCGCCATCTTTTACAAGGTTTACTGCGGCAGTAAGTTCTTTAATAATTTTGTCACTGCTACCGAAGTTAATGCTACCCAAACAAATTGCTACATCATATTTGATATCTGTTACTTGGTATTCTAATACAGTAGCTTTTACGTCTGCACGATGATTATAAGGATCAATGCCAATTAAATTTTGTATCTTGCCTTTAAACTCATTGTATCCACATCCAATATCAATTACTGCCGTCGGATCCATTGCGTTAACTTCGTCAATAATAGCGAGTCCGCTATACTTGTATTTTTTTGTTTCAGGTTGCCATACTTTACTGAAGTATTTTGTTAAAACTTCATTGTCAATAATATCTGCTAGTTCTGATATACTAACCACTGGTGAGATATTATCTAATTCAATATCAAATACGCCGTTTACTACCTGGCATAGTGATAGCCTATCAGATTCAAGGCTAGGATTTCGTTTTAGAATACGATCTAATTCGTTTAAAATTTTTAGGTTCATGTTATGTCCATGTTAGTTTGAATAATAAAACAGCTTCGTCAGAAGGTAGTTGCAATACCATGCCTTCCAATATACTGCCGGGAAAATTAGTTGTCCATTCGTGAAGTTCTGTATAATGTTCTGCCCAGTAATGATAGTCACTCAGTATAACACACCGTGCTTTACCATACTGAGTGACTACATACCGTTCTTTAATCATAGATAAATGGGTCTTGGTCTTTTAGTTTTTTTAGTTTTTCAGCTAACCGCTTCTTATACTTGTAATTGGCGATCCATTGCTTAATTAGTTTCACTGGATTAAGTGTCATCTCGTGTTAATACCTTTACGTTATATTTCCGCGTCCAACGTTCAGCGTCATCCTCATCATCCACCATAGGTTCGCCTTTAATGTTTAACGAAGTATTTAGTAACATTGGACATCCTGTTTGCGCATACCAGCGTTCCAGCAATTCGTATAATCCAGGATGCTGTTCGCGTGTTACAGTTTGCACACGGCTTGTACCGTCCAAGTGCGTAATTGCAGGATATAAGTCAGGACGTTTACATGTCCCAATAAACTGCATGTATGGGCTATGGTTGCAACCCGCTGGCATGTCAAAATAGTCATGCACGTGTTCAGCCATAATTACTGGAGCAAAAGGTCTAAACTCTTGTCTACGCTTCACAGTGTTAACAAGGTCTTTCATTTCCTGTCCTCTTGGGTCCGCTAACAAACTCCTATTACCCAGCGCACGTGGGCCGTACTCAGCTCTTCCATTTGCTACCCCAACCATTCCTACTGTACTTAGTTCTTGCAGTGTTGCGTTTACAGGATAAGATCCTTTAATTTCATATCCCAAATATGGAGTAGTAAATGGAACGAATTCTCTATTCCAATCCAACACACACCCTACTGCGCTACCAGCATCGCCAGGATTAGGCATGATCCATACATTATCAAAATACTTATATGCAAGACCATTGGCAACGCAATTTAGCGCACATCCGCCCATGATTACAATATTTTCGTCACCTACAATCTCTTTGGTTTTCATTACTAGGTAGTCAAATACCATTTCATAAACAGCTTGTGTACTTGCCGCAATGTCTGCATAATCTTGTATTGTGTTTAGTTCTGGTGCCCACCATAAACAGCCGCGATGCAAGTTTTGCTTAAAGCGAATGTTTGGTGTCCCGTCAAATGGTTCAAAGAAATCGTCAAATATTTTTTGTTTATATTTCTCAGGATCACCCACCGCGGCCCAGCCCATAAGAATATATTCTTCTTCATTGGGCTTTAAGCCAATGCGCTGTGTCATTGCGCTGTACCATAACCCAACACTGTGCGGATAGCTCTGACTAAACAGCTTGCGCATTTTTTTATCTTTACCGTGCCAGATAGTAAGCGTTTCAAACTCACCTATACTATCAATTACAAGTATGGCGGCATCGCGGAAAGGACTTGTATAAAACCCCGCGGCGGCATGGCTGGCGTGGTGGCGGTGATTATGAAACATTGTTTGATTTTCACGATAATCGTCCATTAATAGCATACTATCACAAGCATCAATACCAAATTCGCTCATTGTGGTCACTGGACTGGGTTTTGTCAATGCCAGCTTATATTGTCCACTTGTTAACTGACGCAACCGTTTTAACCACTGTGTTTCATACCAGTGTACTGTATCAGGAAATCCAAATTCCAGTGCTTGATTAATTAGCTTCTGATTCAGGTGTTTGTCGTTCTTAACCCCACTACTACGTTCACTGTGTGCAGCAAATTTAATTTCTTTATCTACGAATACTGCTATCGCAGCATCATGACTATTGGCTGTAATTCCCCATTGTATCATTGTTTTTTTATCCAAGTTAAGTTATTGTTATTAGCGTTGTCACCGCACACCCCAAATATTTCACCGCTGGGAATAGCGGGCGTAGGATGTCCTAATAAGTCCAACCATATAGCCCTATGATGCACTGGATGTACTCCAGGGTAACACCACATAAATCCCATGTTGGTTAATGTCATCTTATCGTTTTCGTGCCAGAAACAATGGACACCGCCGTTGAGTAGCACTTGCATTGTTTCAATTGTTTTAGCATGGCAGAAGACATAAGGGCGTCCTATAAATTCCCAGTCAACTTGTTCTTGTGGTTCATCATGTCCAAAGTATAACGCACCATTATACATTTGTAAATCACATTCCACGCCATAGCCTCCATTATAGGCTTCCTTTAGGTAATCTAGCCTATTCTCATAATCACGTTCAACTCCATAGTAGTTGCCGCGATGGGCGATAAAGATTGCCATTTAACACCTTTAATTATATACGCATATATTTATTATAAATATAACACAGGATATTCTATATGCCAACATTTAAATTTTACACCAATCCATCTGATAAAGCAAACAAATATGAAATAACAGCGAATTTAATTGGTCGCGATTGGGATTTTTCAGACGGAGAACAGAGTAAGGAATTCAGCACACTGTATCGTAAATATTTATTAGGGCTTATATCTTCTCCAGAAGAAAAGTACTACAAATTTTTAAAGTCCACAATAGATAATTTTGAACTACTAAAAACATTTACTGCTGATACATCACCCCACCCATCTATTGCTAATAGAAACTGCGATACTTTTTTTGATAATACCGTTGGGATAGTTAATAGAGGTAAAAAGAAAACAATTATTGCACTAGGTGGCGGTAGTTGGTACAAGACATTATATAACTATGACGGATTAGATCACGTTGCTAGTTGGCTGTTTGATGAACGCGATTCCGTTAACTATAACGTGATTAGTTTTAGAGAGCAAATAGAACGCTGTTATTACAATCCAGTATTATATGATAGCTGTTATTATAACGGTTGCCATGAACAATTGACAACCCCACAGGCCATGGCTGCTTTTATTAAGCAACTGTTTCCAGACAATGAATATTATATATTTGGAGACTGTAAATTGGGGCACGCCACTGCATTACTTGCATATTATCTAGGAGCGAGTAAAATTTTTGTCAGTAGTGGCATCACTACAATGGAAATTGCTACACTGGACACATTCTTAAACAAAAACAATGACGGGGACTATCATTTAAACGATTATCAGAGTCTAGGCGCATTCGAAGTATTATTGCGGGCAACTTATTTCTCAGACAATATCCCCTCACATTTAATGACCACACAGAATATTATAAATCTAATGCCCAATAGTAAATTTATGTTTTACAATCATGAGCATGATATTCCAGAATTCAATGAACAATCAAAAATGGTCTCTTTGGCTTCAAACGTCAATATACATTATACTGACAATCAAAAATATTCTATTAATAATCATCACATCGTAAATTATTTACGAAAGCATAATATTGTTTTTGATTTCTTTAACGAATAGAATCTAGATAGGACAAGTAATCTACAGGAGTTCCTATTGCAGTATACTTGTTAACCATAGACAATTTAACAGGGTGGTCATTCTGGATGGCATGGTTATATAATGGCGCCAAATAAAATTCACCATTGGTTAGTAGATTATTGTTAGCATAAAAATTATAAGCGTCCATAAATAAATCTCCAAATTTCCAATGATACAACCCTGTGTTTCTATATTTGCTTATTGGCTGCTTCTCAGCAATGCCATATACTTTAAAGTCTTTGTCGACACTGCTATAGCTACTTTTTAAATCCCATTGCCGTTCTTCAGCTAGTACTACGCTTGCGTGTCGGGTGCTTGCTAGAAAATAGTCTTTGTTGTAGTCCAAAATAAAGTCACAGTCAATAGTCATCCATTCTTCACTGCGATATTCACTGTTGGCAATCACATACGCTGCACTTGTTGCTGCACCATTAGTATAATAATCTATGCTGTGTATTGTACCATCAACATACTGTGCTGGGTTGTATTGTTCAATGTGACTCTGCTGAAAGAGGAAATGATAACGTATCTTATCATTTTTATCAAAGTTTAAACTATCAAGTGCAGCAACAAACATTGGCTTACCAGCCACATCCAAAAAGGGTTTGGGAATATCTGAAAATTCTTTAAAACGACTTCCTTGTCCAGCGCATAACTGCAACACATTAATCATTCTATATCTCTCCATTCACCTACCATTATTTTGTCATTTGGCAAGCTAGGCGTTTTAACGCACATTACATATGCTTCTTCAAGAACCTCTGCATCCACTACTTCATACGCATCAAATACAAATATGTCTCCAGCCACCATAATGTTACCATTGATTCGCATTTTTCCACTTACCATAACATTGTACTCTATAGCAGTTAATTGAAAATGTGGTGCTATATATTCGCCTGGCAGGTGATGCATTAGTGCAACTTCAAATTGATCTGTTTTGAAAAGTGCTGGTTCAAAATCACCAATGATCCAACCGCGTTTGTAATTTTTTATATGATCTATTTTCATAATTTGTATATCTTTTTAATAGTATCTTCTACATCAAAAACTTCTATTACACTTGCCCCTGTTGCACGAGCACATTGAATTCCCACCGGGCTGTCTTCAAATATAGCAGTAGTAGCTGGCGCACTGCCTGTATGTCGCATACAATCAACAAATGTAGTTGTATCTGGTTTTGCTGGATAATCTGTGGCAGTGTTTACTTTGGTAAAAAATTTAGCAATTTGCATAATCTCTAAACTACGTTCAATAAATGCGCTTGTGGCATTTGTGGCCAAACAGATTTTATAACCCTTTTTATACAGATACTCTATTGCATCGTACAAATCTTTTCTAAACGAAATATATTCAGGAATATGTTGTTGAGTATGGGCTTGTTTAGCTTCATTTACTTTGTCAGGATTTAAATTAGCACCGTGAGCATTAAGTATTCGTATCTTTTCACGAGTAGGTCTGCCTTCAATATCTTCATCATCAAAATTTAGATCTGGAGCATATTTTTTAACCGCTGCACGGAAACCGTCCTGATGTAATTTCTTACAATCTGCTAGAGTTCCATCAAAATCGAATATTACAGTTTTTATCATATCAGTATTTATTAATAAATATTATATAGGAGATCATGCATGAAAGTAGCAGTTGTATTACGTGGGCAGCCTAGGAATTCAAAAATCGTAGCTGATCTATTTGACAAATTTGTAAGGCAAAATTGTCCTGATATTGAATTCACCACATTTATACATACTTCCAGACGTATAAGCATATTACAAGATGAATCAAAAAAAACTGTAATGCTAAACAAGCGATTCAATGGCGAAGATTTACCTCTTGATGAAGTTATAGAATCCATACTACCATGGCGGTCTGTTAGATACCATATAGATGAGGAACAAAAATTTTTTCATGACTGTAAACTTATATTAAATGAGTTAGGTAATGACTATCTCATTCATAATTGGTGGGAGTGGATTAATACTAAAAACGGATTGGATATTGACGACTACAAATTGTTTACTTCCTCAGACTTGATTATTCCTCGCCTTAGTGATTTTAGAGGTACATATCATTGGAAAAATTACTTCAACAGTGCAGTTGAAGACAAATATGAATATAAAGGAAACAACTATAATATTTCTGATATACCTGCAATGCAGAGAATAATAAGTTTTCATTATATAATGAGACAGTATTATAGTTTTTTACAGTCATACAATGTATTAAAGGATGAGATGAATAATAATCCGTCTTATAAACCTGATTTAATATGGTTTACTAGATTGGATACAGTGCATACTTCATTTCTTGGATCGTTGTCAGAAGCATTAGAACTTATACGCAATAATTTACGATTTTGCATGAATAATGAGAAATTTAGACAAATTGGACCTGAAACTTGTGGAATAATAACAACTAATAGGATAGTAATAGACCGCGGCAGGCCATGGATTGAGGACGTAAATTTATTTTCAGATGTAGAATCAATGGAGATATTAATGGGTAACCGTACTCCAGAAGATATTATTATTTCTGCTTTTAAACATAATAAATTTCAGCTGCTGAATTGCATAGGCTCCGGTCCTGGAATACAACATACATTATGGTCACCTATTTTAAATAAATCTATTTTTATACAAAATCCATCCCATAGTCCTGGTATAAGAACTAGTGTTTTTAGAGAAACATACCATCTAAAAATGGAAGGACTAAATGAACTAGATAATAGCAGAGAATCTATGGATAAGTTTTTTGATTATGATAATGGCTGGGTATACCCTAGTGATTTATATGAGCGTGGACCCACTATAGATGAAATTATTTCAGAATATCGAAGACTTAATGGCGATGATAATTAACTTTACTTTCTGCTTGTCCACATAATTATAGCCTGTTTGCTGTTAACGCTGTGATTAAAAAAGTTATCGCTACAGTGATACTTGTATCTGTCAGCCGCAAAGCAACTGCCCTTTTTCCATTTAAATGTTGAATCAACAGTCAAATAATGAAATGGTTCTTCGCTTGTAATAGGAGCGAAGTCACGTTCATATATTTCTCTACTGACACACATGTCTTCGTTTCTAGGAATGTTGTTTTGTGTAGCCCACTGAACCGGATCTTTAACGCCACTACGCTCTTTAAAAACATATGTTGTACTGTCATAATCATCCAGTGGAACAATAAGTGTCCAGGCTGGGTGTGGGGCAATTTTCATATTGGACTGTTCTGCATCATTGTGCAGCCCATACGGAAAGTGGCTATCTAACAAATGTATATGACTAGCATAAATTCCGTTACCAAATGTTTTTTCTAATTTTGGTTGTATAATATCTACTAAATGGGACCATTTAGGATCATCATAAAAATTACTAAAAATCATATAATTAGCAGTTAGGTGCTCTTCAGGATCCTGATCATAATGAAATTTTGCAAGAGGTGCCATTGCTGTATCTCGCACTTTGAAAGAATCTTCACTATACCCGGCGTCTTTAAATATTTTTAGTTCATCATCGTTCAACCAGTTGTCAATTGTTAAACTATCAAATTGTGTGTCTTTATAATAATCAGATTCAATATATGTACTCTTATATTCGTCTTCAGACATACGTTCATCAATTCCGCTCATTCACTTCTCCAAAAAAACTTATATCGCAATTTATGTTATATTCTTCCCAATCAAAGCTCATGTCTTCTCTAACAATTTCATGATACTTCACCGCCGGATCTTCACGTGCTGTTTTGTGTTCGAATTTATGCTTTAAATATAATTCCATTTTTCCATGTTCATCAACACTGCATTCGAATTTACTGTAATAATGACTACCAATAAATCCACCAAACTCAGCCAAGTCTTGTTCTGGATCAGTGGTCATTGAAAATTTAAATGGTCCATATACCTGGTACATTATCCACGGAATAACCAGATATTCATTTGCTAACCCTGACTTAAGAAATTCAATATTATTGTTCTCTGCTGGTTTAAAATAATCTAGGTTTTTATTTTGCTGCTGGGCAACATAGTTTGTTGCTGGGGCATCAGACAATTTTTCAAACGTATAAAAGTCTGTTATGTTTTTTCTGTTTTGTCCGTTAAATAAAGTAGCGCCAGCATAATCCTGGCTTAAACGCAACCATATATTCATAAATTTTAATCTTATAAATCTGTGTATGATTGTATTTTTATAATCTTTTGTAAACCAATTACTCATAAAAGTATTGTCCCAGGGTTTTTCTTTCCACTGCATATCATACTTTTGCCAGTTTAAATTTAAATCACTAAACGCTGCATCTCCACATGTCATACCAGGACTAATAGCATAGATCCATTTACGAGTATTGTGTAGTACGTGTAAACTATGCATCCATTCCTGTGGGCCTTCTGTAGGGAAGCCAACTACCCAGTTGACATGACTGCTTACGCCTGCTACGTGTGCATCACGCAAATTGTCTTCAATTTCCCATACCTTGATATTTTTCTTCATGTCAGTCAGCACTTTTTCACTACCGCTCTCAACACCAAAGCTAAGACTTATGCACCCACTGTCTGCAATGCTTTTAAACAGGCTAGCATCCATTCGACCGTCACAACGAGCATAGCTGTTCCATCGAATATCAAGCTCGCTTTCAACTAATTCTTCTACTAAATTTTTAAACTCTTTAAAGTTGCCGTTAGCTAAACTGTCAACAAACCAAAATCTATTAATACCATATTTGTTGACTTGGTATTTCATTTCGTCAAGTACGCGATTACTTTCTCTCCATCTGTATCTCCAGAAGTGTGTTTCTGCACAAAACGTACATTTAGCAACACAGCCCCTAGATGTTTCGATACTTACGCCGTCACTGTGTTGATAAAGATTTAGATCAAAATCATCATAATCAGGAAATGGCAGCTGGTTTAAATCTAAACTACTTTTTAGTCCACCCAAATATGTTACGTCATCGGACTTTGGCATTACGTTGTAATTTTCTAAAAGGGTGAGCAACTCTTGCTCGCCTTCACCACGTATTACGTAATCAATCAAGCCACGTGGTAGTCCGTGCGTATTGTGTACCAGATCATCAAACCAAGTATTAAACGCTTCAGGCCCACCAACAATGATAACCTTTTCAGGAGACAGTTGTTTTATTCTTTCTATCATATAAAGTGTTGGCAACAAGTTAGTCAGGTAAAGACTGAAACCGATAAAGTTAGTTTCGTCAGCTAGAATCTTTTGAATGTAGTCATCCAACATGGGCTTTAAGATAGGATGCACTTCTTCACGATATACTGGCTGTTCCCATTTAAAGTAATTCTGACTATCCCAATAATCCACATCGTAAGTATCTTTAAGATAGTGATATGCTGCTACATTGATGTCATGATTGTGTACTGTGTACCCGTAGTGTTTTAGAAGACCAGTCAATCTAGCCAAGTTATAGGGCGGAAAAATAACGCCCCATGCTGGTGCCATAACAAAACTTACACTTTCATTTGAAAGTAAACTTCTCTTAAATTCACTCCAATACTCGTAGCCGCGAGTGTTGCGAGATTCTTTTTGCTCACTCCAATAGCTGACTGTTTTAGGACGTACTGATAAATCTCCAAGATGACTGTTGGCGTGGTTAAGACGTTTGCGGTCCTGCTCGATAATGTGCAGTATTACCTGATCACGATCTTCGCTCTTTAGTTCATTTTCTTCCATTCGTCTACCAGTTCTTTTAATCTAGTATGCACTAGTGTTATACTTTGCTTTCTGAGCACGTCATATGCCTCTGTTCTCTTCGCGAATTTTTTACGTTTTGTAAAGTTATCATTGCCTTCATGTTGCCCAAGTCGTTGTATTACGGCATTAATACGGAACGTTTCTCGTTTATCATGTTCTATATCAGCTGATACCGCCATCAATTCTTCCATTATGGAAATTCTATCAGCATATGGAAGTATATCAATTGTCATGTCACTTGGAGAGTCCACGAAGTTAAATATTAAGTTGTTGTGTGATCCGTTATCTTTCCAATACTGTACAATATTCGGAATATCATATGCGTTGTAGGCTTGCACTGTTGCTAGTAGATGAGTTCTGATACCCATGTCTAGATATTGCTGGTAAGCCGCATCGATTTTATCCCATTCTGCACCATATCTGATATAGTCATTGGTGTATCCTACTCCGTCAATACTAAATTGAATATCTACGTCTCTAAAACTTTTAAGCCACTTCAATACTTTGCCTTGCATACGTGAGCCATTAGTAGTTATGTCCAAATGCAAGTGTGTTTGATTATTTTCAACACACCAACGCAATAGCTTTATAACACCTGGCATAAAAAATGGTTCACCTCCAGCAATTTTTAATATTTTTAAGTGTGGAACCCATTCAATGATATCATTGAATGTCTTATCATCTTCAATCCAATCAGTAACATCAAACCATGACTCACCAGTAACTTCTGAAAGATACGGATTGTCGCGATGTTCATCAGCTATAGTGCTACTTACACCAACAAAGCACATACGACATCCAAAGTTACAAAAACGGCCCGGCCTCCAATCAACCCACGTTGGAGTACCGTAGTTGTTTCCATTTTCTACATCTATATCCCAGTCTTCAGGAGGATTGAACCATCTGTTATGTGCAGTTCTGTCACTACCGCCGCCGTGTTCTTCAATATGATAACACGCTTTGCATTGCTCTACTTTTTTACCAGCTAACATGTCTTTACGTATTTGTTGATATGATTCACTTTTCCATAAATCTCGCATACTTACAGAAGTAATATCATCACTTAGTGGCGTTTTCCAGTCAGCTACACAGCATAGTTTAGCGTGTCCGTCTGTACCCACATGCATGTGGTTAAATGGCATAATGCAAAAAGCATCATTTTCTTTTACCTGTGTTTTCCAATTTGACATTTTTTGCTCGCTTTTTTAAATCTGTATAGTATGTAAGTATGTCTGCAATTCCTTTAAGACTTGTTCTCCAATCCTCTTTTCTTATTTTGTCAAGAGCATCTTGACGTTTAAAGAAATTTTGAAATTCAGCTTCATCTGGTTCTTTTTCATTCATATGTACTATGATACTTTCTAGAGTTTTTTCTGTATGTCTGCACCATTCTATATCTTTAGACCAACGCTTATACATATCATCAATGAAAGTTTTATATAGATTTTCTACAATCACTTTGACTTCGTTTGGAAGATTTTGTATATTATAAAATTTAGGCCAGTAAAGATTATGCACAACTACATTAGTGTTAATTCTAGCATACTTTTGTTCTTTTAGCCACCAGATAAGATCCAACACATGTATTACATTCATTATACTAAGTGTCATAGTAAACGATGTAGTGGTATTTGCAAGCCTAGGGTCTTTGTCCATCTTATTAAGATTGCGTTCTACTGTTTTCCATTTACCTGGAAATCTGATATGCTCAAAGTGTTCATAGATGCCGTCGATACTCATACCAATATGCACCTCTTTAAACTGACTCCATTTTTTAAATACATCGTCAGGAATTCCTGCCATATTAGTATTGTATTCTAGAATAATTTTATCAGCTACGCCCTGGTCAATCATATATTCCAGCAATTCTCTATGCTTTAGATTAACAGTGGGTTCTCCGCCAGTAAAATAAAATCTCTCAATAGTATCGATATTGTTTTTGATCTGATCCCATAGCTTGCTGTTTTCAACCCAGTCAAAAACATCCTTGACTATTAATTTTTTATTTTCTTGCTCAATAACAGCAACAGTGCCATCTTTTATTTTAAATGTATCACCTAACCCTAGATCAATATGGTCACTGTACCACTGATCACTGTCAGTGGGTCCACATGATCTGCATTTAATATTACATTTGTTTCCAAAGCGAAGATCCCAGTATTTTATAGGAAAGTCTGAATTTTTAATTGTGCCATCTGGTTTTGTTTTTTTAACAATGTCTGATATATCAGAATTAAAAATAGCGTTATGTTGCTTACGCTTACTTTCAATACCATTATGCTCCTCGTCCCAGCATAATTTACAAACGTCAGGACGGTTTCCAGCCAGCATCTCGGAACGCAAATATTTCCAATTGGCAGCATTTCTATTTTTAGAAATGTCATCGTTAAAATTAAGCGGAGCGCCGTTGCTTTTTTTAATTTCACCATATGGCATGGTGTCATCATTATAGATCATCTGACAACATGCTCTAATACTTCCGTTAGCATTAGTGGCAGCATGTACCCACGGTAGAACACAAAAGCTATCTTTGAATTTAGGATTTGATTTTATTCTCCAAGAATCTCTAGCTGTTTGAATATCATCCATGGTTATATCAAGTCTACGCATAACGATATCATATACATCTTGATCTGCATTTTCAGAAAAAGCACATGCTTCTACCACTGGCTCATCAGTATCATGCTCTGCGACTATTATCAAGTTTTCCTTAGGACACTCTGGATGTGACACCATTTCAATTCTTTCCTGCATAGTTCTAAAAATTGCAGGATCAAGCGCGAAAAAACTTTCACTGCTTTCTATTTTTTTATCCATTTAAATTACCGTTCATAATCAGTAGATTGTTATTTGCAATCCATTCATTTATTTGCTCACTAGCACTAGCTGTGTCAAACAAAGGTAGTATCTCTTTTATATTATTACAGAAATTTTCTGCCCTGTCAATAAGAGAATCGATATTCACGGTGATATAATCGTCAAATATTTGCGAAAGATACGTGGGAAGAACATTACTTTGATATGATATCGATTCGGCTTGAATTATTTCGTATGTTTTAATATCATCGCAGTGTTCATAGTTATTTATATTGCCATTTTCTGATAAAAATGTATTTGCGGTCAGTAGCTCATGTAACCAAACCCATTCATACTGATGTGCCCAATTTATTAAAATATCAGCGTTAGTCTTTGAACACTTATTATTAACCTTTGTCATTATGAATTCATAATCAACTGAAGATGATTGTATTTTGTGTGCAAGTTTTTTAAATGTTAGCCTTGCGAAATAATCAAACTCTTTTTTAACTGTTAGATGTATAACCTTCATATTAGGAAAGTATTTCCAATAGTATTTGGCAAAGAATAGACTTGGATGATCTCTGAAAATATATCTGCCATCTCCGCATAGTTCTGAATTTTTAATCCAGGTATCCGGATCTTCTACGTTACCCCAATTGGCTGAGTAATCCAATAGTGTTTCATAATGTGTTTGATTTCGTTCTGTATTTAAAAAGGACCTGCCTTTTACCATGTCGCTAGTATTATATGCGATGGTCTTGGTTAAAAATTCACCGCCGGTGCCACTACTGTAAAGAATTAATACAGGAAACGATTCATTGATTTTTAAAGTATTCAATTTCATTTTCGGTATATCCCACTAATTTAGAACTATCAGAGATGTCTCTAATAGGAACCAAACTCATCATGCCTTTCATTCTTCCATTTGCACCTGGCAAATGTAACATGTCCAAATCTAAAATTCGTTGTTTTAATTTTAACGCACGATCTAAGAATCCAGGTGGCACCATTAATTTTATTTCAAGCCAGTGATCGTCATCATGTTCATTATAATGATCCATTATAATTTTGCAATTTTCAATAAATCTATCTTCATTGCCGCGGTATAGATCCATGCTGGCAAAGTGTGCGCTCATATTAATACTGTTTACATACTGTGCAGCTTCCTGCCAAAACTTATTACTGCGGCTTCCATTTGTGGTCACCAATACCCATTGATTGCGCTTCTTAAGATGTTTAAGTATTTCTATAAAGTCAGGATGCATAGTGGGTTCGCCACCACCGAAATTCCATCTGATAGAATTTCCATATGACCAGTGATCAATAATCATATCAATAGACGTAATTATAGATTCTTTTGTAGGGAATTTTTCTGTGTTACTGTGTACTGCTGGCCAACAGTAATCACAGTTGTAGTTACATCTTCTTCCCAGATCCCATAGGACCTGATATGGAATAGGGAAATTCATTTCCACGCCAACTATGTCATTGGACTCAATTGTGTCACGATAGTTTTCTGTACGCACAGTACCATCACTACCATGTAGCGTAACATCTAATAAAGACATATACTTTGTTTCAGACACTTTACTTAAAATTACATCAGCACCGCAGCCACAACTATTAAACGGGCATATCAAGTAATCGTCAGGTATATCAAACCCCTCACGTATATTTCCCATCAGACCCCAAGTCTTGGCTGTATCTGCCAATGTACTTTCCCATTTCCATGCACTGGAATTAATATCCAACCCTTCGGGTTTAGTCATATTTTTACCAAGGTTAGAAAAGAATCTCTCTTCAGCTTGTTTAAGGGCGGCCTGTAGTTTTATATGCTGTTCACATGTTTCCCAGCCTTGCTTTGGCAATGGCCAACTACCCTCTGTATTTTCGTTGTACCAGTTAATGTGGGGATATGGGCCAAAGATTCTTTCTCTTTCTATTCTCCATTCCTCTACAACTTTATCATAGTGAGCAGTACTATTTCTATTGGCACTAGCACAGTTTGCCGCCCATATATTTCCATCATAATCAATGTAAAGCCCACGCACACCTGCGCTGCATTTCCAACCCTTCCATTGATTATATCCGCGGGCGATTGACTCGTCAACACTTACTCGTGTATAGACACCATCACTATTGTAAATGCGCAACTGCTTATTGTCTAGTGGAACATTTGGATTGCTAATTATTGCCATGGGTATTCTTTTCTAAATGTGATATTATGATGTCAGCAAGTATACGGTGTTCTTCTGGTCCCAAGTGTCCTAAACGATTACCAGGCCATAAATGCGGGTCACCATATAATCCTTGGCATATCCACTTTTTAAAAGAAGTTGGTTGTTTGGTATTTGTGGTGTCGAACAGTTCAATTCTTTCAAATTTAATTATATCATGATTATTAACATAATCATCAAATAATTTTAAATTATTTCCTAGATTGACTTGTAATGTATATTCAGGGGTATTAAAATCACCATAAAAGTCAGGTTTAAATAGTTTTTCAGTTGGCCATTCGAGGTATTTGTTGATGAGATGTAATACTTCTTCATCACAATCGAAATGGAAATTTACAGGTATTGCCCCTTTACTTTTTATTATTGCATTGGCAGAGTGGAATATCTGTAAAAAATCTATTGCACGATATACTCTTTTTCCGTAGTATCTCTCATATGAATCAGATATGCTAATTACGGTTTCGTCAGTATGATTATCGATAAACTGATGCGAACTATTTTGTTTTTCTACTTTAGCAAAAAAATGATTATATATTTCAGTAAATTTTGAATGCGTCTCTTGCATTGCAAGAACTTTTAACGCATGATATGAATTAAACACATCTGAATGTATGGTGTCTGAATCTGATATTGCAATATAATTGTCGCGATCAAAATATGTCCAAGACAATAAACATAAATCACCAGGTTGTACATGTTCAATCACATTCAACAACATTTGCTTGTTGCTTCCTCCTGATCGGGCTGACATAGATACTGTCTTACCATAATGGGCAGCCACCAAATTTCCAAACGACAGTTCTATACTTTTCTTGGTCCAACCAATAGACGGGCCTTCTATCTCTGCCCCTGTTGCATGACTGCATCCAAAACTTACAATTCTGTTAAACATCTCTACTTATAATCATCCTTATTACACCAAAGTAAGGGTCACGATTTACGGTGGCGTTAAAAACATGCTCTACATCTTCTGCTAGATTTCGGTTTTTAAACATATATCCTCGTTCATATTTAAGATATCTTTCTATTTCTTCTCTAGTAGATTCCTTTTGCCCATGCCAAAAATATTTGACATCTCCAACGTCTTTCCAATCTTCAGCAGTGCGTAGTCCGTCCAGAGATTGATTTTCATTTAATGTCACGTACAATGTCTTGCATTTTTTAAGCGCGATTCTAATATTGTTTTTGATATCATTCCAGTGCATACTGTTAATTGCAACACCATATTCAAATTCTGGAATACCTTCCCATACACTACATGGCCAGTCCTCAAACACTGAGCCGCGACAGTCAGCTTCAAAACTGTTGTCATATCCGTATATTTCTTTATGTGGAAATACAACTTTTAAATTATTGTCTCCGCATCCGATATCAAGTATAGGAGTATTAATTGATTCTATGTAATCATATAAGGTGTCAATCATACAGTATGGAGTAAAATCTATACGCCTTGCTGTCAAGTTTGTTATTCTAACATAAAACTTCCAGGTATCAGAGTACGTTTGAATCATGCACCACCCCGTTAGTTACACATACTTCGTTTTCATTGTCTTCATCATCAATGATTTCATATCTGTTTTCAGGTAACACTTTTTTACACATGATATCAAAGTTACAGTGACAAAAACTTTTGTTACAACGTATGGGGGCAACAGGAAATTTTACTTGTTCTGGATATTGAATATAACCAACATGCCCACCTACACGGCACCAACCTCTCCACACTGAGCCATCGAAATCAACAATAATCTGTTCTACTCCTGCCCAACAATCCCAGCCCTTCCAGTTGTTCATGTTGTTAGAAATAAACCTGTGTGCGCTGCTATTTTGCTTTAGATTGTTCACTGTGTCATGCATGTCCATACTGCCACGATATAAAACAAACTGCTTATCGTGTTCAATTTTAGAACCAAACATGTTGAATTGTTCGTCGAATATACGATTCTGTTCCGCAGTATATTCATATTTTACTTCACCGAAATCCACTACTAGTGGCTGAAATGCTAGGCTGATGTTTTTGACCTTAGTCAGTCTTTCCGCCAGTTCAACTCCTTTATCAAACAATTCAATATCAGTATGTCCCATGATGTTCACATGTGTTCTACATTCCGCAACCATTATTTCAACAATTTTAATAAAGTGTTCAACTTCAGCATGTTCTGGATGAAAACTCAAACATACATGATCGAAATTATGCTTATTTGATTCCCACCAGCGCACACTACGACTTCCGTTACTGATGAAGCCAATGTCATGCCCTTTACTTTTGATGTATGCAGCGCATTTAACAAAGTCTTTCCAAAGTGTAACTTCGCCACCAGTAAATTCATAATATACTTTGCGTGGAGCATAATGATCTGATACAGCGTCAATGAATCCTTTGACGATTTCAAAATCATTCCATCCATAGCTGCCATCATTCAAAATACTTGGGCAATAACTGCAACTATAGTTACACATATTGCCTAGATTCCAATTTACCACCACCCAATCTTTTGCTGATTCATGATGATGATCTAATATATTATAAAAATTTTGTGGGCCTAGTGGCATAAGTTAATCCTTTTACACCGCCATTGGTGCTTTAATACTGTCCATCGGGGTATACCCAATTAACTTGTAATCGCTAGTACGTGTATTTAATAGTTCTTCCAGGCTGCTGAAAGCTGGCATTAGCAAAAATGGTCGTTCATGTGGTTCACGTTGCAACTGTTGTTCAACTGCATCCCAGTGGTTATTATAGATATGCGCATCGCCAATTGTGTGTACAAACTCACCAACTTGCAATCCTGATAAGTGTGCTAGCATATGTGTTAATAGTGCATAGCTAGCGATATTAAATGGTACTCCCAAGAACATGTCTGCACTACGCTGATATAGTTGACAAGATAGCTTGCCATTTATAACTCTAAACTGTGCCATAGTATGACATGGTGGAAGTGTCATAAGACCAATCTGGTTAGGCTCCCATGCGCTAAGAATGAGGCGCCTACTGTCTGGATTGGTCTTAATTTCATTAATAAGCCAACTGATCTGATCTGTGCCACCACTGTCTGCATCTCTGGCCCAATTGCTGCTACCAAAATGACGCCACTGCCAGCCATAAACTGGGCCAAGTTCTTTTACAGTGTCAGTGTTGGTATATCCTAGTGCAGCCCCTTGTGCATCAGCATTTGCAGTCCAGATAGTCTGTTTGCCAATTAGTTCGCTGCGATCTTTTTCAAATGTAATTTCAGCAAGCCTGCGTTCATCTGTGGAACCTTCCAAAAACCACAACAGTTCTCCCACTACTGCACGCCATGCCAGGCGTTTAGTAGTAACTGCTGGAAATCCTTTTTCCAAATTGAATCTCATCTGATAACCAAACACACTGCGTGTACCTACACCAGTGCGATCAGTGACATCCTCACCAAAGTCTCTAATATAGCGCAATGCGCCCAAGTATTGTAGCATTAAACTCTAATCCATCTTTCAATATTGACACCGTCTTCAGTATATGACTCAGCTTTTTTGTATGCTAGTTCAAAAACAGCGGCGGGCAAGTATGTATCACAATCATACACACCATCAATGCGACTAATTAAAAACTCATCAATAACATCAAAGCATTCATTGACCAGTTTTGCTCCGCCAATGATATAACGATCTTTATAAGGTTTTAACTCTGGCAGTGCAGCTTTGAATTCATCTAACGTAAACACACGATCAGGTTGATTGCCTTCAATTGATCTGTTAGTGATTACTACGTTCATACGATTTCCCAATGGACGCATTGGCAAACTTTCCCATGTATTACGTCCCATGATAATCATTTGTCGTTCTGTTAAACGTTTGAACCAACACAAGTCTGCACTGTTATGCGGCCATGGTAGCCCGCCGTCTTTACCAATTCCCCAATTGTCATCACATGCTAGTATTGCTTTAATCATTAATGATCTTTCTCATTACATCGGTTGCAGTAGTTCTAAAAAATCTTGGAGCAATACTGTGAATAATCAATACTGGTACCAATAATTGTATTTTTAATGCGATTTTAAGAGCGTACATCATATGTTGCGTACCAGTCATATCTACTTCATCTAAATGCTCTTTACATTTTTTACTAAACATGATAGTTAGGCTTCCAAATGCATTTCTACTTGGTCCTCGCGAACCGTTGGAGCCATGCGGCTAGGATTTACATATACTGCTTTAAAGAACTCACTACCCTCACGGCCTAGATCAGCTAGTGGCATTTTAAGATCACGGCGGATATCTACTCCTAGATCAATGGTTGAGTCTAATAGGTCCTGATAATTCCACCGCATACCTGTACGCTGACATAGTTGATCACCACCCTCGAACATTGGGAATACTTTTGTATTAAAGAATTCATTAAGCCATTTAAAGTCACGGACGTTCTTCCAATCCCATTCTTCGCGTCTCACGTTTGTCATATGGCAACCAAGTCTAGCACCATAAACTGCCCATAGTCCATTGGTTACATCTTCACCAACACTCATCCATGTTAGCAGTCGCTTCAAGTTCTTACCGTGTACGTTCTTCATAAGGTTATTGGGGTCAACAACATCGCCATCAACCAATCCCATCTTAACACCCTCACGAAAGCCAGCACGCCATGCTTGTAGTGGGCTACCATTGTTCATTACATTTGAGTAAACGTTGTTCATTTGAACATAGTTGATGTTCCAGCAAAAGTCGACTTGCGCCCGTGGGTCAGTAGTTGGTGCATTTTCATGTGTACGCATATTCATAACAACACTCTTGGGCCAGCATTTAATGCCGCCGTTGCCGTATACTAAGTTATTGATATGGTTTTTACCTGCCCAACTAATAACGTCAATACCACTGATCTTACTCATATCAATTTCTACGTTAAAGAAGTCAGCATGAACAATGTTGTCAGCATCTACTGTAATAAAGCGATCAGTTTCAGCTAACTCTGCCGCTGCTTTGTGTGCTGCATCACTGCCATATACGCCATGGCTGCGTTTGGCCCAGGGGCATTTCTCTAGTAGATCTGCGTAGTTCTCATCAGCGTTGGGCTCATCGTAGCTGATGAATACAATATCAAATTCATTGATGCTTGTCATGTTAGCCATTGTTGTCTCCTAAGTAATTGACTGACAAATATTTGTTCTTATATAATATTAGTGGATCACGTGGCATACGAAATGGTATGTCTACGGTCAATGTGTTGTTTATTTTGAACTCATCGATGTTTACTGCGAACCCACCTACTAGCTCATCTATATTACTATTGAATACTAAAAATTGCAATGTTTTTTTAGATTCAAAAATATAATCCTGATCTTCCAATACCTCACTGACAATTTTTATACTTTTGCCATATGGCAACATATATAGATGTGCAGGAGACTTGTTTGTTTTTTCCACTGTTTGAAAAATATTACTTTTACCCAGTGTGTATGCAGTGGTAACTCTTGTGTCACTGATTTCCAGGCTATATTTTCTAAAAATGGGTCTCGTAAAGATACTTATGTTATTCCAATCAGCGTATCTCGCAACTTCATCTAGGTGTATTAAAACGCTGCGTTTCTTAAATAACAACATTGGATCTATTTCAGCAATTGCAATAAGATAGTCAGGGTCGTTTAAGCGAGTAAAATATAGATTAAGTACTGCATCTTCTGTACGTGATACAGTTTCAATGTCCATTAAGTTCATAGTTTGCTTAATATTACTTAAATTTACTTTTACTTCAAGGATATTGGTATCTTTATAAATGTTTAAACTAATATCGCTTTTAATTGGATCAGTACCACGAATTTGAAATAGTTGACTGCTCAGATTACGCAATACTAGATTACTTGTTCGCTTTTCGATTGACCATTCTTCATTTTCAATATCCCAGATCATGCCACAATTTTTTAGCGAGAGTTTTCCGCCCAAAACTTCGCTACACAATTCATTCTCTGTTGATATTACTTTAATTACTGCGTCATGACTATCAGCCAACTCACGTGGAGTTATTCTAATAATTCGACCAGTTTCAGAATTAAACTTTATCCACCAATTTGGCTTTAAGTCCGAGTTCTCTAAAATAGTTTCGGTGTCCGTCATATATTTCTGCTGTGTTAAATCCTGGGTCTGCATAATGCAGAATGCCATCAATTGCAAAGTTTTGAATTTTTAACTTCGCACCATTACTTATCCATGTGTTTAGATGCTCTGTCCAACCACGCTCAACTTTTGTAGCATTGCGATATCGTGTTGTCATCTCACGCATATCAATATTTTTAAATACATTATGATATGTTACAACATCAAGTTGTATTCCTAAATGCCACACAATAACACTGTGCATTAGGTCAGTGTCGTATCGTTCTGGAATAAAACGTGCTTCTATTGCTTTACTAAAGGCATCTCGCCAATTACGTGCATAAGGATCCATTAGTTTAAAATATGCTAAACTGAATTCTGATTTGTTAAAAAAGAAAATGTTTGAATATACATGCTTAAAATCGTGTGTCACGTATACGCTCGTTGGGTCAGTGTATCTACCGATAATCTCATCACGGAATGTCATACTGCGCTGTGGAATAGCAAAGTCATGGTGCGCAATTAGGTATTCCCAAAGACTGCTCTGATCCTCTTTAATAATAGAATAGCAATCCACTGCTATTGTATTTTCATAAGGTGTTGCCCAATATAGTTGCCAGTCATTTGCACGTAGATTTTCCTCCGTTGCGAAAGGAAGTTCAACAATCATGTCAAACGGTTCTTCGTAATCACTGATCACACTGATCAGGCTAGGCGTAACCATAGTTACACTTGCATCTTTGTTTTTAATTTTGATACTGTAGGCACATAGTGACGCTGCACGTTGTTGTTCTTCTGTGCTAGCAAGTATCACATAACCAGTATTAGATTCCATCATTTAGCTCTTTAATTTTTGGGATCATACGATCCAGCGCACGTTTGTTCATAACGTGTACATCATATTTGTCGTGTCTTACTAGTATATTTTTCCAGTTCTCACGTGTATCATGTGCTAAACATGCCCAGTCAGTTACGCTATTAATTCCTACAATGTCGTCTTTTTGTCCAAGGTTCTGCATAACTGCATTACCAAAATTACTAACAGTATCACCAGCGTTCATGCCATCAAGAATATGTGCAGCAATACTCACACAGTAGTCTGTACGGAATAACCCTAGTGGGAAATTATAGAGGAATTGATAATAGTTGTAGTTGTCTGCCACATGTGCCCAGGTATCAAAAAACAGTTTGCTTTCTGGACTCTTATCAAAATAGATAACAGTGCTCCACCACATTTTAACGCCACCGTCAAACAGCCAGCGTTCGTTGTTATGTGGTAAATCGTTACGTATACTAACTGCACGATCAAACATAGCAACGCCAGTGTAAGCATCGTATGCATGATTGAGGAAATCTGTTTTTACAATATAGTCAATGTCTAACAACAATGTCTTGTCGTATGGACTGTATTCAAAAACTTTGTGCTTGTTGCTGTTACTAAACTGTGCGCGAAACTCTGTCCATGGACTATCATTATGCACCCGTATGTTGCGTTTCATTTCATCGTCAGTGATTACTACATCATCAATGACACGCTTAATGTATGCCATATCATTGGATTGTTGAATCCAACTCCAGGTACTTTCATCAGTAATCAAGCATACTTGTTTATTTAGAAACTTTTTTGTATACGCAGCCGCGATAACTGCAAATTTACCATAGTCAATTTGATCATTGTTATATGCAAAAAAGCAAATGCCTTCAGTCATTCCCAATCCATGATCTTCTTAATATTACGTGCTTTTTTCAGCTTCTCGTATTCAGCTTCAAATTCAGTAGTAGCACTAGTGTATGCTGATAGCAGTATATCTAGAAACTCTTCTAAATTTCCCACACGTACTGGGGCTTCTTTTGTATCGATTAGTATGGCTGATTTTTGTCCTAGATCAATGAGTGCTTTGACAAATGAGATAGTTATTGCATCTGCTGCAAATACCCCGCCATTCTTATGTACTAATTGTAGCTGATATACGCGGTTTTTGATATTTCGTTTTTGGTTATTGATTGTAAGTGAATAGTTAGAAAACTCAAGTGCTTTCTGTAGACGATCGTCCATAAATATCTCCTATATAGATATATGTGATTTTATTTTACTATTATGACCAGTATTTGTCAATACTTAAATTTGGTGTTTCTCGTTCTCTGAACTGATATGAGTACAACTCAGTTTTAAATTTTGCTCCCAATGACGAATCAAGTATAGAGTCGGGAGGTGTATCAATGGGCAGTAAATATCCTGCACTCATAGTTATATCCATATTAATAGGAATGCCATCTGGATCTGTTAGTGTTACATTAAAGTATACTTCAAACTCACCGCTTGGTAGTTCGTCTGCTTCGACACTAATATACACCCGTCTTGAACTATATGCACCACCGTAAGCGCCACCGTAAACACCGCCATATTCTCCGCCGTAATCGCCACCATGATCACTAAAGATATACACTGTTTCAGGGTCACCTAATGTACCCGTGATGTATACCCCTCCCATCCATATACCAGTCCAACCGCCTGCTGCCGTAACATTCATTGCTCCTACCATGGTAGTTCCCATGTTGTTAAAAACACGTGTCCAGTTATCATTTCCTAAACAGTTTAGATCAAATACGATTCTACCACCGCTGTTGAAAAAGTATCTTGCCTGTTGATATGAACTAAATGTTGCTTTTACTGTCGCGCTTGTCTGCGTTGTCCATTCTACATTTTCTGTGTAGGGTAACCCAACTCCGTCATCTAATACAAGTTCACTACCGTATACTGAATCAACATACAGGCTAAGTGAATTTAGATAATTAATAGCAACCTCAATTTTTTCTTTATATGTTTCATAAAGAACAATGCTACCAGCAGCATATTTTGTTAAGCTAGTAAGATTAAAATTAGTGCTGTCTACGTGAAACAGGCCAGCATTTATTTGATTAATTAATCTATTGGTATGTGAAACTTCTATTTTATTCGCAGCAGGATGCCCCCATGCTTCCACGCCTCGAACTATTGGCTCTACTGGGTGTTGTCCCCAGCCAGTGGCGTGTAAGTTTATATTATCTGCACTCTGGTCTGCAATTAATTCATCAAATGTTAAACCTGGATTATCGTCCGCCCAATGGGTATGATAGAGTGCGACCAGTTCATTGAACTGTTCTGCTTCTATTTCATTACCTCTTGCAATCGGAAACTTGGGCGCCATTGGTTACTTTACCCCAACTGCTACTTCTACCAAACCGATACCTTCTGTTGTCTTGTCTTCTAGAGCACGGCCAACAATGCGATACCAATCCATATACTCTTGCATTTCGTAATCTGTTGGAGCTCTGGCCACACCAGGCTCTTCGCTTGACAATAAACGTTGACCTTTCTTTACCTGTCCTATAACTTTTACAGGAACGCGGCCTTCTAGTGCAACTGCTACACGAGTGCCGCCTAAATTACTATTCATTAAATACGCAGGATCTGTTGATACTACACCAAATACATCTGGGCAAAATGCAGTTGTTGTCTGTGTTACTTCTGCTTCGCCACCAATTTTTAATACTGTGCCAGGCTCATACTCTGTATCACTGCTATAATATTCTGCAAGGTCAGCGTACTGTGCGCTTGTTGCAGTACCGTGAAATTTGCAACCGTCCGCAACTGTAATACCTGCACCAATATTGTTAAATTGTGGGTGTACTGTGTCATCTGCGTGAACTTCAAATTCTTCTGAACTAACAACTGCGATGATATTTCCTTCATCAAATACAAGCGTTACAGTATGATTTACATTTCCAATATCTTTAACAACTGCTGGCGCAACTGTTTCTAATCGTAGACCTCTCCATTTGCCGCGAGGATAGTTAATTGGGTCTGATACTGTATCCCCGTCGAAATAATAGAATTCACCGTCGTTGATAATGCCATCGCCATCTTTATCAACTTTTTTAAACCATAGCTGCCCCGGTACTGCTTTTGACTCAGCTGGCGGCACTTCACTGGCGAAGTTTTCCAGCAGGTGCAATAGATTCTCTGCCATTGCTTCACCATACCCGTACCAGTTTTTACCTACTAGCGTAATATGTGTATCTTTGTTAAGCGTACCGTCATGAACTAAAATGCTTGGTTTTGAGGAATCAAAATAATCTACTCTGTATGCCATATTATGAGCCCACCTTAATTCTTAACGTATAAACTACTTGTAGTTTTCTATTTGCAGATTTTTGAATTGGGTGGAAAATAATATGTGTTAGCGTTGATCCCAATTCATTAATTAATCCAATTTCGTCAAAAACAAAGTCAGTTTTAGTTGTTGCGGTATCTATATCATCTTGTCCTTCTGGCTCTCCATAGGAAAGTGTTGAAGTAACAACTATGTCAGTATAATTTTGTAACGCTGAATGGTATATAGACATAGAGTTATTAACATCAGTGGTTGATGTAATAGATTTTACATATGTTTGATTATATAAGGTACCTGCTGCATCTGTGACATTGGGCGTTTTATACGTTATTAGCCCCACAGAATCAATAGTTGTGCCGCCATTACCATATGCCATTTCAGTAATAAAATGAGACAACCCAGTTATAGGGTCTGTCTGATTTGTTAACAAATGTGCAATGGCGAGTGACATGTTTTCGTAGTTAATAGCGTTGTGTTTATCCAAAAGGATTTCACCACTGTCCACGTCTTTGATTAACACGTGTCCATCTACGTTAATAAATGATTTATCATTAAAATTGTTTTTCATTTTCCAAAAATCTCCGCTAATGTATTTAGCTAAAAATAATACGCTATGTTAATCCTGCTATGGGAGTTCGCCTTATAAAAGCACACCCTGGCCTGTCTGCTGTAATCTCTTTGATTCAGTGTCATCACCGTCTAATATACTTTCTCCTGAAAGCAAATCGTATCCATAATATGAATTATATGCAGCATCTTTGTAGAACGTGTCCTTGCTAAACGGCGTAGAATCAGTAATACTCAAATCTGTTACATCAATAATCTGTGTTCCTGCAGGGTGCTTCTTTGGCAATGTGTTGCCAACACCCCTTGTTACTCCATACAGAACGCCATTAGAATTTTGACTGTACTGTATTAATTCGCCATTTACGTATGCAAAGCCACCCAATGCTTTAAACGGGGCAGCGTCATCAACGATGATATTTTCATCACTGCTGGATATGTCAGCAGCAATAATTGCCTTGTTAGTATCCACTAGAGAATATGCCGCCACATTTCCTAGATTGTTAAGCATATAAACGTATGTTTTAGATGTTGCACCATATCCCCCAGCGTCGGTTGTTATTACTTTCAATGACAACTGTTCAATAATATCTACACCAATAGTCGTGTTTCTATATTCTCCAACTGTTTCATTCCAATTCTGAGGCTCGTTAAACCCTTGTCCAATAAACACATCATCTACTGTTGCGGTGAAGTCCCCACCGAATACTTCGTCTACATCAGGCCCATCTGAAAATGCAGAAGTATATGTGTCGCCATTGATAGTTATATTGTCATCAATAGTGCTAAAATCTATTATAACAGACTTTTGAACATTGTCAATCTCTTCAAAAGTAATTGGTAGAATTTCCTGAGCTAGATTTCTATCAAAAATAGTTCTAACTTTTGTATGGAATGGCTTTACAGTATTAATGTAATCCGCTACTTCGTCAATGTGTGACGATTTGTACTTTTGAATCATCGTGTTATTATTGTGTATTAAGGCAGTGTCAATGTCTAATTTAATATATGTTGTTTTATAGAACCAATCAACTTGATTGTGTGTACTTGCAACATAACGAACCATACCAAAGAATAACTTGTTAAAGTTATTAATAAAGTTATTAATAAACAAGTCTTCTCTACATGCTTTAATTATGTAACCCATATATATGCCAGGATCAAAGTCCCAAATGCCTTCCCATCTTGAATTATCCCAACCGTAAATACTATTTTTAAGATATACTAGGTCATTGAATTGAATCGTAGCATTTTCTTTTTCTACTAATTCCCATTCAGAAGTATTAGCATTCCATTGATAAATCTCATCTTGTGAAAGTCCGTTTGGTGCGTATGGCTTGTTTAAGCGAACAAGCGTATGTACAGACGTATCAACTAAATTTAGTTCACCTGTAGAGCCTACTATCTTACTAGGAACAGCATCAGGAATTCTGTTTGGCGAAACATATGTAGCCCATTCCCATGTATTATTCATATTGAATCCAGGGTGCAATGACCAAACAACGTCTGAAGGATCTACACTATTATCTACACTGGTACATACATACATTTTGCCTGTGTTGTTATCAACAAATGTATCACCAACGTGTGGGTCAGCTATATTATCCTCAGGATTACCTGAACCAAAAACTGTAGCAGGAGTAGTTATATAGAATGTTTGTGAAAGTATTCTATCCCATCTACCTCTAAAATCCTGCACTAGGTTTTGGTTTATCAATAGTCTATTGATGATACTAATTGCCTCGCGGCGGGCGTCCCACACATCTTTAAACCAAGCCTGTGCAAAAATAATATTTTCTGTAGTTATTCTTCTATTATCTCCGTAACGATTGTACTCATGAATATCAAAATCTGGGATAGGATATCCTGTAGTACGCTGTGTACCTATTAAGTTATCTTCTAGGCCAATGTACCAGTAGTCAGGTATCAGATCAGTTTCTTCAGAAATAGCTAGCCAGCTAGAATGTGATGTTTTTTCAGGTCGCATAGTTATTTGCAATACACTTGCGGTATCATTGACAAACAGTGATGCATTAGCCATAATCAAAACTGTTGCACTAATTGGGGCAAACCATACTAACCCGTTTGCAGCTGGATCAGCAATAATACTAGCAATGTCAGATACAGTTAAGCGTCTATTTTCAGAATTTATTGTGGTTTTATTCTTTACCCAGAAATAGTATACTGATTCATATGCTGATATGTTGTCGTTCCATTCATCTTCTTGTGTATAGTAGTATAGATATTCATCAGTCGTTGATACGTAAACTCTATACACTTCACCAGATGCAGTTACGCCAAATTGGTCTGCACTGCGTTTAACCTCAGATTCCCATTCATCTGGAGGAACACTACTCTTGGTCCATTCGTAAATATCTATAGAAGACCCGGGGAATTGTTTGCCCCAGACATTCATACGATATTCGTAATTACCTTGATCATAGTCATAATATTTGACTTTGCTAATATCCCACCAAACTTTTCCTACTTGATCTTCGCCCCATGCGCCGCGCTGGTTAGTTGTATAATTATCATCATTTGACATATTATAAATTGCCAAGTCAACAACTGAGCGATGATTAATTTCTCTATCAGCAACTCCAGGAATTACACCTCTAATAGGATCAAATAACTCAAATTCTCCCATAGTATATGATCTATCTGCGTCATATATAAGGACACTTTCAACTTGATTATCTTTAATTCTTTCAAAGTTACTGTATACTAAATCAAACGTTGTTGATGTGCTATTCTTCCAGACTAGATTACACTCTGCACCAAATTCATCGTGTGTTATCCAGGCGTAAGTACCTGGCTTCCAGTCATAATATGGAACCATATAACTACTTGATATTAAGTCTTCGTAATTATTAAATCTTGATGAACGTAATATCATAATACTTTCGCATTTGCCTGATTTTTCTATAAATCTATCTATATAGAATGATGATGGATCAGTTGGGTTTGCATTTGTTACCATATGAATACCATCAATGTTTGGCCGTGTAGTTGAATTCAATATCATTACATAATCACCAATTGCCATTGGATATGCTCTAGTATCACCAGTGTTGCTTTTTAGCGAAATTTTTGCATCATTACCGTCATCAGTTTCATTGCCTGCTTCAATTTCACCCCACATACGGAATGAATGTGTCTGCAACACGTTCCAACCAAAATATTTTGACGTAATAGTATTAGTTCTAGATTTTATCAATCCACTATCATTAGCTAACCAAATGTTGAACAACGCATCATCTTCTGTGTTAATAAGAGTCCAATCGCTTTCGTCAAATACGTTATCTGTTAGTCCAAAGTCAGCGTAATAAACTCCCGTTGGAATCGTTGCTTGATCATTGAATTCTCTGTCTCCTAGATTGATTTCTGCGTTTGCGGATGAAATAGTTATTCTGCCAGATATTAGTGATGCTACAACTCCTGGTATATCCTTAGCATTTATAAAGGCAACTGCTTCAGCTGCTGAACAAGACACATTAACAATGCCCGGTGTTCCAACAATTGTTGATCCTGGTAGTCCAAGTTGTGTTCTTGCTGTACCTGCAATTTCCAATGTTTCTAATGATGCCCAGCTGGTCTTTGCAAACTTCGTAATTTCAATTTCATTACTTGTAGTTTTAGTAAACAGATACCCACTTGTATTATAAAGAGCAATTTGTGAAAGAACATAGTCTATATCCATATCAACATCTACTAATATAATAGAAGTAGTTGGCAAATATACACTAGCCGTTATACCAAATTCACTGTTTCCGCTTGCATCGTTAACGGTAAAGGTATCATTGACTGTTTCTGCGCTCATAACAATATGCACTCGTGTACCAGCATCAATCGCCGTTACGCCTGCCACACTGCTATTGATAGCAAACTTTAACTGAGCTGAATCCATGGAATAAGTTGGAACAGTTCCTGCAAAGTTAACAGTTATTTCCTCGCCGCCAACAAATACTGGATCAAGGAATATTATGTTTTGCCCAACAACCATCCAGTCAGCAGGAGTGGTGTAAACAGTTGAGTCTACTGTTACTGAAGTTATATTGTTTGTTGACAAACTAGTTGTCAGTGTGTATGTTTGCTGTGCAGCGACCCCTGTTAAATTCTCAGATGATGTGCCTGTAACAGGAGTAGCAAATGTTTGTAGATCAACTATTGTTGTTGTTGAAGTCCCACTTACAAAAGTAGTAAAGCTAAGTGTCTTTCCAGTCACATCACTACTTGATGGGTTTACTTCAGTAACAGCATATGGATTGCCGTCATTTACTGCGTCTGGATCTATAATAGTCTGTTCTACTTTTCTTTCCAGGTTTATTTCTATTTCGTCAACAATCAAGTTAGCAGGAGACAGTACTACTGGGTTAGCTGAACCAGTAACTACGATATCTGGATATGAATATGATTGTTTATCAAACCATATCTTTACGCCGTCAATTTCAGCTGACGGAGTATCTGGATCGTCAATTTCGTTACGATGCTTAAACAGTACATCAGTAACGATTTCACTACTAGTAAATTCTAGAGGAAGAATTTCACTTAAAAATGTAATATTTTTATTTGCACGCCACAGATCGCCTTGGCGTCTTACTACGTCTCCTAGACGATACGGGCGTCTTGAATTCCATGTATCATAGTTTGCATAAACCGCGTTTGAATCAAAAACATTTTCAAGTTCATCAACAGTTAATGCTGCATAACGAGTGTCGCCTTCCTGTAGATTTCCTGCAACTGGCAATGAAAGCACGACTTCGTCCATTGGCTTCATTTGAAATTGTATATCTGTTTCTTTGTTTACGTAAACAATGTTATTACTTGACAGATCAATCAGTGATGGATCTTGCTTGACCATTGAACTATTAATTTCAAGTTCAGTGGCATGTTCTCTGATCGTGTCACCGTAGTGGCTGTGTTTAAACATCCATTCCTCATAAACGTCTACTGTACTACGCCCGTCGTTGACAAGATTTGTTCTGCCAATTTTTTCAACAATAGCATTTGTGCCTTTGTTTCTAATTACACCTTGATAGAATTTTGATACTACATTGGCAGGTAGGCCAAGTTTAAGTACCCAGTCACGTGTAATATTGCCTAAAGTCAGGTTTTCTGCAATAGTGTGATCTTTATTGAACTTAACAACATTGAAGTCATAGAAATCCATGACATCAGAAATTGCAGTGTCGTAGTTTTGAATAATGGTGTTGTTACTAACAAGATAGCCTGGTACTGTCTTAGTTCCGTCCCAATCTCTTGTTCTCTCCCCTGTTATTCTAAGTCTACCATGTCTTTGATTTTTTACGTCATCAAAAATTACATCACCAAATTGTGTGGCATTATTAAACAAAATACCATGTTCAAACGATACCACTGCTGATGCAACACATACAATATTTCTAGCTATAGGGGTTGTTACTGCCCCTTGCTCTTGATATTCCTTATACTGTGTTGAAGTGGATGATTGGTAGTTGTATGTGATATAACTTTCGCTATCTTCTTGAACAGAGATAGGGTAAAGTCTAGGATGTATTTGTATTTCAGTTGATGATCTAGTAATACATAGATCGCTGTGATCAATTGTAACTACGTTACCAACTTCATCATATGCAAGAATTTCGTTAACACCGCCGGGCATACTTCCGTATTCCAGTACTACGCCAAATTCTGGATTGAAAATTACGCTTGTACCAATTTCTACAGTATACTCCGTATCTATGTCAGCAAGAACTGCCCAGTTAGCAAAATCAAGTGCTTTGGCATCTTTTGTAGTTGCAAAGGTATATCCTGCTGTTTCCAAGTACTGGTAGTATCCAATTATAAAATTATATACATCCTGTGTTCTTGCAAGTATTGATCCAAACTGTAATTTTGAAATATTATCAGTGAATGTATTATATTTTTTAATTGTCTGGCCGTTTACTAGCGTAATAGTACTGAATGATTTTGTAGTGTCAACCGTGTAATATTTAAATTCCTGTTTTGATGGACTCACTCCTGAAATAAGGTATCCGCTGTCTTTCTTAGTAATGTAAATTTCAGATGCTACAATTAGATCAGACGGCGCACTCTTATTAAGAATTAAACTTCTGTCTATTTCTGTTATGGTAAACTTGCCAGATAGTCCACTTTCTGTTTCAGCTGAAATCAGGTTTGCTTTAGTGAATCCGCCAATTGGTTGATATAGTGATGTGCTTATATTTTTATAAGTGACTGGTATATCAACGCTGAACCCATTTCTTTTCGCATAGTTTTCTTGAAGCTGATTTATGCCACCAACCCAAAAATTATCAGGGCCCATACTTATTTTTAGTTCTACTGTGGGATACGAGTCAGAAACAAATCCCTCAGGATATTCAAGAATATATACCGGGGTCGCAAAGTATCCGTACCCGCGATTGGTCAAGTTGACACTTACCACAGTGCCTGTTTCATCTAGTTCAAGAGTCGCCGTAGCAACAATGTCATTTGTACTTCCGATAAATTTTATAGCTGTTCCTGCTGGAATTCCAGAGTCTGATCGTTGTATCAATATCTTTTTAATCGATAGTCCACTGTGTTGATTATGGTATTTCATATCCACATGTGATATGAGTTTGTATGAATCATAATGCAGCATTAAATCAGAATATGCTGATCTACTGAAAGTATTTGTTTGGAAAAAATCAGTCCATGCTTTAGTTGGATTTAATTTAATAACTGCATCAAGCAGTGCAGCTTGTCCAGATGTAGAAATTCTCCAAATGTATTCATCGTTGCCCCAATCGCCGAATTCGAATCTATTCATTTTATCTTCTTCAGCTGGGGTTCCTAGTACAAGCTCTGGGGACTTTATCTCGCCAAATTCATCAACTGGGCAGAAATTATCCCAATCCCAGTAATATCTAGCATAAAACAAATCTTGTGTTACAACATCACCTGGCTTGCTTACTATACCGTACTTTAGAGCATTTATCAAACTGCTTCTTTTTGTTACGTCAATCCAGCTGTAATGGTCTTCCCACCAGTCTGGCATTGTAGTAAACCCGAGCATATGCCATGGATATTTGTCTGGACGGTGGGTGCCAAATAGAGTAGTAAATGCGCCCGCCCAGTGTCCTGGCAACCGTGTATTTAGATGCCCTGCATGTGTTAATACAACATTACCATAGTACCAATCTTCAGGGTTATCTATGTCACGAGTGTTCTCGTCCAGTGTTCCTTTTTGTTTTTTCCAAAGATTATAATATTGAATTAGATAGTCGTCCAATACAGTTCTACCATACCAGGTTCCACGATGCTGGCTAGGAACGTATTTTGTAGGACTGTTATAACCTCTATTAAGTTGTTTTTTGTATCCTGCATATATTCTGTTTTCAATGTCAAAAATAACGGCGGCTACAGCATCAAATTTCGGACTTGAAATCTTGAATAGATCAGCATCATCTTTTATTGCATATTCACTACCGTCGTGACATATAATTTTACCTTTATATATTATTGGGCTATGCATAAACGACAATCCCAACTTTGACATACTGGCAGGTACGCCGCTGTGTTCATCCATATTATGATGATAGATTTTAACAATAATATTTCTACCATTTGTGAATTGATTGAATGATACGCTACTGTGTATTTTAATGCCATTACCAACGATGGTATAATCTGACAATTCTAATAATTTTACTTCTACTGGAATGTTGTCTAAGTCTCTATTGTGAGAAACATAAACATAAACATGGTCAGATATAAATGTGTCGCTATTAAAATAGACAGTGTCATTGATTGTATAAACAGTGTCAGGGTCTTCATTATAGGTATGATTCTTAGAATGAGACGCATGTGCATATAACATATTTGAGTTTGAATGTAGATCTATAGATTGATAGATATTGCTAACTTTTTCAATAACTTTAATAGTCAATTGGTCTACATTTTCAAAAGATTCAGACTTATAAATGCGCTTTGTTTCATTAATAAGTCTATTTTTAAACGAATCCCATTCATTTGCTTGTTCATAGATTGCTCTTGACACATTCATTGCATCATTAGAATATGAGAAATCATTCATTATGCTGACATCTTCATGCATGAAGATTTCGCCACCATAAGACTTGATGTTTGGAATCAGCTGGTAATTATTATTACCAGAACTATTTCCTTCAAAGTTTGGCATTGATTCAATAATTGATTTCCAATGCGGAAGTGTATCACTTAGTGTGAAAGTAGACACCGGGGTGTTAACCGCATTATGAGTATGCACCTCTGGAACGTGTATATTTTCTGAGATTTCGTTGACTGAGTTACTATAATATTTCAGATCAATAATATTTCCCGTTGCCTTAGGAAGTGAACTTTCAGGTATTGTTATACTTGTTCCATCTATAGTATATTGATCTTTTGATAAATGTTGTCCGTTAACATAAAGTTCATGATAAAAGTGATCATCTGATTGCACTACTGCAATTATTCCGCGGTTATTAACATCAGTGGTCCCGTAGTAGAAAAAATATCCAGGACTAACGCCGACGTTAACCCTTATATATGGTCCATCACGTACTACTGTAATAGGATGACCAATTGCTGTTTCAATATCTTCACCTGTTTCACCGCACCAGAATTTCAATTCCTGCGCTGGGGTTAAATCATGGAATACATATTCTTCTCCGTTACTTAAAATAATTTCTGGACACTGTATTCTTGCTCTATTATAAGTACCCTCGACTAATATTTCACTTGCTGTCACTCTTTCATTTAATAGGAATATTAAATATTCTTTATTAACAGCCCAGTTTAGTTTCCCTGCTGGTAAAACAGTTTCTACCTTATCTGCAATAACTTGTAAGTGTGTTTTTGCACCCAGTGGATATGCAGTTGGAATATAATTAGTGTATGATGATCTTCCTTTATTAAAGAAATAATAACCGCTTACTTCTTTTTCAATATTACTATTGTCTAATAGATAATGATATTTTTCAACATTAAGATTGTTGACAAATTCATATTCTGTTTTAATTACTAAGTCTTTGTAGGATAATGGGAAGCCTAATTCTTTATCGTTAATTCCTGTTCCAACTTTATAAGAAAATATTTTGCTGCCAGTAAAATCACTGCCTGGTAGAGTATCAAGCCAAACGTTATTATTTGTTTTCAATCTAAACAGTGGATGTGTATTTGCACTACGCTTGCCCTGTGCATTTTTTAGTTGTCCAGCCTCCGTGTAATAATCAGTCTGTGAATATACTGAGTCATTAAAGTTAGTAATTGCAGTGAATGAAGAATTTGAATCTGAAAGACTGTGCAGTAATTCAAGATTACCTGACTTCTTGATTAAATAAATGTTAAAATCACCATTATATGATTCTAGATCAAATACAACAATTCTGTTGACCGGTATAGTGTTACCATTGATTTCAACGTGTGTTGGTTCTAAACCATCATAAATTACAGTAGTATATGCAAGTGTACCTGCTTCAGCTGACCCAGAATCTGGATATTGATCAATACCTAAAACATAGTCAACATATCCTTTATAATTTGCATATGCGTCACTTGATTCAGCAACATCTGTTACTACTGCATGATGCATCTTTGTCATATAAGGATCAAATTCAATAATAGGACGTTTTGCTTGTTTCTCGTTAGCAAGCAATTCCAAAATATTGTAGCCTGTGGTATCAATCACAGTTTCATTGTCAATATTGAAAACATATCTTACAGTGTTTTTATGAATCCAGTGGTTTGCTCTTGACCATCCAGTTGACGCAGGGTCTGATTTATCAATAACAAGATAGTCTTTGACTTCTAGTTCTTTAAATTCTCCAGATACTTTTGCTTTGTGCTTTACAATATCAGTGTATGGATTGATTGTTAATTCATATGTTTCTGATGTATCAACAACAGTGATAGTTTCTTCAATTAACTTGAACTGAATCCCTAAACCAACGCCCGTAACAAGGTAGATTTTTTCTATTATATCAGGGTGATATCTAGATCCAGAGAACCTAATACGCATACCATTCTGTAAAGATATTTCTCCATGGTTGGTTTCAATTGTTGCATTTAATCTATTTGTCAAATTTGAAACTAAATTTATATCTGAAACATCTGAATTATCAATGATGTTTACCACTGGCAAATCAGGAACCCAATAATAGCTTCCGTAGTTAACAAGTTTGTCAATATTAATTGGTGGGGCAAAAACATACGCTTGTGTACTGTATGCTGCGTTGTATGAATAACTATCAAAATTAAACTTAATGCTATTGGCAATATCATCAACTGATATTACATCCACAATTTCACCGGCGCTATTTCTTGAAAAAATAGCAGGCTCTAAATTGTTTTCACTACCAGTGTTAATATAAATGTCATTAGGATCCTGCATGTCTTTGCCAGTGGTTCCGCCAACAAAACCCTCAATTGTTTCTAATGATCCTTTAGATATCATTCTATCTAATGTTGAATCTAACCATTTTTTATTAACTGGAGTTCTAAAGACTTTGGGAATAAAATCTGAAGATTTTACTGCAACACTTGGTCTTTTTCCAGCACGTGTTTTATTTTCTGGTCTCTCTGGATTATTTGATTTAAAATCATTCATCTTTATTATCCTATTGCCTTAATATTTTCTTTTGTAATTGTTTCAATAATCTCAATATCTGATATTGAAACATCTGGTATGAACATTTCATCAGTCATTGGTGTTATCTGGAATAGTGTACCAAATACACTGTCTTCGTTTTCAGGCACAATAACAAAACTACTAATAATGCCTGAAAGTTTTTTATGTACGTATGCTGCTAGTTCTGTAAAATAGAAAGTTTCACCAAAATCCCAATATTTTGAATCAAAGAATTCATATATTGCGTTTACTGTCAAACTCTTAATATCATTATCAGTATATATAGTACCGGCGATCTTTACAATTTTAAACACTGCTCTTAAATCATAAGTTGCTTTGTTGCCAAATAATACTTTATATTTTACTGGTCTGAATATAAGTGTATCACTAAGTGACTTCTTGGAAGTAGCAGAATAGAATTGTTGATTTAAAGTATCAAGCGTAGGCGGCAGAGGCGCAAGTGTATTGTCACTGTTACTGCTCTTAAGCCAATTTGTGAACTCTGTGTGATATGAATTTGTCAATGTGAATACATCAATGATATTTGTAAGACTTGGATCTATTAGCTCATTAATTGTTGGAACATGTGTCCACTCAAATCTCATATTACTTATAGATTCCTCGCCACCGGTTATATCATCAAATGCATCTGGATTATCAGGTCTACTGTCTATATCGTCATCCACCAATGTAATAAGTGCAGAATGACTGTAGAAAACTCCATTAGGATCGTATTGATATCCACTAACGTAGAACTTGTTGGTCATATTTCCATTTTCAAATACATCTATGGTATCTTTGATTTTCTTTTTAGAATAGCCGTCCAGTTTATATTCTTCAGAAGTGTTAGAGAACACGATCTGATCAGAATAAACTGCATATCTAACTTGTCTGTAAATTACATCATATGAAAATCTAGTAGTGTCTGCTGCACTACCTGTATGCTTTACGTATATTACCCAATCGTTAGAATCAAAGAAACTAGGCTGAGTCTCGGAGTATACAGGGGCGTTATCAACTAACCAGTTGCCTGATTCATAATCATAAGTTAATGCAAAGTCTTCTCTTTCATCAATTGCTGAAATGATATTGTTTTTTTCTGTAACTGTGAATTGTCTAGAAAATGCAGGATATATAATGTCTATTGTGGCACCATTTGGTACTTTACTATCAATAGCGATGGCACCAAGCCCCTCCACTGTAAATCCAGATGGCTCGTCTATTTGGTTATCAATTCCCAATCCATTTGCAAAAATGCTTGATATTTTAGCCCAATATACATTTGAATCTTTAGTAAATTTTACCATTGCTCCGGGCTGGATATATTTTGTGTATTTCACAGGATCATTATTTCCAGATATTTCGGCGGCGGCGTTTGTGAAATATCCAGTAACTGAATCATTTGTATTCCAAGTGTATCCCGTAAAAACAAAACTGTCTTTTAACTCTATAAATCTTGGTTTGAATTTTTGGTAATACAAATTAACAACTTCTTTATCTGACAGCACAGGCTTGATATAATTTTCATATATACTAAAACTTGATAGCTGCTGTGCTTCTGATTTAGAATTTATGTCACCTCTATAAATGTTTCCGTCGGTCGCAAAAAGTCTAACACTAGCATATTCTCCAGTTGGATCATTAAAAGTAATGTGTCTGCTATGACCGCTGTGAGTTCTGTTGATGCTTTTGATCTTCCTAATCTGTGTGCTTTGTGAAATTAGATAATTGTTATAATCATCAGCAGTAATCATACGATCCTGTGCTGCGTAGATTCTAGGAGCATTTTGTTTAATGTCATCTAGAGATTCAGAAATAGCTGCGTTAGTTACACCAACTTTAAGTTGTATACCTAATGTAAGTGTATATGTGTTGCCGTCAATACCAGTGTAATTTATATTGATTCGCTTTGATCCAACGTCATCAGGTCTTAAACTGTAGCTTGCGTTTTCGCCAGTGCGGTACCAGACGCGGATAATATCTTTTGGCAAATTACCAAAAGATTCATCACTAAACATGATGCTAACTTGATTATTTTCTCTGGTTTTTACTGCGAAAATATCACGAACTATACCTGGAATATTGTTGTATACTTCATTAAATCCCCACACATTATCTACTTTTGTCCATGTTTTTAAAACAGATCCACTTTCTGAAATAGTTTGCACCCATACATCGTCTTGGTTAATATTGCTCACATCTATATCTAATGTCATACCACTGATAGGTTTGTCAATGATAAAATCTTTAAATCCTAACGAACCCTGTTTGAATGCAATAAAGAATCCAGAAGTATTACTCATAATACCAGTGCCGTCATTCTTATACATGATATTAAATGCTTTAGCAGGATTTGGGTTGCTTTCAAATATTTGTTTTTTTACTCTATCATACTCTACGCCTATCGAATTGAATGGACGTTTAGTTCCTTGCACAACGCCGCTAAATTCAAAAACAATCTGATTTGCGGTATTGTTGAAACTGTAGAATTGTACGTTGGATCCAAGAATAGTTGCCTCTGACCTTGGATTACCAAATTGGTTACTTTGCATGAATGCTGCGTTTATAACACTGATAAAATTATCCAAGTTACTGTAATTGTTTCCTACTTCATAACGAATTTCTTTACCAGCAAGAGTTTTACCGTCACTACCAATAATATCTTCGTTTGTTTTTACGCTGATAACTTTTAGTTCACCACTAGCTGGCACATTGCGTCGTGGTTGATAACCTAAAAATTCTGCTAGCTTGAAAACAGCATCTTGTCTAGTTGCAGTACTTAGGAAGTTGTTACGTGAGTTTAGATCCAATCTAAAAGCTAGGTTATGTCCGAACTGAGCTACTACGTCAAGTAGTGCTACAAAGTCACTGGATTCTACCCAGTCGTTGAAACTTTCAGGATAGTTGTCTCTGATGTATTCTACCATTGACTGGCGAATAGTATCAAAATCAAATGCCTTGAAGTTTGCGTTTAAGTAAGAATCATATACAGCCATATAATCTTCTGCTGCAAATAGTCTTGTCTGTCTAACTTTTTGTGCCATTATGTTATTCCACTAATGTTGCTGATTCGCGGTCGAATTTAAGAGCAAGCACGGCGGTTTGGCCTAACGGAATATATTCTAATTCAACGTTAACTGTAATAGTGTGTGCATCTTCTACTATGTCAAGCTCTTGACTTAGCAAGTTCCACCTAGGATCATAGGAAACAACTCGTTCAACATCTTGTTGAATAAGTGAGGTTGTTGCGTCATCGATTGGCTGGAAAAGGTAGTATGGAATATAACTTCCAAAATCAGGTAGCGTCCACTTTTCTCCAGGTGTGATAGAGAAATGATTTCGTAGATCTGACAATGCCAGATCTATGTCTGTTAATGTTACACTTGTACAAGTGGTTCCTGTGTTTGATATGCCTATAATTTCCGCCATAATAATATTTATGCGGAAATTAACTGCTAAGATAATACCCAGTGTCTCCACTGGGTATTTTTAATTTGACATTCCGTTATGACGTTCGTCTATTATCAGGTGCTCTTCTGGCCACTGAATATAGTATTGCCAAACTGGATCTGGAATAATAACATCGAATTTCTTTGCGTTACTATTCATTTCGTGCCAGCTTGGACGGAAGGGAGTACGCAATGGTTTAACAAGCGACTTACCTTTTTTACTATTACACGGCATACATGCACTAACAGTGTTCATCCAAGTAGTACGTCCGCCCAATGCACGTGGTATCACATGGTCAATTGTTAAGTCACCTGAGTTAAATCTTTTACCACAATACTGACATTGGTTACTGTCTCGCAAATACAAGTTTTTGCGTGTGAATTTGGCAGTCATTGGAGATTTCTGATAATCGGTCATTATGACAACGCTGGGCATTTGCATTTCAAACCGTGCAGCATGTAGTACATGATCGTAACTGTGAAGTATTTTTACCTTATCTTGGAAATAAGACTTTACTGCATTCTGCCAGCTAATGGTGCTCAGGGGTAATAGACTTAGTGGTTGTGCATCTGCATTTAATAATAACACCCTGGCCATTTCATTTTCCTTAACTTGTCCGTTTCTCTTGATCTACTATCTGCCGTTTTCGTGCCTGTGTTAATCCTGATAAGAATCGTCGCGTCTCTACGTAATATATGTATTCAGCTTGTTGCTTTGCGATTGAATCTTTGATTCTATTTGGATAATTTCCTCTGATTAACTGTAGTCCACGTTCCTTTAATAAACTTCTGTCGGTGTATCTTCCATAATTCCCAAGCATCATTATCTTTGCTTCTGCTTGTGTTCTCATGCGATCAGCACCATTGTAAATAAATGCTGTTGCGATATAATCCCACTTGCGTTCTTTAATGTAGTCTCTGAGATCATATTTACATATGTCTGTTCCTACATATTCAAATCTTCCCGTAAAGTAATGAAGGCTTACCATAGCATCATACTGTGATTGCGTCATACTGTCAAGTGGAAACAAACTCTTAAATCGTCTTTCTTTGTTTTTAAAATCTTCCAACCAATAGCTATATGACCGTGTTTCAGTTAGACCTGCACCGTCGTTACCTTTTGTTGTATTATAACCAATACGCTTAACTCCGTCAGCATCAGTATACTGGTAGGGTATCCACTTATACTGTCGTAACGCAAAATTAAGTAGAAGTGGGCTTGCTTCTAATGTTCGAAATTCTTTTAACTCATTAACGGCTGTTTCATCAGTCACAGGATATATGCTAAAGTCCTTTAGCATATCTGCGGTAACGGTTGTGGGTCTAACTACGTAATTTGGCATTATACTGCTTTCCCTGATCCTGTTGTAAATGATTCCTGTACACCTGGTACACCGTTCCATGGATGGCGTTCTGGTACACGACTTGCAGCACTTTGTGAAACGCCGCTGTTTTCTACTAGGCCATTTGGCGTTGGCTTTTCAGCAGCATCAGCACTAGCGCCACTGTTTGAGTTAACTGTTGGCGCTGTCATTTTAATAGCACTAGTTGCTTTTAAACTTAGTGAAGCATCACTTTGTACGTTAGCAACTCCAACTGAATTCATGTGCAGAGGACCATCAGTTGCAGCACGTATGCCGTCACCACCCGCCTGAATGTTAATGCCTTGGTCTGCTTGCATATTGATATTGCCTTGCGCATGGAAATTAATATCCTGTGCTGATGCAACACTAAAGCTATTCTCACTATAAATGTCAATGCAGCCAGCTGCGTTCATTTCAATATGTGTGCTACCGCCTTGGTTAGTAATAAAAATAATACCAGTACTGTCGTCAATAAGTATTTGTCCACCACCAGGTGTGCGTATACGAATGTTCTGACTACCACTGCCATCAGCTGCGCCGTCATCCATTGTTAGTACTGCGCCGCCGGCAGTTGTGATGCCCATTACTTTACTTGGACTTTCACGTCTAGCACTACTCATGCTGTGACCACGTACATAATCACCTTCAAGACCTTGTTCTGTCAACTGTGCTGCACGTGCGCTATCAGCTGGCTTTGTTTGTGGATCAGTGTCGTGTGGGTTTTGTTCAGCTACTGGCCCTAATTCACCGTCCTTGTTTTCACCACTTGCATTGCCGCCCATATTATGATTAGTTGGGGCAGAAATTAGCCCTCCCATCAATACACCCTGCGGCATACTAGGGCTAAACTGTACAACTACGTTTGTGCCAGGCGCAGGTGGCTGTGGCCACATACCAAAACTTGATGTTGATGATCCAGCATCTTCGACGTCTTGTGATGTATTTTTTTGACCTGTCTGTCCTCCCATTGGGGTCACCAAAAGAATAGTATGCTCAGTAGGAGCAGAATCAAGTGAGCCCAATTCACCTATTCTAACAGTTATGCGTCCTGTATTGTTTACATCTTCATTGTTAACAACTGTAGCAGTATACATGCCGTTTAAAACATTTGTACTTGGTGCAACTCCACGGGGCGTTGGTGTTACGTTACCTGTTCTTGTTGCCATTATCTAAATCCCATCAATCTATTTTTTACTATCTCTGTAGTCAACTGTGTTTCTTTATTGCTTGTCAAAACCTGTGTAAATTTTCCATTTTGAAATCTTGAAACGATCCTTGAAACTCTGTATACTCCGCTAGTAGCTATGTCCAATCTTCCACGATGTTGTCCAATTGTAGCTGCAACTGATTCATGTGGTAGATAATTTAAAAATATGATAAGGCTGTCTTGGGTAGCACCGAGTCTACTATTAGTAATAGATGGCTGCCCGCCGTCGACTGTTCCAGGTAATCCCATCCAAAAAGGATCACCTTTGATTGTCATATCAAAAGTCATAAAAGTACTGTTCAACAATGCTTGGTTTTCAGATTCTTCTTGCAACCTAGCAGCATCAGTAGACCCCGTCGTTTCAGATACACGCTGTCGTGTCGAACTTGCGCCTGTGTAATCGTAAACTGGTGCTATTGTTCCTACCAGTGGGCGCAATACTGAATTTCCCAAAAATCCTGCTAATGCTGCAAATGGGTTTTCTGTAGATGTCGTTTGTGGCTGAAAGTCTTGGCTAGCGTCAGTGTAACCCTCGCCACGTGACGGTTTCAGTGCATTAAAATAATTCAAATCATATGATAGATCAACATTTAATATTTCAGTATTCATACTAGTGAACAAGTAATCATATCTTTTTTTAATCATTTCAGACATGTTACTTAGAAGTATATTTTGTCGTATAGGGTCCTGCCTAAACGCTGTCTCGGCCGCTGGATTGGTATCTGGTAAAACTTCAAATGATCTAAATAATATAACGGTGTATACTAATATTTCTTTTCTTTGATTTGTATTAGAATCCGTGCGGTCGTCTTCATATTGAATATCCAAGTTAACTCGTACATATGGGAGCGGGTCAGTTGGTCTACCTTCTGCTTGTACTGCATCAAACATTTCTTGATATCCAACAGATTCCTTGGTCAATGTTTCTTTAATAAAATTTGCTACGTTAGCATTGGGACCAATAGTAAACGCTTTTTCAAGATTTGACGTATTGGCCGTTCCATCTGAGTTCTCCGACACCCCACGCAATAGTGTTGGTAAAAGGCTTGTCATAGAAGAGTCTATTACAATCCTGTGTATTTTTTGAGGGTCTGCCTGTTGTGAAGCTTCAGTAACACGTATGTTTCTTTCGTGTTGATTCAACGTACTTTCTAAATTACTTAGAAAATTGCCAACAGTTCTAGCACTAAAATTTATATCAGTTGTTGTTATTGCACGTTCTACTGCAACTCTGTTGTTTAGGTTTCCAGTTATATGATAACGAGCCCCTTCTGGACCAACTGTTGCAGTCAGACCGGTCAGTCTAAATGGGTAGAAAAATTTTCCAGGATAGGTGGCCGGCGCACTTGATCCTGATGTTCTTCCTTTAAATTCCAAACGTAATACAAATAATATATTTTGCATCGAACTTGCATTCAGAGTATTACTGTAACGTAAAAGACGGTCTGCTAACTCAAACCCCAGTGGTTCTGTTAAGTCAAAATCAATAATGCTTGTTTGTACTGCGGTTGCCGCATCATTACTGACTAGCATACTATTAAGCACCACATTGTCAATTAGATATGAAGTAGTAACACCTGACTTTGCTATAAGTATGGCTTTTCTGGTAGCTAGTGCGCCTTGATCGTTGGTTAGATACGTCATTGGGCTGTCAGACACTTCTGCCGTGACAGCATATAATGCAAAATTGTATGTAGGACTGTCCACACCGGACATCCAGTTATCTAAAGTTGTCATTATCCAAACCTTGTCGGTACTGTTATCTTCATACCACCTACAAAATCAATAATTGGATCTATAAGTGTATCAGGATTAAACTCTGCAAATACCCACCATAGTTTTGAATTTCCGTACAAGTTGTAGGCGAGTAAGTCAGGTCTATTATTAAATTTGTTTTCTATTATAATATTTGTTGTCTCAAAATCAGATGTATTAATAATTGGAGAAGTGTATATGTCCAAGTATTTGTTATTGACAATGGGTGTAATTCGATAATTACTGTCTGGTCTATATTCAGTTGCCATTAAATCCAACCTTTCAAGTTATAACCGCTTTTATACCCATCTGCGCTGAATGATGTTCTAACTTTAGTAGGGGTATATTGCGGTGTCAATTCTAAACTGACAATAAAGATACTAGGAATGGTAGACTTACCGCCAGGTACAGCTAGCGTGACGTAATCACTGTCTTCTGGCAGTGTATAACTAAAGTTCTTTATAATGACAGGAACATTATTTGCATGTAGAGTACCATACGCACTAAACACTAGCACACTTGGAGGTACCCCTGGATTAGATGTACGAGTACCAAACTCTGGCTTAGTAGCAGCTTTGAAGAAGTGTAGCGCCGCTGCACTGTATTTTGCCTCTGCTTCTGTTTGTGCAGTAAATGTACCAGTTAAACTGATGGTAGGGTTGTTTGTACTTATAAAGTAGTTTTGTTGATATACACTGTGCGTCATATCATACGTACCGTAGTTAACACTATGCCCAATTTGTATAGTTGGTGTATAAGGAAATATAACCCCCTGTTGACTTCGCAGTGGTGCCAAGATACCACCAAAGCCAGAAAATCCCGGCGCAAGTAATCTTACTTTTTGGCTACTTTCTACGCCACTACTCATTGTTTCAATCTACCTTCAATAAAGTTAAAAATCTCTTGGTCGAACTTGCCAAAAAACTGTTGGAAAACTTGCGCTTTCTTTTTTGGATCTGCATCACTAGCCATTGTGTTGCGGAAGTCTGTTGCGCTCATGCCTCCTGCTTCAACTGGCATTTTTACAAAGTATACGCGATTTTCATCAGCAGCTTGTAATTCATCTGCTGCGTCAGGCAAAGGAGCAAGTGCGCCGCCGCTCATCAAACGATCGTCATCTTTTTCACTAAACGCTAACACAACCGCAGTTTCATTTGGCTTGCGTCCTGCTAGTTCTACACTTGGGCGATATGGACTAGTGTTTAGGATATGATTTACTGGAATGCCAAACATCTTACTAATGATTGCTTTCTTCTCATCAAAACTAAAAGGATTCTTACTATAGTCGCCTGCTAGATGTTGTTTTTGCGCATCCTTGCTAAAAGTTGTAGCTATAAATACATTGTCAGCGCCAAAGCGCGACACCAGCTTTTTGTACAACGAAAAGTGTCCTTGGTGCATAGGCTGGAATCGTCCACCGTAAAATACGGTGACGTTGTTAGTTTTACTTTCAGTTATAAGGTCATGATAGCGCATCTGAGTTCTCCTGTATATTGTATTTAGTCTTAAAAAATACCGGTTGACTTATGCGTGTGCCAATGTTATATTGAAAGTTATTAGGAGAACCATAATTTATGGCAAGATCAACTACACACTACCTTTCCAATAAAGAACTATTAAAAGAAATACATAAAAGTAAAATGAGCTACTGTTGGGTTAAAGATGAGAAATACTATAACTATGATTACATCATTGTATCAACAGATGAAATTACTCCTGAATTGATGCAGCTTGCAAAAGAGAATCGTGCCGCAAGATTGCAAAAACTTGCTTACGATGCTGGAGTAATAGCATGGGAAAAGGGATTGTCAGGTAAAAAGACAAAGCCACGTTCAGCTGACTATGCGGGGGATGTAGAATCTATTGCTGATACTGATGTTGTTTTTAGACTTATGACATTTGAACATATCCCAGAAGAAAAACGCAAGACTAATCCAAAAACTGAAGCTGATAACTATTCCAAATGCAATTTTCCTCCATACAAACACATCGCAGTTGTCGACGGTGAACTAACAGAAGTTGCACGTA
>Ga0208439_1000030_pt1 | contig 84057 bp, 166 predicted proteins | sample ColrivemetaGS703_FD_187621 | JGI IMG/M metagenome (GOLD analysis project Ga0208439, IMG submission 187621) | Estuarine microbial communities from the Columbia River estuary - Freshwater metaG S.703 (SPAdes) (version 2) | ecosystem: Environmental > Aquatic > Marine > Intertidal zone > Estuary ...
GGGTGAAGCGTCGTAATCGTTCTATGAACGTAACCCTGAGCTTGCATCAATATAGCCAGTCGAACTATGTTCTACAAGCACTTCAACGTGCCGATGAAGAAACAGATAATAATGACTGGGTTGTAAACTGCACGATTAAAGATGCTGGCGGACAGACTATGTTCTTTTCCAGCCAAACTATTATCGCAACAACTCCAGACGTAACACTCTCCACGACCACTGAACAACGTGACTGGACATTCTTCATGTTCAACACTGACAACTACATTGGTGGTAACACTCCACTGGATGCAGCTGCGGTTCAAGCTGTTAACGCAGTTGGTGGTGAAGTTGATCCACGTTGGATTGCATAATTTAGCCTTATAAGGGCTTGAAATATAGCCCTTTAACTCTAAGGAGAAGTTATGACTAATTTATTTAATTATTGCCCAGAATCAGTGAACTGCCTTATTGCTGGATTCATTCCAATTGAAGGCTATGTTGACGGTACATTCATCTCTGTTGATAAAGATGAAATGCCTTACAGCAGTGTACGGATGCCTGATGGGACAATAGCAAGAAAGTATAACAACAGTCAAACATACACAATTACAATCACTTTACACAACGGTGCTGAGACTAATAACCTCTTAACTAAGATGTGGCAAGTAGATGAGATTACTCAAAGAGGTAAATTCCCTCTTTTGATTAAAGACCAAAGTGGCAGTGACTTATTGTTCTCCACTGAATCTTGGATTGAAGGGGTTCCTAGTCTTACAAAGAGTAATGCAATTGATAGTCGTGTGTGGGTGATTAAGTCTGCATTTGCCACCATCAACGTAGGTGGTAATGAGGAAGCATCTAGTCTTCTTCAAGACATTACAAACATTGCAGTTTCTGCACTACCGGGATTGGGGCTATTCTAAATGTCTAAAGTATTTTGCTATAGTCCAAAAGAAGTACAGCTCACTTTCGGTGGTTACACAGTTACAGGTTGGCAGAGTATTTCAATTGCAAGAAGTGTAGATGCTTTCAAGCCCATTAGGGGTATTCGTGGTAAACATACACGAGTAAGAAATGCTGACACAAGTTGCATGATTACTATTCCACTGCTTCAAACTTCTATGAGCAATGATGTATTCTCACGGATTCATGAGCTTGACCTTCAGAATGGTACAGGGCGTATTTCCTTAACAATCTCCGATTTAAAAGGTACAAGTGTATTCAGTTCTGTAGAAGCCTATATTGTAGGATACCCTGAAGTTGTCTACTCTGGCGAGTTTGAATATCGTCAGTGGAGAATCTTCTGTCAGACTACTGGTAGTTACACTGTAGGTGGTAATGCACAAGTAAATAACATATTTAGTGGGATTTTCCAAGCTGCTTCTGGTTTGGCTAACAAAGCTGTTGATGCTGTTAGTGGTATCTTTTAACAAAATGACTTGCGTTATAGGTTAGTCGCTGCTAGAATACCAACTCATTTATACATGTGAGGTGCTCTAGTGAATCTAAAAGATTTGGTCGGTGAAGGCAAATTCCTTCCAACAACAGTAGCAGAGGATACTTTTGGTCGCTGTTACCAGTACCAGAATATTGGGTACATTAAAGATAGCCGTGGAAACCGCCAAAAAGTTTGTGTTTGTCGTGGTTGCAGTACAAAAGATCAAATTACTTACATTAAGTATAGATCAAGCCCTACATGTAAATGCACAGATGTGATTACCGATCAAATGATCCGATGCATATCAAAAACATCTAGTGAGTATAAGACTTGGCCTAAACTTCAACAGAAGTTACTGCCTTGGATTGCTGTTAAGAATGCCTTCAAAACTGGTGGGCGGTATGATGTTACTGTCATCTGCCCCGCTTGTTTAAGTGATAGGACTTACCATAAATCTAATCTGAATGTTGGGTATATAGGGTGTGATTGCAACTCCCGATCAAGGCAGACAGAAGCGTACATTCATGGGGTTTATGATAAAACCAGCCTTATTGCAATTAAGTTTGGTATTACCAGTAATTCTGCTATGCGATTGAAGCAACAGAACAGTAAGTGTGTCTATGATGTACAACACCTACTGACTTATACATTCCCAGACGTAGTTTCCTGTAAGAAGGCCGAAAGGGAATGTAAAACAGAGTTGGTGTGCGGATTAATTAGTAAGGATTATATGTCCGATGGGTGGTCTGAAACCACATCTGCACAAAATATTGAAGGTGTGGTAAGGATATACGAAAAATATGGTGGTACTCAGATAAATGAACACCATTGATAACATTTTCTAGGGATGTGGTTGTCATGGAAACAACCTCTGTTCTTTTACAAACTAAATAATGAGAGATATTTATGAGTAAGCTTAATATGGCAGACATTGGTTTGCCTCAGACCGTACTAACTATTGATAATGTAGAATACCTTGTCAATGCGATGCCTGCAACCAAAGGTCTTCAGTTTATGGAGGCTCAGCAGGAAAGCATTGAAAGTGGCAAAGCTGACCTTGCCCTGATGAAGCAAGTAATTTGCTCTTACGTTAATAAAGATGGTATGCAGATTACTGACAAATCGTTTGATATCGTATTTGCCCGTAAGTTTGGTCATCTACGTAACCTCTACCAAGCAGTTATCGAATGGAACTTCGGTGAGGTTTTCGAACAAGACGGTGGCGAGGAGTAACAGAGAACGCCCCGTCTACTAGAGCCTCAAATCCTCTGGAAAAACAGATAGAAGATAAGTTTTCTCAGTCGTGGGATATTTATAGGGTAGTTACACATGAGCTTGGTGGTTTATGGATGCTCCCTTTATTTGAGACAACATATTCAACCAAGCAGCTCTATGATTTAGTTGAAATGTGCGATGTTCACGACACCCTGAAAAAGATGGCTTATGATAAGGCCAAAGCAGAATCTAACAAGAAATAAAGGAATCTACAGTGTCTACTCCTATCGCACGCTACTTCGCATCGATGTCAATACAGGTGGACAAGAAGAGTGTTCTCGCTGTAGATAATACCTTGAATCGGCTTGAGAAAAAGCTTAAGAATTTCGGTAAGTTTACAAACAAACATCTTAAACTCAACTTTGATATTAATAAATTCACTGTTGATAAAAGAAAGCTTGGAATGGTTCTAGGGGATGCTCTAGATCAAGTAAGTATGAAAACCGTGTTTGAGGTTAGCAGATTCTCTGTAAACCAGAGAAATTTGCAAGCTGCAATGATGCGTTCTATGCGCGGGGTAGTTGCTCCAGCCCCGAGAATTAGCTCAGTAGCTCACCCTCAACAGGCAGCAGTTTCACGTTCACAAGCTAGCAGAGCTGGTGCTAATTACCTTCACGCAGGTGGTGCAGCAGGTGCATTCATGCGTTATGGCGCTGGCAGCCTGCCGCTTGTTGGTGGTGCCTATGGTGTGGGAATGTTGAACCAAGCTAACCAAGAAATGGTTAGCGCCAACATTTCAGCTGAAGCTGTGCTTGGGTCTAATGCTAAGGTGCTTTTAGACCGACTTGCAGAACGCAGTAACTACATGGGCATTAGTTACAAAGATACTCTACCTCAATTTACAAAATTTATGGCATCAGCTACACCTCTGATGGGTGTTGATGCTTCTCAACAAACCTTTGAAAGTTTTATGCAGTTCGGTCGCACTCGTGGTGCAGACAAAATTTCCATGAACCGTGCTCTGACAGCTGTTGGTCAGATGTCTGCCAAAGGTCAGGTAATGGCAGAGGAATTGAAAAACCAGCTTGGGGATGCCTCCGGTTTTGGTGAACTACCTCAATTATTTGCTGAAGCCTACCAGATTAAGTCAGGTGGGGCGCTTAAAGGCGCGGATGCTAGAGCTGCCCTGATGAAGGCTATGGAACAAGGTCAAGTTAAATCTGCTGACGTACTCCCTATTGTTTCTCAGTTGATGAATGAATTGTCAAAAGGTGGTATTGAACAAGCCAGGAATAGCTCAGTTGCGCAGCAGATGCGAGCAGAGAACGCTTTAATGGGACGTGGAAGTCTGCTACAGACTTTCTCTGAACAGGGAGGTGAAAAAGGGTTCGCTAATTTCTGGAAGGAGATGACAACACTTTTCAAAGGTGCAGCTCCATTAGTTAAAGCCTTGGCGGGCACTTTTGAGGACTTAACTAAGACATTACAAGCCCCTGTGTATTTGTTTGGTGAGTTGAACAAAACACTTTCTGCCGTTTCGCAGATGACAGGCATAGCTGAGAAAAACTTCACAAATCTTGCCTTGGTTGGCGGGTTGATGATGACAAAGTGGGGGAGAGTAGGTATCATGTTCTCCACAATGTTAATCGTTTTGGAGGATATAGCTATGGGTGTTTCCGGTGATGGTGATAGTTTTACAGGACGGTTCATCAAGTGGATGGAAGAGTCTGGTGTTGTAATGGGGCCGTTTGAGAAAGGTCTGTTTGGTGTATCTGCTGGAATGCTTGCAATTGCAGCTGCTTTGAAAGCTATCAGTGCAGCAACTAGTTTGCCAGGGATTCCTGATTTGTTTGATCCTACAAAAGATAAGAATGGTAAGACTGGAGGTTCTAAGTGGGGTAAGACTCTGCTTATGATGACGGCTGCTCTTGGCGCTCCTGCTTTGGTTGCTGGCGTAACTGGAGTGGGTGTGAACGAACTACTTGATCCGCATATCTCAGCTCGTAACACAGTAGCAGAGCGTTGGAATGATCCAATGTCACCTCTGTATCAGAACAGAGACTTACAACTGCAAGCTCAAAATGATATTCGTGACCCCTCCAGTAAATTCTACAACAACTTACCACTGTTTGAACAGATGATGACCCAAAGAGGTCAACAAGAAACCTTGCAAAAGATGTTGGAAAATCAGGCTGCTGGAATCACACCACTTCCAGGCATCACGCCAATGTCTAGTAAAGTTGATATGACCATCAAGGTTGATATTACAGCCGCATCGGCAGAAGATTTCCAAGAGAAGTTTAAAGAGCGCTTGTCAGCAACAATCCAAGAAACTTTACAACAATACGGTCAAAAGGAATAGTTGCATTTTCCTTTAATTTGTGAGATGATTCTTGTCTATATAAATAAGGAGGTGGGATTTTGGATTTGATTGAGTTGGTTAATGGTGCTGAGATACAACAAGACGAATGGAGCTTAACGGCTCCTACGTTTGGTGAAGACGGCCAATTAAAAGTTGTGGGATTCTTTTGGAACACTCAGAGAAAACTTAAAAGAAAATCTTACATTATTCACTGTCAGAAGTGCAAAGAAGACCCTGAGCTTTTTGGCGAAGGATATTTCAAGACCGATAGGGGAGATATTACCCGTAACATGCTTCCCTGTGGATGCAGCGGCCACGTCAGATGGTCGGCTGGTCAGTATGGAGTCCTTTGCACTCGCAAGGCTGCCGAACTTGGCTACTCATTCCTAGGGTTTGAAGGTGTATGGGGGAACCGCAAAACCAAAGTCAGACTTCTTTGTGAAAAGCATGGTGAGTGGGTTAGTGGCAATGTTGGTAACTTGATTAACAATGGAAGGGGTTGTCCGGGGTGTGGAAGGAAGACTACTGAAGATGCGAAGCGTGTCCCACTAGAAGCCCGTTTAAAGTCTCTGTCTACCCTTTGTGAAGGTACAAGTTGTAGTTTAGTTGGGGTGCCAGACGATTATAAGCAAGTCTTTGATCGGATTACCATGACTTGCTCTTTACACGGGGATTGGGAAACTAGTATGAAAAAGGCTACGGATGGGTTTTTATGCCCTAAGTGCGGTAGACTTGAGGGGGGTAAAAATAGAACCAAGCCTGATGACGTCATGGTTTCAAAGTTCATGGCCACTACAGCGTTTACTGAGGGGACCTTGTTTACTAAGCTGGGATACAAAGACAATGGTAAATCAGAGTGGCAAGTTGACTGTCCAGATTGTGGACAGAGTGGTGTCAGCACCCTAGATAATCTACAGCAAGGTAAACGGCCCTGCTCATGTTCACCAATGCGTCAACAAGAGTGCTATATAAATCTTGTACGTGATGGTGACAACACTCTAGCTTTAAAATTTGGCATCGCTAACAACAGCTTATCAAGAATTTACGCACAACATAAGGCTTCCGTTTACGATATTAAATCTTTTTCAATCTACAAGTTTCCAGATGTAGCTTCCTGTAAGAAGGCAGAAAGAGAGTGTAAGAAGGAGCTTCAAACCTGTGTTATCTCTAAGTCTGAAATGCCTGACGGCTGGACAGAGACAACTTACGTTTACAATTTAGATAAAATTAAACAGATATACCAAAAGCATGGAGGTATTGAAGTATGACCTTCGCGCTCGCGTGGGAGGCTGACGAAGTACAGAGTGGTGGCTTTCTATATTTTGACGCCATCACGTCTTGGAACCGCAGCTTTACTGGCTCTGTAAGTAAGCATCCTGTAGACCAGGGTGGGTCAATAACTGACCACTACATTAATAATAATCCCACATTCACAATGTCAGCAGTGATAAGTGGTACAGACCTCTCCATTTCTACGATTGCACTACAGAGTGAAAATGGCGATATTCCCTATAACGCCCGTCCTGCGCCAACTGAAGTCTTAGTTAGTTCTGACGATCAAAGCCTTCTAATGAAGTTTATCCCAAATGTTATTGGGCAATTTTTGCCTGACACCATTCCAGAAGTTGTGCTTGACGACTTCCGAGGGGATACTACAGAAGAGATTCAGGACATCCTTATAGGATTGCAAAGCGGGGAAGGGTACAACCAACTCACGGGGCAATTTGAAACTCTCATACGACCTGTCAACCTTTATGAAACAGATGGATTCCTTACACTAATAAAGAAGCTTCCAGCAGACTCAACTAAAGTTTTGGTCATCACCTCGATTGCTTTTCGTGAAGACACCGAGAGTGGATTTGCGCTTTATGCTGATATTACTTTTGAACTTTGCCGGTTTGCTAATCTGAAAAAGGTACAGCTTCCAGCAAACCTTGTACAACCTAGTTTGAAGAATAAGGCTACAGGTAAAACTTCTTTAGGTAAAGGTGACTCTACTGAGACTAATGTTGACCAACCAGGGCAATCTCCTGATAAGGAGAGAAAGTCAACGGCTGTGAAAGCTTTTGAATCTGGGCAGTCATTGTTAGATGGTTTAGGAGATTAAATGAGCACACTTTATGTAGACCTCCTGTTAGATGATTCTCCTATCTACGAATACTCTGTGTCTCTGGAAGGTAACTCTTACATCATTGAGATGATCTATAACGAACGTAGTTCATTGTATTTCATGTCTCTTTACGATGCTGATAGAAACCCTATTGTTCTAAGTGCTGCTTTGGTTCCCGGCTATCCAATCATGTTTGACTACGCTCTGCCGAATCTTACAGGATTTTTCTTGTTGATTCAGAAAGGAACTCTTGAGTCTGAACCATACAAAGAGTTTCCAGATAAGCTTAAACAATATTATGATCTTGTCTACACCTATGTAGAGGAATAACATGCAGCCACAAATCAACAGAGCGTATGAACTGATCGTTGGTAATGCAGTCTCTGGTGAAGGGCTTCAGATTAATGATCTTCAAGTTACGTTTGATATTAGTAAGTCTAGCAGTAACAAAGATAAGACAAACAGTGCATCTTTGGAAATCTATAATCTTAGCAATGACAACTTAAAACTCCTAGACGTAGATTACCCAGCAGCGGTGTTTAGTGCCGGCTATCGTGATATTGGTATTAAGCGTCTGTTTGCTGGGCAAGTAACAAACGTCACCACACGTAAGAGTGGTACAGATCGTATTACACAGATTCTTATGGGTGGTGTCTATACAGAGCTTAACCATGAGGTTATGAGCAGTTTAGTCGCTCCGGGTAGGACAGTCAAGGATGTTGCTGAAGACATTCGTAAGGCGCTCCCTGGAGTCTCTAGGAGTGTGTTCAACGGCACTAACCTGAATAATCCAGTCATCTATGGGTATCCACTTCAAGGTACACCAAAAGATATGCTTAATGAGCTGTCTGAGAAGTATTCTCTAGATTGGCAAATTGATGATGATGTTCTCTATGTTCATGACAATGATCGTGGTAACTCAGAGAAGTTTGAAGATGCTTATGTAGTAAGTAAGTATACAGGCTTGATTGAGAATGCTTATAGAGCCTCTGGTGATATTAGACGTTCTGAGAAAGACAAGGCTAAGATTCAAGCTATTCAGATGAAAATCCTTCTTAACCCTGACATTGTACCGGGAGACATTATTCTCTTAGAAGATGTACTTTTCAATGGTTACTACAAGATCACTGATCTACGACATACTGGTGATTGGAGAGGGCAAGCTTGGTACAGTGAGCTTCGTGCTACAGCAATTGAGAAGGTGAACCGCCAATGAGTGATCGAGAAGGCTCGTTACAGGAAGTATTAGTTGCTGCTTTCCAGAATCAAATGTCCAACGTAAACACAGCAATTCCTTGCATTGTAGTTGCTGTAAGAGACTCTTTAAACGGAGCTATGGTTGACATACAACCAACAGTCAATCAGCGTTTTAAGGACGGTACAACTAAGGAAAGACCGGTGATCCTTGGTGTTCCTGTATCGTTTCCTGTAAGCACAACAGCAGGTTTTACATTCCCCATTGAAGTTGGCACTCCCGGCATGGCTATCTTCTCTATGCGTAACTTAGACGCATGGAAGAATGGCTCTGGTAGGCCAACAACACCATTGAACTTTGCTAAGTTTGACAAGGGCGATGCTATATTCTATCCCGGTATTCAACCTCCGGGTGTAAACGTAAACAACCCATCTAAGCGTACATGGAATCATTCCACAGAAGATACTGTTCTGGTGAATAATATTGGAACAGGTCAAGAGTGCGAAGTAAGACTTAAAGCCTCTGGTGATATTGTAATCAATACAAACCAGAACGTAGAAGTTAATTGCAACAACGCTACTATTACAGCTCAAGCTGATGTTGATGTTATCTGCCAGAACTTCACTGTAGATGCTGCCGGTTCATTCGATGTTACAGCAGCAACAGGGACTATCAACATTCCTACTACAAGTTGGAATGGTGTTATCAACCACACTGGTAATTATGTGATGACAGGTGGCAGTGCAACATTCAACGGTATTATCTTCAATACACACGATCATAATCCAGGCCCAGGCCCATCCAACCCGTAGGAGAGTTACGTGGATTTACTTATAGATAACAATCCAATTAGCCCTTCTTATGGTGATCTTACATTTAAGAACGGGCCACTTACACCAGATTTTACTACACAAAGTAGAACAGAAGTAGTTGCTCAAAGACTGTATATACTCCTCCGCACATTTTCAGGGGAATGGTTCTTAGATACTGAATATGGTGTTCCATACTGGAGTATCTTAGGGCGTAAAACAAGTAAATCTGCTGTAGACCTTATCTTTCAGAGAGCAATTCTTTCTGAGAATGGAGTAAAAGAGATTACGTTCTTTGAGTCCACTTTTGCAAACAGACAATACTCCCTAACTTTTAGGGTGAAAGTTACAACTGGTGATGAGACAGAAAATATCACCATCACCCCACCAAATTAAGGAGGACGCCTTACGGCATTTATATGGCTGGAGTTGAAAATACAGGTTTTGTATTAAAGCGTCTACCTGAAATACTTTTAGAATTACAACAAGAAGCAGCAGAACTTTTCCAAGACCTTGTAAAGCCGGGAGAAGTAGTAGATACATCCACTAGCTCTGCTCTTGGTCGATTGATTGCCCTTGTTTCCCCTTCAGACGCTGATCTTTGGGAAGCTGCTCAAGAAGTTTATGCAGCATTTGATCCAAACTCTGCTGTAGGTATTGCGTTAGATAATCTTGTTGCTTATGCAGGTATTACACGTATTGAAGAAACTTTCACCGTAAGTCCCCTACTCCTTGCCGGTGATAATGGTACATTCATTACAGCAGGAAGTACAGTAAATAGTGACATTACTGGTGAAGATTTTAACACTACAATTGGTGTTGGTCTTACTCCAAACTCTGCTTCTGGTATCACTGTAAGTGTTGTAAGTGTAGCTGATAGTACAGATTACACCATTACTTACGCAGGTAGTGTAAACACTCAGAGCATTACAATCAACTCAGGCATTAGTGCAACAGTATCAAGTATTCTTGCAGCTTTGCAAGCAGAGATTCTATCTGCTCACCCAACACTTGTTTCTTCTGTGGTTGGGACTACACTTGTCATTGACCGAGTTGATGTATTCCAAAGTGTCACATTCTCCGTCACTGCCAATCTTGGCATTACAAAGGTTCGTAAGGTCGGTGAAGGTGTTGCTGTAAATAGTGGCCCTATTGCTCAACAAGCAAATACAATCACAAGTATCACCACACCGATTCTTGGCTGGGACAGTGTAACAAACCCTATTGCTGCAACTGAAGGCCGTCTACGTGAGACTGATGAAGAACTTCGTCTACGTTTCCGCAATAGTAAGTTTGAACGAGCTACCAACACACTTGATGCTGTTTACTCAGCTCTTATTGGTGTAACTGGTGTAGAACAAGTAATCATTTATGAGAATGATACAGACATTACCGATGGTAATGGTGTTCCTGCTCACAGCTTTCTTCCCATTGTAGTTGGAGGCACTAGTGTTGATATTGCTAACGCTATTTGGCGTAACAAGCCAATTGGCATTCTAAGTGATGGTAACACTACAGTAAGCATTAATGACATTCAAGGTTTTCCTCACGACATTAGTTTTGAAAGGCCGAATCCTGTTGTAATCCATATCAACATGACTTTGACAACAGACGCTTTGTTTCCTGCTAATGGTAAAGATCAGATTAAAGCAGCCATTGTGCAATACTTTACTGATAACTTTGGTATTGGTAATGACGTCATTTACAGCCGTCTATTTACACCAATCAACTCTGTTCCGGGCCATCAAGTAGATGCTTTGACAATTGGTTTGGCTCCACTTCCTGTAGGAATGGCGAATATTCCAATTGCTTTCAACGAAGTGGCATCAATCTCTGATGTAAATATCGTCATAACGGTGTAAATATGTTACCTACTAATCCGTTTACAACTTACGATTATTTACAAGAAGCTCGTGATCGTGTAACTGAACAATTTAAAGACAAGGAAGTCTTTGATAAATACTTGCAACTAATGCTTTATGCAAACCTTGAGCTGCAAGAAGTATTCAAAGACTTAATGCAAAAGCGTAGCCTTGATACTGCCACTGGAGCACAGTTAGATATTATCGGTGACATTGTTGGTCAACCAAGAGAGTTGATTGATACAGCCTTGATTGAATACTTTGCCTTTGATGGCTATCCAGATGCCCAATCTTATGGTGACTTGAATGATGGATCAGTTGGTGGTTTCTACTACAGTTTTGGTGATCCACTAGCAGGTAATACATTACTTAATGATGAGCAGTATCGTCTGTTTATCAAAGCTAAGATTATTAAGAACAATACACAAGCTACCCCAGATCAGTTCTTAGACTTCATCTCATTTGTGTTCGGTGCAACTGTAAACAACGTAGTTGCTGAAGGTAATGCATCTTTCACTATCATGGTTGGTAAAGAGCTTAACAGTTTTGAGAAAGCACTACTCACATATACATCCACTTACAACGGGTACGCATCTCCATTTGTTCCAAAACCAATTGGTGTAAGAGTGAACTTTGGTCAGTTTGACTTTGAGAATTACTTCGGCTTCCAAGGCACACCTAATGCAAAAGGATATGGAGACTTAGGTGATCCCTCTGTTGGTGGTAAGTATGCTCAGTTGTTCTAAGCAGTCTTTTAACATTTCATTTCTAAGGAAATAAAGCATGGCATTAATTACAAAACCAGATATGGAGTTTATCTGGGCATCTGGTGGGGCTATTGTAGAGCCATCTGATGTTAAAAAGCAAACAGGGTGGACACCAGAAGTCCCTCCACATCAGTGGGAAAACTGGATTCAGAATCGTCAAGATAAATACCTTGCTCACATCAACCAGCGTGGTATTCCTGAGTGGGATGGTAATACTGAATATGAAGCTGCTAGCTTGTCTTATGTACAAGGTAGTGATGGTGTAGTATATAAATCTATTGCTGCCAGTGGCCCTGCAACCACTGTACAAGACCCTACCACTGATGTTTCTGATACATATTGGACTGTAGCATTTGCGTCTACAATGCAGGCTTCTGAGACTGTACAAGGTATTGTTGAACTCGCCACAACAGCAGAGGCTCAGACTGGCACAGATGATATTCGTGCCATGACACCTTTGAAAGTTAAGCAGGCAATTGAACAATTTGCAGGTGGTGACTTTTTAAACAAAGCAGTCGCCACGGTAGCCGCTTCAGGAACCATCGACCTTACAACCGGAGCACCCGACACCAGCCAGCTTGCAATCAGCGGAACTGGCGTAACGATCAACGGGTTTACGGTTGCGGCAAATCGTTTTTTTGTTGTCAAGATGACCGGCGCTACAAACACTTTGGTCAACAGCGCGTCGTTGATAACAGGTCGCGGTGCAAACATTCCTGTTGCAGCTGGCGACAGTTTCCTTATGCGCTCCACCGCAGCAAACACGGTTGAGATTTTGTGCGGTAATTTTGTTGCAGACTCCGCCGTGGGCACTCGCGGCCAAACATGGCAAAACGTAAGTGGCAGCCGCGCCGGCGGTACAACGTACACGAACACTACCGGCAGGCCGATACAAATCCTAACAAGCAGCACCGGCGGCACGTCGCCAATACTCACTATTAACGGCGTGACAGTTCAGTATATTTTCCCAACTTCTACAAACGCTGGCTTCTCCGCAATCATCCCCGCCGGGGCGACCTATTCAATATCTACAGGTCAACAAACATGGCTTGAACTTAGGTAAGGAAAACTAGAATGAAATATTACCTCGACCCTGCTTTAGGTGTCCGAGCCTTTGAAGAAGATGGCTCTCAAGACTTTCTTATCACTCCAGAAATGCGACCTATGACGCCAGAGGAAGTGGCTGCCCACGTTTCCCCTCCGCTGACATACAAGCAAGCGCTGGATGCTCTGAACGCTAATTATCAGGCTGATGTTGATAAATTCAATCGTTCATTTGCTCTAGCATTCCTCGCTGATGGCCCTAGTGAGGCAAGTAAAATGGCAGCTATTCGCACAGCATACGAAGCTCGCCGTACACAACATACCGCAAATATCGCGGCTTTAAAACTGGAATACGGAGTATAAAGTTATGACTATCCCTGAATTTTGTCCTAGTTGCGGCGCTATTATGGAAAAAGTACCTATGAACACTCAAGGCACAATCTACGATTTCTGGGTATGCCCTGAAGGTGACTGGGAATCTCCGGCAAGCGTAGAAGCCGAGCTTGCAATGGCTAAAAAGGCCGAAGAATCCCTCTGAGGTGAAGTAGTTGGATATTTTAAGAGCTATAGTAATATGGCTCTTTCAATTCATCACACAACTTGTGGGTATTATACTGGGCATCTTCTTGATGCCCATTTTCCTATTGTTTGTAGATGATTCAAAGAAAGAGCCTACTTATAAAACAGATGGTGTAAATGAGTGGTGGTTGAGAACACTACCTAAGTTTGCTCTATTCTGGGATAACAAAATTGATGGAACATTAGGAGATGATGATTATCGTTATGCTTCAAGGGATATTCCTTTTGGTTTAAAGAATACATCCTTCCTTGGGCAGTATTGGTGGATGGCTTTTCGTAACCCATTTAACTACTTTAAACGCTTTATCCTTGCTTGTGATGTTCGTAAGGATATTGTAGAAAAGGTTGCAGGGCAAGATTATGTTCGTGATGATCTTAATTCTACAGGCTGGCAATTCTTGAAGTGTGGGAAATTCTACACTTTCTACGGGGTTTGGCTTTATCCTGAGCATAAAGTTTATACACTAGGTTTTGAAAAGGTTGACTCTTGGTACAAATACAAGCTTAAAGTTAACACCTATTTGAATACCTCCAAGTCTCTTGTGATGCAACTCGGTAATAAGTTTGACCTACAAGATAATCTCAAAGCATACCCTATTGAGCAAGAGTATAAGTATTTCAAGGGTTTCACTTTTGAAATTAATTTGTATAAGGATATTAGTTAATGAATAGTATCCGGCAAAAACTGATTGCCTCTTTCTTAGCGGCTGGTATTGGTGCTAGTGGTGCTTTTGTTGCTTATGACCTTACTCTCCCATCTGAAGGGCTAGAACAGAAGGTCTACATTGACCCTGTGGGACTTCCAACAGTTTGTGTTGGCCATATGGACAAATCTCTAAAGCTTGGTCAAACATTCACTATCGAACAGTGTATGGATATGTTTGCTAAGGATTGGAAGAAGCATCAGAAGCAATTAGACGGTGTTGTGAAGGTTCCTTACAAGTCAGAGTGGCAGCGTGAGGCTCTTACGGACTTCACATTCAACTTAGGCATTGGTAATGTTCAGAGCAGTACCTTACTATCCCTTGTCAACCAAAACAAGCACACAGAGGCTTGCAGGCAGCTTACACGCTGGGTTAAGGGTAAGGTGAGAGGAAAGATGGTTACGCTCAAAGGTCTTGTCACTCGACGTGATAAAACAATGCCCTATTGCCTTGGGGAGCTAAGTTGGGATAAGCAACAAGAATTCAAACAATTTGAGGCAGAATATAATGAAGCTCTTAAAAGACAGACGAAAGATACTCCGTAGCTACTCCTTTCTTTCCATGCTAGGTAACTTTCTTATTGCTCTCAGCATCAGTGGATTAGGCGTTATCGGTGTTTTGTCCGCTGACATTGCCTTCCCTCTTCTTGCATCTCTGGCAATTAGCTTTGGTTTATTTGGGTTGGTTGGTCGCTTTATCGACCAACAACTAGAGGATAACCAAGATGCTGAGTAAACCCTTCATTATTGCCCTATTTGTCTCAATCTCTCTTAACTGCTTGTTTGGCTATTTGTCTTACTCTTTCTACTCTGACAAAGCTGTAGCTGAATCGCAATTGACTACTGCTGTAGATGCTAACAAGGCTTTGAAAGAGTCTTTAGACAATAAAGAGTCAGCTTGTAAAATAACAGACGTTATTGTTTCTGAATATACGAAAGAAAAACAAGAGATTGTTAAAGAAACAGATGGTGTTTTAGGCGCTATTGATAAGATGGTATCAACACCTTCCCAAGTAGAAAGCAAGCCAAAGAGGCAAGAGAATGTTAAGGAAAAAAGTAATGTTGTCAGCCTTGATGATAAGCTTCCTGCTGATCTTGTCAGGCTGCTCTCAGAAGTATGTCTACGTGCAAAAGGAAGTGCTTGTGATGACACCTGAGAGTCTTCTAGTTGATCCCTGTGAGGCGATTAGTGCTGGGGATACAGTGAGGTTGCTTGCAAAGGGATACGTCGCTAATACAAGCTGTTTGGGGCAGTACAAGCTACTCCTTGAAAAGCAGCGAAGACACAAGAAAGAAATGGAGCTGATTTATGAGCAGCGTTGAAACTGGTCAGAGGATCAATAACTACATTGAACGTATTGCTATTGGTCTTCTAGTTATTCTTCTTAGTCTTATTCAAACTCAGTATTGGGCAGACAAGGCTGAAAGTAAGCAAGAGATTAAAGAGCTTAACACTAAAGTGCTTGAGCTTTATAGAAACTCTGTAACCAAACAAGAGCTAAGGGAATTGGAAACACGTCTGACAGAGAACGGGAATGCATTGCGCTCTGATGTTCGGCAGATTCTTACATTGTACTTAGACCAGAAGAAATGATATGGATAGAAGGAAGGACAGTTTGTTTTGGAAAACGTTAAATTTGGTTGTGAATCTTACTTTCCTCCTTCTTGCTGTTACAATTATGACTATCTTGCTCAAGAATGATAATTATAGAACGGATATGTCTAACTATGAGATTGCTTTATCTGAGCTTAGACGAGATGTGGATAAGGTCAATCAAAGTAATTTTGTATATTTGGAAAATAAAATAAATGCAGTTGCCACCAATCAAGATAGTTATCAAAATAATACAACAAGACGTGTAGACGTATTAGAAGAACGTCAGAAGATGGTGGAAGCTCGTAGTAAGGCATCCCCTAGGATCATTAATACGAACACTGCTACAGTTACGAAGTGACAACCTGTCACAAAATAATTATAAGAGTTTGCGTTTAGTAAGCCGTCTTTCGCAAGAAAGAGTCTCTCGTGTAGACATAATTGTCCATGCGATTATGTCTCCTTAGAAATGATAAAGCCCCGGAGAGCCAATGAAGGTTCTTGCCGGGGCTTTCTTTTGTCTGTAACTTTAGTTTGTAGAAACAATCATCTGATCTTCACCTTGCGCAATCCCATCTTTCTTATAGATGGTGAACGCTCCACATGTCCAAAGCTCTAGAACAAAGCTATATTGCTTATCTGTATACTCCTCAAGCTCCTTGCAAATAGCAATCCCTTGTTCAAGAGTAAGTCCGTTGATTACTGTTTGGTAATGCTGGTTGTACTGGTTATCTATTTTGAGTAGCAGTTCTGCAAGGCTCATTTAGTAATCTCCCATACGTGTTGAGGATCAGGCACAAAAGTCATTGTAATTCTAAGATCATAGCCTTGGTGCAGCAACCTCCCATCATCTGAAAAATTAGATACTTCTGAGTAAGCTTTTACAAGCCATCCACCATGTACTTCAGCACGTTCATGATAGGCATCAATTTGTTCCCATTCCATAATTCCTCCTAGTCAAAAGAACGCCCCACAACCAGAGGCTATGGGGTTAAGAATAGCACGTTAGATTTTGTTGTCAAGCACGTTCAGTGAGAATGTGTAGGTATTTATTGTAGTTCACTTCCCCCGGCAATTCCTTATGAACATAATCAACAACTTTGGCTTCAAAGAAGTTCTTATGTCTGCCAGCACTAAGTAGCCACTCCATCCACTCCAAAGGATTCTTAGGGACTTCTGTAAAGCTAATGTACCCACGCTGGAACAATCGAAGCTTCCCTAGATAATGAATAAATCCTTTCATTCCCTCCACAGTCAAATCCTCCCCACCACCAAGCTCAAACACCAAATCAATGTAAACATCCTCAGCTTCTTCAAACTTCTCAACAAGCTTAAATGTAACATCCTTCAGAACTAAGCGTTCAACTTCTGTCAAATCATTTTCCATTTCCTTGACAGTACGGATATTGTTGGTCACGTGTTCTTGCTCATCCTTTAGTGACCACTCATTAATATCATTGAAACCATTAAGGATACCCGAACGCTTCTGATTCAGCAATGTTGCAAAGGCACCAAACAAACCAATGCCCTCTCCCATAAGAATCTGAGTCAGCTTAATTGCAGCACGGAGTTGATCACTCGCCCCAACTGGCGTCAAATCCTCTACCATAACATCTAACTTATCTGCCATCTCTTTATATGAAGCAAAAGCAGACCAATCATCGTTACTAAAACCAAAAGTCTCAGCAGCTAGAGCATATGCACGTTGGTGAATAACCTCACGAGCTGCAAAAGTCATAAGCATGTTTCTGATTTCATTGTTCTTAATCAGATGCAAAACTTCTGTATAACCACCACCAACAGTCTTGTCCATCTCTGTAAATAGACACAAAGTCTTATCAAGGATATTCTTATTCTGCTCGTGACTGATACTCTTCGTCTTCAGACCATCCTTGGAAAAATACTGCTGAATATCATCTTGCAAGTTAATTTGATGTACGTCCCAATACATATCAATATTGTGTTTCTGAGCTGCCTCCGCAGCCCAAGAATACGTGAATGGGCGATACGATTTACTCTCTTCAAAAACTGACATAGTTCTCCTTATGCTTCACAAGCTACACAGCCATTATCATATTCAATCTTCTTTCGTACACTGACAGCATTGAGCGGTTTATCTGCACCTGTACCAATGTTCGCCTTATCAGCACCTTCAGCACGACAGTAGTATAGAGTTTTAACACCCTTAGCCCAAGCAGCCATGTGAATATCCGACATTTCTTCTTTAGTAATATCAGCAGTAACGAAGATATTAACAGATGTGGCCTGACAGATATGAGGTGTCCGTGCTGCTGCTTGCTCAATAATGTACATTGGACTTACTTCAGACGATGTTTTAAACACTTCTTTTTCAAGGTCACTCAGGTAGTCCAAGTGCTGAACACTTCCACCATTATCCTGAATACTTTTCCAAGTTTCTTTTGTGTTTTGACTATACTTCTCCAGAGTCTTCTCAAGGTATTTATTCTTGATTAGAAATGCTCCAGCACGACCATCAGCAACAAAACAATTATCCTTCCACGGCTCAATACTAGGGCTAACACCAACCAAAGAAGATGAAGACGCATTAGGAGCAATTGCTAGCAGGTGGCTATTACGCATACCACTGCCAACACAATCAGATGCTTCCCCACGCTCTTTAGCCAACATCAGGCTTGCAGCGACAGCTTTCTTTTTAATGTTCCCGTATACCAAATGGGTGTGTTGAATTGCACTATTAAATCCGCCACTCTCAAATGGGATCATTTTACTTTGCAAGTATGAGTGCCAGCCAAGTGTACCTAAACCAATAGCCCTCTCTTTACTTGCTGAGTAAACGGCCTTACTAAGTTCTTTTGGAGCAAGACGAATAAAGTATTCAAGCACATTATCCAGATAACGAACCAAGTCTTCAACAATTTGCGTATCTTTCCATTCATCATACTTGTCAAGGTTCAAACTGCTCAAGCAGCAGACAGCAGTTCTTTTCTCAGAAGTCCAAAGTGTAATCTCACTGCACAAATTACTTTGTCCCACATGGTAGTGAGGGTTTTTAATCCATTCAGGAATTGCCCGATTAACTGTGTCCTTCCACATGATGTAAGGCTCACCAGTTTCAAAGCGCATCTGTAGAATCTTTTCCCACACCTCTTTGGCACTCAGGTAACGTCCAGTGGGGCCATGTTTAGGGTCAACCAGTTCGTAGTCTTCCCCTTTAATCACAGCAATCATAAACTTGTCAGTGATTGTCACTGCGTTGTTCATGTTAAAACATTTCTTATTCTGATCACCGCCAACAGGGTCACGCATACCAATAAACTGCATAATCTCAGGATGATCAATATCAAGATATGCTGCAACACTACCACGTCGAGAGCCAGTTTGCTTGTATGCAAGTGTATCAGCATCATACCCGCTCATGTGGGCCATAACACCAGTAGACTTTTCATCCGGACTACGATTAGCAGCCCATACACCGATACCACCCCCTGCCATTGAAAGCCACTTAGTTTCACAGCTTGCCTCTACTAACCCTTCCTTGGTATCAGGAATCTTTACAAGGAAACAAGAGATTGGCATACCCTCAGGAGAAACATTTTCTTCCATCCAATCGCCAGCTTCATCAAACTGCTCCTTGGTGAAAGTTGGCCACTCGACCTCAACAGCATTACTCAGAACTGGACTTGCGTTAGTATACCAACCTTTACTTGCATAGTCATAAATACGCTGAGCAAAGTCATAGTCACCAAAACAGTAGCAAGTCGCAGCTCGTGCAAAACCTTCTTGTGGGCTTGTCTCCCAGTCCTTCTTATAAAACCCTTTTCGGGTTAACATTGAGAAACCCTGCTCTGGAATGTCAGAGTCTCGTGAGTAATCAATCAAAATACCAAGGTGTTGCTTTACATTCCCCTCTTTCAAACCTCTTCCCCTTCTTCACCATATTTATCAATCAAATCACCACTAAAGTTACTACGCTTACTCATCACCATTAGCTCTGCTTTCATGTAAGAATCAGTGGTGCTAGCAATCTGATCTTCAAGAGACATACCCACTCGTTTCCATTTATCATCTCGACGTTGAACACCAGAGAATCGAATTGTGTCTACTACCTTATTCTGAAGGTTACGATGAAGTAGACGTTCTGTGTGCCAACCAAGGCTTACATCAATACCGTTTTCATAAAGAATACGCTCTACACTTTCAATATCGTTTGCTTTCCAACCCTCAACAAGCATCAAGTCTGAGAGGGATAGAGAGTAATCAAAATTCACATCATCTTTATAGTTTTTACTTTGCAATACATTATTCATATTATTCCTTATTAAATGCTTTTCGAGCTGCGTCTGTACGACTCAGGATTGGAGAAGCAATACTACGAATGGATTTGAGAAACTCCCGAAGGTGTTTTTCATGTGGTTCCAAATAGTGTTTACCTAGATTCTTGTAAAACATCTCAATGAAAGCATCATCACCGTAACCTGCTAGTGCTTCTAGAGCACGAAGCTCACCTTCTGAGACAGTAAATTTAGCTTCAAGGTTTATGCTGTGACGTTCTGTAATCTCTGCCATTTAATAACCCCTTATTCAATCATTTCTTTATAGGCTGCTTGAGGCTGAAGACCTTCTTCATACATCTCAAGAAACTCCGTAATGTCTTCTACGATAATCAGCAGAGCATCTTTCTTCTCAATAAAATCTCGTGTGGCAATAATATCTCGTAGGTCAATCATCCATGTGGAGAGTGGGTAGTCATCTCGTTCGTTAATCATTTAATCACCTCCAGTCAATGCTTTCCAACTTACAGGGAATAGCTCTGCAATCTTCTCACCAACAGGCTCTGCAAGGAGTCGTACTTCATACTGAGCAGTAGCTTCTGTACGTTTGTTGTAGAAGTTGGCAAAGCTTACCAGATTGCCAGTCCAAATCCAATTAACAATTGCACCTTGAGGGAGAATAAACCGTGCTTGCTCAGGGCATACACCTTTGTCAACCATGTCAGTGTAGAGTTGTACGCACATTGTCGAGTAAGTCTTATATTCCCTCTTCCAGTAATCTGATTTAGGATGCTCACCAGCACTTCCTTGTTTAATACTCCCTTCAGGCTTTGCACGAAAGAACTCAGGAATATAAATTTCTGGTGTAGAGCTAATATACCGGCGGCTTTCTTCATTCTCAACCATGCCGATCTTGTGCTTAAAAGCTTGAGTGCGAATAGGCACTGGAGCTGAGCAACGGAACTTCAATGCTGTGTGAGCAAATGGAGTCCAGTGATCGTATTTAGCAAGGTAGTTGATAAGATTCTTGTCTGAGTCTTTCAGATTAAATTCAATACCCGGAAACTCAGTCTCTTCCCACTCACTTTTCTTATTGAAACTCACTCGCGCTGCGTCAACAACAGCCAGATCATCACCCATGTAGTCTAGCAGTTCTGCTTTAATCTGTGTCATTCATCCTCCTTATTCAACTATCCAACCGACTAGACGCTTCATAATTATCTGCTCTAGTATTCTCAATATATTCTACTTTAGCTTGATAAGCAAGGATTTCTTTCTCAGCTTCAAACCAAGACAAAGGCAGATCAGGATAGCACACCCAAGCAATCCCTGATGCCACCGCTATATCATAATCTCTTTTGTTCTTAACGTACAGTCTGTAGTCTACACGTTCTCTGTCTGTTGGAACAAATGCATGAATCATTTTAGCACCATATCTACAACATCTTTATAGATTTCCCAGTCGTGTTCAACCACAACACAATCTACAGGTTTAATATTGTTATCCCATATTGTACACCAAAGATTTGCAATCTGATCTTCATCTAATCCCTTCAACTTAACCACAACATAACGCTCTTCCAATCTATTATCCATAATCCCTCCTACGGAATAAATTTATCCAATTCTACAGTAACAAAGTCAACAGGTTTGCGAATTTTATTACGTGCATCACGAACAGTGTAAAAAGGAAGTCCATTATAAACAGATGTTTCAATAAAGAACTCATCGTCTGGATGTTTAACTTCCAAACCTTCCTTGGCACTACAAGCTTCGTAGTAACTATTAAATACTTTCTTACTGTTATTGTCAATTACTTGTTGCAAGGCACCCGCTACATCAAAGCCTGCTTTAGTGTGTTGCTCAATACGCCAAGCTAGAACAAACAACTCATCACACAGAGCATCAATGCTCTCTACAGCGTCATGAACATTAGCTGCATCAAAGCCTTCTGTGGATTCTTCAATCATCAAAGTAGACTGATTCTCTATAGCTCGCCAGTATTCAAGTGTATCGTATTCTGGAACCTTGTTACCAGCTTTGTAATTGAAGCTGATTGCTTGCTCCAGCAGGTTTACTAAATCTTTCACTTACCCTCCCAAATAATTTCAAATTCATATTCACCACCAAGAGCAGGGTCTACTAGCACTTCAACAATACCATAACTCTCATCCTCTGGCATAAAGAAGACTGTAAATCCTGCTGTACCAGAGTAATGTATGCCCCAATCTTGTTTTGCAGATTCAATTACCCTATCAATAGAGCGTTGAATATCAGCCTCAAGTGTCTCAATAGTTGCTGACGCTAGGTAGCGGTTACTATATGCAAGCCAACGGGCTGCCCTTGATATAGATTCTTTGTTGATACTAATTTGCCTATTCATTTAACACTCCTATAAATATAACTCACACAACCGTTCAACCACCCCAGCATTCCACTCGGAGAATGAATAAGCTACATTGCATTCTACAGATTGTGTGTAGTTGGTGGCGAACAGTACACGTTGATCATAGTCGAACCCTTTCAAATGGTCAAGACGATCATCAACATGTGCCACAACACTCCCTTTCATCAAATGCTTCTCTTTGGTTAAGAGCACACCCACATTAAACGAAAAGTGCTCCTTGAGCCAGTAGTATTTGTTCTTATGGTGCGTACCCTTTGCTTGGCTAATGAAAGCAATGTCAAAGTGTTTTGACAAAGCCTCCAAAGCTTCTACAGACCCCTCCAGTGGCTTGAACTGGTTATAGTCAAGTGTCCTCCAGTATTCATATGGATCAGCTACAGTTGGGTACATCTTGGAAAGATCGTACTCTAACATTCCATCTGTTCGATGTACAACCTTTCCAAAACCATTGAAGTATTTAAGATAATTCATCCACCCAATATCAGACGGGCAAATTGTCAAATCGCAATCAACTCCAAGAATGGGTTTACTCATTATCCTTAGCCTCAATCAGCATGCGCTCACCAAAGAATACCACTTTCTCAGAGTCATAGACACCATTGTCATAGCCCTTCTTCTTAACACCTTGGCGGGCTTTAGCCTTACGCCAAATTGCTTTGAAAGCATTACCTTCAGCAAAGGTCATTTGCAGGGACTCAATTATGTCATTGCACTCAGCTTCGTATGGATCAGGCAGAGTTGTTGGATGTTTGACATACACTTTGTAGTAGTCCGAGCTAGAGCCTGTGTATTGTTCTGTATTTTGCACAGCAGCTTTACTATCCACCAAAACCCAAACACCTTCCTTGATTCTTGTTTCTACCATCTTCTTCCTATGTGTTTGACCCTCAGAGAAGATTTCAGAGTCAGATAAACGTACAAAGTAGTGGTCTTCATCATGATCGTGAATTTTATAAATGTAGCCTTCACCCTCGACCTGAAACTCTTTGCCTATAAAGTTATCGGCAACCTCCTCTTTTGTATTCAATAGGATTAAAGGGTTGTTACCAAAACTTCGTGCATCAATAGTGTAATCTGACTCATGATTTAGCAAGTCGCAATCATAACCCTTTACAAACCAACGCTCTCGTCGCTCATCATACCCTGTCAGTTCTACATACTTTTCAATATTACTTGAATCCAATCCCCAACCACCGAAAGCAACCAAAACAACATCACCTACCTCCAACTGATAATTGCGTTCCACATTCTCCTCCTTTCCTGCGTGTTCAAAGTAAGTCTGATCCATATTCAACAGGATTGTATCACCCTTTTCTGTTTCAAGATAACGAATCTTTTTCGTATAACCTGTATGCAGCTCTTTGACGAAATAAGTCACACCATACTTCAGCTTCTTAAACTTGTAGTTCTTATAATTAGGGTGAATCCTTAAGGCGTCACCCACATTGATTGTAATATCTTCACCGTAAGGCATTTGGTTTCCTCCTAGCTTGTAATATTTGAAAGCAAGCTTTCTCGCTTCTCTTTCGTAAGCAAGTTTACTCTACTTCGACGTTGAACACCAGTGATTTTGTTACGATAGCGTTTGTATTTACCAAGATTACTGTAATGATAACCATCCTCTTCCCAAACATTCATGTCCAAAACCTCATCAACATAAACATCAAAGTTTGGAAGTGTATTATCCCAAGAGCTGAGAATATCATAAAGCTCTTCCAAAGACAACACATCATTGATGTTATAAAGCTTCATCACCGCCCAAGCTTCTGGATTGTTCTTCATGCATTCTGCCCAAAGATGATGACCAGCAAACTTACCATGTTCAAGCTTCTTGTGACGTGTGCAAAGTTGATCTGTCATGTACTGAAGTTTGTTGCTTGTGAAGCCAAACTGAGCCTTAGCAATGTTGAGCGTGTCGATCTGCCTGAATGTACTTGGTTTTGGATAACCATTCAGTACAAGGCGGGCATTGATCTTTTTCACATCAAATCGCTTACTGTTCTGCCCTACAACAATATCAGCTTCGTTCAAGATCTTCCACAGGCTTCCCAGAAGCTTACTATCATCCTCAAAGTCATCAGAGCCTTGCAAGTCTTCGTAGATAACATCATCACTCCCTTTCCACTTAGCACAATAGGAGAGGATAGACCAATCTTCTTGGATTTGATTCAAACCAACATTCTGGTCAAACAGTCGCCACACATGTGCAAGGATAGGTTTCGTTTCAATGTCGATGAAAAGAATCTTTGGGCCTTGTTGCTCAGTAGGGCTGACTTGCTTACTGTCAAACATAAACTTAAAAAGATCATTTACCTGAGTCTTACTTTTACCAATAATATTAGCAATTGCACGACCACTGAAACCCTTGTCACGTAAACTTAATGCTTCTTCGTGCCATTCTTTTTTGATCAAAACTTCTTCTCCTTACTCTGGCTTCTCAAACGTAAAATTACTTGGACTGTCACAACGATATTCATCAAATGTGTTATTGAACATGGTATAACAGTCTTGCTCACCAACAGACAACATTTGATTAAACACAATTGACATACTTGCAGGAATCAAATACCAGTGACAATCATCGTCTTTGATAAAGCGATAGCGAGCTTCTTCAGTCATCTTTCATCCTCTCAATTAATTCGTTCAATATTTCCAAATTGAACTGACTTACGCTTTCATAAAGCTCAGCCTTTTGCCAAACAGAATACGAATCCCATTCTCGCAAGCTTTTATCAATCACTTTCTTATAAGCTTCAACGTCATTGATAGCATTCTGAATCTTGAATAAAGATTCTTGTTTAAGCTTATGTTGAGATAGATCAATTACGTCAGACATAAATCTCTCCTAGTTAAACGCCAATGGAAACCAAAGGAACAACCGAAAATAATAATCCACGATCATTGCATTGTAGTGGTTGTTCCAGAAGTCGTAGAACAAGTATGCGTATGCGTTTTTAATTAGTTTCATCTTTATTCCTCCAGTTTAGTAGTTGAAATACAATCTGCAAGCTTCTGGTTATTACTCCACACTTGGACAGTTCCTGCATCACTGAGGCTGCCTTCTTTAAGTGCATAACTTGAGTGAGCGGTGATTGTCCCTTCCTTAACAGGCTGCATAGCCTTCAACATTTCAATGCTGCGCTCAATATTCTCAAGACGTTTGTTCAAGAGTTCCCAGTCATAGTCAGTCACCATCTTCTTGTTCCTCAAACGGAATGTGTAAAGGTTTCAATCCAAGTTCTGAACAAGTCTGCCAATAGTCTAGCGACTTATCACTGTTCAACCGGCAAGCTACAACCATTATGTCGTAATAAGGGTGCAGTTTTCTAGGTTCAAAATAATTCCACTCGTCAATCATTCTCTTTCTCCTTTAACACATTACGAACAGCATCTCTACGAGCATCTTTGTTTTTAGTATAACCTGTCACACCATTCTCTACAAGGTATGCGTCAATGAGTTTAGCAGGTTGCTTACAGATTGCAATTACTTTCTTCTCTAGTCTTGCATCCTCTATAGAAATACCTTGAGACTCCGCTAGGGTCTTGCAAGCATGGTCGTCACGGCATAAAATCTGAAGCTGATCAAACCCAACCATCAGGATATTGTTGAAGTAATTCTCAAAGTCCTCAACCTTGGTAAAAGTGTGGTTGCCAAACTTGTGATCAATCTCTACGTCAGTCAGCTTGAACAACTCACCACACATCTCACACCTCACCAACCACTTTGTACGTGTCTTATCATCCATGTCTGGAATCGTATTCATGTACAAGTAAGCAAGCTTCACATCACTCTTCATCCAAGCTGAGCGTATAGCTCCTCTGACGACGCTCAGGACGTGTTTTTCTTGAGGCTTGCCGTCTGCATCAAGTTTCTTTAAAAACTGCTGTAGCTTCGCCTCACGCTTCTTAATGTCTGCTTGTGATGGGACTGTCACTCAATTACCCCATACAGGTACAAACACTTCTGTCTTCTGCTTAGTAACATAATGAGCTTCAATGATTTGCTCTGGAACAAGCTCTTGATACTCTTCTACTTTACAGAAGTCCATAGAATCCCATTCTGTACCATTACTGTCATCCCACATACCATTCAGAGTAATGCAGACATTCAGGAAATCAGAAGCATCAACATCTTCATTTTTCAGCTCTTCAATATCTGTCTGAGTGATTGTGTAAGTAGCTGAGCAATAGAAGCTTGAATATTTACGATGCTCTTTCTCAAACTCACCCATATCTGCAACGTAGTCTTCCAAGTACGACTTAGTAATTTTATTCATAGATAGTTCCTCTCAAATATTTATTCAAATCCCATCCATCCTTCTCATACCGTAGCAAATACAAGAAGAATCCATTTTCATCTAGACACTCTTCCCAACCCTCTTCCTCACCGTACATTGCAGAATAGCATTCAAATACACGAGAAGCTAAATCAACTTCTGTCTTGCAATCAGCAAGAATCTTCTTAGCCGTAGCAGGGCCAACGCCTTCCACTTTAATACCAAAACGTTCCTTGGTGATCTTAGAAAGCTTTTCAATGCCCGGAATATTATCTGCACTGTCTCCAATTAAAAGCTGTGTAGCAAAGTTATAAGCCTGTGTGAAGCCATCATTCCAGAAGATTCCATTCTCAAGCTTGTTGTAGTTCAATAACCACCCACGACTGTTGGCAGCGAGGTCTTTATCGCAGAAGGCTAGAACAACATCACACCGACTTTTATCACCTGATTCTAAACCCTTACGATAACTCTCCCAAGCCATGATGTTGCACGTATCATCTGTTTCACGGCCTTCAGAAAGAATCACACGTCCTTTATACTTCTTCAGAAAGAACTCTCTGCACTCTTCAAACAAGATAGGTTTTTCACTACGTTGTCCCTTGTAATCTACAAACCTAGACTTGAAGTCTTTACGAAAGTTCCCTTCTCCTTCAATACAAAGAACAAAATCATCACAACCAGCAGCGTCAATGATCTTATCCACTTTCTGCTTAATTGATTGGAAAGCAAATCGAGGTTCTGCATCTGGTTTAACCTCTGAAATCACTTCAAAGGAGTAATTCGCTTTGTCTCGGTTATTCTCCTTAGCCCAATCATTAAAAGCTGTCTTAGACTCAAATAGGCGCTGCGAACCATGTTCAATGTTTGTAGCTAGACATTTGTTTAATTGTTGTTGGGCTGCTGAGCTATAGAGGATAGTGTCAGCATCTACAACTAAAAGTTTTTTAGTCATATTTATACCGCCATCTTGAGAGAGTAGTTCTCAGTTCTTCATATTCACGCAGCATCTGTACCACCATTCCGTGTCCTTGGTAAGTTGGGCCGTTCTCAGGATTAGAATAGGCAGCGACCCACCACTGAATGCAATCTAGAGGTTGCATAGAGTCTGTTAATTCTTCTTCCAAGACCCCGCCGAGAACAAAACCTCCATCAAGAAAAGCACCCACTAGCTTGCGGGCGATGTGCTCACAATCTGACTTATTGCCACGATAAACCTCTTGTTCACCATCCCCTATATATACAGCGTAGGGGAAAATACCCTTGTCTGTTTTCCTAACTTGGTAACGATTATTAGCTATGTTATCCATAACTTCATGAGGATAATCACCAGACATGAGCACCCCCACGAACACGAGGCTTCACACCAGTAAGCAATTCAAATTGATGTGCTGTCTCTTTAACAACATCCCACCAATCTTCATCTACTTGTTGAAAGTTTGGAATACGAAAACCGAGAAACTGTTCATCAAGTGGTGAATCATAGTAATGACTTGCGGTTTCAAAATGCTCTTCAACAAACTCTTGGTAGCCTAAGTCTTGTTTCTCAGATTCAAGAGCAATAAAAGCTTCAAGGTCTTTAAAGTCTGCCCCAACAAGCAAACTGTGACTTACATCAATTCCCATAACATCCTCCTAAATAAAAGCCCTACTTACTACGGCAGGGCTTGTTTGTTGATTAATCTTCTTCGTCCTGAACTATATCTTCAAGGTCAACCTCAAACGGGTAACTGATACCAAGACTCTCATAAGTACATTCATCAGGAACATAAAGTTCGTCATAGTGAAATCCATCACCATCAATCAAACCAGAATCATAATCCAGTAAATCTTTGTCTGCCAAAGCTTCAAGTTTTTTGATTAGTTCACCGTCAAACGTGTAATTTGCGCTGCTAGAACCATCCCCACAATCCGTAACAAGAACATAAAGTGTTTTCATAATCCCTCCTTACGAATAAGTCTCTTGAATTTCCTGAAGCTCATTAAGCTCATCAGCTTTAGTCTTCAAATCATCTTCCTTAGCTTTGGCTACAACAGCTTTGATAATTTTCTTCACGTCTTTCTTATCGAAGCCTTCAGTGTTGTACTCTTTATCATAAGCAAATTCTGTAACCAACTCTTTCAAGTCTTCTTGCAGAGTGATGATTTCTTGAGCCAGTTGGTAAGCTCGGGAGTAGAGGTTCTGTTTATCTTTCATGTTCGGTTCTCCTATTATTTAAATCGAATTACAAAGGATTCATTTTCTTCTAAGTTAACACCAACAGCAGAGTCACCTGAATCATTTTCTACACTGAACACAATACGGTCGTAGTCGTAAGTGTCCATTTCTTCCTTAGTTAGGTCTGTAAGCTTCTTGTTAATTTCATAGCACTCAGAATCAACAGTGAAACCAAGAAGAATTTGCAGAGTGTAGGCCTCGTCTTCAGTTAGCTCAAGATTGAAACGGTTTGTCTTAGTTACCATGTATTTCTCCTATTCAGTTTTATTAAAGTCCGTGCATTTCACTTCACGAGTACCATCATCTTTGAAAACACCAATCACTTGCATCTTAGTGAAGTCTAGATGATTGCACTTTCTATGCTTGTGTTCACAAGTGATACACATGTAGCCCCTGGGGATATGAGATGGATTGGGTTTCATAAGTCTCCTTGAAACAGCCTCCCGTATTTCAGAGAGGCTTTAGATCAACTTAGATCAGAACGGGTCGTCGAAGTCTTCAGCTTCTTGTTGTACAACCGGAGCAGCTTTAGGAGCTTCTTGTTCAGCAGGCTTAACATCAGCCTTCTTTACTTTGTAACTCACCCCGAACACGTCATCATCTACAGTATCAGACGATGTAGCACCTTCGTAGACAACATGCTCAAGCACTTGAACAGTGTCCAGAGTTACAACAAGTTGACCATCACGATTTTTGTATGCAAACAGCTTAATGTTACACACGCTGCCGTTACCTACGTTGTCAGTGAAAGCATTACCTTCCTTGTCGATTACGTTGATAGTTTGCTTATTACCTTTCTTAGAGAACTCAGGACGGGTAACAGTGAAGCCCCACATACCTTCAACTTCATCGTAGCTCAGCTTACCCTCTGCAACTTGAGAGGACAGACCATATTTAATACGCTTTGGTGGCTTGGAAGTTTTGGTTACACCCACCTTAGCAAAGGTTTTGTTCACTGCAATTTCATCTTCAAGCTTGTCTTTAGTTGATTCATCAATGAAGACAGTGACGCTAAATTCCTTCTCCTCCGATTGGAATTTCTTTTTGACTTCGTGAACCACAGGGTAAAACACTGGAACATTCTTCAGATACAGATTGAAGGTTTCCAGATCACCTTTCTTCGGCAGTTCTTTCAGTACAATGCTAGTTTCTTTAGTCATGGTTATTTCCTCTTTCATTTTGGGTATGATTCTGTCCCGTTAATATGAGACTGTTTTTACTGCATTATCTCAAGCTTTCGACTTGAAATTCTTTTTAAGCTCCCGGTACACAGACCGGACGCATACATCCATACTTGCTGTGTAGACTTTGAACGATTTAAGCTTCCCCGTCAACACATCAAAATATTGCTTATTGTACACTTCCATTGTGTACGTTGTTTGTTCATCAGCACCAGATGTACGGGCTTGTTGACGCAGCTTACGAGCTTGTTTTGCATTCATTAATTACTCTCCTCAATAATTTTAGTAAGTTCTACAATGATTTCTTCAGCCATTGCTGTCTGACCAGTCGAATACCCAAGCTCAACATTATCATCAAAGTGGCTGTTATGCCAATCTGAAATGTCACCATCATTCAGTTGACCTGTGTAAGTCAAGTAGAACTCATCTTCAAAGGCGTGTTGTTTCTCAAGGCGTTTAATCAGCTCAAGTAGCTTCTCTTTCATATTTCCTCCTTATTTAAACTTAATTGTCACATCTTTATCACCATCATGCAACTCTTCTACATCACCATCTCCGTTGATGAATTGGAAGTATAGACGATTGTAGTCATCGCAGTCAAGCTCTCCTCCTGCAATTTCATCCAACTTAGCGTGAATACTATTGCATTCAGTATCCAAGCAATGACCAAGCAGAAGACGGAGAGTGTACACTTCATGTTCATCTAATGTCAATGTATATTGCTCTTCCGAACAATTTTCTTCACTGAAAGGGCTTGGTACAGCATCGTCCTGTTGCATACTCCATTTTACAAAATCATCATAACTCTCAAAGGTGTGGCTCACCATAACCTCACCAATGCTTTCTGTCTTACTAACGTATCCCATAAATCCTCCTATTACATAAAGTTTACAGCAATACCACCAAAGATCAAAGTGATGATATTCAGCATCACACCTTGCACCAACACACTCGTAGCACCTTCACTATTACTCAACCCTCGTACACCTTGCAGCAGGCTTGCAAACAATGCAATACCATATGCATGAGCCATACCAATAGATTGTACACCGAATGGCACGATGAACCACGTCCACAACGTAGACACTGTAAAGGCGCTAAACAGAGCCAAGACAATCATCACACCTACAATACCAAGACCTGCCAAAATTGCAACACCTACTTTGTCCATTTTACTCTCCTTATCGAACAAACTCCTCAAATACAAGCTTAGCTACAATCTGCTTGTGGCCAAATGTAGCAGCATATCGCTTATTAGCTCGTGCTTCCTCTCGTGTCTCAAATACACCAACAACACCAGCTTTGCTATCTACACAAGCCCAACCCTTGATGCGATTCTCGTACTTTGCAAACTCTTTGTCAATCTTTTTCATTTGTAGCCTCCAAAGCCTCAATTTGTACAAGAAGATCAGCAACATCTTCATCAGTTAGATAACCAAGAACATCATCTGTAATTTCTGTGTCATAGCACAGGTGCCATTTATCACCATCATAGAACTTAATTACAGCAAGCTCTTTCAAGCCTTCGTCACCACCATAAGTGTAAGTACCTCCCGAGATTACACTAGCTCCATAGCCATTGTCAAACTTGTGTACTGTCTGAGTACCACCATTGAGTTCACGTTCAATCAGAATCATCTTTGTTTCCTCCGTTATTTTCTTTTGACTGCATCTATTATAAACTAATTTACAGCAAGGTCAAGCGGTATTTTGGGTTATTTTAGTGAACTTCACACCAAGACTTACCCACCTTCCCTTCACCGGCTAATGGTACTTTCAATTTAAGATGCTGTCCAGCTTTTTCAATAGCTTTTTCAATCATTCTGGCTATCTCGTCTGCAATCTCCTCTTCACATTCAAATTCCACCTCATCATGCATGTAGGCCACGCGCTTTACTACATATCCTTTGTACAAATAGTATGGTTTACGGTCTTTCCACTTGAGGCCGCCTAGCCAGAGGTCTAGGAAGCACAAGGCATAATCCATGGCGATACCGCCGCACGACTGAAAGATTGTATTTAGCAAAGCACTCTTTTTGCGCGTGCAGAGCATACGACCATCAATTGCCGGGAGGTATTTCTCACGACCCGTTGTCGTCCAGTATTTTTCCAAGTTCTCTTTCAGCTTTTTAGTGGCTGGATTTGCTTCCCAGAAAGCTTCAAGTTTATCATTGCCCATCTTCACAGGAATGTTCAGTGTAGCGGCGAGCTTCGGCCCTGCACAACCATACATACAAGCGTAGTATCCGTTTTTACTCCAATCCCGATAAGGCTTGAAGGTCGGGTCGTCCTTACTGAAGTCAGCAGAGGTAATGTCAAATTTATTGACCTCTGGTACATGATCATAGAATGCAAATCGGGCGTTCTTTGAGTGTACATCGCCCTTCAACAATTCCTCTGCGGTCGCACCTCCATCATACTTGTAACAGTAGTGTCCTTGTACCCGGCCCTCTAATGCAGCGGCATCTCCAGCAGCAATCAACATCCCATCCCCTGCAATCCAAAGAGAGCGAAACTCCTTTCCAAGTAGAACTTTCTCAGACGCTTTCGGGACATTTACGCATGTACGATGCTTCTGTCTATGGGTCGCGGCTATACCTGTCCTGCCTGCACCAATACGACCATCCATTTGCAATCTTTCATTTGTCAACCACCCTTCCAGTACAGACTGACGGTTACGAAGGCTCAACCACTTCACAACCAGCTTAACAATGTCACCCTCAAGCTTCATAAGGTTAGGACAAATCTTACCCTGCTCCTGAATCTTAGGACTCGTCTGAATAAGTTGGCGGGTCTTAGGATCACGCATTGGTTTCCCGTCCGCTCCTCGTTGGAAATTCCAGAGTGTCGGTTTCCAGTTATTCTCCAAGAACCAATCTTTCATTTGATCTTGGTTAGCCATCTCCATAGGGAGCTTCACATCAAGCATTGAGCCTGCAATTACTGGATACTGCTCGCCATAAAATTCCCAAAGCCCTGTCTCGGAATTAAGAACGCCATTGTGCTTCTCAACAAACTTATCCCAAGCAGAGCTAAAATCACCATTCTTTTTAAATGGCTTTGCTGGCATTGTGTAATACTTTTCCTCAGACTTCTTCAAAGCCCGTGGAGGAAGCTTAGGCTCAACTTCAGCACGAATCTCTTCCATCATTTGAGCAATACGTTCTTTAAGTTTCAAGCCACCTTCAACATCAAACTTAAAGCCAGTCAGTTCCTGACAAGACATTAGGTAGAAGCCTTTTTGTCCACACTTAAAAGCATCAGTAATGCTAAAAGGTTTACCATAAACTTCTTGCCATTCCTTTTTAAGGTATTCATAAAGCATTACGTTAACATCAACGTCTCGCTCACAATACACATCCATCTCCGGATGCCATTGCATGAACTCTGCACCTTTTGGACTGTCCTTCTCGATCAGTTCAAGTTCAATTGCTTTTTCACGCCAATCAATCTTGGGCAAGCCCAGAATCTCACCAAAAGCCTCTACGCTGTGGCCTGAACGGTCTGGGTTGAGAAACATACTTAGATAGAGCGTATCGACAAACTGGCATGGCTTTCCTTCAATTGTGTCTTTACCGACTGTGAATTTAATGTCCAGAAGATTTTGCAGAACAAACATATCGTAACCAAGGCCAAAGTGGAAACCCACGGTTGGATTTGGTTTTTTAAAGATGAATGAGATTAACTGATCTTTGGCAGTAGTATCCTTAAATGGATTTACCTTGATCTTCTCACCACTCTGGATATTCGTAGCACATACTGTCCAAATTTTTGTAGATTCAAAGATAAAGCCATTGGCCTCAATATCTAGAATAATCTCATTCTCACCTAGCATTTGTTACTCCTTAGTAAATCCAAAATGTTCTAATTCAAGGGCTTCCCTATATTGGCATGCGGCCTCAAAAGATGCAAATCTTTTCTTATATACTTTACCTTCTTTATTTAACTGCGCTGTCCAAAGTTGACAGTCAATATCAAAATTAACCCCGGTACGCCCTGACGTATTAACCACAGATATGCCCTTATCGTATGCTTGTAAAGAGAGGTTTACCCATTCACAATTCTCTTTGCTATATTCCTTGGCAGCGCCTTTGCGATTAAGTTGGTAGCCATCAGGCCGCTCTCCCATATCCTCCATAAAATTTAACAGGCCTTGACCTTCAGGTTCCAACCATCTTTCACAAACATAAACACCAGTCGCACCATAGCGAGGGTAGCTGGTATGAGACTTTACATAACACCTAGAAATCATGCCTCTCCAAATTTTATACATAGGTGTCCCATACAATCCATGGAAGAAGTTTACTTGTCCAATCTTTTCCCTCGTCAAGCAGCCGCAGGATTTGGTATGCCCCTTCCGTAAATTGGCTCCATTGGTTGTAAACTCTTTCCCACAACTACAGAGGCAGTCCCACCTAACTTGGCCATGCTTATCTCTGCCTGCCTCGGAAATAACTTTTACTCGGTGAAACTCCATCCCTGTTAAATCAATCTTCTTGCCCATTAAAACTCCTGTGGATTTGCCAGCAACCAATCTTCATAATCGGAAAGTGTGTGTGTTTCATTTGAGTAGAAGAACTGCCCGGCAATTGGTGCAGTTCGGCCCGTCCAACGACATTTTGTCATCTTCATTGTAGTCACGTTTCTCAACACGTCATCTTCATGCTCTTTGTTCCGGGTAAACAGCAAGTTACAGGCGCTGCTCTTAAAGATTGAAGACGACCCCATAAAATCTTCTTCATGCAAATCAGCGCCGGTTGAGTTTGCTTTAGCTCCAGAAGAGCTTTTACGTACATGGCTAATCAGAATGAATGTAACTTGATGACTCTTTACCATGCCCTTTAGCCATTTCATGAATACTGACTGCTCTTCGTTACTCATCCCATCAAGTACGTCAGTTAGGGGGTCGAGAATAATAACACGACAATCGCAAGCGACAATCAGCTCCATGATTTGACTCTTCAAGCTGTCAAGGCCGCCATCACGCTCGTCAATTAGGTGGAAACGGTGTGTCCCATCATTATTTCGGAAAAGCTCATTAGCCTTTTCTTGAACATCATCAGTGTTAAGGAAATTAACCTTAAGCTGAGAATCATCAATCAGGTCAATCTTTTTACTAATATGCCGAGAAAGAATTTTTGTCCCATATTGAGCGCAGTCACTTTCAAGACTCACAATACCAATTTTGTGTGGACTATTAAAAACCCAATAATACACCATCTCCTCTGAGATTGTTGATTTACCTGCACCGCTCATAGACCCCATGGTTAAGATGGTTCCAAGTGGAATACCTCCTGCCATTAGGTTCTGGAGTTTGTGCATAAAAGGTGGAAGCGGAATTTTAGGAATCAGAGCAGCTTCCTTAATCCGATTCATCAGCTCCCCACTGCCAACAATGCCGTCAGGGGTGTAAGAGTTTGCCGTAAAAAAGGAATTAATAAATTGCTTTTCTTTACCAGCCTCCAACATGCAGTTTGCATCTTTCATTGGCAAAGCCATAACAAAGATTTTACCCTTTGGAAGAACTTTTGCAATCTTATCCACTGCTTTCTTGCCAGCCTCATCTTGATCTGCACAGATAATGATCTTAGTAAACCGAGAGAACCATTCATACTGAGCTTGAATTTGCTTTGCAGAGCCAGCTTCCCCAATTGTTGCACTCACTACTGGGATAGGCTCATACCCTTTTGTCTTCTGATAGTCTGCAAGCATCTGGAAGCAACTGAGGGCATCAATTTCTCCTGCTGCAATAACTACACGTTGCTCGGTTGTGTTTTTAAATGCAAATTGCATAAACATCTCACAATCTTTACCTGTTTCGCCAACAGCTTCAAACCGTTTAGGATGGTGACGCACCTTGTACCCGCTAATCTCATAATTTTGAGTAGTTGGATAATAGGTTGCTGATACACTACCATCCTCTTGAGAATAGGAGTATCGAACACCAAAAGGGCGAGAAATATCACTACGAATCCCACGATAGCCTTTACTGTCAGCGCCAGTTTGTTTCTTAATCTTCTCATTAACATCTAAATCAAAATAACTTCCCACTACATACTCCTCTTCATCATCTAAAATTTCACCATGTTCTGCAAGCCAGTCGTCACTTGGTATTGTAAACTCACACGCCCAGCAGAAGGCTCCTTTACCTTCCCCGTAGACGTGCAAATTATTCAAGGATTTATCGCCTCCACGCCGAATACAACGGGGGCAACCAGTCTTGTGTTCATGAGACATGTCAATCCCGTATTTGTTACTCAAGCCACAGTCCTCCAATTAATTACCCAAACACAACTACCCAAAAATCTCTAGCTTAGCCTTTCAATACCCATCATAATGATCATCAAAGTCATCATAATCCTGACTACCTGCCTCATCCTTCATAATCTCAAGAAGCTTCTCTTCAATCAACTCAGAATATTCTGCAATATCTACTTGCACTTCTGTTTCATTCCCATCTTCATCACAATCTAGCACTTGATTGCACTCCCAATCAATCTCTGTATACCCATAGCAATCCCAGTCACTGTCCGCTGATGGGCCTAGAGCTGGTTGGTGATGATAGCCTGTAACATTAACAAAGAATGTAAAGCTGTCGATGTATAGTTCATAGGATTTATCCATTTTACTCATCACTCATTCTCCCAAACCAATTTATATTCTTTAAACCATTCATTCCTATGTTTATTAGTCTGCTCATGAAATACTGCGTACTGAGATAAATAATGAGCAATCACCAACATATCCTGCTTTGTCAAGCTGTCTTGTGCATAACGTAGCTTCCACTGAAGCTCCCTACAATGTTCTACAGAGGGAATAATACGTCCACTTGGAGCTAACTTTGCATAACTCATCACTTATTCTCCTCATAATACTTAATCAAAGCCAAGAAGTCACTAAAATAACTCAACTTCACCATAGCAGCCAAACTTATCAGCAATCTTATTCCAAATGTCAACTTTAGATTGGTGTTCTTCTGCATGAAGAAGCTCAGAGAATACTTCCCCGTCTGTTGTTTTATACACAGTAATGACCTTACTCATTTCTCACCTCCACCTTGCTTCAAAGCATAGCTAGCCACAATCTCTAGCTTCTCACCCTTGATTACATGAATCTTATAATCTGCTGGGTAGTTCCCTTTAATCTCAATTACACGATTCAAAGTCTCTCGCTCAGAGTCGTATTGCTCAAGCTCCAGTTCGTAATCATAATCACCAAATAGGACGAAGTATTTCATTGTTTGTTCTCCTCAAGTACAGCAATATCAGTCCACTCATACTCAAATTCTGCACCATTGTTGCATTTGAGAGAACTAAAAGGTCCATAACCTTCTTCAATCTTCTGCCAACCACCGTTAGTTGCACAAACCTCTTCAGCATACTTAACAGAATATGGGTGTATTGCTGGTTCTAGGCTCAGAACAGTCCAAACCCATACAAGTAGTGCAAATATGCCAATAGCACTTGGATCATCGTTCATTTCCCATCCTCCTCTTCACAATCAATACTAATTGAACTACATCCTAAATCATTCAGATGGCCATTGCAACCACCATCAAAACACATTGTTTCGCTGTCTAGAACCTCTTCTGAGAGGCTTTGAGCTGCATCTCGTAGGGTAGCCTCACTTTTCAGTTTGCGTTGCTTAGAAGCGATTACAGAAGGCTTGTTGAAGGTGTAAAGATTCTTGGCTACTGGATTCCTCATGATTTAGTTGGCCAATAATAATGAACAATACAACCTACACAAAAGATTACACCAACCCAGCTCAATGTGCAAACGAATAGCGTAATGATAATGTCACTTTGTAAATCCTTTGCGCAACCCGCTTTGATTTCGATCCAATGCAGGAACAAACATAAAATAATACATGCCGACACACCAATCAGATAAATTCCCATAAATCCTCCTAAACTTTATTAAACGAAAACGGACTCTTGGCACTAGGCTTCAAATCCTTGATATGCTTATCATAGCCCTCTTTTGTGAAAGGTACAAGCCAAACATTCCAATTCTGATCTTTACATTCTACAGTATACACGTCACCCTCAACAGAAATTAGCTTGTGCCAGAGTTGTTCAGTGGCCCAGCAGTCTTCAGCAAAACCCTCCATCGTGTGAGTCTTACCTTGTACAGTGAATTGTACAATCAGTTTTGAGGCGTCAATTAGCATAAGTAATTCCCCTGTGGAATAGGCAGATTCCTACGCTTCAGCTCTTCATTAATCTTCCTAAACTCAGCCGAACAAGCTTCTCGCATAGAACGCTCTTTATACCATGATTCTCCCTCAGCTGCATTCAGATAGGACATTTCACGAGCTTGTTTGTGCCAGAGCTGTGTAAGTTCATCGTCTGTAGTGTTTTCAAATGTCATTCAGACTTCTCCAACTTTACCAGCTGAGACTTCAACCACTTAGTATACTCAGCCTTCCATTCGGGATCATCAAAATCACCGCTAAGTAAATCTACAGTCAACTCAACAGCATATTTACCCAAAGCTTCTGTGAAACCCCAATCTTCCTCTCGTTTGTCGATAGCAACAACAAGTTCAACGGGACTAACAGCTTGTAGAGTGTGCGAACACACCAATTCGTATACGTTTGTCTTTGCATAACCAAACGCTGCTGGGTATTCAACTATAGTTTTAAAATCCCAAAGGTTTTTCTTCCCGGCTTTCTTGAAATCTTTCAAATTACTCATCACTTGTAATCCTCACAACAGTAGGAAAGAAACTCATCTTTATACAGAGCATTCACTTTATCAGAAAACTCCTCATCCAAAAACTGATGTGTCCAGACAGAATGTCCCATACGCTTCTCAACATCCTCATGGAATGCACTGAAATTTGTAGTGGTGATGCCTGTGACCCCATGATTGCTAGAGCTTGTTCTTTAGTGAACTTCATTAGTTTCTCCTTCAGTTTGTTTTGATTGCCAACTAGAATACCACACATTCCTACAACGTCCAATGGATTATCGCTATGGCTTTGTGGGTGGTGATAGGCTCAATCTTGCTTCAACCTCTCCAAATAAATGTGACACACTTACTCTCTTTACGGGCTGCTAGAAAAGCCATGATTGCTTTCAGTAGGCTCTCTCCCCGATACTGAGAGGTATTTTGCCAGCAATCATCAATCTTTACAATTTTATTCACTTCATATGTCCAACCCATCAGTTAATCTCCAATTTAATCATCAACACTTGCTCTGCATTTTCAAGCTTACAATGGACTATCCAATCGATAAGATTTCCCAAAGTCCATTTATCAGGTAAAATATAGCTGGATTCTTCATAGCATATAGAACCAGTCAACATGTTTTCATTTTTCATATGAACCGAAATGACCATTAATCACCCTCCTGTGCAAGCCCCAATCATACCAACCAAAATTATTACAATAAAAATAATTAAAAGCAGCCAGAACTCTGCATTGTCTGCGTCCATAAACCCTCCTCTTCTCAAGATTTCAGAATGATGTATCTCAAAATCTGCTTGATTTCACTATCAAATACAGGATTTCCGGTTACAGGGAGATTCTCAATAGCCTCAAGAACATACTGACCTTGTAATTCTCGTTTGCACCACATACGAGCTTCCCCCGGTTATGTCTTGCAGATTATCAATATCTTCTTTAGTAGGTTGTTTCATCATTCCTCTCCTTTGTGTACTGTATACGAAACATTCTAGCAGCCTTGTTACGCTTGTGCAACATTTATTGTGCTCTTGGGCTACAATTTATGTGTTATTGGCTGATTTTGTGGCCGAGAAGCTACACAGTAGCGACTACCAACGACCTTGTACCCACAAATCAGCATGATTGCAAGGGCTGATCATCGTAACGCAGTATTCATTCCAAAATCCCGCATTCCTCTGAGACTATAGCCACCTAGTGAATACTTGTCAACCATTTTCTTGCAAAATTCCGCCGTTACGTTCATAAATTTCTATGATCTTTTCTAGATTGTAAGCCCACGTTGTTTCTGTATGCCCATCAGGCATGTCATACTTGCTGAGAACACCACACTCTAACTCCTGTTTACACTCCCTCTCTGCCTTCTTCGTAGAAGCGGTATCTGGAAACTCATGGAAGGAATGCTGTATTATCTTATAAAGAGATTTGGTATTTTGTTGTTTAGCCCTTTTTACGCTGTTTCGTGCAATGCCAAATTTAATAGCCACCACATTTGTATCGTCCATAACCAAGTTTACATATGCTTGCTGTTGGCGTTGCACATTACAAAAGCACGACCTTCTCCCTTGCTGTAGACCGGAACTCTGAGACTCACCTTGTCCTCCACACTCAGGACAGAATACATGCCAGTATATTTTGTGACCCATATTATTCAGTCTATCACTCCTCCAGAACTTAGTATCTGGATGAAATGCCCCAGAATCAAAGAATGACTGAATCATGACATCGTCAGGTTTTGTATTAACTTTAGAGATAGTAGTCAGTTGACATGCTGGGCAACCACGTCCAACATTAACTAGTGTGGCCACAATCCCACTCACCCACTCCCCATGTTTATCGCAGAGCATTCTAGTATTAGTTTTCTGATTAAGCCACTTACCCTCAAATCCAAGAAATGTATAACCCAGCTCAGAAGCTTTGCGTGAGCATAATATAGTGTATTGGGCTACAGTCCACAGCGGGTGGCTTCCACAACCACACGGAACACTACCCTTTAATAGGTTGCTTTTTAAACACTTAAAATAACCCTCGCCAAACAGATCAGGGTCTTTGGAACACTCATGGCACTTCAGGATATAGAACTTATTAGACCCTTTCCCGTTATCGTGCCCTACCACCTCTAACTGTGTATCCTTACCGAGTAGGGATACTTGTTGACTCCACTCGTCTTTCTGTAAACCTTTGTCACTAATCAAGTCTTTCAAATTCATCAACTTTACCCATAAAATAATTAACCCAACCATTATACACGACTTCACACCAATGTCCACAAATAAATTATTTTCTTGTGTTGAGTAGAAAAATGTTGACAGTAATCAGAAAGGGTGTAGAATGGTTGCCGTTGAATCATTTAACAGAAATGACACTTGGTTCAGCTCGTGTGGGAGTTTTTGGGTAAACCGCCTTGTACCACATTAAAGAGAAAAGGAAAGCAGGCTCAAACGTGGGAGAATGCCTTTAATTAGGTTGCTAGCACACGGCTAAGACTCCAGCAACGGAGGAAGGCTAGCACGGAGAAAGACTGGTTGCAAGGTCTTATCTGTCCCGCACCATTTTGGTGTGTCCCCTGTAGAGGGAAGAATCTTGTGGCTCCGGGCGAATAGAGAAATTTCTATTTTATTGGTTGACAGGTTCTGAGGATTGTTCTATAGTTCGGTCTAGGCAGAGAAATTCTGTATGGCTGGGCTAAGGGAGAATCTGTCCAGAATTTGTTCACCAAGCGAATAGAGTAATACTAGATAGTAATAAATACATAGGAGATTAGAAGAATGAGTAGCTGGGATTATCAAACAGAATACACCAAATTACTTTCCAAACTGGAAGGTCACACTGGGGATTGGATCAGCGTAGAAACACAAAACCCTCCCACAGAGGGTACACCTGTTTATTTCATGTGCGGTGTTGACTACAAAGGTGAAGCTCTTTATGATGTTGGTTATTGGGCTGATTACACAAATACACATTGGTATCAGCTCTGTCTAGAATCTGGTGAAAATGCAATTGCTGGTGAATGGGATACTGAGTTTGGCAATTGTGAAGTTACTACAGCTTGGAAGTTTGTGGAGTATAAGAAATGATCACACAACTAAATATGCACACAACTGTAGCAGGAGAATTACCTAAGCTTATCCAACAAAACAAAGCTCAAACATTTATTCCTTATGCTGATGTATTGAAGCTTAAAGACGAATTGGTTGCAGCTTACGAGCGTGAAGGACATACGGTCTATCAGAATGCTTGTTGGGTATCTTTCCTATTGACAAAGGCGGGTTTGAAATGATCAAACACAACGGAGAATACTACACTTGGGAAATGGTGTACAAAATCTCAGGACTCTCTGGTGAAGATTTTCTACATGATAGTGTAGGCAGTTGGGAACATTTCATTCATTGTCTTGAGAAATGGGAGGATAAATCATGATCGTATCAGAACTAATCGAAACCTTGCAGAATATGCCGCAGGATGCTAGAGTCATGTCACTTGATGACAGCTATTACATGAGTTATGCTGAAGTGAATGCTGTTAAGCAAGAAAACGTAGGTTGGGATGCCGTGAATAATGAACCAATTGTTGAGGTGTATATTCTATGACTAAAATCCCTTACGGAAGTCCGGGTAATATTCCACCAGTTGAAGGCGTGATTTCATCACAATGTAAAGCAGATGAGTTTGAGAACTACATACGTGAGTTTGGTGTAGTAAATGCTTGTGAGTGGTTTAATCATAGTTATGATAGTGAATTTACTAAGGAGACTATTGAACTGCTGCTTGAGCGTAGTGGTCTGGAATATTCTTATCACTGAGGCTTGACACACCAACACAGATGCCCTAGACTATCCTTTCATTAACGAACGGAGCTTTACAGATGAACTACTACACAGCAGACATGAGTGATGACGAGTTTGAGGCTAACCGTAAGAGGGCTTATGAATTTTATGAATACTACGTCTATGGTTCTGGTTGTGCTCCAAGCTTCTCCAGTGGAATTTGTGAGTCTGTGACAGCAGGCTATGGACGACTTGACTACTACGGCTACTGGGAGTATCCTCTAATTGTTGATCAAGAAACCTTGAGAATTATCCCACTGGAGTCAAAGCCTTGAACTTATTCGCCACCAGCCAATGCCCTGTACAGTCTGCAAAAGAACATTGCAACGTACATAACGTGAAAATGATTTTGGAAGTGGCACAGATGCTCAGTACAGCTCATTTCGTTTTAGATGGTGTTCAGGTTGGTTATAAGCCTACCCATAAAAATCATCCGTGCAGCGTTTTCGTCCGTAGCACAAGCGAAAACTACAAATGGCGTATGAGCATCTACAAGCTTTGCTATCTGAATACACATTCAGAACAGGCAAAGTGCATAAGTCGTCTGAATTGCTTATTTCCTTAGCAAAACAGCCCTCTAAAATCGAGATTGGCGAGAGGACGGGCTTTGCTATGACTATGCCTGAATCCTTTCAAAGACTGGGCATTTTTGACCAGACAAAAGCGTACCAAAGTTACTTGCGTTCCAAGTTCACCGAGTGGCAACAGCGTGAAAAGCCAATTAAAGTGTGCTGGGGCTTGCGTGGTTCTCCAGATTGGTATAAAGTGTAGTTGTTGATTAATCACTAGGAGAATAAAATGAATTTTAAAGAGTTGCTTGACTATCCTGTTGAAAGTGTAGATAACGATGCTTATGTTCTCGTTGGTTTCTATTACAACCATCTGCAAGGTATGGACGATCTGTATAGTCTCGATGATTCTTTTAAAGCACAGGACAGAATCTCAATCCATTACCTAAAAGACTTTTGCTTTGATGGTCGTAGGGTTTGGCGTCTTTACTATGTAAAATTTGATGGTCAGCTGGTAATGATTTGCAAGAATGCAGGACGTGATGGGGATGACCATCACGGTAATAAAATCTTCAATACAGAAGCATATTCTGCAATGATCCGTTATATTAAAAGTTTTGAAACTGTTGATGATTGTGATCAAATGGCTGCAACTTTAGAAGATGATGCCTCTGAGTTTGTAAGCTTCTACGGTAACAGTCTTGGTAGTTATTTTGAAAGATACTAGGATATGACTAAATGAACCGTACAATCGAAGCAATCCAAAAAGATATATCCAACGACTTTGCTTTATCTGACTTGCTTTCTGAGCGGATTAAAGCCAACATTCAATCTGTTGCAGATGAAGTGCTGATTAAATATCCCTATCACAAGGATGCAATTGATAGTATTAAGCTGGGAGCTGCTGAAGCTTGGGTGAGTAGGTTGTGTGGGATGCTCACTACAAAAGACAGGGATTATTTGTTGCAGCTTTTACAAAATATTGGTTGACAGCAGACGATATGCTGTCTATGATCGTACACAGGGTACAAACACATTAACGAAATGTTGGAGGAAATAGAGATGCACAATCCAGACAAAGAATTTGCCGAATTTCTTATGTGGATAGTCGTGGTTGGTGGTATTGCGCTTAATATCTTTGTTGACCGCAATGTATACCCACGAGAAATTATTAAAGCTCAAGAACTTTGCAAAGAAGCAAATGCAGAACTTAAAGAGTTTAATGTAGGGAGCCTCTATATAGATGTTCTGTGCAGCAATGGTGCCAAATTTAGATTTGATGCTCAACAAGTACCAGACTCAGAGAAGGAAATCTAAATGCACCAGTCCACATACGAATCATGGACAGCTCTTAACAAGCAAATGTCCAAGGAAAAACCACTACAATTCGCTGTTTCGTTTGATAGTGATGAAAAGGTATGGACTTATAGTCGGCCAGCTGTTTATGTGTCAATTTAATAAGACTTTATAGAGGAGAAATATTATGGTAGTTCTTTCTGTCTGTTTGTGGATAGGTGCATTTTGCATTGTAATGTTCATTAAGAACGAGTTTACTTATAAGATTCAAATTGGTTGGGTTAATGATGTTTACAACAATCAAGTTAACGGAGATGGCACACTTGATTACTCAGATATTCCAACATATATGTCTACCCTGTTTAATCCGTTTCTTTGGAGACATAAACCACTTAGTGAAGTTTTAAGTAAAGGCTCAAAATAGAAAATCTATCAGCCCCAGACGATCAATAGAAATTATTGCATTGTGCTGGGGCTTCTTTATGCCTATAATTTGACGTAACAGAAAACGAAAGAGGGTTTTACAATGAGTCGTTACTTCATGGTACAGAGTTGGGTGGGTTCACATGAAAATGAACCTGACTACAATGGAAATCAATGTGGCCAGCGCAATGTACGTTCGTCTGAAGTTGTCCCGTTGTATGATCAATACGGAAATGCAAATATTAAAGCGTTCAGCGATGAAGCTTTGTTAGCAAAGAAGAAATCACAAACTAAGAAAACCAGCGCGTTCGATAGCATCATGCTCGCTGATCGTAACTACTCACGTCTTTGTGGCTTATCTGAACAGTTAGATGCCGAACTTGACCAAGGCTTAATAGACTTAGAAAGCTGGGCAGCAGCTAGAAAGAACATTGACCAGAGACTTGCTAAAGCATGGGCAAGAGTGCAGCGTGAACGGGGTTGGGAGGGCCAAGAAGAGCTTTTAGCGCTTGAGCAATACCCTAGCCAGCCTTTAGACTTTACGCTTGATATAGGGCATTCTAGGGCGCTTAGAATCAATGCTAATCCAATAGACTACAGTGTTTTACCACAAGATAGCCTGTTCAACAGCTTGAGTGATGAAAATTTATTTAAAATTAGCTACACAAAGCTGTTGACAGCTGTGAAATGGATGGCTAAGATAGCTGCAACCGGTAAGAAAATTCTAGAGGAGGGTTTGGTATGAATTTTGAAATGGGTTATATTGTAGGCTTTGGTAGCATGATAGGTTTATTGCTGATTTTAACTTTTCAAGAACCAACAAAAGAACAAATCGGCTACACATATCAGCAGCTTAAAGAAATGAAAGCAGAATGTGAAAAGGATTTGCCACGATCTACAGAATGCAGTATTGTTGTTTACTATCTGCCGCAGGCTGAATTGGAGAAGACAGAATGATCAACATTTGGGATTTGAAGCCTGGGGACTTATTTAAAGTGGAAGGTTCCGATGTGATCCTCGAATATGTTAAAATTGATGGTATGTATTCTCAGGCGCTTACACGAGATGGTCAAATGACTTTGATTGGTTTGTGTCGTGTAGAGTTGGTTCAAGGTAAATAACCGAGGGGTAATGATTATGAAAATTGGTGATCATGTAACAATTTCAGCCAAGTATAGCACATTCGATAAGATGACCGGAGTCATTACTGACATTGTAGAAGGGACACCTTTGCCTTTTACAGTGAAGTTTGACAATCCAGAAGATGACGAAGAAATGTATTTTAGCGAAGAGGAGTTGAATAAATGAATATCAAACAGGCAATTATTAAAACCAATGATGTGTTGGTTTACATTCTGTTAACCCTAGTTGTCATTACAGCAGCTTTGGTTGCTATTAGCGGTCAGCCTATTTATGGAACTATTGTTCTATTGGTTGGGTTTGTTATTGTCAGCGTTCTTTCTGGTTTTTGGATTGCTGTTAGTCAGATAGCAGACTCCGCACAACGTAGCGCAATCCTGCAAGAACAGCATCTAGAGGCGATTAAGAAATTTAATCGAAGCCTTGAAGCTCATAGAGAATTACAATTTCCACATGAATGAGTTTGTGCTATTCTTTAAACATTGAAGACAAACACAGAGGGCTTAGAAACATGGACAAAGTAAGAGCTTTAATCATTCGTGCATGTAAAAGCAACAACACAGAGCGCAGATTAGAAAGGATTTACAAATCTGTTTATTACGGACAGTTTGATGAGCGACACTTGCTTATAATCCTAGCCAATATCGTAGGAGATTATCAACTCATTCGTCCTGTCAATCTTATCATGGAGCTGAACCCGCAACAGGCATGGAAATATGGCGGCAAAGAGTCAAATTCTTATGAAAAGAATGCTTGCATGTGCCTTCAGAGTGTTATACGATTAACAGAAGTTAGCAAGCTGCCTGATTATCCAGTGCCGGCTAAATTCAGAAAGGACTAAAACCATGTTCACACAGACAAGCTTCAATAATCCTAAATTCGCTAAGCGTATCAAACGTGGCTTGTGGCTTGCTAAGCTTCAAAGCATGAAGACTGGCAAACGCTCTACAGAATATGTAAAGAATCGCAAAGGAAGTGCCTGTATTCGTATAGACGTGTATTCTGATGGTAGTATGGCTGCTTATGCTTCGGGAATGGGTAGCAAAGATATATCGAAAATGATTTTGAAAGCACTTGACAACTAAAACACAAACAACTAAGCTTTACACAACACAAACAGCCTAGGAGGCTAGAAAATGAAAGCAATGAAAATGCAATCGAATGTACAAGCTAACACCATGAATGCTTGGGAGTATGAAGCCGAAAAACGCCAGCAAAAGAAAGCAAATAAAAGCTTGCGGGACATGAAGAAAGGTCGTAAGATGCAATGGCAAATCGAAGCTTAAACGACATAGTCTTACAATGTGTCGCAATTCCTTAGAATTTAGAATATAAAGAGATTACACAAAATGCTCAATCAATTCAGCCTTGACCAACTGGCACACAAAGCAGATTGCGAAGGTAATCTATTAGCCTTGGTCATTCTTGATAAACTCGATGATGAAATTCAGGAAGCTGTAGAACAGGCAACAGAAAAGAATGATGCAGATTATTATTATGAAATTTTCGATGCTGTAAATGCTGAAGAGTTTTTGATTAGTGCAGAATGGTATAAACTAGACGACATAAAGCAGACAAAAGACAGAATCATTTACATGGTGCAAGGATTGCACGAAGACACAAGTTGTTATAACAATCAAGTAAAGCTTTGGAAATATAAAGGTTCGGATTGTTGGCATCTTGAAGTAAACGCTGGGCAGTATGGCGAACAGCAGGACAAAGACAAGTTTGCAGCCAAAGGGTTTAAAGAGGCACAAGAATTAGCCACTAAAAAGCTTGTGTATTGGATAAAGAAGGGTTTGGAGTTGAATGTAAGCAATTAATAGAATCTATAAGGCACTGGCTAAGGTATTGAAAAATACTATTGGTCAGTGCCTTTTGTTTTGACTAGAATAACCCCATCGAAACGAAACAACAGGAAGCAAGACAATGAAACGCGAAGAATTCTTGATCACCAGTACAGAAGGTCATAGCACTGTTAAATACAAATGGAATTCAGCACGCAAAGAAGTGCAGCGTCTTATGCAGGAATTCGTCAATAAAGAGGGCGAAAGGGAATTACTATCGTTTCTTGAGTACGAATTGACAGAGAACAAAAGCGAGAAACAAGGTTTTCATTTTGTGTCTGGCGTTATGGGTTGGAAAGAGAAAACGAGCGGGAAAGAAATTTCCTTTTTCATCACAAAAATTGCTTGATAAGCTGAAGCGCTAGGTCTAGAATCTAGCCATACAAAAACGAAAGAGGCTTTATTATGAAAACACCAGACATTACATACAAAGATCACGGACTGTTTACAGCTTTCTACGCAGAAACAAAAGAAGGCGAAAACGCATGGCGTGAACTGGCAAGCCTAACAGATGGCACGGGTAAAGTATTGACAATTCAAGCTAAGCAATTTATTGCAAGCCTTCGCAAAGCTGGCTATGTAGTGCAGAAAGCTAAAGAATCAAAGCAAAGTCTAGACGACATTTTTGCAGAATTGAGTGAATAAAAGCTTGCAGCGCCTCGAAAGGGGCGCTATTATGTACGCAACAAACAACAAATTAGGGATAAAATCATGGATTATTACGAAAGCGCAGAAGGCTACACAATCAGCAAAGAACGTGCAAAACAAGAAATTGCAAAGCATGGTTCTAACTGGCTTGAGTTTATCGCTGATATAGGTGATGATGAGAGCTATGATGCTCAAGCTGTGCTGGCTTGGTTAGGGTATTGATTATGGCTGATTTTATCATCGAAAATGCCATACAGGCTGTAATCTGGCCACTACTTAAGCAGATAGCAGCAAACCGGAAGATTAAAAATAAAGCAAAATAGTAGTTGACACAGCATCCAAAACTGCTAGAATTACCAACAGAAGCGCTTTACACAAACAGGCGTTTCGATTAAGATTCTTTCCAACGAACAAAACCCCTAATACAGGTGACGTATGCAAGCCATTAAATTTGACCTTCGCAAACTGAATAACGAACAAATCCGCAGTCTTTCTGCTACCCTTGAAATTAAAGCAGCAAAGCGCAATGGTTATACTTGGTTCCGTGAGTCAATCAACGGGCGCTGGTCTAATGATCGTTTCTTGTATGTGTCCGGCAATGCTATCGCATACGGCAATTACCCTTTCAAGTTTGAGCGTGTAGAGTTTGAAGATAAGACAGAACAATTTAAGGCAATTTGGAAATAACTGACATGGAAACGACATACATAGAGTTCTCAAGTTCACAAACACTTTATAGCGTGTTTAATGTGTTAAAGGCTTATGGATTGGCTGGCAAAACACCTTTATCAGACGCCAAATTTATGTCGGTTTGTGGTGTGACCGGTCAAATAAACACCAGTAATTCAGATAAGATTATTTTAAGAGGGCATGAGAATTTTATTTATTTTCTTGACAAGCCTAGTGCTATGGGCGAGAATAGCTACAACGAAAGGCAAACAGCATTGGAGCTAGAGAGATGATCACTCGACAAGAATACGAAAAAGCATGTAACGAATTTAAAGCTAATCGTGCCAGTTTGAGTGTATCTGACTTTGACACAGCAAAAGCTAAGCTTAACAAAATGTTTAAGGATATGCAGATTGCTGAAGCTGTTCAGTCATTCAAAGCAGGCGATAAGATCGAATCTCAAACATTCCTTTGGCTGTGCAAAGTCTACAACGTAGAAATAAACGAAAGTTTTAATGATCTTATGCAAAATAGTGTTGTATCTGTTAGCACAAGCGGTTATGATAGCTACAAGATCAGCAAGCAACAATTCAAACAGCTGCAAGCATTCATCATTAAACTATTGGAGGCGATACAATGAAATCCTTTTCTGAAGCACTGGCTGAATTACCTTTCGAGCGTCAGTCTGAAATTGAAAATATACTGCTAAGGATGGTAAACGATCAAAAGAACGGTGATCAACTCTATAAGGAATTGATCCGCGAAGGTAAGATTCTAGAAACAAAACGATTCACATATAACGGCGACTATTACCGCCAGGACGACATTCTACATGATGGCAGTGTCTATGTGGTTGAGATGCGGAATGGTAGCCTGAAAAGAATTACAAAATAAAGCTTGCAGCCTTCGGGCTGCTTTGCTATTCTAGACACATACCAACCAAACAGAGATACCAGCCATGTTCGATTTTCGTAGCCATTACGCCCTAGTAAAGTCCGTTATGCAAACCAAGGCTAAAGAAGAGCACAAGCCAAGTCTAGACAATAAGGCAAGCATGGCAGCTTATGCCAAAGCTACTGGTAACACTGGTAAGGCTAAATTCATCGGCATGGATGATGAGCTGGCTTGCTATCAACTCGACTTCACTTTGTAAGGCATACCATCATGATCTTTTATCGTTGGCAATTAGTTGTTCTAGGCATCTGCTTTGCTATGCTCTTATGCCTAGTCGGCTCTTATGACTATGAAGCGGAGCTTGCTTCGCAATCTCTTTATTGCGATATGACAACTGAGGGAAGCTGGCCAGCTTATGATAGTGCTATTGATTGCAGCTATTAGGATGATGCAGAGCTATAGAAAATGGCAATTGTACAGCTTATCCTGATCCTGTAGAATGACTACATCGAAAGCAAACAAGTAAACAGGAATACAAGCCATGAAATTCGATCAAAAGAAAAACTTTCGCATTGTCTGGAATCAATTCAAAGCAGACGCTTTTATCAACACACCTAAAAACATTACAAAGGAATATGCTTTTATCCTGCAAGTGAATTATGTTCTCGCCCGTGCCTTCAAGGCTTCAATAGAAGTAAGCGACCGGTATGCCATTGAAAAGGCACTCACTGACATGGACAATAAAGGCATTAAGCTTACCTTTGCTGGTCTTATGATGCACAAGACAATTTTCGAGTAAACTATGAAAACAGTAGAAAAATGGTTAGAGCAAAGTCCTTTGCCGGTAGTTGCTAGAATAGTGGACAGCGCGGACGACGTTCGGATGATAGCACTAAGCGCCGCAGTATATAGTAAAGGCACTTTATTAGTGATCCCTATAGAAACATTAGAACAATTGGTAAACTCTATCCGAAAGGCATAAAGCCATAGAATCTTTCAATTGTACAGCTTGCCAGATAGGCGTATGCTTAAGCCATACAAACAAACAACAGGAATAAAAACTATGGAAAAGCAAAACATTCTTACCCTTTGCCGTATGATCCAGCATTGCCACAACAAGAACAATTCTTTAGCAGTTCGCCAATGGACAGCAGTCTGTGGCAAGCGTGCTTTACTGACGTGGACTACCCTTCGCATTATCTAAAATAAAAGCTTTACAAGCCCTCGAAAGAGGGCTATTATTCAACCATACAAACCCAAACAGTGAGGCAGCATCATGAAAAAGCCATTTTCTTTTGAATGTATCAATTGCCATCAAGTAGTCACTGAGAAATTTAGCCCCATCATGCTTGAGATGGTTAAACAATCCGGCGCTTGCTGTGATGCTTGCTGCAATGGTGCCGAAGCATACTATGCCAGCCCAGTTTATCAGGCGTTTGAAGAGGCAGAAAATAGTTCCGATTGTTATGCATAAAGGGCTTTACAAGCTCAGCCAATACGCTACAATGAACACAAGCCAAGGGGAATAAGCCCCAAGGCACTTAAGCAAAGGAAATCACCATGTCAAACTTCAATATCAACAACGTCACTTTCTTTCGTGGTCACACTGTTACCAACGGTCAAGTAGACATCAGTGAGTCTGAATACGCAGACTACATTGACGAAATTTATCCGACTGTCGAAGTAGCAGGCTTGACTTTTGATGCTAGTCGCATCATCCAAGAATGTGATCCTACAGCATTCCGTTGTGGCTTGGGTGACTATGAATCAGAAATTCAAAGCGAGCTTGAAGATGCCATCGAGAATGAAGACGAAAGCGATATTGATTGGGAAGATGGTAAAAGCCCTTATGAGCTGGACGCACTAGAAGACGAATAAATCAAAATAAAAGCTTGACCCATACGCTCACAATGCTAGAATGATCACAAGCCCAAGCAATCAAGCAAGGGCTACCACTACCAAGGGATCACCATTATGCAAACCATTACCACTTCCTACGCTGGCCCAACCAATACCAAAGGCAGCCGTATCATGGTTAAAAGCTGGCTTAAGAATAAAGCTTTCGGCTGGGACTACTCGCTCAATAGCGAAGCTAACCACAAGGCAGCAGCCCAGCAGATGGTTGACGTGTTGAACGCTGATCGTATCAAGAATGGTCATGGTGATTATCAGTGGTCTATCGTTGCTAGTGGCTCGATGCCAGACGGCAAAGGCAACGCCTACATTATTGATTTGATCGAAGCAAAATAAATCAAATTCTCTTCAAAAGCCCTGGCATTAGCTGGGGCTTCTGTATTCTAAACCCATCGAAGCAAACAACCTCAAGCGGAGTAACTAGAATGTACACACTAATGACCCAAGAACACGCCACCAGCGCACAAGAATTCCGCACCATTGAGTCAGTAGCCTTTGCTCACTCCATGGGTGAAAACGGCGGATTCTATAAAGTGCAATTGATTGATGAAAACGGCGTTATCTTGACCGAATGGAAGGTATAAATCATGCAAACAGTAAAACTTAAAGGCATCGAAGGCGACTACCATATACAAGCTGAACATGGTGTGTTTCTCACCCTTCTTGCTATGCAGTGGCAGAACATCAACGGTGAATTATTCTACTTACCGACTAAAATCGGCTTTAAAGAATGGCAATCCCTAGGCGGTAGCCTATCCAGTGATGCCCCGGTACGGTATAGCTATGGCAATCTAACCTGCCATAAGAATCAGATTGTTTAAGCCGACGAACGGTAGCAGATAAAGCTTTGCAGATACCACAGCTGTGTTATAGTGCGCACACGGAAACAGAAAACTCACTACCTCGGAGCAATGTAACATGACAAACACTACCAGCATCACCCGCCTCGTCACTGTTTTGATTCAACGCGCAGACGATACCAAAAATCAAGGTATCATCACTCAAGGCGAGCACGTTCTTTTTGTTGAGAACGTAATAGGCATTTACATGACGTATATGAACGGCAAGGATGATGCAGAAACAGCCCGCCAAGCAATGCACAAGCAAGCCATGCGCTTTGGCATTATCTAACATCACAACAGATTGAGGCTCATCCTATGTCATTCCAAACCAAAGCAGCTCAACAATTCTACTTTGATTTCTATTCTTACTTGAAGACCCATGGCCAAAGCTTACCAGCCCATAAATACCTGAATTGTGAAAGCATGATCAGCCTTGAGGCTGTTGTTATAGACCAAGGTAGGCAGTCTGTAGATGAGGCGGTTACCAGTATTCACTATTATCTAACTCTTATCGGGGTATAACCAAAGGAGGCTTTTTGCCTCCTCTTTTATTCCAAAAAGATTTGCACAAGCCTAACAAAAGCCGGTACAATCCTCACCATGGACAAGCAATTCAGCAAGTCCATACCAGCCCGGAGGCTACCATGGCAATTCACACCCCTATCACCTTCGAAGTTAAAGCCTATAACGCCAAAGGCGTATGCATTGACTCCAAGGTCTACCACACTCCAAAGCTTAATGCCTTTGGTGGCCACTGGACTGTCTGCCAGCGTATGGCTATCACGCTTGGCAAGAACAAGAAAGTGAAAAGCATCCGCTACTTTATGGATGATGTTGAATACGTCTACAACTCAGACGAATGCGAATTCGTAAAGGCGTAAACCTTCGAGCTACAAACAAGCCCGCCTTATGCGGGCTTTCTTTTGTCTATCAGAAAACATTCTATTAACTAACATTATATTGAATTATATAGTGTTATCTGTCGTCATTCTATTGTCACTACCCTCCTGCTAATACGTCAATTATCTGTCTATCAGGTAGCCTATCTATTCCCCTCTTTTATCCCTATCTATAAGCCCCTTAAACAAGCGCATAAGCCTTAGCCATACTAGCCTATGGTATAGCCTGTAATGCTGGCTAAATACGTCTGTAAACAGGCTCATTTGAGCTTATTGTGGCTAGTATAGTGTTGCCTATTATGGTGATTACATACCTTATGTGGTTAAGCCTATTCACTCTCCACTACCAACCTTCAGCATCAACTCAGCACAATTCACCGTACTTTGTACAAAACATACGCTGGCTAGTCACTTGGAATACACATCCTCAGCTATTAGCTTTGCCTATGTCATCTTGCCTGCACTATCTGGTCGAACCTATGTCCTGCTATGGGTGACCTATAGATCATCGTCTAGTGAGCTTGCCAGATAGGATAGTGACGATATTTCTAGCAGTCTGGGGCTTATGAGGGTGGCGGCTATTTGTTGCTAAGACCCTCAGCAATAGAGACAGTAATTTCTTAGTAAACATAAGCTGCCTATAGATATTTACAGGTACGAGAAAAGGAGAACACCTATGAAAGCATGTTCTCCTGAGAGTGGGGTTTGGGAATTTCTTACTTTTCCAGAATCTTTCTTTAAGGATGCTGCCCGCAAAGCCCCGTTCTAGAGCCTTCCGTGAGTCAAGTTGGTTATAACCTAAACCAGACAGTTATTTTGAGTACAGCCATTCCTTGAATAAGGTCTCCATTCTCTTGGGTAGGATGTATAAATCTATAGGTTCATCTTCCCTAATACGAGTCCTCCATATCCACTGAATCATCTCAGATAAAGCAAACTGATCGTCATCTGGAATTGCATCTAGCTCTAACCCATAATCTTGCAGATACGACTTAACAACAAGGTTTACATAACGATTGTAAGCATGGAAGGCTACAGACTTGTGTTTGTACTTGTTTGTTGCTCTAGCACCACAGTAAAGGAATACATCTTCAATGTTGATATTTGGATGTACGACAGTCCTCTTGCTTTCTTTGTTAGCATTCTCTTTTGGTAGGGTGATGAGTAAGTCATCTTTACCAACCTTCCTGTAAACAGAACGGATTGCTGATGCAAGCTTCTTCAGTTGCTCCTTAGTAGCTGTTGTGCTGTACCATGTACTACTCATACTTAAGTTTCTAACAGCGTTAGTGCTAGGAGAACTACATATTGTAACCAGCTCCCTTGCTTTTGCTATTACATCCTCAGTCTTTTTCATTAGCTGCACTTCTGTAAAATCTACAATATCAATCCCTTTTAATTTTAAGAATGATTCCATAACACTACCTTTGAACAGGTAAGACAGAATGATTGTTCGCTTTGCTGATTCAACTAAAGACATTGGTAATTGTGTAACCATCATCTCTCTGTTACGCTTGGAACAGTACAGCATGTCAATTGAACACAGACGTTGTAAGCCAGAGTATTGAGTATCTTCACTCATTTCTTTCCAAAGCCATTCCACCTTACCTAGATTGTCCTCATCTACTTTGATGTGACCAGCTTCTTCAAGAGAGATAATGTCTCCTTTCTTGTATCTGCCTTGGTATGGCTCAATCAGGCTTACTTCCTCATCAATGATCATCACATAGCTGTGTCGTGCAATCTGGTCTAAGTGCTTCTTAGACAACTCACTAAACAAGCTGTGAGTGAAGGAGATGTTACAGCCTTCTCGTAGTAGCTCTAGTAAGTGCTCTGATTTGGTTCTGTGATCATCTGTTGTTGGGAATGTAAACTCCAGAGCTTCACAAGCTTCTGGTATTCGTTCTTCTACTTCTGTCAGCATTGGGGAGATGTACAAGTATTTATTGTTTGGATTAGACAACATCCATTTGATGATTCCCTGTGTCTTCCCACTACCCATAATTGCATCCAGCACTTCGATCTTTGTTGTCATTTGCGTTTGGACTTCCATTCCCACTCTTTCTGAGGCATTGCCATCTTGATGTAATATGAATTTACATCTTCATTGTTTTCGTTGTAGTAGGCGACTAACCCTTCCGCTTGCTCCTTAGATGTGGCATAACCAATCTCAAAATCTCTACCATCATTCTTAATCTTTTTGATTATCTTATACTTCACTTACAACCTCCATCTTTATATTTCTCAGGATATTTACACAGCTTACCAAAGTTCCAAGCCTTGTCACAATCACAGATGTAGCTGTCTTTAGCTTTGTATAGCACAAACTCCAGAACATCATAATCCTTTTCCAACTTATCAAACTCTTCCTTGAGCTTTAGTTCAAACTCATCTAGCATAATTGATTCCTTATTCTAAGAACAAACCATTTGCCCTCTCATATACGTTTATTAAGCAACGCAGTCAGAAACACAAACCTTCTGGTTGCCCATCTCCAATAATCTTCTGCATCTGTCAACCAATCTTCCATGAGTTTGTCGTGCTTACTCAGGTTGCACCTTGCACAGAGTAGTTGTAGATTCTCAATAAAGTTGCTACCTCCCTTAGAAACTGGAAGCACGTGATCAATATGGTACTCCTCTGAAATATCTGCTGAGCATATCGGACAAGTGCTGTCATGTAAATACTCCAAATGCAACAACTCATCTGCTGAGAAGCTTCCACCATGTTCACCCACCAAAGCTCTACGTCTTAGACTTGCTGCTCTTTGTACAGCCTTACCCTTCTCTGTTGCGTAGTAGTTTAAAAACCACTGCTTACGTCTATCTTTATTAAACTCTCTATACTTCTTATCACGAACCCTCTTATTAGCCTTCTTGATAGCTGGATTCATAGGAGTGCGTTTTGGGCGTGTCAGCTTTTCCTGTTCTCGTTTAAGCTTCGCCTTTTCTGTTAGTTCATCTTTATTCTCGCTGATGTAAGCCTTCCTATATTCAGCTATATGATCTGCATTCAATTCTTTGTAGTTTCTTATGCATTCAACACACCTTGTAGTGCTAACCAACCTTTCCGATAGGTGTCCATACTTACAAGGTTTACCTGTGAAGTACCTCTTCATCTTGAGGCTTCTCGCCTCTTCCCGACTTATCACTTCCATCTTCTTTCCTTATTAAAATAAATGCTTCATGTTGTAGAGGGAGGGATTCTCTACACAACAATTCAAAGTCTTCGTCTGTCATATTTTCAAAGTCGTACATTAAATTACTCCTACTCACACCATTAGACAACAGAAACAAGAAAAAGTTCCCTGAAAAGAGAAAATATTTCAGATACCCGACGAACGGTCAATAGACAACCACTCCCTCTTAGTCTTATATGTTTCACCATTAACCCTCATCCAAATATCAACAATCTCTGGTGTTGTGCATTTCCAGAAACACTTTGGTGTCTTAGCTACAAACTTAGTACCCTCTGTTGGGAACATTGTGAGAATAAATCTAGCTTGTAAAGCTTTCAATGGGTCATCTGAGTATTGGTCAATCTTACATTGCTCATATTCTTCTTGATTCATAATCCCTCCTATTCTTTCGTATAAAGCTTTTTAAGACCGTAGTCTAGGCCAACATATTCCCTTTAGCTTGAAACCTCTTAGAGAGCCTTGTAGGAGCTTCTGGGACTATTCAGTGTCTTGTTTATTACTCTCCCAAACTTCTTTGCAGATATTCAACATCTCTTTCATGTACACTTCGTTGTACTCATCCAACTCAGCTTGTGTTGGAATACTCTCACGAATTTGAGCATTACGACCGTCTTCACGACCAGCAGTATAGAAAATGGAGCTGAAGCAAATGAATACCACACCCCACCAATTGATTTTATATTTCATACACCCTCCTAATTTAAATAAACAACCCGTGGTATTTCAAACATGACTGATAAACCATCTTCTCCAGCTGATCAACATCCTCCTGTGTAACATCATAGCCAGCAGAAATCTTTGCGTCAATGATAGCGAATGTAATGAGCAAACTTTCACTCTTACACTGATTCATAACAGCATTCTGCCAAGAAGCTGTCCAATGACTAGAATATACAACATTCTGCTTTGTTGTGCAAGCAGAAACTAGTAGCAATACAGCTAGGAAGAAGATTTTCATGGGATGCTCCTACGCTATGGGATTACCAAACAACTTTCGAGCCATCTTCTTCAAGAATATCAATCTCCAAACCATGAGCACGGAGGATACTTAAGTGATGAGACTCTGAGTTAGCTGTTGTGGTCAAGTTATTTGTTTTAGCAATGTCGTAAAGATGGTCCCCAACGTACCGTTGTGCATTACCATTCATGATCCAAAGGTTGGAACAACCATCAAACTTAATAGTATAGTTCATAACAATCTCCTATTTCCACAATTGATCTAAAATATCCTGCTTCTCTTCTACAGTCAAATTACTTTCGTTAATAATCCTAGTAAACTTAGAGCAAGCTTGACTGTATGCAAGGGAGAAGCGTTGTTCTGCCTCGCGGATTTTGTCTTGGAGTTGTCTGCGTTCTGAGGGCATTAGTGGACGTGTGTCATAATCATTCATTTGAAGTACCCTCCGAAAAAAGCTTATTTTGTTTGTCAATCACCTTATCAAAATACTCTTGTGTACGACCTGTCAAATCTAGCCATCGCCACTTAAGGTCAAGAAATGAGACACACTTAGACTTGAAAATTACTTCTGTGTTGAAAATAGTCTCAGTGTCAGGGATACCTTCGTAGTCATAGGAGTTTTCCCATGCGATACCAATCTGACACACCACTTTCCAAAGACCGCCAACACTGTCAGATTCCTCACCAAACACATCCTGCCAGAAATCTCCATAGCAATCAATGTAAGAATTCTTAATTTCATCAGACAAGTACAAGTCTTCTGTATCCAGAGCTATGTAGGTTTCTGAATAAATCTCTTTACGAAGAGGACTACACCAAAACTCACAAATGACTTCCATCAATTACCTCCATAATTAAATGGTTGATACTGCAATACGTATATGCGTTTCCCGTCCAAACTACCTACACCAAAGCGTCCAGATTCTACTTTAAAGATATTTACGTAATCAGTCAAGCCTTGTAGTGTACCAAAGATGCGCTCCGATACACCAGCGGGGATGTATTCGCCCTCAATGAAGGATTTCTCGTTTTCAATTTGTTCAGTCACGATATAACCTCCACTTTGATATTCAAGTCTTTTGCAACCTGCTTAAGTTCATCCAACCGCATACAATACAGACCTTCTCGGTGTTCATCAGTTACATCTTCTGTACCAAGCTCTGTCAGGATAGCTTGATAATAGCAGCTTTCATAATCATGTGCAGAGCCTAGGTTACAATCTGTATCTTCTGAGTTGTAGCATTCCATGTAAGTGCCTTCACAACAACTGCAACCCGGTTGATCGTAATAGCCATCATCCCAGAACGTATAAGTCTTAGTCATCACTTCCCTCCTGTATAAAATTTATGAGCACCTACGTTTGCAACAAGCTCTTTGTGTTTAGCCCAAAAAGGCTTGATACTCTTTTCGTGATAGAAAGTCATATCACCTTCCACTTCTATATAGCCATGCAATAAGTTGAAAGCAATGCTACTTGCCTCTAACCAATCACCGTCTGTCGGAGTACGTTGCTTGTGCATATCTTCAATGTAGCTAAATTGCTTTGGTTCATAAATCACTTCCTTGATTGTATCTGGCCATGATTTATGCTCTACACGATTCAGTACAGTTTTAGCTACAAGACGTTTACCCTCTAAAGGCTCACTACGAGCTTCATATACTATCAGCTCAGCAAGGAGTTTACAGTCTTCCCAAGCATTGCACAAGATTTGCTTCTCAGACTTAGTGAGGGGTTTCATCTCTGGGATTTGCTTTACAGACTCTTTACGTTCTGCAAGGTACACATCTAGCATGAACATGATTCCTGCAATCAAGATAGCCCAGCTCCAGAACTCAAGGCTGCTCATGTTTCCGTTTTGGTTGTCCATAGTTAAACCTCCAGAATATCATGGTAAAGGCTTTCGGGAAACACATAACCTTCTTGCTCAAGTGAATCAACGATTGTACATGCGGCGTCTTTACTCAACCCATACCAACTCTCACCATCGTATTGTAAGCCGATTGGTTCACGCTCAGCTGTATCAAGAAACTCCATCTGTGCTTTATATGTGGAGTACAACAGTTCCGCTGAAGACCAATCAATAGCTGGAACATCACCAACCACACGATTTGATGCTACATGAATGGCAATCCCATCGTCGGCTTCATAAATGTAAAGGTCACATTTAAAATCCATACTACTCCAACGACAATAGCTCATAAATCCTCCTGTTTGTTTATCTAGGTTCCAGAATAGCAAAAGCCCCAATGCGTGTCAACACAAAGGTGCTAAAATAATCACTCATCTTTGAAAAACAAATCAGCTTGCTCAGGATGCACAAATTTTACACGATGGTCTTGAACAATCACACCCTTCTTACGGCTGTATTGCAGCTTTACACGCAAGAGAATCTTAGCCTTACGAGCTGCTTCAAACCAACCCTCTGGGAATAAAGCAAAGCAACCATCATGGAAACGATTACCATGCCAATCTGTCAGTGTACCATTATATAATTTCACGGCTGTATTGAATGACACATATTGTCGTCCACGATTCACCCACAAACCACTTTCAAAGCTGTGTGTAGGCATCATGTAGCTGTAGCCAAGCACTTGCATAAACTTCGTCAAGCTTGCAAGCTGAATTTTACCGCTGTCTTGTGGTTTCCATTGTTCCATAAATCCTCCTAGGTTTATCTTTTCCTAAATACATTCACTAATAGTGCGAGTAAATCAAATCTTGTAAACTTCAGTCTAGATAAAACACATCCACCTTAGCTTCTCTGAGCTGATTCAAGCTGTGTTGAAACTCTTCACCGTATTTATAGTGTGTCCAGTCAGGCTCTGGTGAATACACTTTCGTAACACCAGCGTTGATCAACTGAGCTGTACACACTGGACACGGAAACATTGTAACAACAAGAGAGCTTCCGTTTGTACCCCTTCCAAGTCTTGCAGCATTAGCAATAGCCGAAGCTTCTGCGTGTGACGTGTAGAGGTACTTCAGTGGACGTTGACTGCGTTCCTCTGTGTGTTCCACCCCTCGTGCTAGGCAATTATATCCAATACTGATTTCTACGCAATCTGTTTCGGAAAATAGTACAGCACCAACCTTAGTATTCTCATCCCTACTCATCTCAGCACGCTTGTGTGCCAAGTCGATAAACTCTTGTAGCCAGCGTTCTTTCATGTTCTCTCCCTATCGTGGTGGCTTACTAGACCCTTTAGCTCGTGTGGCTGTTGCGTACACTGACTGTCCACCATTCTCTTGTTTACTCTTACCTTTCAAATCACGAACAACACGAATCTTGTATTTACCAACTCCCCAATCTTCATCAGCTTGCTTCTGTGCAGCTAGACGGTCTTTAGTCTTGTAATAACAACGCGAACCAATAGCCAGAAGCACATAGAAATTACTTGGAGCATTCAATACAAACGATTCACTAACTTCATCCCAGCATTCTGCTTGCTCTTCTGGGATAATGATACTTTCAATTGGTTTGTCAGTCATTAAGAATACGCTCCTTAGCAGTGTTAAAGTAGGTTCCATCCATCTCAACACCAATAAATTTGCGGTTAAGATTTTTACAAGCTAGTCCGGTTGTTCCAGACCCCATTGTAAAGTCTAAAACTGTTTCCCCTTCATTAGTGTATGTGTGAATCAGATATTCCATTAATTCTACTGGTTTTTGGGTTGGGTGTACTTTACCATGCTGGTTGGCATTGCTTATGGTTATAATTTGATTAGGGTGCTTAGTATCTATAATCTTGGACACTTTACGTTGCTTTCCGTAGTTCTCACTGTGCTTATTGGAGGTCTCAGAAACCCTGGGTTTTTGTTTAGTCATTTGCGGATTATAGTTTGAGTGGTGGCAATTAAATACCATGATATTCTCTACCATGCACATTGGCATTCTTTTAGCATTCAGGTGTCCACTTGGTTTCACTTTATTCCAAACCCAATCATACTTGTAATTATCTAGGTTACTAATCCTTAAAGCGCTACTGAAAGGTTCCATTCCAAACAAGACGATAGCACCATTGTGTTTTACAATACGGTTAAGCTGAATCCACATGCTCTCAAAATCAATAACACTGTCCCAGCTACTTTGCGTCTTCTGGTAAGGAGGATCACAAATAATAGCATCAACACTCCCATCTGGAATCTCTTTCATTCGCTCAAGGCAGTCACCCTGCATTAGCCAAAAATTCTCATCCTTATAATCACTCACTCTGCATCTCCTCCATTAAGGCTTCACTCAAGTTCTCGCCCAATTCACAAGCAATCCAACTTTGTTGGTGGGACATTAGATCAAGGAATTCATCATATTCTAGTTCTAGCATATGTTAAAACTCCACCTTTGGTTGTACGGGACGTGGATAAGCCACGAAGCAGATATTGTCCAGAGGACTATCTTCTACATTATATTTGATATTGTAGGTTTCAAGCCGACTACCATTCTGATGTTTACAAGGCAGAGTACAATATATGAAATTACCAACTTTGACAGCAGAGAGACTATTCACCCACCCTTGATTGTGTGTTTTGTAGATAAGAGCTGTTCCAACTTTGTCTAGGTTGTCATTGTAGATGCGCATGTATTTACTTGCGCTGATGATCTTACGTTGCTTTGAATATTTGTTCATAAATCCTCCTTCGTTTGAATGTGGAGTAATCATACAAGCTACTCCACAAGCTGTCAAACTTTATTTATCGTCTTTGCTGAAATCATACCCAGCAACGATTCCGTAATCGTCTTCTTTGGTAATATTTGAGAACAACTCCTTGACACTTTCTTGTTTAGCAACAGCCTCCTCAAAAGACTTAACCAGAGGTTCTTTCTTCTTAGCAGGAGCTTTCTTAGGCTTCTCCTTCTCAGTGAGCGTGTACTTCTTCAGCACAGCAGCCAACCCCTGTTCCACTCCAGATGCTACAGCGGTTTCAATAATGCTGTCAATAGAAGGTATGGAGTCTTGGTTGCAATCGGTACATGACTCATCGCCACATCCTTGTTCAGCATGGTAGTCGTAGAAACGCATCATACGCTCTTCAAGCTCTTTTGCACCAAACCAGAACTCTTTCCCGTCATTACACTGAGAAATTTCCTCTGGTGACAACAGGCCGGCGTAAGTGGTTTCAATTTCTTCCTCCATCTGCTTGATCCCAAACTCTGTCTGAGATTTCACGTCTGGATTCTTGCCTACTGATCCCCACCACGCGCAATGTGCCATAAATTGAATATGCTCACCCCATCCGTGTGCACTGCACGCCAAGAATACGCCTGTAGCAGCCGACATGCAGTCATACTCGATGAATCCCTTAACATTAGCTTGAGATTCCAAGATCGCGTTTACGATCATTCTCTCAGATGACACAAAACCCCCTCTCGAATTTATTCGGATGATTACTTCATCTTGAGGGCCAGCTGTTCGCAGAATATTGCACAAATCCACATAGTTCTCAGGAGCTTCAATTGGGCCAGTGAGGTAGTAGGTGAATTGAGTACCACGAACTTCAGTTGTGAATGTATTGGTTGCCTGCATCATTGGTAGAAGCTTGAAATCATCACTCATTAATTATTCTCCTTTTCAAAGTAAAATGCTTTTACAAGCGCCTTGGTTAGTTTGCTACGACGACCACTATCCTCAAACGTGAAGTTTACAAACCCAATATTATTCTCAAGCTCATAAATGTCTTCTTTGTCTAGGAACTTTGGAGGATTTGTTTTAATCGCTTCCAACAGTTGACTTAAATACAGAAGCCCTGTTTCTTTACGAATATCTTTTTGACGCCAATCGCCCGTCAAGCAGAGTTGGGCACCATCACCGACCCGAGTAGTCATCATCTGCATAAGGTCAGTATCAAAGCCCTGCGCCTCTTCACACAAAACGAAAACACCATCTTCAAAGGAGTAGCCGCGCAACCACTCGACACTTTTAAACTCAATCACCTTTTTCTCAAGCATGTAGGCAAGTTGTGCTTTACCAAGAAACTTGCTCAAGTGCTCTAGAATGCTAGTAAAGATTACAGCAAGCTTCTCATTTTCTGTCCCTGGAACTGCCCCGATAGTTCGGCCACAAGACTCGTAAGGGCGAACAAGGAATAGCTTGTGAATACTCTTCTCACGCAAAAGGTTAGCAGCGTGCCATGCAGCAAGAATACTCTTACCACCACCTGCTGGCCCTTGCAGTGCTACAATCTTACGACCTTCTTGCAAGTAATAAGCACCAAGCTTCTGAGCATCCCCTACTGGGGTGAATGGCATTGCATTGAAGACCTTCTCTTCTGCAAACTTCTCACGAGTTGTAGCAGCCCCTCCGGTTTTGGTCTTACGTGTGCGAGTGCGGGGCACCGCCACGGAAATACCATCAACGTCCATCATTATTTGTCTCTGTTTTGCGCCCATCAGTCTGTCACCTCTACTTTCCAGTTAATAAGTGCTTCATAAGTACGTGTATCGAGTTTATCTTTGTACTTATTTGCCATATCTTTTATGACATCTTCTTTTGCTACTTTATATGCTGCAAAAGCTGCTTCAACACTCGTATACCTCCCTACAGTTGTCCTTTTCTTATCTATGTTTACTTGTGCAATAAACTTCTCGGCTTTCTTGTTGAAGTAAACGCCAATAGGGTACATTCCTCGCTCATTTCCCCTGAGTGTAAATAAATTGTTAAGTTCTCTAGGGACAAAACAACAGGTTTCAGGGCTGTAAACTTTATTACCTTTAACAATAATATCTTTGTCTAGAGACCACGAAATCTCAATATTGTATTGTGGCTGTTGATCACACCACTTTGCAAAGTTTTGGAAGTTGTGCCAACCCTCAGAAACAGAGCAACCAACATAAGTTATACCCTTCTTTAGCTGTGCCTCATCATAGCAGCGGGTGAACATATTATTCCACAACGTGTATGTCCTTGTGTTGGAGGTTGGTGTATAAATACCTACGCCTACATAACCAACACCACTGGCAAGCCTACGAAACGGGTTTCTAACACCTTGCCTAGCTGAACTTCTGGGAACAATCTTCTCATAACCGAACTCGTCTAGAAATTTGATTCTACACATCGCATTATCAAGAATTTCAATCACTTCAAATTTACACCCATAGAAGTTCTCGATGACTTGTCCTTTCTCAACAGCTTCCTTTCGTTTACGTCCATTACTCACATATACAGCTTTTGGTAGTAATGGTGTAGCAATCCAGTCGCGGATTGAACCTTCCTTAATCTCCCTTACAGCAGACCATATCTCAAAACCACTTTCAATAAACCTCACTTTGACCTTGTGTGATCTTTGGTACTCAATAACTTCAAATTCAAGACCCTTCTTGTTCTTGAATACTTCACCAATTTGTACAGCAGGTTTTAGGTTCTCTTTCCCACGTTTCCCAATTAGCTCTTTCTGAATACACCGGCAAGACCTAGTTTTGCCAGACAACACGCTGTGTACATCTGTTATAGTTTCTCCTCCACAAGAACAGTCACAGACAAACTTAGGTTTAGGGTTTCTTACAACACTCTTGATTGTCAACCTATTAAATGTTTGACCTACATACTTTGAATAAAAATCCTCTGTCAATGCAAACCTCCCTCTCTCTGTTCCATCACAAACTCTATTAGATCACTCAAGTCGTTGCTGCAAGCCATGGCTGCCATATCCACTGATTCGCGGTAGCGAGCATATTCAGCACTATGGAGAATGGCATCCATCTTATAAAATTCAAGAGGATCAATTCTCAAAAAGAGTTCCTGTTGAAACTTGTATTGGACTCTCTCCCAACTGCATTGCTTCAAAGCCTCTGTGATGTTTTCATCATCACGGTATAACTGTAGAAGTGTATTTTTTAGTAAATCTTTCATTGCAACTGACCCGTTGCTGCAAGATACCGGCTCAAAAGTAGATTACGATCCCGACCTGTTCCGACAACCGGTTTGACACTGGATTTGAAGGTTTCCCAATCTTGCTCAGCCAACTCTTCCTTAGTAAATTCAGGCTTCAGAAACATAGTTCCTTTCACAATCTTCATACCAGTGCTGTCCCATTGCAAGCTATTCAAGTCAAACTTAGCCCCTTGTGCGACGCATGAGCACACTTGATTCAAGAATGCTTGACTATTGTAATCCATCACTGTCAGCTCACCAAGATCAATCTTGTCAAACTCTTTCTCTTCATCCTTATAGAGAACAATCTCCTTGAGGATACCGTCAGATACGTGACCAGCATTGGTGTTCTCTACAAAATAGCCATTCTGCACAGCAGTGATGAACTCTTGCATGAACAGGACAGGGTTTGTTTCGACGATGTTGATTGTCTCAGTCATTTAGAAATCTCCTCAAAGACGATTTGGGTGGGAAGCATTTTGCTGCACAGATAGACACTAGAGAATGGTGGATTCAAGGACGGTTTTTGTTCTGAGTAATCCTTAAAGTAGGCTACGCGCTTGTTCAAATACATAATTTCAAACACATTATTTTTGAACATTTGAAACCGCTTTTGACTTTCAAACAACCCAACCACACCAACAAGCATTGCAAAAGGCTTTCCTAATTTAAAAAGCCTATCAAAGACTTCTGCCTTTATGGAATATGGAGGATTTGACACTATGTAATCATAACCCTCTGGCTCAAAATCAAAGAAGTCTTGCCCTGTGGATAGGTGTGTGCATATAACCTCAACACCTGATGAGCGAAGCTCTTTTACAAAAATGGATTCCTCTGTATCAAATGGACACCACACAATAGAACCACTTTGGATATATTTCAAAATCGGTGTAACGGCATACCGTGGTGTGTAAAACTCGTCGTTTCCACTCCCAGCAACTTTATCCATCTTCATCATTTCTTCCCTCGTGGTTTACGTGTACGTTTGATTGTAGTGGCTACCGCCTCAACTTGCAAATCTTTCTGCCGATTCTCCTCAGCCTTCCCAACAAGCTCATCAATCCGGTGCATAAGCTCTTGTGGAAATGGAACAAGGCAGCTTCCTAGAAAATCTACCAAGTCCAAAACATTCTCCTTCTCTTCACCCGTTACACTATTCAACCGAGCAATATATGCACGATCAGTGCCTTGTTCAAGGGAAGCCCGAAAGAATCCATTTACATAACTTGTCTTATTACAAATACCAAATCCTAGTTTCATATTCTGTTTCAAGCTGACTACGAATGATGGCCAGTTCGATGCGCATACGACTAATTGCTTGCTCATTTTATTTCTCCTTATATTTCTGCCAGATAGCCACTATAACAAGCAGAGGCCACCCAAGACTAGCCATTACGATGCAAACCTTAACGAACGTGGGTGAAAAGCTGTCAAGGTCATTTGATGTATCCTTCTTATATTCCTCAGTGATTCCCCATGTAAAGACAGCACCTATGATACAGTATGCAAGGATTAGGACTGTTGCAATCATTTTGTCTCCTCCAGTTTCTTAACACTGACAACATAGAATTCTTGTGTAGTGGAGTCATACAACGTAATACTTTGTACACCACTGTCTTCAACTACAATTACGTGGACTTGTTTGCCGTGTAATTCTTTCCAATTGAAGGTGGTTGCATCTTCCCATCTAATTTCACATTCTACGTCACTCATTTCTTCTCTCCTTTCAATATTTCTATCATCTTCTCTACATCTACCCCTTTAAGGTACATGCTCATTATTGTAGAGGCTTGCGATTGTGTCAAGCAATTTATTCCAAGAGACTTCTTGATTTCTGTGATGACGTATTGCCAGCTTCCTTTGTGGTATGGGTACTCTTTCATTCCTCCACCTCCCAAGTTTCAACCCAATACATACGACCTTGAGTGCAGCAGTCATCCATCTCCTCAACATAGTCATCAGCACGGTCTTCATTGGTTGTGATGAATTCAATCTCTACTTCCTTTACATTCTGACCCCTGTGTGACATTACTATATAAACATTCATCTCATCCTCCTATGGATTTGCTTAATGTGGCTACCATTCTACAGCAATATTTCTGAGAGTCAAGAGGTATGGAGAAGATTCTTGTAAATTATTTTCTGATGAGGGGTTGACAGAGGTGGGAATGGGTGTAGAATGGTTGGCATTCGGAGAGATTTCTCTCCATTTCTAGTTTTGTTCCCATATAGGGAGTTATGTTGTGAGGAGGGTATGTGAGGTGTAAGGTAAGAGATTTAAGTCCTGTAGATATGTATAATCTTATGCTTACCTCTACAAAGGCTAAGCCATTCAGGGAACCAAATGAAGCATACAACAGTTTGGTTGAGTCCTACACAGCTTTAATAGGTTCAAGGAGCTTCAACGCTGTTGAGTGGTTCTTCACCAATGTGAACAGAGCTGTAAGAAACAAGTACAGTGGTATGAAGGTGAGACTGAAACAGGAATATTGGTCTGGTAACGCTTGCGGAATTGGGGGTAAGAAGGTCAGGGATGTTCTGGATTGGTTTGAATACAATGGGTACATCACAGTGTATATGGGCAGTCATGACTATCGTGCAGAGTGGAAGTCATACCCGACAATTGTGAAGTTCAATGAAAAACTGCTTGACATGCTAGACATGGAGAAGGTAGTATTACACATTCCAGAAGAAAGACTGGAATCAACTGTCATCGTCAAAGACAGATTGACAAAAGAGGAGATGATTTTGGAAAAGACACAGACTGTACAAGAGATGGAAAAGGAAGTGACCAAATACAATGAGTCATTCAAAGACGTACTAATCGAGTTTAATGGTGAGGAAGTACCCCTACTTGAGTACAAACGCTCGTTCTCCGGTGATCTATTCAAGGGTGGTAGGCTCTTTGCTCACGGCGGGAGCATCCAACTTCTTCCTGAGAAGTTCCGTCTAAAGTACCTGACACTTGACAAAGAACCTGTTTGTGAGATTGATTACAAAGCTATACATGCTTGCATTTTGTATGAGGATATGGCACAGAAGGATGACAGAATCTACGAACTTGCCAGAAACGGATTTGATCCGTATGCAGCAGACAGGTCTTGTGTCCAGACTGATGACAAGATGATTGCAAAACATATGATCAAACACGGACTAACCAAATACGACCCTATACGAAGCCTATTCAAGAGTTCTATGATGATGGCTATTAACTGTGATAGTCCAACTAAAGCTCGCCAGAGTATCAACCACGAGCTGTACAAAGACTCTCGACTTGATGAATGTGATCGCCGCTACGTAGGACTAATCAGTCCAGACGCAGAGCAAATCTTGGATGTGCTTAGTGACCATAACGCAATGATCGAAGAACACTTCTACAAAGACTATGGCGTGCTGTTGCAGAACGTAGATAGCAAGATTGCCCTACGGGTGATTGACTATTTGATTCAAGAGGGTCATACTTGTCTTGCGTACCATGATTCATTTGCTGTGAAAGAAAGTGTTGCTCCGTTTCTTGAGTTTGCAATGCGCGCGGCATGGAAAGACATTCTTGGTGAAAATAAGTTCTGTTTTACAGAGAGGAAATAATGAAAACAGTATATGTAGTAATGGTTATGGACTCAGTTCCATACAGTGAAGGTAGTTGGATTTCTTCTATCTTTGACAGTGAACAGAAGGCTTATGAATACCTTTCTATGATGGAGGAACTGGACGTAGAGGGAGAATACTTCTACACAGTCAAGCAATGGGAGCTAAAGTAGCTTGTTTAGCTGCCTAAAACAGCGTATATTCAACGATCACCTATCAACCTATGCTACCCTACTGGGTGCATCTAAAGATGCGTATAACGATGATTCTGGGCCATTCTAGGAGGAACAACAATGATTCAAGAATATTACAAATCAGAACGAATGAAAGAACTGGAAGCTCATGCACGAAAGCTTGAGCGTTTCCACGAAATCCGTAGAGTGTCTATGGCAGCAAATATTGTAGATGGTCATCTCATCATTGGTAATCGTCACTTCTGCCCTTTGATGGGAATGCAGATTGACTTACTTGGTTTGGATGCACGCAAGCATGACATTCGATATGATCAAGGCTTTGTAGACCAATGGGGAATCTATATGTCTCGTGAAGAAGCTTGGGATGTGGCTAAGGCTCGTGGGCAGATTAAGGAAGTCATTCAAGAGGGTGTATTGTTTTCGGAGTGTTATTTGTGAACCTAGTACAAGATCGTAACGATATGCTTGAGCACTTCCTTAAAGGCGGGAAGCCACATGGACTTCTTGAAGACTATCGAGAGAATAGGAATTCAGAGAGTTGGAGAGTCAGTAGGCAAGTGGAGGAATTGATGGAATTTATTTTGTTTCTTGAGAAAAGATTGGAGGATAAATGAAGTACAAATTCTATGAAACTGAATTCAGTGCATCAGGGGATAATAGGATGTGGCCTGAAGAGGTTTTCAATAATACTTTTGTACTCTTCAGAAAAGAGGTTCAGTGGTTATCCGACAACACAGGTAAGGAGTACAACAAGTTCAAGGTGGATGATATGACATTTGGAGAGCCTGTTGTGTTTTACGATGGTCATTACATAGGATACCTTGATTCTTTGTTCTACTACGCAATGGATGTAGATTGCTTTGAAGACTGGTGGGGATTTGAAAATTAAGGGTTATATAAATTATTTCAACTTTTCATTAAAATAATTAGGAAAATCTATTGACAGAATCAAGATCATAGGTTATTCTACACAAATCAAGACCTAGACAGGAACTAACAATGCAAGAGAAAGAATGTCCTCTCTGTACACCATTGGTTAGTGAATGTGTTTGCCATTTGACAACAACCCTCCCCTACTCGGGAGAGAACTTCAAATTTGAATACACTCACGAACGGGATACAGTACCAAATACACAGTTCTGGAGAATCCTTCCAGAGTATGAATGACAATATTTGTCACAATATAACAAATAAGGCTTGACAAATCTCATTCTATAGTTCATAATGAGACTGAACTGAAGGAAACAAACATTATGTCAGAAAAAGTAGACAAGCTTGGTCGCACAGGCAAAGCGATTGGTGGCAGGCCGAAAGGCTCGACTAGTAAGCGATCAGCACGCCAGACTAAACTGAAAGTCTTCTCAGATTGGTTTGGGCCAGTTGTAGCTAAAGCGATCAATAAAGCTAGCGTCATTTTAGATGAACCTTTGGATAGTAAAGTTGCCACACCACAGGTACAGTTGGCTGCTGCCAAGCTAGTGATTGAAAAGGCCCACGACCTCGTGAATGAGGTTTATGGTCGCGAGAAAGATCAGCTAGACGATCCTGAAGAAGATGAACAACCAAAAGAAGTTGCTCCAACACAAGCACGGTTTAGCACGAAAGTAGTGAGCATCACCAAGAGTGATGATTAAACACTGTCCCGTGTCTATGGATGATGGACAGAAAGAATTGACGCCAGATAGACCAATGACAGTACACAGCGACCTCGGCAGATAGTGTATGGATTTACTGCACGTAAGGTGAGATGTTGGTTTATTGAAAGGCTGGACACTACTCAGGGTTGACTTGCGTATTTAGTTACGCTTCGTCTTCCTCCAGCACAGCGTCATCCTAATCAAGCTTCGGCTTGGTGTCCTAGAACTTTGCCTAGTTCATGGAAAGCCCATCTGGCGGTGGGTTGTTTTACGGATACTACGTTCATACGAGGCGTAGTACGTTGACGAGTCGCTATGTAAATAGCAAAAGACCAGCCCGTTCAACCGGGATGCTGTATTTAAGGGCCAACTACGAGAGTGGTACAAGTACAGTAGTTCTACGAAGGTGTGATCGCAACCATAGGCATCAATTGGCCTTTGAGCCCTGTTGTACAGGCTAGTGGTATTCTAGCACTTATTATCGACGGGTAATATTTAGTCTCCTGTAAAGGCACTCCCTAGACGGTAGGGTATTAAGTCGTCCTTGCGGACGCCACAAGAGGAGAGGCTGCTTAGTGTATGCAAGCAGAGAACTAGAGGCCATGGAAGAGTGGGCGCTCTAGTAACTATTCAGACATTCCATATGTCTTCACATTCCCTCATATCATAACCAAAACAATTCCTAGGGGAATGCAATTCAAATAAGGTGTAATAAATGGCACTTCTATTTCTGCTACAAACTATCTTTCGTAAATACAGCCGCTAAGCTGAGTATAGATAAAATGTTTTCTCCAAGGCGAGCATGTCGCCTGAAGCACGTTGTTTACCTCACGTGTTTCTCCTCCTACCGTGAAGTCCGCAGCGGAGCATGCAAGCGGCATTAATTATTTTACAGAGAAGCTTTGAAATAGGCTTCTCGATAAAGTGATTGTGTGGTATGTTGTAAACTTAATGAGAGTGAACGGATTTGCAAGTCCTTCTCCCTGCCAACTCAGGTAGATAGCTCTCGCCTATTTAATCTAGTTGGAGATGTTTAGTTTTGAATGCACATGAAAAAGCCGTAGAAAACTTTAAGATAAAGGCGTCTGAAGTTCATAACGATAAGTATGACTACAGTAGAGTAGTCTATTGTGACCAGAAAACTAAAGTAGAGATAATTTGCCCCGTACACGGAAGCTTCTTTCAGAGGAAGGACTCTCATTGTAAGGGTGCCGGATGTAAGCAATGTGTCTATGAAAATGTCCCACCTAAATGTACAATAGAAGATGTTGTTGCAAGGTTCAGAGTAATCCATGGAGATAAATTTGATTACTCTCTAGTAACATCATCTAAGTCAATGGACAAAATTGAAATTGTATGCACTGAACATGGTGTTTTCAAACAAACTGTGGCACATCATTTGGTTTCTCGGGGATGCCCTGAATGTGCCTACGAGTCCATTAGATTACCATTAGCCGATTTTATTGCCAAGAGTCAAGAAGTCCATAATTACAAATACTCTTACGAGAAGATTTCGTTTTACCCAGGCTATAACTCCAAGGTTGTTATCACTTGTCCCGAACATGGAGACTTTCAGCAATCAGCTGGTCCTCACATGCAAGGTAAAGGTTGTAGGGAGTGTGGTACGAAGGTCTCTTTAAGTAAGAGGTACACAGAATTCACCACAGATAATTTTATCAGTAAAGTTAAAGCGGTACATGGGGATAGGTATGACTACTCCTCGACTGAATATATAAATACTGAAACAAAAGTTAAGATTATATGTAAAACTCATGGTGTATTTGAGCAACGACCTAAGTGCCACGAAGCTGGCAAGGGTTGCGCTAAGTGCAGGAATGACAACACGACTTACAACTTTATACAAAAGTACAGAGATAATCGAGAGCTTGGTAACAAGGATGGTTTAATATACATTTTGAAAATTACAGGAAACGATGAGTCTTTCTTGAAATTAGGCATAACTTCCAATAAATCAGGAAGATTTAAGCGTTACCGAAAACAATTTAAAGATGTAGGTTACTCATACGAAATTTTGTTTGAGTCTGCCATGCCTAATTACCAGACTGCAATGCTTGAGAATGAAATCTTTAAGCAGTTGCGAAGGGAGGGGAGTGTCTACAAACCTCTGTTTGATTTTTCTGGTAAAAGTGAGTGTATAGTTCCTGAGCGCTTTGAGAAGGTGAAGAGTTTAATCCTCAGTCACACCAAGGATAAATATTTTGAATAACCAACAAGTAATCTCGCCTGCCTCGGAAAAGCAGGCGGCATTCCTCAAAGCAGTTAACGAAAATGATATCGTTCTGTTTGGAGGCGCGGCTTAATACTATGGGTCGCGTAAAACCCCTCTAATTGCTGGAACTCTCAAGTAGACAATCAGCAGCGAAGGCTTATAAGTAAGCAACGTCCAGAGACTATCGAAAAGGCACAGAGATGTGTAACTTAGTAGAGTAGGCTGCAAGTGCAGTCGAAACGGGGGGCTTTCTAAGAAAGAAGATATAGTCCGATTCTCTCAGCGATGGGAGGGAACTTAACGAGTTCCATAAGATTTTGGGTAGTGGTAAGTCATATCTTGGTGTGATGGCATTTTTACAGTGGGTCACACAACCAGAAATGGCTAAATTTCGCGGAGTGATCTTGCGAAGAACAATGGTTCAAGTGACTGGCCCTGGCGGGCCAGCAGAAACTGGACAGGAAATATACCAAACATTTGGTGCCAAGTTTCGAGTTAAAGATAGTAAATTTGTTTTCCCCAACAACTCTACAATCGTTTGTAAGGGTTGTGAGCAAGAGAAGGATAAGCACAACTTCCAAGGTTGGCAAGTAAGTGCATTTTTGGTTGACGAAGCTCAGCAATTTGAAGAGTCTCAAGTTCTGTACTTTATTTCTCGTATGCGTACTGCCGCCCCTATGAAGCCTGTCATGATGATGACAGCAAACCCTGATTATAATTCCTACCTCCGCAAGTGGTTGGAAGATGCAGGGTACTTGGATGAGAAAGGTATTCCTCGTAAAGACCGTGATGGTAAGCAAATGTGGTTTGTCCGCATTGGTAACAAAATGGAGTGGAAGGAGTCAAGGGAAGAGCTTCTAGAGATATATGGCCCAGATTGTGGCCCAATGTCATTTTGCTTCCTGCCGGCCAATTGTCACGATAATCCAATTTTGCTTGAGCGTGATCCCTCCTACGTCCATAAACTTATCAACATGCCCCGAGTAGAGATGGAACGCCTTTACCTCGGCTCATGGTACGCAAAAGAACTTTCCTCTGGCTTCATGAAGAAAGACTTCTGTAGGCCTGTTAGGTATTATGAACAGGAGTTTGTTTCTTATTGCAGGGCGTGGGATATCGCCGGTTCTATCCCCTCAGAAACGCTCCCAAATCCTGACTGGACTGCCGGCGTTCTTATAGGCAAGACAAAACAAGGCCGGTATGTAGTTCTAGACTCTGTGAGGTTCAGAGCACGGTTCGGGGAGGTAATGCAGAAGATTATTGAAACTTGCAAAGACGATCCCCCAGGAACTCAAATCATCCTACCACAAGAGCCTGGACAAGCAGGGAAAGCTGCTGGTCAGATGATGATTAAAGAGATTATCGAAGAAGGGTTTTATGCAAGAATGCGCCCCTCCAATAAGTCCAAGATAATTCGTTTTCAACCTTTCGCTGCTGCTGCTGAAGCCGGTCTTGTAGACTATGTTGAAGGTCCATGGAATGATGATTATTTTGATGAGTTGGAGCTTTTTGACGGAAGTCGAAAGAATAAAGATGACCAAGTGGACGCCACATCGGATGCCTTCATCACGCTAGCCCAGAAGTTCCAAATCCCAAATTATATGTCTGGACTCCAATCAGCAGACAACCTCCTTAAAACTAACAACCCATTCGCATAGGAAGAGATATGGCGGAAGAAACAGAAGACCTTACCCCTACTCTTACTAAAGGGGAAGATAGCACAATCCCCAGAATGCGTCTTAGTCAAGTGTCTTACAATGGCTTGAACGTATTCTCTGGTAACATTTTTGAAGAGTGCGCACACGAGCTTCGTTGGCCACATTGCATGAAAACCTACAAGGATATGGCAAAGGATGCAACTATTGCCCCTGCCTTGAACCTTGTAGAAATGGCTATTGCTCGTGTTCCTTGGCACATTCGTGTGCCAGAAGGTTATGAAGACCAGCTCAAAGATAAAGCTGCTTTTATCAAGCAGTGCATCAATGATATGGATCATAGCTGGGGTAGCTTCATACGTCAAGTAGTTAGCTTTAACCGTTATGGTTTTGCAGCTCATGAAAAAGTGTATCGTAAGCGCTATAAGAAGAATGGTAGTAAATATAACGATGGTCTTGTAGGTATTGCCTCTCTTCCCCCTATTACACAAGATAGTATTGAATCTTGGGATTGGACAGACACAGGACGTAAGCTTACTGGGCTATATCAATACCCTAATGTACCTGCTGGTAAGAACAAATTAGAAGTTGTAGATAAAAGTATTGAGCAGTGGATTCGCAGAGAGAAGTTTCTCCTGTTTCGTAACAACCCACTTAAAGACAGTCCAATTGGTGAATCGCCTCTCAATGGATGTTGGCAAGCTTGGAAGTATAAAACAGAGCTTGAGAAGTTTGAAGGTACTGGCGTAGCTTCTGATGTTCGTGGTCTTAAAGTATTGAAGCTTAACCCACGATACATGGCAGAAGATGCTAGCGACTTAGATAAGCAGACCTTTGAGTATTGGAAGAACGTAATGCGTAACCTACACATGGGTGAGCAAAGCGGCGTAATTGTTCCAAGCTTGAAAGATGAGAACGGCGAAGAAATGATTGCCGATCTTGAGCTGCTTGGTATTAATGGTCAACGTAGCTACAACGTATCAGATATTATTGGACGTTATCGTTCTGAGATTATTACAAGCCTTATGGCTTCTCAGTTGACTCTTGGTCAGAATGGCGGTGGTAGCTTCTCTCTTGCAGAGAGTCTACAAGGCATCTCCAACATGGCTATTGAAGCTAAGTTGATTGAGATTCAAGACCAACTTAACCATGACCTCATAAAACAACTTTTTGAACTTAATGGTTGGTCAACTGAAGTGATGCCAGAGTTTTACTTTGGTGATCTTGTTAGTCCTGACCTTGATGTTCTGTCTAAGTTCCTACAACGGTCTGCATCTGTTGGACTTATTAGCCAAGACCCTGCAACTGTTAATTGGATTGCTGAACAAGCAAACATGCCTAAACCTTTTGTTGATCAGACAATTGATATTGAAGAAGCTCGCAAGAGTTTGACTGGTTATTCAAGCGGTGCTGGTGAAGGGCAAGCCACAGCTGGTGAAGGAACTTCAACAAGTCCTACAGGCGGTGATGATGCATCAGCCGGAAATATGGAGAACACGTAGATGGCTCATAGTTTGAGGCTTCTAACTAAGAAGCTATATAACACACCACACTTGATTGAGCCATCGAGCTTTGAGAGTGTGATTACTTATCTAAAAGAACGCAACCAAGGCGAGATGAATATCTCTGCTGGTAACAAGCCACGAGAGGGCAAACAGCTTCAATACTACTCTGATACTCAAGTAGGTATTATTGATATTGATGGCCCTCTTACATATAAATCCTCTGGTTGGGAAGCCCTATGCGGTGGAACCTCCTACGAAGGTATTGTACAAGAGTTTAATGCTATGTCTGACATGGGTATGAAAACCCTAGTCTTTATGGCTGACTCAGGTGGTGGTGAAGCCTACGGTATGCAGGAGCTTGGAAGCTACATTCGTAAACAGGCAGATGATAAGGGCATCAAAATCCTTACCTATGTTGACGGTATGGCTGCTTCAGCTTGCTATGGTGTTACCTGTATTGCAGACGAGGTTATTCTAAACCCCCAAGCAGAAGTAGGTAGTATTGGTGTTGTTGTTCGTTTGATGAATGACTCCAAAGCCCTAGAAGAAAAAGGTTACGAACGCTCCTTTGTTTATGCTGGTGGGAATAAAGTTCCTTTCGCAGAAGACGGATCGTTTAGACCAGAGTTTATTCAAGACATTCAAGTTAAAGTTGATGCCTTGTATGAAGAATTTACATCCTATGTAGCAAGTATGCGAAAAATGGATGTGGATCAAGTTAAGAAAACAGAAGCTAAAGTCTTTATGGCTAAAGATGCTATTTCTCTTGGCTTGGCTGATAAAGTAATGACTCACGATGAGTTTTACAATTATCTCGCAGACGTTGCCCAGAAGGACAATAAAATGTTTACAAACAATAAACTATTTAGTTTTAGCAAGCAACCTGTTGATGGGAAGACTGCTGAACTAGAAATTGATGAGGTACAAATGAAAGAATTTGAGGAACTGCAAGCGCAGCATTCCGAACTTGAAGCTAAATTCAACGCACAGGAAACCGAGCTTGCAGCGCAACTCAATGCTGTAGCCTCCCTGTCTGCTGAACTGGCCCAAGCTAAGGAAGAGTTGAGTGTAGTAGCTGCTGATCGTGCAGCACTGGAAACCGCCGCTAAGGAAGCTAAAGTCGCAGCTCGTAAAGAGGCTATTGCTTCCGTTGAGGCTGATGCAGAGCAAGCGGATAAGTTGTATGCATCTCTGGAAACTGTAGATGATACTGCTTTTAATGTCGTACTGGCTTCTATGAAGAAGAAAGAAGACAAACTGGAAACTTCTGATCTTTTTGAAAAGAAGAGTACAGACGTTAACGAAGAAACCAAAGAGCCGGTCAGCTTCAAAAGCTTCCTGCCTACCAAGAATAAATAAGGAAAAAGAAAATGACTGCTATTGCATCTCGCTCTAACAAACTCTCGAACATCATTGCTTTTGAAGAAGATGTTCGTTACGGCTATTGCCGTGAAACCGTAACCGTAACCGTTGAAGCTGGCATGGATATTGGTGCAGCTCTGAAGCTGTCCGCTGGTAAATACATCTGGGTTGACCAAGCTGGTACTGCTGCTCTGACTGGTGGCGTAGCCATTCTGGTTGACCACTTTGCCGATGTTCCTAATCTGACTGCTGGTGATCATCAACTGGCTGTTCTGGTTCGTGGCCCTGCTGGCGTAACTTCCAAGTCCTTGATCTACAAAGGTGTTGTAGATGCTCCGGGTAAAGCTCTTGTTGTAGCTCAACTCAAAGCCCAAGGTGTTGTTGATCGCGTTCAAGTGTAATCAACTTTTAACAAATAATTAAATAAGGAAACCTTAGAATGTCAGTGATCCGCGATTACTACTCCAGTTTTAAAACCACCGAAATGACTGATGCAATCAACGAGATTGAAAATCAGTATGGTTATGTAAACAGCCGTAACTACTTCAATATGAAGTCTACTGGCCAAACTGCCATCATCTTTGACGTTAACAAGCATGACATTACTCTGCTCCCACAAGTAAATCGTGGTGATCACAGTGCTACCCAAGGTAAAGAGCGTGAAGTTGAAACCTTCGCCCTGAAGCTGGCTTACTTCAAGCATCAAGATCGTCTGATGACTGAAGACATTCAGAGCTGGCGTCAGCCGGGTCAAGAGATTCAAGAAACTCTGGCTCGTGCTACTGCTGAAAAACTGCAAGACATGCGTATGGCCGCTGACCAGACCAACGAGTACATGAAGCTGCAAGCTTTCAAAGGTGTCTTCAAGACTCCAGACGGTAAAGTTGTTGCTGATATGTTCACTGAGTTCGGTGTTGCTCAAACCTCCATCGACTTCGTACTTGGCACTGGCACTACTAACGTAGATGCTAAGATTGCTGAGCTGAAGCGTGCTGTAGCTAACAATGTTAAACAAGGTGGTGCCATCAGCGGTATCGAAGTTCTGGTTGACCCAATCTTCTTTGACAAGCTGATCAACCATGCAATGATCCGTGATGCCTTCAAGTTCTATCAGAACAGTGGCACCCAGCGCCTGCGCGATGACCTCGCCAACTACATGCGTTGGGGTATTATGGAAGTGTTTGAATATCGTGGTGTTCGTTTCATCTCCTACGATGCAACCTTCAACCTGCCTAACGGTACTACTGAGCAAGGTATTGCTGACAATACTGGTCATGCCTATGGCCTTGGTGTTCGTGACCTGTTCCGTGGTTATGCTGGTCCTAGCAACAAACTGTCTCAGGCTAACCAGCCGGGGCGTGAAATGTTTGTTCGTCAGTACGTTGATGACCGTGATGAGTACGTTGACTTTGAGCTTGAAATGGCTCCTCTGTACTTCTGCACCAAACCTGCATCGCTGGTTAAAGTTATCAGCTCTAACTAAGAGTGACGTGAGGGGCTTTACGCCCCTCCATATTCTAGAGGAATAAGATTATGGCGATTGCCGATGTAAGTGCCCCAGAACGGGCTTGGGTTGATGCTCACACTGTTATTCAGCGTGTCATCACAGAAGTGAATGGTGAAATTCCTGTAACTACGGTTATGCCTTACCAAGCACCAGCTCCTGCTGCTGATGTGGCTGCTTTGAAGGTACAGTTTGACGCCCTTCTGGGTAAACTGGTCACTGCTGGTTTGATGGCCGCAAGTTGATTTATAGGGCTGCTTGTCAGCCCTCCTTCTGAGGAGTAGGCATGGCCCTTACAGATATTGAAACAATTAGATTGTTGATTGGTGATACACCAACATCACCTTTCTATATGCTGTTTACGGATCAAGAGCTGCAAAAGTTTCTAGACTTGAACACCGGAAACCTATTACGTGCTGCAAGGATGGCTGCTATTGCTGCTTCTCTGCAATTAGCTGGGTGGTCGTCTCGCGAACGCACGGGTGATTTGGAAGTGTGGTCTAACCTCTCCACTTCGTATCTCAAAGCTCTTGATAACTTTATCAAGGATAGTGGCTCTGCAAGTATCCCAAGTGGATTACTTGGCTATGCAGCCGGTATTAGTTACGAAGATGTTTGTGCCAATAACAATAATCCAGATAATGTTCGTCCAAACTTAGTTGGCATTCGTTTGTGTGATGGGAATATGTTCTCTTATACAAACCCATTTAGAATTAAGTCTTGTGGCTGCTAACAAATGTCTATGAAATTAACAGTAGACAAAAGCCCTTGGCTTGCTCTGAAGAAGTCCTTCGTTAAAGCTGAAACTCTTGAAAATCGCCTCGGTTGGTTTGAAGAAAATCGCTACGGAAGTGATAACGAGAATCTTCCAATGGCCCAAGTGGCTCAATGGATTGCTGAAGGTGTAGCTTCTAAGAATATTCCACCTCGTGATTTTATTCGTACAGGATTAACGAATGATCTTAAGAGAGGAGCTAACGATGCAAGCTTTAAGCGAATCATCATAGCTGTGGCTAATGGACAGGATGTATTCAAAGCTTTGCACAGAGAAGGTGACAGTTTCAGGCAGACATTACGTCAAGTAATGATTGATTGGGATACACCACCTAACTCTCCCGTCACTATTGAATTGAAGGGGTTTGATGATCCTTTGATTGAATCCAGTGAACTTATTTCTAATGTATCTGTGAAGACAACTAAGCGAGGAACATAATGTTAAAACCAAATTTCCTCCTTACTAAGAAGATTCCTCTTACTATTCTTCGATCTACACAAGGTAGTTATGTTAATGGTGAATGGGTTGAAGGAACAGAGACTAGTATTCCTGTTGAAGTAAATATTCAACCTTTCAAGGATTCGGAGCTTATGCTTCTTCCTGAAGCTGATAGGTCAAAGGAATGGTACAAACTTTATTGCGCTGACGAGCTTCGTACAGCTAAACAAGGAACTTCTGGCTGGGAAGCCGATGAGTTTGTTTGGGAAGGTGATCGCTACAAGGTGATGAAGTCTAAGAGATATTCCATGGGAATCTTGGATCATTGGAAAGCAGCAGCGGCAAGACTTGAGGTAAGTGCAGGATGAATATTTACTCAAGTTTACGAACTGCTGTAAGGAATGTGGCTTTAGTTGCTTTGGATGAATTTGTTAACCCTCTGGTCATCTATTCTCATACCAATGGTAATGAGCCAGCTGGCTCTTATGTAACAGTTAGTATTTTAAACGTAGATCAAACAGGACGACATGTAAGCAGTGGTCTTGTTGAAGCTAATGGTGCCACATTTGAAGAAACTATTAAAGTCTCTTATGAAGTGATGGCTCAACTAAGCTTTGTTGGTAGTCAATCTGGTGAGATGGCTTACAGTCTCTACCAAAGAATAAACAATAACCCTCTGGTGTTAGAAGAGGCTGCTCGTAACAAGCTTGGCTTTATGAGAAAGAGTCAAGTAAGACGTGCTCCTCAGAAACGTGACACTACTTGGGTAGAGTACCACAATCTAGACGTAACATTTTCCTACCATGTAGTTACTAAACAAGTGGTGGATATTGTAGAGGGTATTACAGTCGAGGGTGTTTACAACGACACAATCCAAGACAATTTTACAATACCTGAAGACCTAGTAATAAACCCTTAACCTAATAAAGGAAAATAAACGATGGCGGAACTCGACCAGATCGTTCAAATCACGATTACGCGAGAATCTACCCCTGTAGAAACTGCGTCTTTCCAAATCCCCCTTGTACTTGCAACACATACTAACTTTGCTGAACGTACTCGTTCTTACACTGACTTCTCTGCTGTTGAAGATGACTTTGACAGTGCAGATGCAGTTTATAAGATTGCTCAAAAGCTCTTTGGTCAAACTACTGTAGGTGCACGTCCGCCTAGCATTGTAGTAGGCCGTCGCCAAGTAGATGAGGTAGTTGGCTCTGTTGCTACTGTTACCAATAGCACAGCTTACACCGTAACCATCGCTGGCCCATCTAGCGTAACACCTACTGTATTTACTTACACTTCGGATGCCACAGCACTTGCAACAGAAATCGTAGCTGGCCTCAAAGCAGCTTATGATCTTGCCCCTGTGACCGGCGTCACCTTTACAAACAACCTTGACGGTACATTCTCCGTGGCTGTTGTGACTCCAGGGTCTGCGTGGTCTATTACTGCCTCCGGTAATCTGACTCTGGTGAATGCTGCCTCCACTGAGACTTATCCAGAAGCATTGGAAGCTGTTAGTGATGAGAACAGCACTTGGTACGCATTGATCCTTGATACTCATGATGCTGCTATTGTAGAAGCTGTCAGTGACGTTATTCAAGCACAACGTAAGATCATGGGTACTTCTACTGCTGACCCAGTAGCAATCACCACTGGTACTACTGACATTGCTTACAAGCTCAGTGCTAAAACTGCTGACCGTACCTTTGGCGTGTATCTGCCAACTGCTGATACTGAGTATCCAGAAGCTGCTTGGATTGGTGCTCAACTCGCTTACACTCCGGGTTCTAATGACTGGGATAAGAAGCGTGCCGTTGGCGTAACTCGTTCTAAGATCAACGACACTGCTCGTGTAAACCTTCGCGGTAAGAATTGCAACATGTACACTCGTGTTGCTGGCGTTGATATCTTCCAAGACGGTGACACTTTTGGTGGTTCACCGTGCGATGAGATTATCGGCATCGACTGGCTTTATGCTCGTTTGCAAGAAGCAGTGTACTTTCGTCTGATTAATAGTCTCAAGGTGCCGATGACAAATCCCGGACTTTTGATCATTGAAAACGAAATCCGCAGCGTACTCTCTCAAGCAGAAGCTAACGGTCTTATTGATCGTGGTTGGGTGGTACAAACTCCTGATGTTCTGAGTATTCCTGAGAACCTTCGTGCCCAACGTATTGCAGGTGCATTCGTGTTCCGTGCTCGCCTTGCGGGAAGTATTCGCCGAGTTCGGGTGGAAGGGTTCCTGTCAGTTTGATTATAAAAGGATAGCTTAGTGTATTGACATCTAACACTTTAAATGTTAAACTTAATACTCAACTAACAGAGTAGTAGGTGTAATGAGATGTCAACTAAAGCTATCCAAATTAACATTGGCGACAAATATAATAGATGGGAAGTTCTATCGGATATTTTCTATAAGACCTTCCCAAATGGTTCAAAGGCGAAATTTGTAAAGTGTGTTTGCAGATGTGGAACTGTGTCTGTTCTCAGAGCCGCTGCACTAACCTCCCCGACTAAGCCCAGCATCTCTTGTGGATGTTACCGAGCTGAGCAAACTTCTCTACTTAACACAGTGAAATTAGGTGTGGGTGAAAAGTTTGGCAGGTTGATAGTTCTTGAGAGTTTAGGCATGGAGTCTATAGGGGCCGGTAAGAGAAATATGGTTCTGGTGTCCTGTGAATGTGGTTCTGATCCTTTCAAAATACGACTTGATGGCCTGAAAGATGGGAACACCAAATCTTGTGGGTGTTTACAGAAAGAGACTGTCGGTTTAGTGATGACAACTCACGGGATGACCGGTAGATCGGCTTACAGATCATGGCAAGGGTTGAAGGATCGTTGCACCAATCCAAACAACTCACGCTGGGATCGGTATGGCGGTCGTGGAATTCGCTACCCATCAAACTGGGAAACTTTTGAAGGTTTCTGGAATGACATGAGTGAAGGTTGGTACGAAGGAGCTGACATAGATCGTATCGACTTCGATGGTAACTACCATAAAGAGAATTGTCGTTGGGTTAACAGGGATGTTGGTAATCATAATAAGTCTAAGTCTGATGGAACTTCGTCATATAAAGGTGTTTACTATGACAAGGCTCGTGATGCTTGGGTTGCTCGTTTAAACCGTAACTCAACAATTTATCTTCAAAAGCGATTCAATACGGAGTTAGCTGCCGCAAAAGCTTACGACGACATATCAGAACAAATTTATGGTGACAGACCTAATGGCACCTAACCAGATAAACAGGAAATAAAATGGCAGATCAAATTTTAATTGGTAACTATAGCCCGGAAGGTGTGACAGTTATCCTATCTAAGGGAGATTTTTCCCACCAAGTTACAGGCTTCATGGACGGCACTTTCCTGAATGCGACTAGAATGGTAGTCGCGTCGGAGCCGTATATCGGCGCAGATTTGTCGGGCGGACGGGTGAAGCGTCGTAATCGTTCTATGAACGTAACCCTGAGCTTGCATCAATATAGCCAGTCGAACTATGTTCTACAAGCACTTCAACGTGCCGATGAAGAAACAGATAATAATGACTGGGTTGTAAA
>Ga0208439_1000037_pt1 | contig 78038 bp, 69 predicted proteins | sample ColrivemetaGS703_FD_187621 | JGI IMG/M metagenome (GOLD analysis project Ga0208439, IMG submission 187621) | Estuarine microbial communities from the Columbia River estuary - Freshwater metaG S.703 (SPAdes) (version 2) | ecosystem: Environmental > Aquatic > Marine > Intertidal zone > Estuary ...
TAAGTAATACGCATGTTAACAATGGCCAAGTAATTTGTTTAACACTAACGTCACATATAACTGATTCAGGATTTCTAGCATAAGGGCTAGTGTTGGAAAAAGAATCCAAATAACCACCGCCAATTTTAGAAGAAGCAGAATTATCAACAACATCGCCAGTATAGTTACTTTGTTTACCAGTTTTTCTTAATATGTCTAATTCCATTTTATCAACTCTTAAAAGAACATTATCAGTTGACATAGAAATATCAATTAATGATTCTGTTTTTTCAAAAATTGGATTAATAGCTTCTGGAGTGGTAGCTTTACTACGTTCAATAAATACAAATGATTCATATATTAAGTTAGCAAGTGAATTATAAAAAATTTCATTTACACTTAATCCAATTGTTCTTAAAAAACGAGATGAAGCGGTTGATTTACTTATAACAATATATTCTTCAAGTTTATGTGTCAATGAAAGTAAAATATCAAGTAATTTATCTCTACTTGTATCGTCCAAATTTTGGATAAATGGCAAAAATATATGAGAATCTGTAGTTCTTTCACCTTCGCGTGATTTGCTATTGTTATAAAAGGTAGATAATCTATTATATTCAAATAATTTATTTTCACCCGAAGGTATCAAACCTTCAAGAAGCTTTTTAGAGCACTTATATACATCTAATTTTTGAACATTACTAATAACCCAATTATTAAATGCGTTAAAAAAATCGGCTTGGGCTGGAATGACTCCAAATCTATCTTGTATTCCTTTAATATTATTTAATGCTTTGCTGAAATTAGCTACGAGTGTTTTCATTTCATCCGTATATTCACCACCAAACATTTCTCTATTTGATTCAATAAATTTAATATCATTTTCAACATCAACAAGATTTATTTTTATAAATTCCAACTCAACTGCCATAGTAAACATTTGTTGGACGCTTGATGCTGAAATTTTTTTAAAATCAGTAAGTTGGGTTTTACCTTTTAAACTAAAAGCATCGACAGAACCTTTAATTTCATCACATTTATTATAAAAATTGTTTAGTTTCCCTTCAAAACGAGCATCGCCATCTAAATAAGCTTTTCTATCAGCTGTATATTTTGTAGCGGTGGTCAGTAAGCTGGATAACTGTTCTGCTGATCGATTGTTTGGGTCCCATTTTGTTTTAATTCCTTCAAATAATATTTGTTCCATAGGTTTTCCAGAACTTTTAAGTGTTATGTCACCTGCATTTTTAAAAATAAAAATACGTCCATAATAATCAATATAAATTACATTTACACCATTTAAAAGAGCAAAAGAAACAGCTATTCTGTCATGAGTTACCAAGTAAACAGGGCAATTTGGTGAAAGTTTTGTTGGAGAACCTCTCGTAGGTAAAATTTCTGTTATATTACGGTTTCTCGCATCAATACAACATAATGCTTGAAACCAATCACCACCTCTTTTTTGTTGAATTTTGCTATTAAAATTAAATTTAGCAGCATTATCATTTTTAACTTTAACTAGTCCAATTAATTTTCTTAAATATCCTAAAACAGTAGTAATACTATTTTCGCCTTTACTATCTTCAATTGTATCTGTTAATGGTTTGCCAGGAACAATATCATATTTAATATTAAGTGTTGTTATTAGTTTTTCCGCTTTTTGTTTTGTAAATATTTGCTTAATTGGAGATAATGTAAAATCATAGTTAGAGAAAAAATTGTTGGATGGACTTGGGTCAGACTCATCAAAACATGTATAAGTAGTAGGATCAATATCCGTTTGAACGTATGATTTTAATCTAACACCACTATCTTGAACATCAAAAAGTGACCTATTATTAACATTTGGTTTTCCTGCTGGGTCATTTACAACTTCAGGAGTCATTAAATAATGAACCTGAAAATCTGTGCTAGTTCCACTAGTTAAATCTTCTATAAAATGATGTTGACTAAAATCTACAACAATCGCGGCTTCCCGCCCGTCTTCACCCAATCTTACATTTTCGACAAATTTTTTACCAAAATCACTTTTACATGCTATAGCAGTTAAATCTTCGTCTGAAAAGTTTACATTGTTACTACATTGAGTTACAAATCTAACTACTTTATATTTAAAAATAGATGATCCTAAAACACCAATATCAAATAAACTAAAATTTGGATTATACTCAGCAGTACAGTCAGGAACAGAATTAAGTGCTTCACTCAAATTTCTTGGACCATTAATTAAAATAGTATTTCCATTTGTATCCGCACTAATCATAACCGCGGCGAATGCTTCGTCTTCATGATAGGCTTCACTTGCTGGGTAAGGAATTCCTGAATCAAATGCGGCTCTAACTTTCTGGTCATCCGTATACATGGAATTTTTAAATACTTCTTTTAAGTCATGATGCGCATCGGTCCTAGATAATTTGGCAAGTTCAAATTTAAAATTCTTAAGTCGTTTGTTTTCAGGTGTAAGAATATTTTGAAAATCTGATATCTCAACCCTAGGTGCAGGTGTAACAGGTAAACTTTGTCTGGAGGCTGTAATTTTTTTACTTTCTCTTTTTGATTGAGAAAAAATAGTATCAGATGTATCAGGTGTATCAATTAAACTTTCTACTGATGATATATTCTTACTTCTTTTTGATGGTTTTAAATCTTGCGATGATACATCAGCTACCCCAATAGGTGATTCTAAGTCCGTCACATTTCTAGCTCGTTTTTTTGGCATTGAACTATCTAATGTTTCAGACTGCGATTTATTACTTCTAGTTTGCATTTTATATAATATATATATATATATATAAGTGTATTATTTTTGTTCGAAACTAAATATTTACAAATAAATTATCTTTAACAAAATATGCCTTTCCTTCTCTCGTCCATTGGACAACTAATGTAATAATTTCTACCCCAGATTGAACTGCTTGTAAAAATGCCTGTCTATATTCCGAGTCAAGATTTGACGCTTGAAAACTGCTAACATCAGTTCGTTGTATAACATAACACATTATACAACGAGTTTTAGATTCGAGATTGATTAATGTAAGTTCCTTAATATGCTTCAATGCGCGAGGACTCACAGTGTCAGTGATTTTTTTTCGGTAACCATCCGGGAAATAAGCAATCTTAGAGTCTATTGACCTATCGTCGTAACATTTATTTTTTTTATCTTTTGCAGTTATATCTTCATAGTCGGCAAGCGGAACATTTTTAACTTCCATGATAAAAGGTATACCATTACAATCAATACCTGTAAAATCAAACCGTGAATCAACCTTTCCTTCTACATAAATTGTAGTCTCTCTCTTATAAGTTTGTACATTTTGTAGTGTATTTAGTAAATTATTTTTAATAGCCGATTCGGCAAGTTCCTCAGCAAGCTTTGGGTGTATTCCTACAATAATTTCATGATTTCTCTCTCTAATGATAGAGAGATATACTCTATATTCACAATGTAATTTATTATCATCTCGTTTTTTTGTTTTAGGAACAGAAGCCATTAATATAGTAGCTCCAACGTCAGCTAACCCACAACATCCGAGTGATGCTGTATGTCCCAAAATAGATGATTCGCTGTTAAATGGAATAATATCCGCAACATATGGTGTTTTAATGTATTTTGAAGGACGTTTAATCACGGTTCCTTCAATTAAATTATCAATTTGAAGCATTAAAAACGACATTGTTTATTTTAATTTGATAATATTTAGTATTTCAAATTTAAAATCAATTTTATTTTAAACTAATCTATAATAATATATTATTATTATAAGTATGTCTACGGTTGATGATAAAATAATTCCAAACCAATTAAATATAATAATTAATACAAGTGTTCCTGGATATCAAAAGATAGAATATAAACCTAATATGACAATTCCTGACATTAGTAAAGAAGAAAAAAAAGTATATTTTGATCCATTATTTAAATTAAATAAGAGTTATGTTGATAAAGTTCCTGAAAACTTAAGAAAAAAACAATTTTTTAATAAGGGTTTATTTGATTCTTTAAAAAATTTTACAAGTGGAACAAAATCGCAATCATTACTTCAAGCAACTCGTAATGGATATGTTGATAATAACATTAAAGTTACTCTAGATGCTATTTTTCCAGAAAATAGTGTTCTATATATTAATAAATCACCATATGTTATTGCTGATGTTCAATGGTCTAAAGGCGATTGGAATATTGATACAAAAATAAAAAAATCAAACATAGATAGTAGCAAAATAATGGATACCGCTTTATATAAAACTGTCGTTGAAGATGAAATTATTAGTGGCGAAACACAATTAAACTCTTTACCGATAACAGTAATTTACGGTTCTAATTATACAGGTAGTAAAGGTAATACGAATGAAGTATTATCATCTGCTTCTGGTGTTCCGCCTGTTTCTCAACCTTTATTAAGTTCTAATAAAAATGACTCAATAAAGATAGATTCATCCACCGAATTAACTATACAAAATACACTCGCCGATAAAGATAACCCGCCACCTAAAAATTTACCAAATGTAATTGAACCTGAAAAAATGATAATGTCACATAAAACAACAAGTATATTGAGAAATTTTTTTAAGGATACTAATTTTTTTACCTTAATAAATATGTTATATAATGCTAGTAATAATATAGCTACTAAAAAGATTATAAACAATTCATTAAGTGGTTCTTTAACACTATATACATCTGATTCAAATAGTTTAAATGAACAACTTTATAACAAAAATGTATCAGAAATTAAAACAATTCAAAATATTGGACAAGGAAATTGTTTTTTTATAGCAGTCGCAGATGCAATAAACTATCATAATTATTATAACCAAAAAAATAGAATAATAAGTGGAAGATATGGCATAGGCGTTAATCTATATACACAATCATATTTGAGAAGTTTAGTTTTTAAATATTTACAATCGTGGAATGAATTAGATAGTTATTTATCGAATATAGCTCCTGTAAATGCCGAACAATTAAATAACTTATTTGAGGAGAAAATAAATGGAATACAATTATCATTAATAAAATCAGGAAATTCAGATGAACTGACACCGGATAATTACATAAGAATAGCAAATGATATTTTTAATAGTCGTGATAATTTTTTGGTTAAAAATGTTGAAAGAGTTCCAATTGATATTGATGAATATAAAAATCCATTTAAAGTATTAGGAAAAGGACAAATTCAAAGATATATCTTAAGTAATGAATTTTGGGCAAATGAAATAGTAATTTATGCTTTGTGTTCGGAACTAAAGCTAAATATTATACCTTTAGAGAGCATAAAAATGCCGAAAATGAAATTTTCAACCTTACGAGTTCCATATGCGAATTTTTCTCCTAATATAAATAATTGGAATAAATATTTATTTTTATTTTATTATCAAAATCATTATGAATTAATAACGTTCACGTCAAAAACATATTTTACAAAACCAAATACTACACGTAAATTAACGAATAGTTCGCCTATAACAAAAATAAAAAAATTAAAAATTATTTTTGATAGAAATGATGATATATATGAATTGCCTCCTGTGTATATATTATTTACAATTTTTGGTAGTTATTATAGTAATATTATAAAACCCGAAGATAAAGATAATTTTACATTTAAAAAAGAAGTTATGTTAACACTTGAAAATATTATAAATAATAATTTATACACTAAAGAATATTATAGTAGCATATTTTTTCCGTATTTTAAAATGTTTTTTCCAGATGGTAATATTAAAATACCCAAAGAAGTAGGAAGAAATAGAAACCTGCTTATAGAATCAAACAAAAACGTAAGATTTAAAATGCCAATAGAAACAGCAGACTCAACATCTATTGAGCCATTTAATGCCCCTTTTAGGACTGTATCTACTATGTCGTCTGAATCTGATAGTGAATCTGATAGTGAATCTGATAGTGAATCTGATAGTTTAAATTATTATGGAGGTGTTAACCCTAGATATAATCCATATGAACTGGATAAAAAAGATATAGACGACGTAACACAATTAGTATATGACATTAAAATTTATATGGAACTTAGACCAGGTACAAGTTTATCTCCGGAAGAATTACAAAACTCAAAATGTAATAGTAAATGGAACTCAATTAGAAAATCATGGGCAGATTTAACAGGGAAACCATATGTAATACCACCTATTTATAATAAAGAGGAAATTAATAAAAATAACCAGTCACAAAATAATACAAGAAAATATACAAAAGGGGGAAAGTGTAACAAAACAGTAAAAAAACATTAATAATATTTTCCGTTTTACATTGACCGAAAAAAATAAATAATAATAAAATTTAATAGTTATTATTTATTATTATTTATTTATCAAAATTAAATTTTTCAAAATCGAATTGTTTAAATAATTCTTTTTGTGTTTTTCTTTGTTTATCTCTTTTAGCCTTGTCCAAGACAGCAATTGCTGTAGCAATTTCTGTTTCTGAAACGTCTCCATCTTGATTTGTATCGACTAATTTATGAAGAACTCTGTATTTATGTGGCACAATACATAAAGGACTTTCTTCGTTAAATAAATAGTCAGACAATATTGTAAACACGGCTGTTAACCCAAGCGCGGTATAAATATCACGAGTACCCATCCATGCCATAGCAAAAACTAATAGTTGTTTAGTTACAGTATATTTCATGTACTCTTCAGTTGATTTGCTAAATTGTATTGTTATGAATTTAGAACCAATATTGAGAAGAATCATTATTATACCAGCAAAAAACTTGCTATTATTTAAATACATAACATGATGATTTATATAACTTAATCCATTGAACAATGGAGTGAATATGGTAGTTTTACCACCTAATTGTGTATTTGTAATAGGTACAGGATTATTTAAATTAGGTTGAACAGAATTCATTATACTAAAATATAGTATTATTATATTTTTACATTATTCCAAATTTTCTAAAAAGATTTGAAATATTTGAATTCGTTTTATTATAGAACCCTTCACTAATTATACGAGCATTTCTAACATATGGTCTATACAATTCGTTTATTTTAGGAGAAAAATTCTCTACAATATGTAGTGAATTAATATAAGAAAAAATAATAACAATTAAAAAGAAAAAACAAATATATATTAAATGTTTCATTTATAATTATACACTATAAAAGTTTTATACAGATGAATAATTGTCAGCAAATGCTTCTTTATCACTTGGTTCTACATCATCACCTTGATTGCGAGCATTAGAATATACCGGAACTTCACTAGAACGTTTTCCTCTTAACATCATGTGTTCTCTCTCAATAATATTAAACCCTTCAACACCATTGCTTTCTGATTTTTTTTCATCAATCTTTTTCTTTTTAATAACATTTTCCTTTATTTTTTGATTATCTTCTTTGTCGTTTGCAGAATTAGTAAATCCTTCTAAATATCCAATGTCACTATTATTGAAGGCAATAATTATAAACAATACAGCAACTACACCTAAAATTTTATTTGTATAACTTATTCCTAAAATAAAAAGAATAAGAATAGTACGCCCTAAAGCAGTATCCAATAAAAAATTAAAGAATCTAGAATGACTTAATAAAATTACAAGGAATAAAGTAGCTACTGCACCTAGATTATTTTTACTAACAAATTTAAACTCCATATATAAATATTCTTATATAATTTATTTTAGAAATTTTAATTTCAGTCTGTTCTATAAATTATTATCTAAATTTTTAATAAGAATGTCTTTAGCAATGTTTGCAGCCCCATTTGATGATAATACTGAATTAAACTCAAATAATTCCGATAATCTAATAAATCAAAAACGTCGAACACATAGTAAAACATACAAAAAATATCCTAAAGAAAATTTTGATACTAACAAAGTTAATTCTGTTTTAGAAAAAATTCATACCAATTTGGATAATGACGATGATGATGATGACAAATATAGATTTAATCCTCCTCCACCTGCTGAATCAGTTGGAGTTAATAAAACAAAACCTCTTCCTCAAAAGGAACAAATGATAAATATGTCTTCAAATAATGATGTAATGTTTAGAACATTAGGAAGAGCGCCTCAACCAAATTATGAAGGAAGTGACAATTTAGATTTAAATGATTACAGCATTTATGGCGACAATAAATCTAATGAAGAATATTATAAACGTATTATTCCTGGATATACACAACAAAAAAATCCAGTCAACAAACCTTATTATAATACAGCTAATTATAGCCAACCTATTCAAGAAATCGCATCACAAGATGTTTTGTTACAAAAATTAAATTACATGATAACATTATTAGAAGATCAACAAGATGAGAGAACTAATAATGTAACTGAAGAAGTTGTATTATATTCATTCTTAGGAATTTTTATTATCTTTATTGCTGACACATTTGTTAAGGCGGGAAAGTATGTACGCTAATATATATTTGAAAAATAATATTAAAATATATTATATGAACACAAAAGAGTCTTTTTTAGTTACATTGATGATATCCGTAGTAATTCAAATAATTACTGGTATTATTGAAGTATTTTCACTATTTATAAAAATACCAAACAATTTTTCACTAATAAGACAGCTTCTTATACTAGAAGTTTCGGTTCAATTTATTGAGGGAATGTTTTATTTTTGGTTAGTATATAATTTTAATACTATAACAGATGTTACCCCTAAAAGATATATTGATTGGTCCATCACAACTCCAACAATGTTAGTAACATTAATTTTATATCTTATTTATTTAAAACATAGAGAGAAAGATCATGCTATATCACTTAACTTTTTTTCATTATTGTCAGATAACTCTAGAATAATAACAAATGTTTTATACTTAAATTGGTTAATGCTTATTTTTGGATATTTAGGAGAGAAAAAGATAATACCAACTAATATCGGAGTAATATTAGGATTTGTTCCATTTTTGATGTATTACTTTTTAATTTATATAAATTATGCTGTTTTTAGCAAAGATGGGTTGAAAATATTTTGGTATTTTTTCTTTTTTTGGTCTATTTATGGTATAGTAGCTATGTTTCCTTATTATATGAAAAACACATTTTATAATATTTTGGATTTATTTTCAAAGAATTTTTTTGGATTATATTTAAGTTATATTATTTTATCAGGTAATTTTTAGTAAAATTTAAAATATTTGTGACTTTAACAGCATTGATTATTTTACAATTATTTTATTTATTATATATTTAAAATAAAATAATATTTGTAAACTATTTAAACCAAACTCAATATATAATGTAGTTAAAATGGTAAAATGTTTAATAATTCACAACAAACACGAAGGATGTTATGATTTTCAATTTTATGAAGATGAATCAGCAAAAATGAGATTGACATCAATAACAATTAATCCTCCTAAAATTTTTATGTTTGACAACAGAGAACAAGCACAGGATTTTTTTGAAGAGTATATAAATGACGTTGATGTATTAGATATTAGATGTAAAAAAGGAGAAGAAGTTGTTCATATTGATTATTGTACATGTGGCATTATTGAATTGGATGAAGATGAAAATCCAATATTATTTTATAATAAAAAAAATCAGATTTTTTTGATGGAAACAGGACCTCAAGTATTTATGCCTCCACAAGAGCTTAAAAATGATGTTAATAATTTAAATTTAACAAATAGATTGATGCGTAAATGTAAAACTCTTGGAAGAGAGCAAAGGGAAAGATATATTGAATTAGGTAAATATTGTGAGGAATGTCAAACTAAAAATAATGAAGATGATATTGATAGTTGAGACAAAAATTAATTAACAATTAGAACTTTATTTGATTTAAATGTTGGATAACCAAAATTATAAAAAAAGTATGCGGTTGGACTTACTATTAATGGTTTGGTCTTTGTTATAATATTATTTATTATAATATTGTTATCAGAAATATCTTCAATTGCGCAAAATCCAAAATAGTTTTCTGCTGCTATTTTCCAAAAACTTAATTTAAATCCTTGAATAAAAATATCATCATTAGTATTCGATATTGAAGAAAAACAGCTTAATACTTCCATATCTTTTTCAACTTGAACACATGATTTTCTAAAAAAATAAGCACAAATAATCTCATCATGAATAATTATTGTATAAATAAAAATATTTTTGGTCTTAATTAACTCAATAATATTTGTAACTTCAGTATTAATTACAATATCAAACTTTTTGGCATATTTTTCAATAAAAGTAAATAAAAAATGAAAATTTTGCGCGTTTACTTCAAGCAAACTATATTCAGCTGATAAATTACTTGGTTTTGTCCATGTTTTTACAGAGAATCCATATGTAGAATATACGCACAAAGGAACTATTCCAGTTAATTCATCTTCTCTCTTGAAGAGAGAAACAACAATATTTTCATTAATGCGTCTTTGGTTATAATGATGTGTTTGTATTAGTTGTTGAGCAAGTCCTTTTTTCCTCTTTAAAACATCAACACATAAATAATCAACATAATATGCGCGAAACCTAGCTTCTTTATGACCATTGTTTATGACTACATATATAGGTCTTGAAGTTATTATACCAAAAATTTTTTTATCTGTAATCATAGTGCCTTTTTTTATGTCAATCATATGATTATCTTCATTATAGAAAGAAACAAACGATTTATCATTATGTCCATTAAAATATGGAGTTATGTTATTGGTATGAGGAGAGAAAATATTATATTTATTTTGAAGGTATTGTGTTTTAATCAAGTTTACAAATCTTTGAACTTGTATTGTTGTAAGTTGTGAATAAATTAGTGTTTCGATATCTTTAAAATTTGTATATTTATTCTTTTGAGGAAGTGAATCATCAATAATACCAGGCGATTTAAACATATACTTAATATCATAGACATGGAAAACTGGTTGAATTGCCCAAAACCCAAATTTTAATCTTATATAAAAATAAATTATTAATATAATAATCATTCCAAAAAATAATATGTAAGATAAGTATTCTAACATATTATTCATAAAGTTTATATTTTAAATATAATAACTTATTTTGTATTAATAATATTACTCACAATTATTTCATTTTTATTATTATATAAAAAAATGAAATGAATTTAAAGATTTATTAAATATTAAACTACAAATGAACCAGCCAAAAATAAATATTGAAGAAATAAATAATACGACAAATGATGATACCTATTTTAATAGGTCTCCTCCAAAATTGGAGAGAATTCTAACAACACATGGAAAACATGTTATAGTTAAAGAAGATCCTGATTTGCCTCCTCGTCCTTCTCATATAGCACGACAAGTAACACAATGGATTGGAAAAGAAGGAGAAAAAGTGTATAATGTTTCTAAAAATATAGTATCAAACAGCGACGACGAGTTTCCAAAATTAGTTCGGTGTAATACATTTGAGTTTCCAACCATCGAAGAGCAGAATATAGAGGATGCATACAAAATGGAAAGAGAGATAAATCCTAGTTTGGTATTTGATTCAACCCATTATACAGGATTGCCGTATGATCCTGATCTTTCTCATTTAAACTTTCTCACTATACCGGGTTTTAAAAAACCACGTCTCGTAAGGCAAACAAATGATCCGTCTGACGTTATTATGCCTGCTACTAATCCTATATTAATGCGAACTGACACCGCTTCCCATTATATTAATCCGTTTGGTCGTTTGTGATTATTATTATTATTATTATTATTATTATTTTAACTGTAAAAATATAAAAATGTCTCTTAGGATATTATTTTTTATTATAATGCTTATTTACGATGGTTTAATAAAAATATATAAATATTGATTTTCGTAAGCACATTTAACCATGTCAATCTTTCCCTGAATAATAAATCCACAATCCTGTGCCATGTTAACAATTGTTGAGGTGTCTTCCATATATAATTTTTGTTCTTGTTTACGAGTATGACCATCATTAAATTTGAATTTTTCAGAAAAAGTAGCAATGTTATTATTTTCATCAAGGTCGAAATTAGCATTATATACAAAATCATCAAATGTAACTTTTGTTTTGGTAATTCTTTCTTTGGCATACTTTTGAGGAGAGACAATATACAGTGGATTTCCTGGGGGAAGTATCGGGTCGAATGTCTCTCTATCAACAATATGAACGATTAAATAACCTCCTGGCATTAGCCAATCCATAACATTGTCAAAAAAATGTCTCTTGTCTTTAAAGTAATATATTGTAAAATATAGACATAAAACATGTGTTAATGAATTCATTTTGAACAATCCATTATCTAAAGCATCTCCGACTTGAAAATTCGCAGTTGGATAAGTTTCTTTCGCTTTTTTTATCATTGAAGGCGATATATCTACACCAATCACCTTTAAATTTTTTTCAGAAATACTTGAGGTATGATGACCTGTTCCACAACCGATATCGGCAATTACACTAATTTCAGACGGAGATGTATTATTTATAATTGTTCCGACTTCATAATCATTTTTAATTCCACTAAAAACCAAATAATCATATATATTAGCATAAAAATCATCATATACATCATTACCTTGTTTAAATAAAAACTCTTTTGAAGTAGTCATACCTTCTTTAACAGGTATTATTGATTTAAAAAATACGATAACAACTAAAAGAAGAGCAATAAATAATAATATTTTTCCAAAAGTTGATAATTTTTCATAAAAAATAGTGAGAGATTTTATTGTTTTCATCTATATGTATTGTTGTTATTTTTTTTGTATAAATTTAATTATAATGAGCGATTCAGAAATTAATGATATAAGAAGTATTGGCGACTTTAAAGGAATTACGTTTTCAAAATTTAAAAAAAGTGATGTAAAAAAAGAATTGCTAAATAGTTTAATAAATTCTAAAATTGAACCAGCATGTTACTGGAGTGCTGAATTAATATGTGCCGGACAATACGGCGATTTATGGGAAATAATTACATATTTTTATTCAAAATATATTCATTTAGGAAATCCTAAAATAGCTGCTTATCTTGAATTAAGAATTAATAACTTTAAAGAAATAGTAAACAATGGTTATGTAGATAGTGAACTAAGGATGAGAAATAATAATAAAATTAGACGCCTATTTTGCGAAATTATGTGTATTTTATGTGATGCTAAAAGAAAGCACAGTTTTGACACTATTAAAATTAAAAAAGAAGATTTTGATATGACGCAAATGCGCGACAAATTTAAAGCACCTAGTAATAAATACTCAGAAGGATTATTTTTAGATGAAGACCCTAAAGAATTATTTCCCGCAATTAATGAAATTGCTTATAATGTTTCAGAAGAAGGTAAAAATATTATGAATGCATGTTATTGGTTGGAATGGATAATGGAATTTGAAACTATATGTAAGACAAAAAAGGAAAAAATATTTTGCGAGAGAAGAAATTTTTTACAAGTTGAAACAAAATTACAAAAAGATATTATTTGGATGGTTTGGGATTTATTTTTAGTTGAAGCAAATAAACGTACCAAATTTATAAAAAAAACAATGGACGCATTATTAACTCTTTTTACACTAAGATATACAACGGGCTGTCATAAGAAGAGAAGAAATATTTTATATTTTGCTATTTCTCTTTTATGTGAATCTCAAATAACTAATGAAGATATAATAAGACCATCTCAACACGAAATGATAGGTAATATACTAAAAAAAATAGATTTAGTTTATAAACAAATAAAGAAAAACGAAGAAACTCCTGGAACTGATTACTTATTTAAAGATGTTAAATCGTTTAATCTTGAAAAAACTATCGAAAAACTTGAAAAGATGAACTCGTTTGGGGAAAGTTTTGTGCCAAGAATTTAAGAATAATAAAATTATATTTAACTATTATATGACAAAAACTTCTAGAAAACGGGGAGGAAAAGGAACGCGTAAAAACAAATCAACTGGTTCATTTTCTGCATTTCAAAAAGAAATTACTGTTGTATTTCTTGAAATGATTTTAATGGTTAAATTATTTCACTGGAAAACTACTAGCTATGCCACACATAAGGCAACTGACGATTTATATACAAAATTAAATGCTAACATGGACAACTTTATTGAAGTTCTTTTAGGTAAGACAGGATTAAGAACAGATTTAATGGGCAATAAGAGTATAAAACTTATAGATTTGAGTTCTGTTGAGTCATTTAAGAGAGAAATTGAAACCTTTAAAGGTTATTTAGTTAGTTTAAATGACAATCCATCAATGAAGAGGATGTCAAATACAGATTTATATAATATTCGTGATACCATTTTAGGAGATTTGAATCAATTATTGTATTTATTAACCTTTAAATAAAGATGCGAATTTATAATAAAAATTAATATATATATTTTTATTATAATGGATAATTCGAACAGTTTATCAAGTTCAATATTACAATCAAGTGAAGTTTCACTACCTAGTTCAAGTGTTGCTTCCACATCTTTATCTGGCGACGATTCAGGGTTCTTTGAAAATTTAAAAAATATAAATATGACAACATGGTTACTTATAATTTTAATTTTAGCATTTTTAGGTTTTAATATTTTTGTTTATCTAGCCAAAGGTACTCAAGGTGTTGCTGATTTTTTTGCCCCATTAACTGAGAAAATATTTGGAACAACTACAACTGTAGCTGGTCAGACTATTGATGTTGCTGCTGAAGGCGCAAAGGCTGTTGTTAGTGGAACTGCTGGCACAGTAAATGATGGATTAAGTGCTGTTCAAGATATTACTCCTAATAATGCTACAAGCAGTATCAAATCAGACCCTGTTCAAACACAACAACCGAGTAGACCATCAGATAGCGGATTAAATAAAGCATTAAATAGTTCACAAGAACAAAATATGGACTATCAAGCACATGAAGCATCTAGTAGTGTTGTCCCTTTGGGGAGTGGCGGACAATCTGGCTGGTGCTTTGTAGGCGAAGATAGAGGTTTTAGAAGTTGCGCGTTAGTTAACGAAGATGATAAATGTATGTCTGGAAATATATTCCCCAGTCAAGAATTATGTATTAATCCTAATTTGAGAGCATAAATAATATACTTTTATTGATTTATAATAAAAGTATATGTAATTATAAATTGTTTATGGATAACTAAAAGAAATAATACAAAAACCATTACCTCCATTACCTCCCTTACCTGTATTAGATATAGTTCCTGTAGTTCCTCCGCCTCCGCCCCCGCCTCCACCATATGTTCCATTTGCGCCCGAGATTCCTTTAGCGCTACCATTACCTCCATTATATTGTCCTCCAGATCCTGCTCCACTAGTTGTACCATTTATACCTCCCTTACCTCCCGAAATAAAAGTGTTTGTTGTAAAGTCATAAGCTACTCCACCACCTCCGCCACCATTAGCACTATTACTTATATCATCATCACCATCTCCTCCTCCTCCTCCTCCATAGTTGCCATTATCAACTGTTCCATCTTGACCAGGTTCACCATGGTTTCCTCCACCTAATCCACCGCCGCTACCACCAGGTTGACCGTTTGCTCTTAATCCGGCAGCTGCTATGTAAGTAGTATTTACTGCTAACGTTGTGGGAGTTCCTGATGAAGAATTCGTTTGTCCCGGATTACCTCCGTTCCCTCCAACACCAACTACTATATTGTTTGATGTTCCAAATGTATAATTAGAAGTAGAAAATGAATATACCTCGGCCCCGCCACCTCCACCGCCACCTTTATTATCAGAAATATTTGTTGACCCGGGACTTCCACCACCTCCACCACCTACAATAATTACATTTAATTCGCCAACGCTACAATAAAAAGTGATTGTTCCACTACTAATAAATGTAACAGTATATGTTCCACTAGTGTTAACAAACAAACCTCCGCCAGTTATTGAAAATCTTATATTATTTGTAGTAACAGTATTTGATGGTAAAGATTCAGTTGTATTACTTACAGAAGTAAGATAAAAAAAATTAGCACAATATAAAGGATTAATTGTAATAGTAGTAGTAGTATATGGAACATTTGTATATAATTGTCCATTTACATAAATATTGTAACTAGAAATAGGAATACAATCATCGTTTGTAACAGTCCAGCTAAATGTAGAAGAATCATCAATAGAAGAAACGAGTGTTAAAACAGGTGTAGGTGGTTTTAAAGCACTAACAAATCCTTTATAGTTGACTGGCCATTTATCAGTGCTATTGTTCATTACGTATCTTGGTTTTGGAAACCACGGTTCTACTTTATTATTCCAACACAAAATGGAAGAACCTGGTACATCTGATGCTGACGCAGGATTACAAATTGTAGCAGAATATACTCCTTGTTTTACGATTTCGCCAGTACAAGGATTAATGTAAGTTCCACAAACAAGTGAACCGCCATCCTGAATTGAATTATCAAGACATCCATTTGGATTTCGAACATTGTATTGGAATGGTCCAGAAGAATTATTAGGTGCGCCGACGATTGAATTTGGATATGGATATGTTTCATAATTTACACGTTGTAAACCAGTGGTATTAGGATTAGTATAAGTTTGACTTTGCGTAGCATAAGCCTTTTTTCTAACAGGACCAAAACCTTTTGCTAATTGAGTATATTTTTGCGATTTGGTTAATCTTGAACTATTACCTTTGTATTGTAAAATATTACCTTTATATAGTAATTTTTCTTCATAATTTGCTTGCGCTTGTGATACAGTTTGGTCAGTTAATGGAATATAAGCCTGAGTATATGTGCTACCTGGAACAATAAAAGTACATGGATTTTGAACTCTTGACCATACTCTAGCCGGAATAGGATTATATGACATTTATATATACACTTATATACATTATTTATTAATTTAATATAAATAATTTATAATTTATGTTTTATAATTTATGTTTTATAATTTATGTTTTATAATTTATGTTTTATAATTTATGTTTTATAATTTATGTTTTATAATTTATGTTTTATAATTATAATTACCTGGATTTCCAGTTGGGTTATATGAATCTCCTGCACCGTAAAAGAACCATCGTAGAGATAAATAATTAAACGTTTTATCACTCATTCCTGTAGAACCAATCATTTTAGTATTAGGACCATTTTCAGAAATTTTTTGTATGGCAGATGTTCCTAAAGCATAATTATAATACCATAAGTTAGAAATATTTCCAGCAAATCCACCATTCATAGCTACGTATACATCACCATAATTTTGTTTTGGAACACCTATCAAATTAATACTTCTAGTAATGGTTCCGTTAACATATACATCTAATGTAGTATTTTGACATCTAAGAATAATATTTACCCATTTGTTAAGAGGTATATCGGGTATAACAATTTCTTCGTTGATAACATGGAATGTATTCATCATAACAACAAGAGCATTTGTATTAGGAGCAATGTATAAACCAGGAGCATTATTAGGATAAATTAACCCATTTTCCTGCAAAGTACTGTTACCTTTACTGAAAATATGTTTATAAATTCCAGAATTTGTTTGAAGATTATCAATAAAAATCCATACAGACCAAGTAAACTCAATACCGTTATTAGCATTAACTGAACGGTAAATAGTTTTAGCTCCTTTATTACTAGGGTCTTGCTCGAAAATAATCATTTGTGAAGCATCAACCATACCATCAATAAGATGAGGAGATTCAGAAGGTTTAAATAAATTAGAAATAACAGATATACCTACTCTTAATAATATTATAAAACCAAAAATAACTAATAATAAAAAAGCTAATTTGGCTACTAAACTATTAGACTCTAAAAAATCTTTCGTTCCAAAAGTTTTACTATCTGTTGAAAATGAATTAAATGTATTATTGCTACTCATATATATATATTAAATAAATAAGAAAAATTTTTGGAATGTAAAATTATATTGTTACAGTACTTTGAGTAGTTCCATTTTCTACTAAAGATATCTCAAGTTGATAAGAATTAAACATGCTTGACCAGCTAGAATATCCTCTAGTATAAATATTCCATACTTCTTGAGGGTTTAAAGATTCAGGATAATATTGTAATTTAGAAGTCCAACCTTCAAACCCTCCTAAAGGCGTAACAAAAAGTTTAGCATTATTATTAACACTAGCAACCCCGGGTAATAAACATGTTCTAACTAACTTGCCGTCAAGATAAATATCCATTGATCTTCCATAAACACTAAGAACTAAATTAACCCATTTTTGAATTGGAACATTAGCAACAGAACAAGTATGAACAACCGTATTTCCACCAGGTGTAGTAGGTTGTTGGTCGGCTCCTGGATAACATCCTAAAGAAATTGAAATATTATTTTCAACTGCTCCTAAAACAACCGCAGGGCACGGATCTAAACCACTAATACCTTCAGCAAAACCTTTTCCGTCACCACTCATAGCACCCATTCTTCCAAAAATAACTTTAGGCTCTCCATAACGGTAGTTCCAATTGTTAATATAGAACCAAACCGAGTAAGCAAAATTACTTGAAGGAACGTCAGTTCCATTTGTTGCTAAAGAAGAAGCTTCAATCGTAGAAGCTGTTTTTCCATCTTGAATATTTTGTAATGTATATGGGTCAGAAAAAATATATCTTAATAACATTAAGATAAGAACAATTACGACTATTGTTATGACAATACTTAAAGGGTTCATTGTATATTATAGATTTAGAAATTTTCTACTTAATTTAGTAATTAATTATTAAATTAAGATTATACTTTTCTTAAATGTTTGAATTAACAAATGTACTTATTTTATTTACATCTTGTTTCATAATAGTATTATTTGAATCATTTAAAACTGGAGGTGACCTGTCTTTTACCATATTGTATAAATAGTAAATGTTTGAGGTATTTAAAGATCGTTTAAAATAAATAACATTACATATTCCACCTTTAATACCATTATCTTCGCCAATAGTTAAATTATCATATGTCATATAAGGAACTATGCCTACTTCAGATTTTACAAGTTCTCCATTTAAAAATATATCTAAAACTCCACCACTATAATTTATTATTATGTTATTCCATTTTTGTAATAAAAAGTTGGTATTTTTATAAATAATTCTGTTACCATTTTCGTCAAAATCAATTAATTTGTTTTTTGTAACATCCTTTAAATTTTTTTGTTCTGTAGTTATCATTAATGTGTTTGCAGACCCATTATATAATACGTTTGGTTTGTTAGCAAAATTTAATAATGATGTAAATTGATTATAAGAAGAACTGGTACTTGGAGGAGCCGCGTCTACAAATACCCAAGCAGAAATTGCATATTGATAATCAGGTTTATCACTACCGTTTAGCTCTTCGTAACTTCCTAATGAATATTTTGAATCTGTATAAACTGGTTTATTTACAAGTTGTTCGCCCCCTTGTTTATTTAGTATATTAAAAACAGAAGGAGTTTTAAAATAACAAACAAATAGTAACAAAGCTACTACAAGCATTAATAATGAACCTGCCGTTTCAGAAGAATTTTTATCACTCACCGTTGATTTACCAATAAAATCAAATAACCCACTAAATAAACAAGGAATATAAAATAATAAGCTGGTAATTAGAGAGAAAAAAGCGTTTTTATTTGAATTTCCAGCAGGAGTTTTTACATTTATTGTTTTGTATATTAACCCAAGAACAACCACTACTAACAATATATTTAATATAAAACTAGTTGTTCCTGTTTTCCCTGACAAATTTTGAATATTATAAACTAACCAAAAAATAAGTAAACTAGAAATAACAAGCCCAAATAATGCTAACAATGAACGTTTAAATAAATTCATTTTATCATTTAACGGCGAGTTATTAAATATTTCGGGAAATGTATTGGCACCTAATATAATACCCGATATAATACATATTATTAGTAGTAAAATCATAACCGCAGCAGATGTAGCTTTATCATTAAAAAATCCTCCTGGATATGTTGAAATTAAAATTGTCATTATAGCAATGAAAACTAAAAATGCTATACTTCCATATGATGAGACTTTTGAAAAATTCTCTAATATATTTGTAGCTTTTGTATTTTTAGTATCAGTTAATGTTAAAACAATAACTAAATATAAAAAAGCAAATACAGAAATAATAATTGTTAATAATAATGAATAACCAAAATATTTTTCAATATAACCGCCAGGGTCTGTATTATAATAAATAATAAAAATGGTTATTAAACAAAAAAATAATATCATTGTTTTAATTCTTTCGTAATTAAGATTAAATTCTGTAATATAATTATTATTTAAACCTTTATAAAACATTAAAGACCCTAATACCATTGTTGTAATAGTTATTATTAAACCGTATTTATTAATAGTATCATTTGGCACTAATGTAAAGAATAAAATTAAAAATATTGTGTAAATAATTACATAAGTAACACTACTTATTTGTTCAAATAATTTTTTTATATCTTTAAAATTTGGTAACAATGCTATACAAATACCAAATACAAGTAAACAAAAAAATAAAATTATAAATACATCAGCAATTACTTCTTCTTGTGATTTTGTACGTGATTTACCAGGTAATTTAACTTTAAAGAATATACAAAACATAACAATAACTAAGAGCAAAAGCATAAACATAATTGGATATATTACGCTATTTTTTTTAAATTCAGGTATAATATTTTCATTTGTTGTAGCAGGATTATCCATATATTATTATAATACAATATTATTTAGTGTTAAATAATACAATATTATTTAGTGTTTATTATTATTAAATGTTCTTAAATACATATTACATATTTTCACTAGCAGTCTTTCTGCCATGACAATTGCGACATAATGCTATTAAATTCTGAACATCATTTCCGCCTCCATATTCTAGTCTTACTTTATGGTCAATTTCAAAGGTATGGTCTAATTGTGCTTGACAATTTCCACATTTCCAATTTTGATTTGAAGCAACATATTTTTTCTTGGTTTCACTTACAGAACGTTTGGTTCCATTTTTTCCAGAATTTAACATTCTTTTCTCTCCAGAAAACCCCGCATTTGAATAAATACCATTAACGGATTCCATAAAACTACTATCTTCATTTATTGATGTAAAATCAATTATGGGACTTAACATGTCCATTGAATTTTTATCTATTGGCATAAATTTCACAACATTATTCGCATATAACAACATATTTCTTCCTTGATTCGGGTTTCGTTTTAATAATACATAAATTCCTAGACCTAAAAGAACATAGAATATCATTTTATAGTATTTTTTAAATGATAATAATATTTTTGTGTATTTGCCATCTGTATACGCATTGTATACAAAAAAGGTTGTTAATCCTAATACAAATATTTCTAATCTCATTATATATATTATAAAATAATAATATAAATAATATAAACAATATATAATGCTGGTCATGAAGAACCAATTAATATTTATGATGCTTATCTAAATGACGATAGTCGTTTTAACATATTTTATATTTTATATTTTATTATTATTTAATTATTTTTCTTTTGCTTTAGTTGACTAATTTGAGGATTTAAATTTGATTGGTTGCTATTTGGTCTTTGGTCGAAAGGTTCTTTACCATAAGCACCTTGTAATCGAAGAGCTTTCATTATATTCTTATGTTGCGTTATTTCAGCAATTTTAAACATTGCTAAAATAATTACAATATAAGGTAATAAAACTAAGAACCAAGAAATAGAAGAATAACCTTTATTACATAACCACCCTAGTATAAATGTCCATATAAACGCAAAGAAAATTTGTGAAAACGATAACATCAATGATACGCCGTTAAAAAGTGCAATAATTGTGGAAATAACCGCTATACCAAAATAAATCTTGGCTGGAGTACAAAGTTTACTAAAATTTTTTTCCATTTTTATATATTAATACGATATTTTTATTTTATTGATAAAAATACTGGGTTCTTAAATCTTTTTTTTTGAGGTTTGCGTTTAAACGAAATAATTGTTTTTTCTCCTTTATTTTTTCTAGTTTTATTAATTCCAAAACCTCTATCAGACATTTTGATTAACGAAGATTTTTTGAATGATTTTACTGATGATGATTCTGATATTGATGATTTTTTCTTTTTACCTCTTAATTTAATATGTATTAAATTACCCAAAATATTCAAATCGGAATATAACATATTCATATCGATAGGCTCGTGTCTAGGATTATATAAATACTCGACAAATATAAACTGAAGTTGATTAAATATTGTTAATTCTTCTTTTGACATTTTTGAATAGTTATTACCTAACAATTCAATCATCGGGTAATATACTGAAATAAACCCCCATACATCAACAATCTGTATAAAAATGGTATCTAAATATTCCCTCAAATTTAATGTTCCGTCAGCACGAAATCTAGTAAAATGAACCAAAACATCAACTATATAATCTATAATATAATCCATTGTTATTTCTGTTTCAATAACCTGGGGTTTACTTCTTTCTGATATTGAAGTTAAACTGTTACTGAAAAGAGTATACATAATTTCATTTATAAATTTGTAATGCCCTGCGCCTCTTTCTTTCATCCAAAAATTAATATAGTCAATAACAAATGGTTTTAACGACGCTTCTTCTGGAAGACCGCCGTCTTCTAAATATTTTGTATATTTTTCTACAAATGAATCTGAAAATATTATTACTGAGAAAGGAACATTAAATTGAAACGGTCTATTTCTCCATGTTTTTGGAAATGGATTATTTTCAAATGGAACATATTCTGTTGTTAAACCCCAATCAATTAGTCTTGCAGTTAAAACTCTTGATGTATCATCTAATAAAACATTTGAATCTTTTATATCACAATGATATATATTGTTCCTATTCATTGGAACAATACCTTTTTTAAATAATCTAACTAAACTTGTATGTATTTCATATAACTTTTCGAATGAACCGTTATCATAAATATAATCATCTACCGGCAAACCTCCCTCAGGAATATTTAATAACATTAGTTTATCTAGATTAGAATTTATATTTGATCTTGTTATATTATCCTTTGGCAGTGCTGTACATTTAGAAAATTCTGCTAAATCCGTCTTAGTTAGTGTAGCTGGTTTACATAATGTGGCATCATATATTAAAAAATAATCTTTATAGTTTTTAATTTTATCTAGTTTAGTTTTAATTGAAACAATTTCTTCATATTCTTCAGTAGCATGTTTTTCAGACATTAGTTTTGATATTTTTCCTTTTGTTCTCTTTGATTCTCCTTGACATTTTAACTCAGGACTAAATACACATCCAAACCCACCGGACGCTAATACTTTTCCCCCAATATTTTTCATTATATATAATATATATATACAATAATAAATATCTTATTTATCATATAAATAGTATATTGCTCCTGAAATGCCTATAATTATTGCCAAATATATTATTTTCTCTCTAACTTTATAATAATAGTCTAATTTTTCATCTTGTGTTTTATATTCATCATAATATTTAACAAAAAATTCATTAAGAGTAATTTGCGGTTTTTCCAACTTCTCGTTAATTTTATTATGAATGAAATGCATCCAACGAACAAATGAATCTCTATTGTCTAAATATGGTGTTACTGGATATTTATCAATTAGTTTACTAAATTCTCCTGAAATGTCTTCAACTGGTAAAAACAACGGCAAATTCTGAACAAATTCATAATATTTTTTTTTGGTTACCGTATTTGGATGATGAGGATATGTCATTGCTAATGTATGTAAAAAAAACCAATAATGAGGACCCCATACTTTCGGATCTAAATATAATGTCGGCATTAATATTTTCTGTTATAAAAATATTAATTATTAAACTATACTACAATTAGTTATATTAAAATATAAATCTACTAATTTTATTATTACATATGTTTTTAAGGAAGAACGGTTTCAACTGTTGTTCCAAAAAAATCAACATCCTCTTCAGGCGAAGATATATTTAATTGCCCATTTGCTATAGTAACAGTTGTCAAACCAGAGTTTAAGAATGCATCTTCACCAATACTAGTAACTGAAGTTGGTATTATTATTGATGACAAGCCGGAACACCTGTAGAACGCATAACTACCAATACTAGTAACATTTTCACCAAATGTTATTGATGACAAGCTGGAACAATCGTAGAATGTGCCTTCACCAATACTAGTAACTGAAGTTGGTATTATTATTGATGACAACATGGAACAACTGATGAACGCATAACTACCAATACTAGTAACATTTTCACCAAATGTTATTGATAACAAGCTGGTACAACTGTTGAATGCCTCTTCACCAATACTAGTAACTGAATCTGGTATTATTATTGATGACAACATGGAACAATTGCTGAACGCATAACTACCAATACTAGTAACATTTTCACCAAATGTTATTGATGACAAGCTGGAACACTCGTAGAATGTGCCTTCACTAATACTAGTAACTGAAGTTGGTATTTTTATTGATGACAACATGGAACAACCGCTGAACGCATAAATACCAATACTAGTAACATTTTCACCAAATGTTATTGATGACAAGCTGGAACACTCGTAGAATGCATCTATACCAATACTAGTAACTGAATCTGGTATTATTATTGATGACAACATGGAACACTTGTAGAACGCAGAAGTATCAATACTAGTAACATTTTCACCAAATGTTATTGATGACAAGCTGGAACACTCGTAGAATGCCGCTATACCAATACTAGTAACTGAATCTGGTATTATTATTGATGACAACATGGAACACCTGTAGAACGCATACCTATCAATACTAGTAACATTTTCACCAAATGTTATTGATGACAAGCCGGAACACTCGTAGAATGTGGCTTCACCAATACTAGTAACTGAAGTTGGTATTATTATTGATGACAACATGGAACACCTGTTGAACGCATAACTACCAATACTAGTAACATTTTCACCAAATGTTATTGATGACAAGCTGGAACACTTGAAGAATGCCGCTATACCAATACTAGTAACTGAATCTGGTATTTTTATTGATGACAACATGGAACAACCGCTGAACGCATAAATACCAATACTAGTAACATTTTCACCAAATGTTATTGATGACAAGCTGGTACAAAGTTCGAATGTGTTATCACTAATACTAGTAACTGAAGTTGGTATTATTATTGATGACAACATGGAACACCTGTAGAACGCATAACTAACAATACTAGTAACATTTTCACCAAATGTTATTGATGACAAGCTGGAACAATTGTCGAACGCATAACTACCAATACTAGTAACACTTTCACCAATTGTTATTGATGTAATTTGAGAATTATTTTGAAATGCAATTCTACCAATAGTTTCGTAACCTTCTATACAAATCTTTTGTGCCGTTCCTCCATTTAAAAAATAAGAATTAACCTTTTCTTGAGTTAAATCGCCATTCCCAGAAAACGTGTATTCACATAATGGTGAAGGTGATAGTAGAGGTAATGGTGTGATATTTATAAACTGATTAATGCATTCAAACGGATTTGCCGAGTGTTGATTACAATAATTAAACATTCTAGTCGAAGACCCTCTACCCTTAGTGTTTCCTAAATTAATTGAAACTCCAGCAATTTTATTATTACCACCAAATTTTTTTTGGTTAAATCCTAAGTTAAATAATTTAGAACCAGGCATTTATAATATAATGCTTTAAAATAATTACTGAATAATATTTAAACGTATCTCTTTATAAATAGTATTATGAATAGAAATACAAATACATGTAATAATTGTGGTAAACAAGGACATTTATTTCATCAATGTAAATTACCAATAACAAGTTATGGTGTGATTGTTTTTAAGTCAAGTTCGATAGGTATTCAATATCTTATGATTCGACGTAAGGATAGTTTTGGTTATATAGATTTTATTAGAGGTAAATATTCGCCTTATAATATTTTTCAAATCCAAAATATAATAAATGAAATGTCAATGTCAGAAAAAGAAAAAATATTGACACAACCATTTGATACATTATGGTGCGAAATGTGGTGCGATAGTGTAAATAGTCAGCATAAAAATGAAGAACAAATATCACGTAAAAAAATGGAACTAATTAGAAATGGTGTCATTGTAAATAACGAATTAATAAATTTAAAAATGTTAATTAATAAGAGTAATACAAAATGGGAAGAAACTGAATGGGAATTTCCAAAAGGTAGGCGAAACTTTAAGGAAAAAGATTTAGAATGTGCTTTGAGAGAATTTGAGGAAGAAACTGGTATATTGTCAAATAAAATTAGTATTATTGAAAATGTATTACCATTTGAAGAAATATTTATTGGAACAAACCATAAGTGTTATAAACATAAATATTTTTTGGCTTATATGAATGAAACTGAAGAATATTTGAATAATTTTCAAGTTACAGAGGTAAGTAAGATAGAATGGAAAACATTAGATAAATGTTTAGAAGATATAAGACCATATAATTTAGAAAAAAAGAAGGTAATTATTAATATTAATAAAGTGTTACAAGAATATAGATTATATTCATAATATATAGTAATATGACAGAAAATTCACAAAAAAAGAAACCTTTATTAGAATTATCTCATGACTCTGAATTTAGTGTAAAACCTGAGAATGATGGTGACTTATCGGTGCCAAGTGAACAACAAAGTGATGTCCCTTCATCATCATCACCTATACCAACATCATCATCACCTATACCAACATCATCATCACCTATACCAACATCATCATCACCTATACCATCGTCTTTATCTACTAGTTCTTCATCTAATAGTTTAAAAATTTCTGATAATCTTGAAGAAGAATTTAAAAGGTTGGATTGTCATGATGAAAACTACTATTCAAAAGAATGTAACAAATTTTTATTTAAAAAAGAATTAATTGAACGAGATGCTCTTTTAGAAAATGAAGATGAGAATCAATATTTATATCCTAATTTAAATGATAGAGATTTTAATATTAAAATAGCAAATAAACAAGAATTTAATGATACTAGATATGATGGTACTATTCATGAAAATATTAAAGAACATGCTAATGCTTTAGCAAAAGCAGATTTTGAATTACAGCCTCATCAAGCATTTGTTAAAAATTTTTTATCATTTCAAACACCATATAGCAGTTTACTCTTATATCATGGCTTAGGTTCAGGAAAAACATGTAGCGCAATTGGAGTTTGTGAGGAAATGAGAGATTATATGAAACAAACGGGTATAACAAAAAGAATTATTATTGTTGCTTCTGAAAATGTTCAAGATAATTTTAAGTTACAATTATTTGACGAGAGAAAATTGAAGTTAATCGATGGATTATGGAACATTAGAGCATGTACCGGAAATAAATTGTTAAAAGAGATAAATCCTATGAACCTGAAGGGAATGACTAAAGATAAAGTTGTAAGTCAAATTAAAAATTTAATTAATAATTATTATATATTTTTAGGTTATGTTCAATTCGCAAACTACATTATTAAAACTATGAACTATAACGAAGAAGTTGAAAAACAGAAATATAAAAAGGATGAAGAAATAAAAAAGAAAGATAAATTAAAAATTCAAATGGTTAAAGATGTTAAAATAAAACTTAATAGTAGAATTATTAAACGTCTTCGAAATGAATTTGACAGTAGATTAATTGTTATTGATGAAGTTCATAATATTCGTAAAACCAATGATAATGAAAATAAAAAGGTAGCTATTAATCTTGAATTACTCATAAAATCTGCTTTAAATATGAGATTTTTGCTTCTCTCTGCTACCCCAATGTATAATAGTTATAAGGAAATGATTTGGCTTCTTAATTTAATGAATACAAATGATAGAAGATCTAGAGTTGATGTGCGAGATATATTTAAAAAGAATGGTGATTTTAAGGATGGTGGAGAAGATGTTCTTAAAAGAAAGGCAACAGGCTATATTTCGTTTGTTAGGGGTGAAAATCCATACACATTTCCTTATAGAGTTTATCCAAAGGATTTTGCTAAAAAAAATACATTTGAAGTATACAAATATCCATTATATCAAATGAATTTAAATCCAATTAAACATGAAGATAAACCAGAAGGTGTTAAAAGTGTTTTAAGTTTATATTTAACAAAAATTGGTGAATGTAAAAATTGCGGAAAATGTCAGTTCTGTGTTTATAAGTATATAATTTACAATTTAAGAAAAAAGAAATTTTCTATAACTACAAAAACAGGTATAGTTAGAGATATGCCAAGCTTTGAAAATATGGAATCATTTGGTTATACCTTGTTACAAACTCCACTTGAATCACTTATTATTTCTTATCCTATTCAAGGATTAAAATCAGCAATTGATGAAATGTCTCCTGAAAAAATATCACAAGAATTTGCTAAAAGTTTTTCATCAACAAATGAAAATGAAGAAGATGAAGATGAAGAAGCCCCTGGACCTATAAAAGTACTTCCCAAAAAAAAATTTATTGTTGTGAGTTCATCATCTGAGAGAAAAGAATCTGAAGAACCAGAAGAAATAGAATCAGAATCTGAAGAAATTATTACAAATTTAAAAACAAAAAAACCAATAATTATTAATTATTCTAGTTCTACTAATAATTCAGAATCAAAAGGTGGAAAAGGTCATTATATTGACCCACATCAACTAACTGGTAAAATTGGATTAGAGAGAATGATGAATTATATTGATGAAAAATCGCCACCTGTTAAGGGAGACTTTGAATATAAGAAAAGCACATTAGACGATTATGGTAAGATATTCTCTCGCGAGCACATTGGTAATTATAGTTCTAAAATTAAAACTATTTTAGATAATATTGTTAATCCTGAAACTGGTAAGGTATCAGAAGGTATTATTCTTATTTATTCTCAATATATTGACAGTGGTTTAATACCGATGGCATTAGCATTAGAAGAAATGGGATTTACAAGATATGGTCAAAACATGAAACCATTATTTAAAAATAAACCCAGTGAAGTTGTAGATGTTACAACAATGGAACCGCCACAAGATAAGAAAAAGTTTATGCCTGCTCGTTATGCTATGATTACTGGTGAAACAAGATTGTCTCCAAATAATGATTTTGAAGTAAAAGGACTAACAGGAGAAGATAACAAGGATGGACACAAAGTCAAAGTTGTTTTAATTTCAAAAGCTGGTTCAGAAGGTATTGATCTTAAGTTTATTCGCCAAGTTCATATATTAGAACCATGGTATAACATGAACCGTATTGAGCAAATTATTGGTCGTGCTGTTCGTAATTTTTCTCATAAGGATTTGCCATTTGAAAAAAGAAATGTTGAGATTTTTATGTATGGAACAATTCTTGGGGATAACAAAGAGGAAGCGGCTGATTTATATGTTTATCGTGTTGCTGAATATAAGGCTATTCAAATTGGAAAAGTTACCAGAGTTTTAAAGGAATCAGCCGTTGATTGTATTATTAATCATGGTCAAACAGAATTCACTCAAGATAATTTTAGTAATAAATTAAAAGAACCAATAAAACAAATTCTATCAAATGGAATGGTTATTTCAGATTTTAAAATAGGAGATGCTCCATTCTCTCCAGCATGTGATTATATGGCTAAATGTGATTACGGTTGTAGTCCTGATAAAGATATAGACATTGAAAATTTAAATGAAGATACATATAATGAGAGTTTTATTATAATTAATTCTGAAAAAATTCTACAGCGTATTAGAATGCTGATGAAAGAAAGTTACTTTTATAAAAAAGATGTATTAATTCGTTCAATTAGAACACCAAAAGAATATCCTTATGTTCAGATTTATTCAGCATTAACACAATTAATTGAAGATGAAAGTGAATTTATTACGGATAAATATGGTAGAAATGGAAGATTAGTTAATATTGGAGAATATTACTTATTTCAACCTCTTGAATTGAGAGATAAAAATGCTTCAATATTTGATAGATCTACTCCTATTGATTATAAACACGAAATGATAAATTTTGAGATTAAACAAAATATTGTAAAGTCTGTTATTGATAAGAGAAATCTTGATAAAATTATCGAAGAAGAGGATGAAGTTTCTTTTCCTGAAGGAAATAGATTAATTAATGAAATGAAAGTTAACTTCGATATTAGTAGAGATTTTACAAAACAAAATAAAGTTCCTAGAGGTGACGATAACTGGTACAAACATTGTGGAATTGTTATGAAAAAAATGTCAAAAGAATATCCAGAATCAAAAGAATATATTATTAGTTATCTTGTTGCCCATATGATAGAAGTTCTTTTATTTGAAGAAAAATTAAATATTATGAATTACCTATACTCATTAGAAAGTATAAATAAAAATTCATTTGAATGGTTTGCTAAAGAATATTTTGAATTAAATAGTATTAAAACTAAACATTTCACAGCATTTATAATGTATAAACTAAATAAAAGAATGATAATGATATTAAATAGATCTAACAAATGGGTTGAAGCCGAACCAGAAGACCAGAGAGAAATGGCATCTTCAAAGGAAACAAAAGAATTTTTAACAATGAAACTAGAAGACTATAATAGAATTGTAGGATTTATTGGTTATGAAAAGAAGAATAAATATCTTGTATTTAAAACTAAAGATATGTTATCAAAACGTGATACAGGTGCTAGATGTGATGAAGCTGGTAAAGTTAAAACGTTACAAAAAATAAATGAAATTATAGGTGAAAATAAATATACAAATGAAAACACCAAAGTAGAAAAAGATAGTGATGGAAATGTTATTAGAGAAGCAGTTGGTCATATTGAACTATGTGTGTTTCAAGAATTTATTTTAAGATATTTTAACACAATTAAGAAAGAAGATAAGTTGTGGTTCATTACTCCTGAAATGGCAATATGGCACAAATTTTATACAGTTTTTGCTTAGTTAAATTATATTTTATAAATAAAATTGAAAGAAAATATAATTAAAAGATAATATGTATATAATATAATAATGGAACCCGTAGCTAAACAAACACAACAAAAAAAACGCAGAGAAACTAGAATTCAATCTGTTTACTCTAGATGTTTGATTACTAGAAAAATTGTTTTACCTATAACTACAATTGGTAAAAATTTACAAGAAGTTATTGAAGAAAATATTAAAGCTAATTTTGAAGGAAAGTGTGTTGTAGAGGGGTATATTAAATATAATTCATGTAAAATTATTACATATTCTAGTGGGATTATTGAAAAAGGAAATATTATTTCTTTTGAAGTAGTATTTGAATGCGATGTTTGCTTTCCAGTAGAGGGTATGATAATATCATGTGTTGCTAAAAATATTACTAAAGCGGGTATTAGAGCTGAAAGCGCAAATGATGTACCGTCTCCTATTATAGTATTTATAGCAAAAGATCACCATTTTAATGTTCACCATTTTAGTGAAATTCAAGAAGGAGATAAAATTAATGTTAGAGTTATTGGACAACGATTTGAACTTAACGATAAATACATCTCAATTATTGGCGAGCTTATTAAGGAAAAACAGGATTTTACTCAACAAAAGCCGAAAATACCAGCAAAACCTAAAATTATAATTGAAGATTAAAAATGTAAATATTCGTTCTCGACGTATAAATCATTAATATTTGTAAATATCTTTACTATATGTTTTTTTTCTTTATCAATGTCAATAGCTTTTTGTTTACTATACGTTATTATCAATTCATAATTACTTTCTATTGGTATACAAACATACAAATTATTTTCTAGTTTTTCGTTATAATTGTAAAACGACGCGTTTCTATCTATACCATCTTCCATTTTATTAATTTATAACAATTTATTTAAATAGAAATTATATTAAAAACAATATTATATAATTTAGTAAGAACATGGAAGCCATTCTATCTACTAATGATGTTAATAATTTTTCTGTAAGCGAATTAAATTATATTCGAGTGACAATTGAAAACATGAACAAATTCAATCAAATTGAAGTACTTAGGTTATTATCAAAGCATAACGAAGTAATGTTAAATGAAAATAAATATGGTATTCATATTAATTTATCGGAATTACCTGCGGATATTTTAAACAAAATCAATGGTTATATTAAATATGTTAACACACAAGAGCAAACGTTAAATAGTATTGAACAACAAAAAGAAGACTATAAAAATACATATTTTTCAAAAGATATTAAAGATATTAATCTAAGTAGTAAGTAAGATGAATACTAATTCTAACCAATATAATGATGTATTAAGTGATTTACAAGATTATATGTTATACGAAGACAATATGATTAAATCTTTAAAATTGAAAATAGAATCAACCCCTAAAGATATTAAAAGTATAAAACATAGTAATAATACAAGACCCCAAATATTTATACCGAATCAACAAGACTCGCTATTTTGGTGTTTTTATATAATAAAAAATGGAGATATTAAATATGAAACTCTTAATAATAAAAATAGTCTGCAAGCAAAGCAAATGAAAATAGATTTAGTTGATACAATTAGAAAACATAAAGACATTGTTAAAATGTATAAATTTGATACTATATCTAATCTTGAAAGCAATTTAGCAAATGATAATAACTTAAATGACAAATCATTTTTAACATTATGTGCTATTGAAAATATAAATATAATTTTTGTAAAAAAAAATACATATTATGAAATGATGACGAACGATTCTGATAAACTTTATATAGTGCATGAAATAAAATCACAATCAAAATATAATAATAAATATGGTTTTGAAATGGGAACAGACGAATCTATAACTAACATTAGGAACAAATTTTTTAAATTAGAGACAATTGACAAACCCATTAAAGCATTATCATCTTACAAATTAAATGAATTAGTTGATATATGTAATAAATTAGTTATTGACATTTTTAATAATATAACAGGTAAACAAAAATCAAAGAAAGAATTATATGAATCAATTATTCAGTATTTTTAAATAAAAAAAATTGAACAACTATTTAAAAATATGTTTTAATATATATATAACAATGAGTGCTATCGATAAATCAATCGTTTCTGTTTTAGAAGGGGACCTCGAATCAATTGAGTATGGTGTTCCAGAATTTAACAAATTAATTAAAAGTCTCGATAGTAAAACAAAGAATAAACCTACCAAATCTTCTCATTCAGATAAATCTGATAAAAAATCTGATGATAAATCTGATAAAAAAGATATTGATAACAATGATTCAAAAATTCAAAAGGCATCGAATGAATCGTCTCGCGAAGAAAAAAGTTTTGAACCAAAAATACATTCAGAATCACAAAAAGATGTAAAAATCGCAATTATTGTCCCATTTAGAGACCAAGAATCCGAAAAAAAACGCACAAAACAACTAAATACGTTAGTAGAATATTTTAAATCTTATTTAAAAGACGATGAATATAAAATATTTGTTGTTGAACAAAGCAATGACCAACGTAAATTTAATCGTGGGCAACTCTTAAATATTGGATTTGAATATGCTGTAAAAGAAGGGTATAACAATTTTATCTTTCATGATGCCGACCTTTTACCATCAGATGAGTTAAAGGAATATTATGAAAATATTCCTGAAATAGGACCAGTACATATTGCAGCAGTATGGGATAGATATGGTAGTAATCAAAAATATTTTGGCGGAATTGTTGTATTTAATAAAAAAATGTTTGAGCGTATAAATGGTTATCCGAATGATTTCTGGGGATGGGGCGGAGAAGATGATGAGTTATACAAAAGAACTGTGAAATTCTATAATATTTTAAAGTCTAAAAAAGGTTCAATTCGTGATTTGGAAGAATTAACACTTGAGCAAAAATTAGATTATTTAAGAGAAAATGACCTTAAATTTATGCAAAAAATTGAAGCTCTTGCTAAACATGACACAACCTGGAAAAATAATGGTTTAAATACATTAAATTACACTAATATTTCCATATCTTCTTGTGGAACAAATTGTGAAAAAATATTGGTAGAATTAGATAATGCCGGAAATAAAGTTATTAGCGAAGAAAAAGAAGCATTTTCAAATGTTCCAAAAGAACTATTACATGAAGATGACGAACCTGATATGTCAAAAAAACCTAGTCAAAAATCCCAACAACAACGGTTTAACGATTTAGTTAAGGTATATTATAGTCAAAATCCATTTAATAAAGGATTAATAAATCAGGAATTAGAAGTAAGATTTGGAACTAAAGGAATAAAACCATTAAATCGAAATGATTATGATAATGTTATTCGAAAACTAAAATCTTCTGGTTTTAATATTATTGGAGATAGTGCCGGAGTTTATAGTTTGCGCGTTAATTGTGAATTTCTAGATAGTGTAACTGGTAGATTTAAATTATCTGATGTTAGAACAGAAATTAATGGACTACACAATATACAAAAATTTTGTGAAACAAATGATATAAAAGCATTAGTTAATGATGCTAAGTATAATGTTAATTTTATTCATAAAAAACCAGCAATAATTGATAAACAAAAAATATATCCAGTTGATTTTGATGATTTTAACTTTAGAGTTTCATACCAAACAGAAGAAAAAATAAAACAAGGTGTTAAAAATTTTATAGTAGATAATTGGAAAAAATCAAAAAAAGAATTTCGTTATATGAATCGCGTTTCATTTAATCATCCAGACCATCCATTTATTATCGATTTAAGTATTGTAAAATATGCTAATAGGTCTCCTGATAAATTTGGACGTGAGAATCGTGGACAAATGATTCGAGTGTATACATTAGAAGAATCAAATGTATTAAATAACCAAGAACTTTATGAAATTGAAATTGAAGTTAATAATCTTCACGTTGGTCCTGCCACAAATTTCAATAGTTCTGAAACTATTGTTGATGGATTGAGAAAAGTAATTAAAACTGTATTAAGTGGTCTTCAAGGAACTAATTTTCCAATTTCATATCCAGAACAAAAATCTGTTATTGAATCATATATGAAATTAATTTGGAAGGATGAACATGACTCAAGTAAATATGTTTCGAGTAAAAATTTTATTGGTCCTAATTCAATTACATTACAAATTTTAAATATAGCACAAGTTGATGAAAACTCCAATGAACCCAACATTAGAAAAGATTTTGTTGTAACAGAAAAAGCTGATGGAGAACGTCATTTAATGTATATCTCAAATGAGGGTAAAATATATCTTATTAACACAAATATGGATGTTATATTTACAGGAGCTAAAACACAAAATCATGAATGTTTTAATTCATTACTTGACGGCGAATTGATTGCACATGATAAAAAGGGTAAATTTATTAATTTATACGCAGCATTTGATATTTATTATGTTAAAAAAGAAGATATTCGAGCATATTCATTTATGGAAATATTAACGGATGACGATCCGTTTAAAGCGCGTTATAATCTTTTAAAATATTTTGAAAAGAATTTAAATGCCATATCAATTATGAAAACAGGCGAGACAGAAAAACATGAAAATAAATCGTTAAAAGAAACAATTACTTTATATAAAAATATACATAAATTTGTATCACCTATAAGATTTTCAGTAAAAGAATTCTTTCCTAATAGCAATAAACAATCAATCTTTGAAGGGTGTGATACTATTCTTAAAAAAGTTAAAGAAGGTAGATTTGAATATGAAACAGATGGATTAATCTTTACACAAGCATTTTATGGAGTTGGATCTAATCAAATTGGAAAAGCAGGTCCTAAAAACAAAATTACTTGGGAAAATTCATTCAAATGGAAACCGCCTCAATACAATACAATTGATTTCTTAGTAACAACTATAAAAGGAAGAAATGGTGATGACGTTATTAAATCATTATATGAAGATGGTCAAAATAATTTATCTGTAGTTCAATATAACGAATATAAATCTATTGAGTTAAGGTGTGGTTTTAAAGAAAGTAAAGATGGATTTATAAATCCTTGTCAAGATATTATTGATGATAAGCTTCCTGAGTTTAGTAATCGTTTTGAAGACAGACAGGATAATGATTATGTTCCTATGAGATTTTATCCGACTGAACCTTATGATCCTAATGCCGGTTTGTGTAATATTATGCTTAGAATGGATGGTTCTGGAGGCAAAAAAATGTTTTCAGAAGAAAATGAAGTATTTGAGGATAATACAATTGTTGAATTTAGATACGATTTATCAAAAGAGGAGGGTTGGAGATGGGTTCCTTTAAGAGTTAGATATGATAAAACAACTAAAATGAGACGCGGTGAAAAGGAATACGGTAATGCTTATAAAGTTTGTAATGAAAATTGGAAATCTATTCATCCATCAGGAAGAATAGAAGAAGATATGTTACGCACAGGATTGGGTATTCCAAGTATCAGCATTAGTGAAGATAAATATTACAATACATCCGCTGGGAAATTTAAAACTGAATGCATGAAAGATTTTCATAATTTATATGTAAAAAAGAGACTTATTACAGGAACAACAAAACAAGGTGACACTTTAATTGATTTTGCTTGTGGAAAAGCCGGAGACTTGCCTAAGTGGATTAGTTCAAAATTATCATTTGTATTTGGCATAGACATTTCAAAAGATAACTTAGAAAATCGTCTCGACGGAGCATGTGCGAGATTTTTGAAAATGAAAAAAACTAGTAAAAATATTCCATATGCTTTGTTTGTAAATGGAAATAGTGCGTTTAATATTAAAAATGGCAGTGCTATGTTAAATGAAAAGGCTAAACAAATTACATCTGCCGTGTTTGGTAATGGACCTAAAGATGCTGATAAAATTGGTAAAGGGGTTGCTAGACAATATGGTAAGGGTATTGAAGGATTTAATGTATCATCATGTCAATTCGCAATCCACTATTTCTTTAAAAATCCTGATACATTGAAAGGATTTATGAAAAATATTGCTGAATGTACTAAACAAAACGGTTACTTTATTGGCACCGCTTATGATGGTAAATTAGTATTTAATGAACTTAAAAAGGTTAAGACAGGCGATTCAATTAAAATTGTTGAAGATGGAAAGAAAATTTGGGAAATTACAAAAAGTTATGGCGCTGACTCATTTGAGGACAATTCAAGTTCAATTGGATATCAAATTGATGTATACCAAGAATCAATAAACCAAGTTATATCAGAATATTTAATTAATTTTGATTATCTCGACCGCATCATGAGTGCTTATGGATTTGAAGTCATCAGTCGCGAAGAAGCTCAAGATTTTGGTCTCCCAGAAGGTTCTGGATTATTTAGCGAATTATTTATTAATATGTTAGATGAAATCGCCAAGAACAAATTTAAAGCTAAGGACTATGATCAAGCACCTAACATGAGCAGTATTGAAAAGAAAATTTCATTCTTGAATAGATACTTTGTTTATAAAAAGATAAGAACTGTAAATACAGAATCAATTGAACTTGAACTTGGTGAATATAATGAAACTGAGGCAATCCGAGATACGATGGAAACAAAACATGCACAATTGGTTGCTAAAGAAGAAGTAACTAAGAATAAACCTAAGGTTAGAAAATTAAGTAAAAAATTATTGCTTATTGCTGCCACAGAAGCTGTAGATGAACCAAAACCTGTTTTAGAAAAGGAAAAAGTAACAAAAAAAGCAAAAGAAGTAAAATCTAAAGCATCTAAAAAACTATTAATTATAGAAAGCGATGATGAAGATAAATAATCTATAATAAACAAATAATAGACTTAAATAAATTTTATAATATATAATAGTAAACCAATGAGTTATTATATATTACCTAAAAATAATAATATTATAAATGTTAATCCTATTGATAGTTATGACGACTTATTAAAACCGTATATATCACATAGTCTTTATTATTATTACAATCAAACTAGAAATGAAATTGAAAATATTTGTTTGAGTGAAAATGATACGTCAAACAATTGCTTTGATGAATTAATTAAAGTTGTAAATCCTTATGAATACATTTTTTCTAATGTTCCTGGAACAAATTTGTCTGTTAGTAAATTGAAACTTAAATCAAATGTATTTTATGATTTTTTAGAAATTTCAACAACGATTAATATTTTTGAATCTTTTAAAAATCAAAATGTTAAAACTTTACATTTTACATCAAATTATAATGATACAATAGAATGTTTTGAAATGTTACGAGAAAATTTTAATGATGAAATTTTTTATTATGATGAAATTAATGAAGATAATATGAATTCTATAAAAGATAATAAATTTCATTTTTTATTTGTTGAAACTGATACAACAAATTTTAAAAATTATGTTACTAAATTAATTGAATGTCTAATGCTTATTTTTAAGAATCAAGAAGATGGAGGGAGTTGTGTTATTAAATTAGATCACATTTTTCATAAACCGGTTGTAGACATTTTATATATTTTATCGTCCTTATATGAAAAGGTTTATGTTTTAAAACCGAATACAAGTAATATAACTTCATTTGATAAATATATTGTTTGTAAAAATTTTCAAAAAAGTGAAAACAAATCTCTATCCTATAAATGTAACTATTATAGGTTAATTGTATTTCTTAAAAAATTAGAAACTAAAAATATTGTTTCTATTTTAGATTTTGATATTCCAAATTATTTTCTAATGAAAATGGATGATATGAATATTATAATTGGTCAACAACAAATTGAATCATTAGACATAATAATAAATATTTTAAAAAATAAAAATAGGGAAGATAAAATAGAAACAATTAAAAAATCTAATATACAAAAATCGGTTGCTTGGTGTGAAAAATATAAAATACCGTGTAATAGATTTTTAGAAAAAATAAATATATTTTTACAAATAAATAACGAATCAAAAGAAACAAAAGAAATTATAGAATCAAAAGAAACAAAAGAAATTATAGAATCAAACGAAATTATAGAATCAAAAGAATCAAACGAAATTATAGAATCAAACGAAATTATAGAATCAAACGAAGCAAATGAATTTATAGAATTTATAGATATTTGAAAATGTTAGAATATAGTAAATAATGTATTCTAATATTTAAGGGTTTGTTGTATTATATATATTTGGTGATTGAGAGAAATGATTTCAACTAGTTATAGGTCAAATAAAGTAACGATAAGGACTTTGTTGTGAAACAGGAACTTGATATTGCGGTAGTTTTCTGTAGTGACAGAATTTTTTATTTTGAAAAAGTCCAGATTGAGAGAAGTTAAGAGGCCACGGATTATTACATCCAGGAGCTTTATTCTTCTGTAAATTAATTAAGTTAGGATTAACGCCGGCATATAATTGATTAGCACTAACCAAATTTCCTGTGTTGTTATAATTATTTATTGAAGCAGCATTTGTTGATATTGTATTAACATTAAGTTTAAGATTTCTAGTTGAACTTGAAACAGCACCTTGTTGAGCATATTGATAATTATTTGGTTTATAAACAGTTAATTGACAACCCGCGGGATTTGATGGCCCAGAAAGAGGCATACCCCAATAAGGATTGCGAATAAAAGCGTTAAATATTTGAATAGCTTCTGTATTTTTGGGTTCTGGCAATGTGTTTAACCAATTATAAAATTCTTCGATTGAATTTATTTTAGTCTCAACAAAGGCTGTCACATCACTTGCATCTAATATTCCATTATTTACCATAATAGAAAGCATTTGTCCGATAAGTGCAGATTGAGTTGCGTCATATATTTGAGAACCAGGTTGGCAATTGGCAAAATACAAGTTAGACTCTAAAAATGAAGCAGTTTGGGTTTCTGGGCTTCCTGCAGTTGGACCACTATTACGAACAGCATAGTAAGGATTGTTATCATTATATGGTCCGGTAGTATTTGTTCTATATGATAAGAAATTGAAGGCTTTTTGATCATAAGTTTTACATCTATTTTGAAGGTATTGTTTGGTAGTTGTATAATAATTTTTTTTTAAATTTGTACTCGCATAAATAGCCCTACGTTTTGCCTTATATTCCTCATTACAACAAAATGCATTACTTGATATATTCGTTGTATTTGGTTCAGGATTTTGTGTTAAATAATTGTTATTTGGATAATAATTAGCAACAATTCCAATACCTTCGCATGTTTTACAATCAGCATTCATTTGAGAAACACCATCAACTTCACTAATAGGATTTTGTTTAACTATAAAAGAACCTGGTTTATCCTGTAAATCATTTAATAAACCAGAACCTCCAAATCCACCTCCGAGAGAAGTTCCTTTACTAGATTTTACAAACCTATTCATGTTATAATTTATTAAAGCAGCTTCATCAATAGTTAATTCTCTATCACTATATGGGTTATTTATATTTAAATCATTAATATTTGTTACATGATGAGGAGGAATAACTCTACCCTTTCTAAAATGTTTGATTGGTCTTGGTAATCCAAACCCTGTTTGAAAGACATTTCCAGGATCATTATTTGTTAAAGGTCTTATGTGACCGGAAGCACTTCCTACTGGATTACTGTTAATACCAGTTCCTTTCCATGTAATATATTGTTTATTGTAAGTAGCACTTTTATGGTTATATCCTGAAGCGGGCATAGAATTCATTCCTAATGGTTTACTTGCTGATGACATGTATATTATTATGAAAGAAAATAAAACTAATATAATATTATAATATATTAATGTTGGTAAATATATTGATAATATTTTTTTTTATATTGATTAGTTATCAAATAATTTTAGGAAATAACATTATAGAGGGACTTGATAACAATACTTCTTATCAATCATATAATACAAATAATCCTGAAAATGCTCTAATTTTAGCTCAACAAAATGCTGGTAATATTGAATATTTAAAAGGAAGAATTAATGATGTTCAAGGTATGTATAAACAAGTTCAAGATTTAAGTGGAAATGTTCATGCATTAGAAGAACAAGTAAATGGATTAGTTACAGCTCAACAAGATTATGCTACTCAAATGACTGGTGGCGTTCCTCCAGATATTACCGGAACAACAACTTCATAAGATAGTGAATCTGTAGAAGCCATTGGTTTTGTAACAGAATAGTATTAAATTTTAAATAAATATATTTATATATTTTAAGTATAATGTCTAATTTGTTCCAAGAAGTATTAAAGGACGCAAAGGGGGTTGAAGAAAGGTTGCTAGGACCTACATACCCTTATTATAAAAATATCAAATCCCCAAATGAAATAGGAATGAGTGATAAAGGTACCCTTCAACAAATGGGAAAAAATATTGATGGATTAATACAATATGTTGAATTATTAGTTACTGGAGACAGTAAAGCATCAACAACTGGCGGACCTTTAGGAAACAAGTTTTTCCTTAAAACTGGAGCTAAATGTGCTGCTATTGATAAATGTTCTAACCCTAATGATGAATCTACTTGTGAACAAACTGATAGATTTATTTATGTTAATAATGTTCCTTCAGGAAATATTCCATTTATATCTAATGGACTTGGTATAAACTTTTCAGAATTTAAGGGATTAATTCCTGGCTCTATGGGTAACTTAAATGTATTAAATCCATTTGCTATTATGCGGGCTTTTCTCTCCGGTTCAAACCCGCCTTGTCAAGAAATAACTATGCAAACAATTGATATTAACAATAATAAATCATCTGAATCTCATTACGTTACATTAGCTGATATACAGAATATGGATTCTTGTATTTTTTCGAATAAAAAAAATCCTGTTACTGGAGACAAATGTAGAGAGGCATTTAAAACTGGTGTTGCTGCTGATGCTTCTCTTGTAATGAGCGATGACTCCATTGATCAATTATATTTTGCTACTTTAGCCGGATTAGGAGTATATATATTATATCGAATAATGGAGAAATCACAATAAATACAATAAATACAATAAATACAATAAATATTATAAATTATATGTACTTAATTTATAATATGTCAAAAAAAACTCAAAAGAGAAATAGAAGAAGAATTAAGAAGAAAACACTTAAGAGAAAAAAATATATTAAAAAATCTATTAATAGATACAAAAGAGGCGGTGAAAATGAAAAAGTAACTTGCTGTATGTGTGAAAGAGAAGTAGATAAAAATAATACATTAATACCTAGAGAGTGTTTAAAAAAGAATGGATTTGCGGCACATCGTATATGTCATAATTGTTGGTGGAATCCAGTATCTGGTTTTGCTCGCGAAGATGTTAGCCATAAATGTCCTGGATGTATTAAGAATTTACCTTTGACACAAGTGAAAAGTAAGGAATCAGAAGTAGTAAATTTAACATTAGACGATGATTAGATGTGTATAAATATTATTTAGTTTTTGTAATATATTTATTACAAAAATACAGATTGATTTTTTTATGTGTTTGTTTGGCGATAATAGATTTTTACAAATAAAAGAAGCAATTGTTAAATTACGCGTTATGAAAATAGAAGAAGAAAAATACAGAAACACAATTAGCATGCTTATGAAAGCCCAGAAAAATATGTATCCAACACTCGAAAAATGAAGAAAAATATTTATAAGTTCTCGTATAAAATGAGAAAAGGTGTAAAATGAATTAACATTGGAAATTTCAAAACTTTTTAATTCGGCTTTAAGTATCTTTTTCAATTTATTATATTTAAATGCAAAAAAATGATGGGAAAGTTTTTATAGATTTGAAAATTGGACAAAAATAAATGTCCAAAAATGAAAATCTTGAATATTTTATGGCAAAAAATACAATTCTGTGACCATAATTGAAAATTAGCGTCTCGTCACCAAAAAAATAATTCTAAATTTGTTACGATAAAATTTTTTTTTTGAAATATAAATAAATTAAAAAAGTATTTAGGAGTTTTTTCTGTTGTTATTTTATAGTGTAAATGACAACAAAAAAAACGAAAAAAAACGAAAAAATTTATGAATGTAAAAGTTGTGACTTTACTACGTGTAAAAAAACAGATTTTAACAGACATATTTTAACCCAAAAACACAAAAACAACATTTTAACAACAAACGACAACGAAAAAAACGAAAAAAAAATTTTTTGCGATAATTGTTATAAATCTTTTAATGATAGAGCTGGTTTGTGGAGGCATACAAAAAAATGTAAAACAAAAGAAGACATTAATAGTGAATTTATTGATAAAGATCAATTAATTCTAATGCTTATTAAACAAAATGCTGACTTAATTAAAGAATCATCTGAATTTAAAAATATAATAATTGCTCAAAATACATCTACACAAAATATCATGATGGAAGTAATTAAAACAGGAACACATAACACTAATATTACTAATACAAATTCTCATAACAAATCATTTAATCTTAATTTTTTTCTTAATGAAACATGTAAAGATGCTATGAATATTATGGATTTTGTAGAGTCAATTAAATTACAATTATCTGATTTAGAAAAGGTCGGAGAGTTAGGATATGTTGAAGGAATCTCTAATATCATTGTTAAAAACCTTAAAGAATTGGATGTTAATAAAAGACCTGTTCACTGTACTGATAAGAAGAGAGAAATCATGTATATTAAAGATGAGGATAAATGGGAAAAAGACGAGGATAAAAAGAAATTACACAAAGTTGTTAGAAAAGTCACTTGTAAAAATCAAAATTTAATACCAAAATATAAAGAAATACATCCTGATTGTGGAAAATATAATTCCAAATTTTCAGACCAATATAATAAGATTGTTGTTGAATCCATGGGAGGCGAAGGTGACAATGATTATGAAAAGGAAGAAAAAATAATTAAAAATATTTCTAAACAAGTTTTTATTGATAAAGAATCTGGTTAAAATTCGGGTTTAAGTCTCTTTTTCCATTTATTATATAAAATGAAATAAGATGTTTTATTATATTTTCAAATTAGTTTGTCTCATTTTTTTAGTCAGCGTAATCAAAGTTTAATAGATCAACAATAATTGGATTATCTCTCATTTCTATTTTTTTTGTTAGATGAGCAATTACACCGACCGGAAAGAAAAATGAGACAAACTCATCCTAAATTTCGGTGGCTGGAAGCATTACCTTCCGTAAAATCAACTGATGGTCTAACTTTTTCCATTTCTTCTTTTTTATTTGAAATGGTGAAAGACGAAATACAAAACTCATTTGGTCTTTGTTGTTTGTATATCCAACATTTTCCCAAATTCATTATATTTATTGAAGAATTTGCATCTCGTGTTCTAAATACGATTTTTTTGTTTTCGCAACTCACGCAGTTAGAACATACTAAAAGACGAAATTCCTCTTTATTTTCTTTGTTTCTGTAATGTTTCAAATCTTGGAAACAATCACAGCATTTCTTACTTGTATTACATTCATTGATAGTAATTGTATCATATCTTTTATGTATCAATTTTCTTAATCCTTTATTCATTGTAGGCATAAAATGTTTCATTTGATAAGTCCTACTCCAATTTCCATAACAAATTAAAATATTTTCTCCAAATGTTTTTTCTATATTATTCAAAAATGTATCTATGGATTTATTACCATACGAGTATTGCCTAAATTTCATTTTTCTCCATACTTCCTTTTTGTAAAATTCTATTGTTTGTTTATTTAATCTATCTTTCTCAACTAAATAAGATTTGAAATTATTGTAATTTACTGATTTGCTATTTTGTAAAGATAATACATTTTCATACTCATTTATCTTGTTATTTTTCTTCTCTCGTTGTAGAATAATTTGATTTCGTTTCGCCATACTTTCCTTTTTTCTTTGAGGTGCTGTATATTGTAATTTATTGCCTTCTCCATCCATCATATAAACCAAACTTCTTTTTCCAGGGTCTAAACCAATTATATTTCTTGATTTCAAATTTTCTAATTGTTGATTATCCAATTCTTCAATGCTAATATAATCATAATCTTCGCTATTTATTTGTTTGTTTTTATTTTCTTCTCCTTTACAATCTTTCCTAATAAACAATAAAGAACAACTAATACCATCTGTAGTTATTTCATTATGAAAAGTATAATGTTTATTTTTGAATAACTTATGTTTCATATTCAACAAACTACACCATAATACATTTTGATAATTAGTAATCTTTTTTAGAACTTCACCTTTCTTTTCACCTTCAGGACAAAATAATTCAGCAATACAAGAACTATCAAATTTAATATTTTTTGGTATAATATTATTTCGTAATGGTAAAGGTTGAAATAACTTATTTTCTTGTATTTCTAACACAGAATTCATATACAACAATCCTTTCAAATATTCAAATTGCCTTGATTTTACATCATAGTAAATAGATTTTTTAATATTTGTTGGTAAAATATTAGGTAAATGAGTAAGTTTCCATACATTAAATTTTTCATTTGTTTCTTCTAACATAAGCAATTTATGCTTAAATTCAAACAATTCTTTTTTGTCTTCTGTGATTTCATTTGTAGTTTTATTGATAAAACGAAGAAAATGTTGAATAAAATGTTCTTGTATATTTGTAGAAATACAAACTTGAATTTGCTCTGCTATAATATTTATTAAATGTGATTTATTCACTAAATTTATTTTGGTGTGATTTAGTAAAGGTTGGTATTCTTTTGTATAAAATTCTTGTAAAGTATCTAAAAGTTGTGTATCTTTTGATTTTCTTCCACTATTAGATTTCGTTCCTAATGTTTTGATACAATATTTTACAAATGTAAATTTATCATCAAAAACAGGAAATGCTAAATGGTTATGAAAACAATACAAAATATATAACCTAATAAATTGATAAGTATGAATAACCAAGTCATTTATTTCAAATACTAAATTATTTATAAGAGGTTGAACATCATTATAATTAAATAAAACATTTTTGAGTGTTGTTTTGATAGTTTTGAATTTAGATTTCTCTAAATTTCTAAAAGTTTTGAATGTTTCTTTCTTTTTCTTCTTCGCCATTCTATATATTTACTAAAGATTTTATTTTTAAATAATTTACCGCAATTATTTAATTATTCCTAAATATAACATATTTAATAGTTTTTTTTGGAATATTATTTATTTTTATTGTATAATCATTTCCAATAAAATTGTAATTTTGTTTCCTTAATATACTTCTAATAATATTCAAATAAGGACGCTTACAATCAAAATTTGGTTTAAATGATGATATGGTAGAACAAGCAAAATATTTCTGTATTTCTTCTTTTAATTCAAGTATTTTATTTTGTTTTTCTATATCATCGTCTAATTCGTATAATAAAAAAGTATTATCTTCTTTTAATTCTAATATGGTAATAATTTTATTACATATTTCTTCTCTTTCATTTTGATATTTATCACTTAATTTAATCCTCATTATATTAAATTAAACATATTATCTTTATTATATTTTTGTCTCATTTTTCTTTCCGGTCGGTGTAATCTTAAATTATCATCATTCTCTCTTTGAAGTCTGCCAATGATAATTTTTTGTTCTGATATAGTTTCATTTAACTTTATATTTTCAGTAAAATAGTTCATCTTATTTGCATTCAAGTCTGAAATCCATTTCAGATGTGTTTTTGTTTTAATGTGGCCAGAAAAACTAGTTCTTGTATCAAATACATGTCCTTTTCTTGAACCACAAGGACATCTTAAACCATAGTTAAATTTACTTGATTTCGGCAAAAAATCTAAATAATTACCATCTTCATTTATATTTGGTTCATATATATCTGATTCAACTTGTAAATCCATTATTACAATTATGTAGTAATAGATATTTAAGTATGTTTATTAAACTTTAATTTATAATTAACGTCTATGTTTACAAGACTTGCCATGTTTATGATAACGGCGATGTCTCTTTGTTTTTCTACCTCCAATCATAGTTTGAGGTTGAGCAGATTTAATATCAGAAATAGGAGCAGCACTGGCAGCTAATCCAGTATGATAAATGTTATCGCTGTAACCTCCACGCATTCTTTTTCTTCTACTTTTCTTTCTTCCACCCATATAACCAGATGTTGTAGTAGCAGGAGGAGGACTAGCAGGAGGAGGAAGAGGAGGAGGAGTAGATGAACCTGTAGCAGAACCGTAGGCACCGCTGGCAGCATTTTTAGTTTTACCCCAAGCGCTAGTTACACCTTGGGTTAATGATTCCCAAAATCCTCCTTTCATTGTTCTATGTCTATATCTTCTAGGCATTTATATTATACTATAAGAAATTATATTATACTATAAGAAATTATATTATACTATAAGAAATTATATTATAATATTTTGATTAAATTTTGCTTAAGCCTTATTAATAACTCTTTTGTAAGCATAAAAAGCACCTAACGCTCCTAAAATTTCAACAATAATGTATGGAATCAAGTCAGATTTAGGTAATTTTTCAGCAGCATATAGGGAAATTGCAACAGCAGGGTTAAACGCGGCACCAGAAATAGGACCACCTAATAAAGCAGCAACGGCTAAAGCGGCGCCAATAGCAGCCCAATTACCAGTAGCAAAAATGACAAACATTAGAAACATAGTTCCTAAAAATTCAACTAAATACTTGTTCATTATAAATAATACTGATATTTTTTTATAAGTGTATGGCTTAATAATTAAATTATAAAAATTAAAAATCAAATCTAATCACCAACACTAGATTGGTCTAGGACTAGAACGTTAAATAAAAATCAACCTATTGTTGTCATTGACCATGCGTAGGAGATAAAACAGGATACATATTATAACAATACTAAATCTTTTATGAAAAATTAATAATTTTGACGCACAATTGAACCCCACCCACAAGACTGACCATTGTTTAAACTTGTATTATAAATAGAACCTTTCTTTTTAGGTGCTACACATCCTCCTGAACGCGCTCTTCTAATAGAACTTCTAGTTCCACTTGGATAATAACTTTTAGTTCCAGTAGGAGCAGCATTTGGTAAATTTACTTTATAAGCTGTTTGACCGATAGCATTACTCTTAAGAGTATTAACATATAAAGAACTTGGAACTGGAGGAATATAATTAGTATGAGTTGATACAGGAACTTGCCTTTGAGATGAACCAATTGTAAACCTCATCGCAGATGATTGTTTTCCTAAAGCAATTTGTTGTTGTAAACGCTGGTTACTTACAGATGTTCTTAAATATTGATGTCTAGCATTTGTATTCATTTCAGCATTAACTGGCGTTTGCATTGGATAAAATTGAGGAGGAGTTGGTCTGATTCCAGTTAAAATACCATAACTATGATATGGAATGGCATGTGGATATTGATTTGTGCTTAATGGTCCCGTAATTGGAGCATTTACATAATTATTATAAGATACAGAACCGATATTTGTAGATACAGCATAAGGAGTTGTCATTTAATATAATATACTAAAATATAATATTAAATTAATTATAATATTGTGCTTTATATGGATTATAATGTGGTGGCGGAGGTTTGTAACCATAATTTCTGTGGTATGGATTTTTTTTCACAACTACAGTTTTTGATGTAGTAGTAGTAGGCTGATATCTTCTACTATGAAAAACCCCTATAAATATAAGTGCTAAAAGAGCAATAATCAACATATTAGATTTCTCCATTTATATATTTACTATATTTTTTTTTCTATCTTAATATAGTTTGGTGTTCCGCAAAATAAACATATTTGAAATAAAAATTTGTTTAAAACATCACAGTTATTATTGCGTTTACATTTACAACATTTGAAAATATTTGATAATTGGCATATTAAATGATTATTAAAATCAGTTTTTTGATATAACATTTGTTTTCTTTTATCATTCTCCATAATATCCACTTTTATAAAAAGTGGAACAAAAATGTTAAAGTAAATTAATTATTAAAATATATAAATTTATTTATTTCCTAAAGCTTAATACAGTTACATGTAAACAGTTTGTTCTATCTTTTCTAAATTGAATTTACTAATATTGAGATCAGATTTAATATCTTCTGATAGCTCTTTGAACTGATTGACTTGATTTGTAATCATCGCCACCATTAGAGAAATCATTGTAGTTCTTATTAACAGCCTTTTGTTTTAAATATGTAATGTAATCAGAACTATCATAAACATATTTAACATTACATGCGGCGGCAGGAACCTCTTTAATTTGTTGAAGACTGTTATAAGCAGCGCTTGGAGTACAAGATACGGAAATAGAGCCAAAATGTGTTTTTAAACCATGAAGACCAGGTCTGCTTTGAAATGATTGGCAACTACCACCACAAGAAAAATTTTCGCGACTTAAAAGATCTCCAGCATTGTTAACCGCACGAAAAGGAGTTGTAATAGGTCTTCTTAAATTTTTGGGTTGTAATTGAGCAGGATAAGCGAGTTTTAATTGACTAGGATATGTAGTATTCCATGCGTTTTTTAAAGTATAACGAATTTGTTCGTATTCAGGATATCTTTTGTCAACATTTTGTGTAGTCTGTGGCATCCAACCTTGAATTGCCCCTCCAGCATTTTCAGGTCTTTTTGCGAAAATAGAAAAAGCTACATTGCTTCCATTAATTGGGCTAGTATAACCGATAGACATTTATATAATACTATAGTAAAAAAAGTTTATTAAAATAGAACTTTATCTAAACATTAAAAATATTTGAATAATATATAAATGTTTAACTTTTTGATGTTACTAAGTGCAATAATATTAATAACAGTTGATTTTGTTTATTTAAATATTATTAAGGATTATTTTTTAAATCAAATTAAACTGGTACAAGGTTCAGAACCTAAAATAAATTATTTAGGATTAGCTCTTTGTTATATATTTTTAATTACTGGAATAAATTATTTTATTATTAAACCTAAAAAATCTGTAAGTGATGCGTTTTTATTAGGCATGGTTATTTATGGTGTATATGAAACAACAAATTATGCACTACTAAAGAATTGGTCAATACTTACTGTATTTATTGATACATTATGGGGTGGTTTATTATTTGCTTTTACAACTTATATTATAAATATGTTACGAGGTGTTGTATAACTATTCATATATGGAAAATAGAGAGAAGTTACTAATGGTTCCTAAAAGTTTTATTACGCGATTTTGATTTATTTCTTCTTGTTTTATTTCCACCACTAACAGTTTTAACCATTTTACATAAGGGATTGCACTCAAAATCAGTTTTCAAATAAAATGGAATTGCTTGTGTAGAAGAACTTAATTTAATATTTTCAAGTAAAAGCCATTTAGATATCTTATTAAGTAAATTAATCATATATGTACCAGTTCCTTTGATATCCGAATTTGTACATATAACGTCAATATATATGCTTTTACTACTTTTATAAAATTTAAGAGTTGCGAACCCATTTATTTTTTTACTTCTTGTCATTGAAGACTCTACTCTTAATATAGCATCACAATCTTTTAAAGAATCTTTTACATACAACGCTTGTAATCCATGACAAAATTTTTTAGACGTTCGTATTTCTTTGTATAAATCATCTCTAAATTTTTTAAACTCACTTACTTTCTTTTTTTCAGTTTCATCGTTACTAGGAAAAATTTCTAAATCTAACCCTTCAGAATCAAATGATAAATTATCATAATGTCCCTTTTTATAAGAGTTTTCTTTAATGATATTTGGATTAAAAAAAAGTATATTATTAATCTTGTTAGTGTTAATTATTGTTGTCATATATATAATTAACATAATTTTATTTTTTATTTCAATTTTGTATTTAATGATCAGTCATGATTCTGGGTGCGATATTCATAGTATTTAATTCTTGGAACAGCAACTTACAAGCATAAGGAATTTCAACATAAGAGAAGTCTGTACGATTATCACAAGTACGACAATGATGAATGTGCATTTTATCATTATATGAAGCAATAAGGCCGCATTTTTTACAAATATGAACTGAATATTTATCTGACGCATCATACATTCGTCCTCTAGTAAATCTTGAAGCACCATGTGAAACCATACAGTTATGCGCTACAATTCCATTTGCTAAGAATGAATGAGTATTATCAACTTCAATATCATAAACTTTATGAACGCCTGCTGGACGAATGTCGATGACTTTTAATTCCATAGTTGGTAAACCTTCACATTCTCTATTTACACCATAACATGATATATCTGTTTCTGTTTCTTCAGATTCTTCATCGAATAACTCAAGAATCTCATCATCAATTTCAGTCTTTTTACATTCAGGTGTTAAGAACCAATCAAGTGCGCCAATTTCTTTCAAGAATTCTTCAGCAGTTGGGAAGCCTTTTCCTCTAAATGAGCCGAACTGTGTTCCTTTTACAAGATGGTCTGTAATATCATGTGTTGATGGAATAGCATATTCATGAATAATTGGTTCAACTGCTTTTAATTCTTGAACTGCTTTTAATATAGCATCTTTTGTGTGAACAATTTTATTGGGTGTTTCTTTTTTGATTTCACTGAAGTGTGTTAATTCGTCGACACGGTTAACAATCCAATTATGTTGGCGAGTAACTTCATTACGTAGGCGTTTATATGAGACACCGGCTTCAAGTCTCTGAGATTTATGACAGCAATAACGGAAGCCAATTTTTTCTGAGAATGGAATCAATTCATTAATATCCAAATGTAATGTGAGTTGATAACTTCTGTTTTCATCTAAAGTTTCAGTTTTGGTCTTAGAACTAGTTGTTTGTTTAAAGTTTTGAATAGTAACTCCATTGATATCAAATTTAGCAAACAACCCTTTAATATCTTCCATCATTTTTGTCAAACTATCTAAGTATTTACCATATTTAGTTTGCGAAAATGAAATAGATGTAAGAATATCACGCTTACCACGATGCATACCAAGCACACAAGTATGACCATCTCCACCAAATAATCCAGCTAAGAATTCACGGATAATAGGTTTGGGGCAAGCAGGGTCAAGAATGAAATGTGGTAATTGAGCAGGTTGAATAACCTTTTTACCGATTAAGATGCCGTCCAATTGAACTATATTATTTAATAAACATGATGGAATATCTACTGAATATAAATTTCTATTTTTAAACTTTGTTTGATTTGTATTACATAAACATTTCAAATCATTTAAGAAGCTATTTACATCAATCATGTGTCCTAAATATAATCTTGACTTATACGTTTTATTACTTACATAAATAGTTCCATCCGTTATCAAATAACCAATTAATTTTGCTAGAACAAGAGTTTTTTTATAATTTTCTATTGTATTTGTTTTAAATAATAAATCACCTACTTGTAAACTCCATCCAGCACATTCTTTCATTTCCTCATTAAAATCAGCGACCGGATAAGTGACACTAGACTTTACTCTTTGTTCATGAACTATTAAATCCTTTGCTTTAATCCATTGATTGTCAGATGTTAATATTGGATGTTCTGGAGTACATATAGTTGTTCTACCATCTTCAAATGTTAACTTAACACATTCCTTTTCACCTTTATATAGGAATCCAATCTGCTTTGATGGTATCATTTGTTGACATTCTTCGCTCCATCCCAAAACTTCATTTTGGCAATCTTCCATGTCCTTTATTTGAATTCCTAATCCATTTGTGAGAGCAATTATGGTGTCGCCAACTAAACAATCTCTCTCCATCTCTCCAAAGCGTAATCCTCCATCTCTGCTACGTCCTTCAGCAGGTTGTCTAGTAAGATTAACCATTGGACCAATGGAGCGACTATGTGCCTTATCATTAACCATGTGTTTAAGACGTTGATAAAACACTGGACCCATAAATACACTACATTCGTGTTGTTCTCCGGTTAAACCATTATACAACAACTCATTACCATGTGCTTCATATCCAAGCTTAATAAGCTCGTCGCAAATATCTTTAACATTAAATTCTCCAAACGCAGTTCCATCACCAAATAATCCTAATTCAATAAGAACCTTTCCTAGAACGGTTTCTTTTAACTGACCAATAGTCATTCGAGATGGAATAGCATGAGGATTAATAATAATGTCAGGTTTAACGCCATTGGAAGTAAATGGCATGTCGCATTCCGGAATAATATTACCAACAGTTCCTTTCTGACCATGTCTTGAACTAAATTTATCCCCAATAACTGGTTTTCTTACAGTTCGCAATCTTACCTTGGCAAAGTTATAACCTTCACCATTTCTGTCAATATAGTTCTTATCAATATAAGTCTCTTCAACCGTTTTATAAATTTTACTTTGGTCTTCATACTTAATAACTTTAGTATGATCGTTTCTATTTTCTTTAATTGGCGTCACTTTAGCAATAATAACATCTCTATTTTCAACCAGAGTATTCTCAGGAATAACACCCTTTGAATTAACCTTATTGTAGTTACCCATCTTCATTCCCTTAGTCTTTGTAGAATCAGGTTTACATCTGATTTCTTCATCACCATTAATTTTTTGTTTGTCTTCGTCTTTTTCAGTATGATAAACTGTAACTAAAGCCATTCCTCTATCAATAGAACCTTTGTTAATTAGTAATGAATCTTCTTGATTATAACCTGTATGTGTCATGATTGCGACAATTACTTGGGTTCCTGAAGGAATTTTATTGAGTTGAATCATGTTCATAATTCGAGTATCAACAAGAGGGCGCATAGGATAATTAAGAACATAAGCTGTTTTATCCATTCTGTTTTCATAATTTGTTGTATAAACGGCCATCGCTTGCTTACCTTGAGCACACTGATATGTATTTCTAGGGGATTGGTTATGCTCAGGGAATGGAATACAAGACGCAAGAACACCAAATATAGTTGAAGGATGAATTTCACAATGAGTATACCTATAAATATTGTCAGATTTTACAATAATGTCTTTGGGTTTAGTAGCAATTAGAGACCAACTTTGCTCCTCAGGATCAATATATTCAATAACAGAATCTTCTATCTTTGAACTTGTTAGCAAATTATCCCAAACAAGTTCTTCTTTATTTAACTGCGAAATTAAACTATTTTGAATCAACAGATTTTTATCTTTTACCCGCAATAAAGGTCTTGTCAATCTACCACTGTCATTACAAATTCTGATTTCGCGCATTTTATAATCAAATATAATAGAAGTATAAATATTAATGATACCCTTATATTTTTTCTCTTTTAACATAATGTAAAGCTCTTGAGGTGTATCAGTAATACCAACCCAAGCACCATTAATAAATACCTTTACTTTTTCATACATATCTTGTGGATTTAGACCATCATTGTCAATGTGTGTAATATTTGGCATTATATACTCATACAATGCCAATGAATTTGAATAAATAGTAATATGAGTCATGTAGGCCAAATTCTTTACAATGCCAACGCTGGCACCTTCTGGAGTATTGTGTACGACAACACCATCTTTTAGACAGAACCTTCCCCGCTTATCGTGAAGCTGCCATCCGACATAAGGACCCACTCCAACTGCTTCCAAATTAAATTTACTACACATGAAAGATTTACTTCTTAGCAAAAGTGTTTCATTTTCTGAAGACATTAATTTTTTACGAGGAAGAAGTGTTGGGATTTCACATATTTGATGTCCTGTAATTGTAAGCTCCTTATATGTGCTAAACTTTTTAATTCCACTTTTTTCATCACTCCATTGACTTCTCCCTTCTTTAACTCCACAGGAAAATCCAAGAGACATTGCTAAAGTATAAGCATCGTCAATTATTCTATAATTAACAGGTCCTTGACAAATACGAATTTCACGTCCTTCACTGCGAACAGAACCATCGGTATCAATCAACCCAGCCAAAACCTTTAATCTGGTTTCCCTGTCATTTGTAAGATAATCATTTGGAATATGTTTATTCTTTAAAAGTTCATATTTGCGAAGATATTTCTTTAAAGGTGCTTCCTCTACTCTGTTACACAAACCAGCCAAGGTCGCTTCTTTATTTTTTTTAGAAACAACAGAGAAATTATACCTTTTGCCTCTTGTAATACATGCTCCATTTTCTTGAGCCCATTTTTCCCAATAAGCTAAGGTTTCTAAATCAGTTTTGTAATTCAACGCAAAACCAGAGCCATCACTAAGACCATCGCCTAGCCACATGCCTAGTAAATATGGATCCATTTCTACAACTTTTTTTGTCCAATGAATGCCTTCCGTTTTGAAGACTACCAATTTCTCTTTTGTTCTTTTATTCAATGTTAAATATTTCTCAATTGTTACATCTAAAGTATCATCATCGTTAAAACTATTTACAAAATCTTTGGCTTCATTTAACGATTTAAAATATTTTTCTTGGAATCTTAATTCGTCGCGATTCAAGAACTCTACGATATGAGTATATTTTCTATCTTTTCTCGTTGATTTTCTAATAGATTTGTGTCCGCGTATTTTGAGAGTTAAAATGTGGTTGTCAGTTACTCTATGTTTCATGAAATTGTCCTTGTCAGGAATAACATCATACATATTCTTCATTCCAGAACAAGTAGTGCGAACCTTAGTAGGATTTCCAAGATCGTCAACAAGAACATCTCCAACCGTTATGTCTCCGGCACGTTTAACTGAACCATCCCACATGATAATTTGTGTTTCAGGATCAAAACATTCTGCAGGACATAAGAATCCCCAACACGTGTTGTGTAACTTACGAGGAGGAATTAATTTTCCGCTTTTATCAGTTGGAGTAGAAATTCTTCTAGCATGACTTAAACTGGAAACATAATTTAATCTGTTAAGAACTTGAGCAACTCCTACCTTATTTGAGTTAGTGTGTTTAATACCAAAATCTCCAGTTGAAAGAGCACGCTTCAACCCATTCTCAATAGTAGTTGATTTAATAATTTTATAAATATTAGTTAAATTTATAATATTCTCATAATCATCCGTTGATTTCCATGATCCATTATTAATTTCCCGGATGATTTGCTTTTCCATATCTTTTACAAGCTTATTAAAATAGTTTCTATAAAGATTATTGAGAAGTGTACCAGTTAAGTCAATTCGTTTATTTAAATAAGAATCTCTATCATCTTGTTTGATAATTTCAAATGAAGATAACAATAACTTATTTGCCATGTATCCTAAGAAATAAATCTTTTGTTCCATGTTATGACAATGAGGAAACAAATCATTGTGTAAAATTTCTAAGGTGAATTCATGCTTTTTCTTTGCTCCGGTTTCCTTATCCATATTAATGGGGGTGTACATTACAAAACTAGTAATATACTTAATACATTCTTCTTGATTAATATAATTATTAGCATCAATAATAGAACCTTGTAGTGCTTCTAACATTTTTTTATTTTTATCAACCGCAATATTTAATATTATTCTTTCACAAATTTCCTTATCGGTTGTTAAGCCAAGTGCTCTGAAAACAACAAATAGAGGAATCGGTTGCTTTACTCTAGGCAAATCAATACAGATTGGATAACCAAATCCATTATTCTTAGAACTAATCATCATATTAATTTGCTTAGGCGAAATACACTTGAAATCTGGAACTGATTTGATTTCAGCTTTCCAAGTATACTTAGTTTCATTCTTAGAAATATTAAAACAATATACTTTATTCTCAGCAGCACGTTCTTGACCTAATACAGTCTTTTCTGAACCATTAATAATAAAGTATCCGCCAGCATCGAATTTACATTCGCCTGTTTGAGTGTTCTCAAAATGCTTGTATTGATTTAGAACGCAAATATTTGACTTCAACATAATAGGTAACTTGCCAATATGAATTTTTGAAAGAGTTTTATAGAATGTTTTGATATTTTCTAGATTCGGGCCGTTGCGAATAATATACTTTATGTTAATGTCAATAGTTGTCGACGAAGCATATGTAAAGTTTCTCAAACGCGCTTCTTGTGGAAACATCAATTTAATAGCTCCATTGTTCTCATGAATTTGAGGTCTGTAAATATGAAAGTTTTCGAATGTAATGAAAATTTCTAGCGAATGTTTTTTAGATATAGGATCAAAATCTTGTTCAGACGCAATATGAACAGGATTAAACATTTCAATAGTTTTTACAATTTGGTAACCGACAAAATTATTATATGATTCCAATTGGTGTCTAACAAATCTTTCTAAGTGTTGTCCCCTAAAATAAGATTCAATAATATTCCAAGGAGTCTCAATGTACTGCTCGTTTTCAATATCAAACATATCTTCGTTATTAATAGAAGTCATTGGTGTAGCCTCTTTATCTATATTTGTTTGAATCATTATTTCGGTTATTTTACATTTCAATTTATTTTTAAATTGGTTTAATAATATAATAAAAAATCACAATTTATTATATTATTAGCATAATTTTATTTATTATTAATTGGATTACTTAAAAATTCTTTAAGTTGTTTAATACCATTTACAATGTTCAAAGATGTAAAAGATATAAAATCAACAGTTTAATATTATATAATGTTAAATAATCGTCGTAATAGAAATAAGATGGACCCAACTAGAATAAATAATTATAACAATTTTTTATCTACGTTGGACCAGAAACCAACTTTAAATGGTGATGAAAAAAATGTTATTAAAATTTTATCAGAAAAATTTACAAATTCAAAAGTTGTAAACGATAAAATTGTAAACAATAAAGATAATATTGATAAATTTATTGATAAAATAAATACTAATTTTAATATAACTAACATTTCATCTTCAAAATTTACCGGACAAACACCAAATGATATATGTTGTATTAATAATTTTGATCCAAATTATTATAGAGATATTAAAAATGATAAACTTATATATTTATTAAATGAGAATAAAAACCCATTTTCTTCAAAGTCTAAAATAATTATTGAACTCCCAAATGATAACCTATCTGAGAAACCCATAGAAATTAGAGAGACAATAAATATTGAAACTGAAGTAAATAATATTAACGATATTTTAAAACTAGTTGACAAATATTCTTGCGACCCAGCTATCAAATATAATATAAATATGAAGGGCTTACATGATATTAAAGAACCGCTAGAAGAATTAAATACTATGATTGGAATGAAAGATTTAAAAATTAATATTGTTGACCAAATTCTATATTTTATACAGGAACTACATAAAGGAAATAACATTTCTTCTGGAGATTTTATGCACACTGTTATTTATGGTCCTCCTGGAACAGGAAAAACAGAAATAGCAAAAATAATGGGGAAAATATATAGTAAACTTGGTATTTTAAAGAACGGTACGTTTAAAAAGGTAACCCGGAGTGATTTAATAGCCGGATATTTAGGTCAGACAGCATTAAAAACTAGTGATGTAATTAAAGAAGCATTGGGAGGCGTTCTTTTTATAGATGAAGCTTATGCTCTTGGCAATCCAGATAAAAAAGATAGTTTTGCAAAGGAATGTATTGATACATTATGTGAAGCATTAAGTGATAATAAAGAAAACCTAATGGTTATTGTAGCAGGTTACGAAAAAGAGTTAAAAGATAGTTTTTTTTCATTTAATCAAGGTTTAGATTCAAGATTTACGTGGCGTTTTAAAACAGATGACTATTCAGCTGAAGATTTATATAATATATTTTTAAAGAAAGTAAAGGATATTGGATGGGAAGTAGATACTGACTCAAACATGACAGTTGACTTGTTTAAAAAAAACAAAGATTATTTTAAATTTTATGGTAGAGATATTGAAACTGTATTAGCTAAGACAAAAATAGCTCATAGCAAAAGAGTGTTTTGTCGCCCAGAATCAGAAAAGAAAAAAATAACACTTAAGGATTTAAATGCGGGATTTGAAATTTATCTCAAAAATGATGACGTTAAACATAGAAAAGATGAACAAGAATTTAAAAAACAATTGTATAACAGTTTATATATTTAACATTATAGTTATATTTCATATATTTTTATTTGGTATTATAATAAATGTCAAATAAAACTATATCAATTAATCCTTCTTTATTTAACATAAGTGGTTCAAAAACTAAAAAAAATAAAGAGAAAAAACAGAAATCTACTACAGTTCCTTTAATATCACCAAATGTTTTAAAAAACAAACTTTTGAAAAGAATTAAGGAACATAAACAGAGAGAAACCGAAAATTTAGACAATAATAAAAAAAAACTATCAACTCCTAAAGAATCTGTTAATGATAATGAAAAATTGAAACATGAATTATCAACATTTTCAGATGAGTTTAGTGATTCAATAAATTATTTACAGACTCTGTCAAAACAAAAGAAAGTAAATGATGAAAAAGCTAATTATGAAATACAAAAAGAAAAGAAAAGGGAAATTTTAGAGAGAAAAACAGTTAAAAACTACCAATCAATGAATTCGTCGCAACCTCCTATAGAACATAATATTAATCTTGATTTACCTGAAGAATTGATTGATAAACCATTAATAGTTATAAATACTGACAATATGACGACAAGTGATGAAACAATTCAGTTACACACAAAAACAACTGATTCTATTCCTTATGGAATATTAAAAGGAGGAACAAAACCAACATATAAGAATTGGTCTAAAACACAGCGTAATTATGATATTACAACCCCGCAAGCAGCTTTAACAATTCAAGGACTAGAATTAAATAAAAAAAAGAATGAAAGAGAGAATCGGTTAAATAATTTACGAGAAAAATTAAAACATAAACAAATTGAAGAAGCACTAAATAAATCTCAAGATATAATGTTATCTCAAAATTTAATACAGCACCCGGTAGAATTAGAAAAAAATGTTGAAAATTTAGTTTCACAACCTATACAAAATATTTCTCCTGTAAATGTTAATGGTGGGGAAATAATTGCTATAAAAAAAATTACAAAAAAAACAATTAAAAGAAAATATACTCTTGGAAGGTCGAAAATTAAAAAAACAGTTTCTATATTAGTGAAAGATAGAGGAACTCGTAAAATAATTTTAGCTGCTCAAAAAGATTTGAAACGAAAATCAATTAATGATGTAAGAGAGTATTTAAGAGATCATAATTTAATTAAAATAGGCAGCAATGCTCCAAATGATGTAATAAGAAAATTATATGAATCAGCAATGTTAACAGGTGAAATAACAAATAGTAATAGTGAAATATTATTACACAACTTTTCAAAGGATGACAAGGAATTATAAATATAATCTATATATAATTTATATAATTTAACATGGAGACTACTAAAAATGAAATGAGTGCTTATTCAAAAAATTTTTTTTTAAAAATGGGCAATTATTTAGATACTCAAATATATTATTTTGGAAGTATACAAAGAAATGACTATTTTCCAGGAAAAAGTGATATTGACGTAGATTTATTTACTTGTAATACCCAAAGTACAATCATAAAACTTCAAAATTTTTTAGGTATTGAAAAATACAAATTTAAAAAATTTGTTTACAAGTTACATAAAAGTAAAAAGATAGTTTATGGATACAAGGTTAAATATGAAGACCCAATCAATAATTTTTTTATAGAAATATCAATTTATGATGAAAAAGATAAAGAATATGTATTAATAGAACATAATTCAAAATCAATATTGCCATTTTACGTATCGTGGTTATTAATTATTTTAAAAATATTTTATTATAGTTTAGGTATATTATCAGAAGATATATATATCTTTTTAAAAAAAATAATAATGAATTTTATGGTTGAAGGAGAAGATGTTGAATTTGTAACAACTGATATTCCTGAACATAATCCTGATAAAAAATAAAATATATTTAACTTATATGATGTTAATTATATTATGAAATTATATTAAATGAAATATTATTAAAGATAGAAACATATATTAATATAATGGCACTCATTAAAGAATATTTTGAATTAACAAAACGTTATCAAGATGAATATGGAGAAAATACAATATTATTAATGCAAGTTGGTTCCTTTTTTGAAGTTTATGGTATATACAATCAAAAAACCGAATTAATTTCTGGAAGTAAAATTAATGATTTCTCTCAAATTTGTGAACTAAATGTTGTTGAAAAAAATACATGTGTTGGTACCGATAATGTAATGATGGCTGGGTTTAAAGATATACAAATTGAAAAATATATAAAGAAAATACAAGACGCTGGATTTACAGCAGTAGTTTATTCACAAGATGAAGCTGCAAAAAATACAACCAGAAGTCTTTCTGGTGTCTTCTCTCCAGGAACATATTTTCATCCCGAATCGACTAATCTAACTAATTCAACTACTTGTATCTGGATTGATTTAATTGAAAATAAATTATTAATGAAAGGTAAATATGTTGTCGTAGGTGTTGCGAATATTGATATTTACACTGGTAAAATCAATATTTTTCAATTTAAAGAGACTTACGTAAATAACCCGACTACATATGACGAGTTAGAACGTTTTATTTCTATTTATAATCCTAGCGAAACAATTATAATTTCAAATCTACCAGGTGAAAATGAATTAGATTATGTAATTAGTTATGCCGGTATCTCTAGTAGTTTAATTCATAAAATAAATATTACAAATGAAAAGACAACAAAGATGACAAGGATTAAGAACTGCGAGAAACAACCATATCAAAAGGAAATTCTCTCTAAATTTTATAAGTTTGATAGTTATGATGTATTCTCTCAAAATTTTTATGAAAATAATATTGCTACACAAGCATTTTGTTTTTTATTAGATTTTATTTATCAACATAACCCACATCTTGTAAACAATATTTCTGAACCAGTATTTGAAAATTGCTCTACAAGACTTTCATTAGCAAATCATTCTCTCAAACAATTAAATATTATAAATGATGGAAATATAAAATCAAGTAAATATTCATGTGTATCACAAATGTTAAATGAGTGTTTAACACCAATGGGTAAAAGGAAATTTACATATAATATATTAAATCCTGTTTGTGATGAAACATATTTACAAAGAGAATATGATATTACAGAACATTTTCTCTCGAAATATACAGAATATAATGTTTTTTTAAAATCAAATCTTTCTACAATCAAAGATATTTCAAAATGTGAAAGACAAATATTTATAAAAAAAATTTCTCCAAAAGCATTTTACAATTTATACTCTAATATTTTATCAATAAAAAAAATATATGAAAAAATAGAAAATGATGATAAAATTCTAGAATATTTAACCGTGTTTGAACCAAATATTTTAAATATTCATTCATTTTGCGATGAAATTTCTAATTTTATTCGGTCAAATCTTAACTTACCAATTGCTGCTTATTTAGACCAACTACAGAATTTTGAGATTAATTTTATAGAACCAGGAATTGATGAAGAGTTAGACAAAAAAACAATCACTCTTAAAGATTCTGAACTAAGGTTAAATGCTATTGCCGAATATTTAAGTACATTAATTGAAAGTAAAGAAAAGAAATCAGGGAAAACAACTGAATATGTTAAGGTTCATGAAACAGAAAAAAATAATTTTAGTTTGATTTCAACAACTAGAAGATGTAAATTATTGCAAGATTCACTCCCTGTTGAACAAACTATTGTAACATTAAAGCATGATTCTACATTTAATAAAAAATTCGATTTTAAAATTTCAAAGAAGCAATTTGAATATGAAAAACAAAGTGCTTCAAATAATTGTATTGTTGATGAACAAATTAACGGGTTATGTAAAAGCATTTCAACTATAAAAGTTTCATTAAAGGATTTAATTACATTAGTTTATAATAAATTTATTGTTAATTTTGAGGCTTACCAAAGTAGACTAGAAAGTATTATTAATTTTGTAACGCTTATTGATGTTATTTATACAAAAGCTTCTATTGCTAAGAAATATAGCTATTGCAAACCAAATATTGTTCAATCGAATAAGTCATTTGTAAACGCTAAAAAGCTAAGACATTGTTTAATTGAAAGATTCCAGACAAATGAATTATATGTAGCAAATGATATTATTCTCGGAGATTATAACTCAGATGGTATTTTATTATATGGAACAAATGCTGTTGGTAAAACTACAATTATTAGAGCACTTGGCATTTCTATTATAATGGCGCAAGCTGGATTATATGTTCCTTGTTCAGAGTTTAAATACATGCCATATAAATATATATTTACACGCATAATTGGTAACGATAATATCTTTAAAGGTCTATCTACGTTTGCGGTTGAAATGTCGGAACTACGCACCATATTACGACTAAGTGATGAAAATAGTTTAATATTAGGTGACGAACTTTGCTCTGGAACTGAAACACAGAGTGCCATTAGTATTTTTGTTGCCGGAATTCAGAATCTATATAAATGTAAAAGTAGTTTTATATTTGCCACTCATCTACATGAAATTATCGAATATGATGAAATTAAGAGTTTAGAGACTGTTAAGTTAAAACATATGTCAGTTATTTATAATAAGGAAGACGATAAACTTATATACGATCGTAAACTTAAAGATGGTCCTGGTAACAGTATGTATGGTCTTGAAGTTTGTAAATCACTCAATTTACCACAAGACTTTTTAGATGCGGCATATGAAATCCGAACAAAATATCATCCCACAGGCTCTAGTATTCTTTCTCTCAAAACTTCAAGATATAATTCAAAAAAACTTCTTGGTATGTGTGAAAGATGTCGAGAGAATGTTGGAAAAGAAGTACATCATCTTCAATATCAAAAAGATGCTGATAGCAATGGTATTATTACTAATTCTGATGGAATTCTCCATAAAAATACTTTAGCTAATTTGCTAACATTATGCGAAGTTTGTCATGATAAAATTCATAAAAATAATACCAAACTTAAAAAGGTTAAAACCACAAAAGGAACAGATTTACAAGAAATGTAAATTATTACAAGTATATAACGGATACAAGTATATAACGGTTACAAGTATATAACGGATACAAGTATATAATGGGTATGTTTACAAATTTTAATCAAACATAATTCCTGTTTATACTCCAATTTCAGTAAGAGATTGTAATAAAAGATGCTCAAAGAAAAAACTACTCGTATACATATAAATCAAATAAATCGCGCACCAGAAGAAGATATCGTTAATTAAATTATAAATTTGTTGATTTATAATTTAAGTGAAACTCTAATACAATAGCATTCTAATATTTGGGTTAATATTATTTAATGTCTATATCGCTTACGTCTGGTTTTTTTACCACCTTTCTTATGACGTTTCGTGCGTTTACTCTTTGTCATTCCCTTAGCAACACTATCTAGTCCTTTTATACCTAAATTAAATCCAGTTGCCATTGTTCCATAAACAGCAGATACGCCTTTTTCTACAACAGGAATTGAATTTTTTGCTACATCTTTAGAAGTTGTTCCTATTTTTTTTAGACTTTTATCCACTACCGGTAATACTTTACTCGAAGTTTTTTCTACAGACTTAAGAATATTGTTTTTGCGAGATTTTGCCATTATTATAAATTATACGTATAAAATATTTACTTTGTAATATATAAATATGGATTTAAAATATATTCTAAAGGTTTTCATTATTGTATTTTTAATTCTCTCTTTAATAACATTTATTAATACAATTGGACTTAATTTAAACGAAGAATCTATACAAAAAAAACTTCTACAAGTTGTCACGATTGAAGCAATGATGCCAACAGTTGAAGCACTAGGAAATATGTCTACACCTATACCAATGAGTAAAAATCGGGCATTTTGTGATGTACATAAAGGTTCTAGTGGTTCACTTGATGAATCATGTGGAAGACTAACCAGAGGAAATTGTAATGACACATCATGTTGTGTTTGGACAAGTAATCAAAAGTGCTCTGCTGGAGGGGTAGACGGACCAACATTTAATACTAATACAAATGGTAAAACTCGGGATCTAAATTATTATTATTTTCAAGGCAAATGTTTTGGTCCGGATTGTCCAACAGTTGTCTAATTTTAATATTAGAATCAATTGCTAACTCTTTAACAATAGGATTATTATTATAGTCTTCTAGATAAATAATTTCTTTGATACCACACGCTGCTATAGTTCTAAAACAATTTATACATGGATAATGTGTTACATATAATTTAGCACCATCTAGACTTGAACCACGTTTTGCGCAATCTGTAATTGCGTTTATTTCACCATGAATAATAGATTGTTCGTGATTATCATGTATTCGAGAGATATGTGGCGCTCCAGGAATATAACCATTGTAACCCATTGAAATAAGACGATTATTTTTTACTATTATTGAACCAACATGTAGTCTTTTACAAGGACTACGTTGAGAAGCTAGGATAGCAATTGACATAAAATAATCGTCCCAATTAAGACGTTCACTATTGTTTTTAGCGAGTTCATGTAATTTTGAAAGCATATTATATTTAAATTTATATAATATGTTTAAATTAATTTAAATATATTTAATTATGGTTGTTTTTTAATATATATAATATATATTATGAGTGATACAAAGTATAAAGTAAATGGTAAAGATTTAATTGATATTTTTGCACCATATAGTAGTGGTTCACCGGCTCCAATAACTTATTATAAACTACCTAACGGTTCAGACCTAAATACTATTTTTGCGCCATATGTTATTGGTAATCCGCAAGCTATTACAACAGGTTATAAATCTAATTCATTAGATTTAAATACTTTTTTTAAAGCACTACTCTATAAAGCAACAGGTACTTATACTACTACAAGTGGAAGTATTTGAAGGTGTTAATTATGATACTATATTAACATTTACAAATCCTAGTAGTACAACTGATAGTTTTACGTCATATACTATTCCAACTATAAATTATTTAATTGTTGGTGGCGGAGGTAGCGGAGGTGATTTTCAACAAAATCCAACAATATCTAGATATTGTAGTGGTGGTGGTGGTGGAGGCGGACAAGTACAAAATGGTAGTTTTAATCCAATTTTAACAACCCCTTATTCTCTTACAGTTGGAAATTATAATGTTAACTCAAATGCTTTTGGTATAACAGCAAATAAAGGAAGTAAAGGAGGCCAGGGTGATATAAGTTCAAATAATAAGGGAGGTAATGGTGGAAACTCTGGTTCGGGAAATAGTGGTAGTGTTATTAATAATAATAATAATACTGGCGGCGGAGGTGGAGGTAATGGTAGTGCTGCTCCTTCAAACTCATCAACACCTGGAACAGGGACAACATTTAATTCTATTACATATGGCACAGGAGGCACAGGAGGTGGTAGTGGTACTTCTGGTCTTTCAAATACAGGAAATGGAGGAAATGGAGGAAATAATGTGAAAGCTACTGGTGGTAATGGTGGTTCTGGAATAATTATATTATATTTTAATGTATAATCTAAAAATGATATTATTTTATTATATGTTTAATATAAATATAAAAATAAAATTGATTTAAAATAAAATAGATATAAGAATAATATACAATATAATATATAAGAGATGATAATCCCAGTTAAATGTTTTACTTGTGGAATGGTTATTGCCAATAAATATAGATATTATGTTGAACAAGTTCGCAAGAAGAAATTAGCAAAAAGAGGAAATGGAGAATCAATTGATGTTGACAAGGTTCTTTATTTAACAAAAGAATTTGTTGAGAAGACACCAGAAGGAGAAGTTTTAGATGATTTAAATATGAATAAAATGTGCTGTAGAAGACATTTCTTAACACATGTTGATATCGAATAAATTTCTTAATATATATTATAACCATGGGTAAAAAAACTTTTAGTAAACGTCAAAAAGTTTATAAAATGAAAGGATGTTCTAAAAAAACGCGTAAAAAATATTTAGGCGGAAGTTCTATTTCAACAGCTGATGTAAATTTAGCATATCCTGGAAATAATGTAACTACCGTCCCCAATCCTTTTTTAGCTTATATTGGAAAAGGCGGTTTATGCGGGGGTAATTTAACATCTAATTTAAATATTCCAAGCAATATAGATGGTCTAGACAAAACAGTTCCAAACACGGGACCAACTCCTACATTTCCAGCTACGCCTTTTTTAAATCCAATTGGCTCTCAAAGAGGTGGTTGTGGATCTTGCGGAGCTAGTGTAATGAGCGGCGGCAGTTGTTCTTCTTGTTCAACTCCTTTAATGAGTGGAGGTCGCGTAAGTGCGACAGGATTTATGGTTGGAGGAAGAAGACATCGTTTAGGCTGTAAATGTAGTTCTTGTAAATCAAAAAGGGGAGTCAATATGAAGGGCGGCAATCCAGGAATCCCTTATCCTGATGGTCTTGTTGGTAAACCATGGTCTCCTGCTATTGGTGGATGGGCTGGAGTTGATGGAATTCAAGGTGGTAGAAATTATTTATCACCAAATACTTTTAATAATGATCCTACAAGACAAATGATTGCTACAGGAGCAAATCCGCCATTTTCTATTGGTGGCAGTAAAGGTCGCACTAGAAAACAGCGTGGTGGAAATCTTTCGAATTTTTTAGGGCAAGACATGATTAATTTAGGAAGACAATTTCAATTTGGTGTAGGAAGTGCTTATAATGCTTTAGCAGGTTATTCAAGTCCGGTTAACCCAATGCCTTGGAAAGATCAATTACCTAATAGTTCGGTTAATAATATGAAAGCAGCTTTTATTTAATTTTTTCTATTTATAATTCATAATGGCTAACTTTCCAAAAACTTTAAAAGAGCTATGTACCCCTGCAATGATTTATTTTGTTATATCCATAATATCATTAATAATGGTTTTATTTCAAAATTTAGGAAATAATAATAGTTATAATATTGGTTCATTTTCTTGCCGCGTACCAAATACAACATTGGTATTTGTTGCTGAATTTGTTTATGTTCTATTTTGGACTTATGTTCTTAATTTAATATGTAAAGATGGACATACAAGTCTTTCTTGGTTGCTTGTTCTTCTTCCTTGGATTCTTTTATTCGTAATAATTGGTATTCTTATGTTGAATATGTAATCATAATTTTTAGAATATATATTAAAATATAAATTTAATATATATACATATTAATGTCAACAAAAATAAAAAATGGTACTTCATATAATAAAAATGGATGGAAATATATATCTATTAAGGGAAAACCAAAAGAAAGAGGATATGCTTACGGATATTTATGTGCAGATGACTTTAAGGATATTCAAAAAATGTTGAATTTTTTAATGTTTGAATCATATGGAATTGAATGGGAATACTTTATAACTGAGATATCTAGAGATTTTAAAGAAATGACTGAAAAAGATTTCAAAGAATTTTATGAAGAAATGGAAGGAATCGTTGAAGGTTGTAATGATAATGGATGTAAAACTACAATTGACGAAATGATTGCCTGGAATTTTTATTGTTCAATTCCTTATTGGTACTCGAAAAAATCTGAATCTCATGTTGGAAAAGAAGGCGGTTCAAGAGATAGGTGTAGCGCTTTTATGGCAGTTGGTGATTGGACTGAAGATGGAAAAATTGTTTGTGCACATAATTCTTTTACAGATTTTATTGATGGTCAGTTTAGTAATGTTGTGTTAGATTTAAATCCTGAAAATGGTCATCGTTTTATCATGCAAACATCTCCATGTTGGATTTGGAGTGGAACAGATTTTTTTGTAACAGCAAAAGGAATAATCGGTACAGAGACCACAATTGGAGGATTTATTCCTTATGAAAAACGTTATCCAATTGGTTATAGAATTAGACAGGCAATGCAGTATGGTAATTCGTTAGATGAATATTGTGAAATACTTTTAAAGGAAAATTCTGGCGATTACGCTAACTCATGGTTATTTGGTGATATTAATTCAAATGAGATTTTAAGAATTGAATTAGGATTAAAGTATCATAACATAGAGAGAACGAAAAATGGATTTTTTATAGGATTTAATGCTCCTTATGATGAACGTATTAGAAATTTGGAAGTTCAAAACTCGGGTTTCTATGATATTAGAAGACATCAAGGAGCAAGATTAGTTCGTCTAGGTGACCTTATGGATGAGCATAAAGGTAAATTAAATATAGAAGTAGCCCAAAAAATAATATCTGACCATTATGATGTATATTTGTTAAAAGATGATAACCCGTGTTCTAGAACAGTTTGTTCACATTATGATTTAGATGCTAGAGAATATATGTCTGACCCTAGTAGACCAAAACCATTTGCTCCACATGGAGTAGTTGATGGTATAGTTTGTGATACAAATTTAGCTAAAAAAATGGGATTTATTGGACGTTTTGGTAACTCTTGTGGTATACCATTTATTAAAGACGAATATTGTAAAAAACATAGGCAATATTATAAATTTTGCCCATATTTAAAGGATAGACCGAGCGAACCTTGGACAGAATTCACTTGTGAAGACAGTAAAACAAAAAGTAAATTTAGATTAACCAAAAAAGGCGGTAAAAAGAATCATAATAAAACTAGGAAACATTAAATAAATAAATTCGGAAGATTTTGTATTAAATTTACAGCTTTAATGTTTTTTTCTGTATATGTTTTTTTATAATATATTGACGGATTTTGTAATACATTTTTAATCAATATTAAGTCTTCACTAATATTACCTGTTAATATTAAATTATTTTCCACATATGAATCAATATTTAGACACCCATAATAAATAGGCATACAATTAAACATCAATGGTGTCATTATTTTTTCAGAAAAATAATGTCCGCACTTATAATTCTCAATACAAATTGAAAACATATAATTTTCATAGGGTTCAACATCATTAAAACAACCCATTATTTGAGAATTTATCTTATTTCCTTCTTTATTTTGGTTTTGAATTGAATAATTATTACTTCCGCGACCATATATATCAATTGGTAAATTATTATCTATAATACACTTTACTAATTCGTGACGATATTTATGTCCTGGAGCAGATTTTTTTTCACTTACGATTATTGACATTAATTTCTGTTTAATTTCTATTTCTTTTGGAGGTCTTGAGTGCCACATATATCCAAAATGTTCTATAAATGGCTCAGGTAAATCATATTTATCTCCAATAAAATATTTGCCAATATTTTTTTTAGCATATTCAATAAATATATTGTTTAATCCCAAAAAAAAAATTGGTTCAAATGCTAGACCAATAACATTTTCTTTTGGAATTGTCAAATTAGGCATTATTGTATTTATAATTATTGCGTGAGTATAATCATCATTTTCAGTAAAAATATATTTTTTATCTTTTCCATAAAATAATATCTCTTCGGAATAGTTAATTCTTTCGTATATTTCTTTACAATTTTTACTTGGCGCAAAAGGGCAAAATACTTTTATTTTATACATAATAATATACATAACGTCAATTAATATCTTTAAATAATAAATAATATATAAAATAATTACATTTTAAAAAAATATGATTATTATAATATAAATGGACAAAGAAGACATATCTTGGAAATTAATTGACAAATATTTTAAAGATAATCCGAATAATTTAGTTTCTCATCATTTAGAGTCGTATAATTCTTTTATTAATAAGGGTGTTGGACAGATATTCAGAGAAAATAATCCTATAAGATTTATTGAGAGAGAAGACGAAAATGATGGTTCTGGGAAAAGAAATGAATGTCAACTTTATTTAGGTGGAAAGGATGGTTCAAAAATTTATTATGGCAAACCAATAATCTATGATGACAACAACTCACATTTTATGTTTCCAAACGATGCCCGTCTAAGAAATATGACATATGGCGTAACAATTCATTATGATGTTGAAGTCGAATTTTTTTATTATGAGGGCGACGAGAGAAAAGAGCATTCAATATTATTACCAAAAATTTATCTAGGACGTTTTCCTATTATGATTCAATCTGAATTATGTATTTTAAATACGCTTAATAAGGATGTGAGATTTAATATGGGTGAATGTCGTAACGACTATGGGGGTTATTTTATTATTGATGGTATGGAAAAGGTTATAATTTCTCAAGAAAAGTTCGCAGATAATTTGCTTTATATTAGAAAAAATAAAGCAGACAATATATACAGTTTTTCAGCTGAAATTAGATCTGTATCAGAAGATACATCAAAACCTATTAGAACAACGGCTGTTAAAATTGTGGCACCTTCACCAAGTTTATCAAATAATCAAATAGTAGTTGCTGTTCCGAATGTAAAAAAACCAGTCCCACTTTTTATTTTAATGCGTGCTCTTGGTGTTGTATCTGATAAAGATATAATTAAAACTTGTTTGTTAACTGATTTAGATGATGAATTTGAAAATAATAAAAATTCATATATTGATTTATTTATTCCTTCAGTTCATGACGCATATAAATTTTTTAATCAACAAAATGCTTTGGAATTTATTGCTGAATTGACTAAAAGGGGTACTGTATCAAGTGTTATTGAAATTCTCTCTGATTATTTTTTACCACATGTTGGTGAATTAAACTTTTTAGATAAAGCATATTTTTTAGGATACATGGTAAATAGATTATTAAAAGTTTATACAAAAGAAGAAAAACCAACAGATCGTGATAATTTTAGATTTAAAAGGGTCGAACTGTCTGGTTCTCTCTTATATGACTTATTCAGAGAATATTATTTAGTTCAGAAAAAAGATATAACACGTAAAATTGACGAGGAATATTACTATCATAAAGGTGAATACAAAGAAGACGAAACTCTCTCTAGGAAGGAAAAGAAACAAATAAAATCAAAAGAAAACCCTGGTGATAAAAAGGAAGATAACAAGTATAAAAATAATTTTATTGGTTTAATTGAAGCAAATTTTAAAACATTTTTTAAGGATAGAATTGTTGAGCAAGGTTTTAGAAAAGCATTTAAAGGTAATTGGGGTTCAGAAGCTCATACAAAACGTATTGGAGTTGTTCAAGATCTTAATCGTTTAAGTTGGAATACGTTTATTTCACATTTGCGTAAAATTAATTTACCATTAGATGCTAGTGCGAAGGTTGTAGGACCTCGTCTTTTAAATTCTTCTCAATGGGGGTTTATTGATCCAATTGATACTCCTGACGGTGGAAATATTGGTCTTCATAAACATATGTCAATTAGTACTTATATAACAAGTGGTTCTTCTGGACATCCAATTATAAAATGGATTCGTTTAAATACTCCAATGAGAAATCTATTAGAATGTTCTCCTGAACAATTAGGTAGTAGTTCTAAAATTTTCGTAAATGGTAGTTGGGTTGGAGTAATTGATACACCAATTGAATTAGTAAATTTACTTAAACTATATAAACGCAATGGTATTATACCTGTTTACACAAGTATTTCATTTAATTATCAAAAAAACGAAGTATATATTTATACAGATGCCGGAAGATTATCTAGACCAATTTATTATATTGAAAACAATAAATTAAGTTATGATAGAAGAGAAATTCATGATTTGTTAGAAAGTGGTAAAATTACTTGGGAACAGATTATATCAGGTTTTATGCCCAAAACTGATGAAAACTTTAAAACAAAGAATAATAAAATTTATGATTTAAGTTCTCTTTATAAGGATATTGGTAGTGACAAAGGTTTAATATTGGAAAAATTACAACATTTTAAATCTATGGTTGATTATGTTGATACTTCTGAAGAAGAAACTTTATTAATTGCTACTTCAATTGATGACTTAAAAAAGAGCAATTGGTACACTAATATGGAAATAGATCCTTCGTTAATTCTAGGAATTATGGGCAATATGATTATTTACCCTGAAAACAATCCTGTTACACGCAATTCTTTTTCTTGTGGACAAAGTAAACAAGCAGTATCAGTTTACCATTCTAATTATCAAATGCGTATTGATAAAATGGGTGTAGTATTAAATTATGGTCAAACGCCATTAATTAAATCAAGATACTTAGAATATGTAAATAATGAAGAACAGCCTTATGGAATTAATGCTATTGTAGCAATTATGTGTTATACAGGATATAATGTTGAAGATGCTATTTTAATAAATGAAGGCGCTATTCATCGTGGAATATTTAGAACTACCTATTATTCTTCGTATCAAGACCGTGAAGAAAGTTCTAAAATAACTGGAATGACAAATTCAAAATTCGCTAGTATTGAAAAAAATAACGTGACTGGTAAGAAAAAAGGTTATGACTATAGTTTTTTAGATGTTCATGGTTTAGTAAAAGAAAATACTGAACTTAATGATAAAACTATTTTAATTGGAAAAATTAATTCAAGTTTAACAAATAAGGATGTTTGGACCGACGATTCTGTTAAACCTAAAAAGGGACAACTTGGCTATGTAGATAAATCATTTATTACACTTGGCGAGGAAGGTTTTAATGTTGCCAAAGTAAGAGTGAGAGAAGAACGTCTGCCCGCAATTGGTGACAAAATGGCTTGCGCTCTTCCTACTCAACAACTTTTAACGGATAAAGGGTGGATTGAGATTAAAGATATTGATATAAAAAAACATAAAGTTGCTACGTTAGATATAAATGGAAATATGTGTTATGAATATCCTGTAAATAAATTTGAATATGACCATACTGGTAAAATGTATTATATAAAAAATAAACAAGTAGAGGTTGTATGTACATTAAATCATAAGTTATATATTAAAAGACGCGAGAATGTAAAGGGTTCAAAAGAATTTGAATTATTAGAAGCAGAAAAAGTAATGGGTAAAATGGTTAGATTTCAAAAATCAATGAAAAATGTTTATCCTGATGTTGAATACATGGTTTTTGGGGAAAAACAATATAAAATGGATGATTGGTTACAGTTATTAGGTATGTTTATAGCTGATGGTTCTGTAAATAATAGAGCTGTTGTTTTATCAGCACATAAACAAAGGAAAATTGATTTTAATATTGATTTTTTAACTAAATTAAACATTGAATATTATCACGATACTTATAATGGTTATTTTGCGATTAATTTTGGAAAAAATAAAGAAATATATAATGAACTTAAAAAATATAGTCTAGGAGCATTAAATAAATATTTACCAGAATATGTTTGGACATTATCTCAAAGACAGTGTATTATTTTACTTGAAGCACTTATGGAAGGAGATGGACATACTTATGCTGATGGTTTTTCTAGATATGGAACAATTAGTGCTAAATTAGCAGATGATATTTGTAGATTAGCCGTTCATTGTAGTTGGTCTGGTATAACTAAAATTGCTGCCAACCCGGGTGATAATAAACATATAATAACTGGAACAATGGGATATAATACAGGAAGAACTCACGAAATATCTTCAAAAAATACATATTATAAAATCAGTATTATTCGTAAGCAAAATCAACCATATATAAATAAAAAAGTAAACGATTCCAATGAGGAAAAATTAATAGATTATAATGGAAAGGTTTATTGTGTTGAAATGCCATCATCACATTTATATTATATGCGCGAGAATAATTTCGCACCATCTATGCTGATAGGAAATTCGAGGGCGGGACAAAAAGGGACATTAGGTCTCATTATACCTGAAGATGATATGCCCTTTACTGAAGATGGAATTAGGCCTGATTTGATTATTAACCCACATGCTATTCCATCTCGTATGACTATCGGACAAATTATTGAGTCATTATTCGGTAAGGTTTGTACAAGTTATGGAGCATTTGGCGATTGTACAGCATTCCAAGTTAAGGGTTCAAATTATTCAACTTATGCTCCTTTATTAGTTAAAGCTGGGTTCAATTCATCTGGAAACCAAGTTTTATATAATGGAATGACAGGCGACCAATTAGCAGCCGATATTTATATTGGACCTACATATTATATGCGTTTGAAACACATGGTTAAAGATAAAATTAACTATCGTGCACGCGGTCCTAATACAGTTTTAACTAGACAACCTGTTCAAGGTCGTGCTAATGACGGAGGTCTACGCATCGGAGAGATGGAGCGCGATGGAGTATTAGCACATGGTATGTCATATTTCTTGAACGAATCATTTATGGTTAGAGGTGAACAAAAAGATTATTATATTGCGGTTTGTAATAAATCCGGCGCTATTGCTATTTATAATGAAGCCAAAAATTTATTCTTGAGTCCTGCTGTTGATGGACCTATTAAATTTAATACAAATCCGGATGGTTCTCAAAGCATTATGAATATTAGTAGATTTGGGCGTTCATTCAGTATTTTAAAAGTTCCTTATGCTTTCAAGTTATTAATGCAAGAGTTACAAGTTATGAATGTTCAAATGCGCATCATTACTGAAGAAAATGTTGATCAATTACTAAGCATGTCTTATTCTGATAATATAAATAAATTATTAAATAGCGATAAACCTGTAGTTCAACTTATCAGTGAAACAACGTCTAATCTTCACAAAAAACTTAATGTAAGAGATAATAGACAAGACTTATATATTGGAAATCCAGAAATGCCTGAACCTGCTAATATTGATACCAGTCCAGAATATGTTTATAATTCATCTGATCACAGTTTTGATTCTCCTCCATATGCTCCTGGATCACCTGCTTACAATCCAACAACTCAAGGAGATTATAATCAAATATCTCCGCCATATGCTCCTGATTCACCTGCTTACAATCCAACAACTCAAGGAGATTATAATCAAACATCTCCGCCATATGCTCCTGATTCACCTGCTTACAATCCAACAATTACACCTAATTATACCACTCCTAAAGAAAATATCACTCCTAAAGAAATAGTAATAAATCCGAATATTTTAGACGTTCCTGAAGAAATAAATCAAGAAGAAGAAGAAAAATCTCCAGAGAATTCAGCAAGTAATTCTGAAGAGAAAAGGGTAATTATTCAAGAACCGAATAGCTCTTCCGCTGATACTAAAAAAATAACATTATAAAATAAAAATGAAATAAAAATAAATCAATATATTTATATTATAATATAGAATGGCAAGTCAAAACTCAAGTATTTTAATTTCACATATTTACAATTCTAGAAAAGTTGTTCTAGAACTTATGAAAAAACAAGGTTACAATGTTAATGATTATGCTAATTTTAGCATCAATGAAGTCAATTCAATGAAACTTAATAATCAGCTTGATATGCTGTTAGAAACAAGTGATGAAAATGTTACTGATGAAAACCCTAAGAAAAAAATTTATATTAGATATTATTTAGCATCAAGACCAGCACCAAAAAATGTTCAAGAAATGATAGATGATTTATTCATTTTGACTGAAACACTTAAAAAAAGTGATACATTATTTATAATTATTAAGGATGATCCTAATGAAACATTAATTAATGAACTTAAACATATTTGGGAAAGTGAAGGCATTTTCATTGTAATCGAAAGCATTAAACGATTACAATTCAATATACTTGATCACGTTCTTGTGCCTCCTCATCGCGTCTTGATGGAATCAGAAGTTAAACAAGTTATGACAAAATATAATATTACTAATAAAATACAATTTCCAGATATTTCTCGATTTGATCCAGTAGCTAGAGTTATTGGATTAAGACCAGGGCAAGTTTGTAATATTATTCGATCAAGTAAAACTGCTATTGAAACAAATTATTATAGAGTTTGTGTTTAAAAAATATAAATATATAATACAATATTAATAATAATGGATTTTGAAACCCCGTCTAAAACTGGATTTACTGTTTATAGTAAAAGTGGATGCCCTAATTGTTCTACTATAAAAAAATTATTAAAAGATAAAAATTTAATTTTTAATGTAGTGGATTGTGACGAATATATTATTGAAGATAAGGAAAATTTTTTATTATTTATTAAAGATTTGTCTCAAAGAGAAGAAATGAAACAATTTCCTATTATTTTTCATGATGGTATTATTGTTGGAGGATATAGCAAAACAAAAGAATTCATTGATAAATTATTTCTCTCTTTCGAAGATATTTAAACTTGTAATTAATATTTATTTTAAATAATTATATATATTAATGTCGTCCATAAATGATGAAGATATAAGTGATAATTTTAAAACACCAGGAATTTTTAAGGAAAATTTACAAACATTAAATCAACAATTGCCAGCAATTTTAGATGACTTTAAAAAGTATTATATTTTTTTCAATAAAAATCCTGAATATCCTGAATATCAAAATGCTTTTGAAAATATTAAAGGTAATATGAATAAACTTAGTTCAGATTTATTTATGTTATCAAACGATGTTCAGTCTTCAACAGGAGAGTTAAATAAAAAATTATTTGCTTTAAATATTTTGATTAAAAAAGAAAAAGAGAGAAATCGTCAATTAAAATTAAGACTTGGTATTGTTCAACATAAAAATAATGCTGCTACTGAATTGATTTCCGATTATAAAAATATGTATAGTGAAGAATATTTACGTAATTGGGCTTTATTTGTAAGTATAATAATAATAGGAGTTTCTATTTCAAAAATAAGTAAAAATCATGTAAGTTAATACATTTTACACCTTTTTACTTAACAAACTTTAATTCGCTTAAATTTTAAAAATAAATTAAATTTAAAATTTAAATGTTTCCTTCTTTATATATAAAACCTTTATTTCCAATTAATCAAAAAATGAGTGATTACTGTAACAAATCTATAAATGAATCCATTAGAAAAATAATTGAAAAAAATCAAGAGAGAAAAGATAATAAAGGTAACTTTAATTATATTAAGGTTAATACAATGGACGATTCGCCAAACCCTCCAAATGAGAATCATTTAATTATTTCAGTTGTTTACCTTCTCTCTTCAACAAGTATATTATACATTTTTTATAAATATTTCAGATAAAATATGTTTTCTTTTAATAGATATATAGATGAATCAACAAAATAATGAAAATAATTTAACGGTATTAAATTTAGAAAGTTTAAATACAGAATACAAAAATCTTTTAATTGCATATGAATTATCTGTTTCTAATTATGTTAATTACTTAAAACAAGAAGTAGAACAGCCCTGTAAAAATTATACAGGAGATAGCAAAGGTATTAGTCAAGATTGTTATAATGACATTTGGAAAAAGGTTGGATGTGGAACAGGAACAATTCAACCTGCTCCAGATGCTAATAGTAGTGTGGCTCAAGGTATGACACTTAATGATATTATTCAAGATTCATGGAATTGGGCTACTATGACTGACAATGACTATCGAACTGGTTGTTACGGAACAGATTTTGACAAAACAAAATATAATACTTCTACTGAACCAGATTATAATATCAATAATCAAGTTATGTCTTCAATTAAAGGTGCGGCTTTTTGGGGAACATCTAGTTTGTCTCAAAATAATTCACAAACATTAGAAGAATGTAAAGCGTCTTGCTCAAATACACCTGGGTGTACTGGAGCAACATATAATTTAACAAATGGTGAAGCAAAATGTATGTTAAGAAAAGGTGATGCAGACATTGTTACAGGATCACCTGACGATTATGCTATTGTTCCAAAAGGACAACAATTATTAAAAATTGTTCAAAATATAAATAAAAAATTAACAGATGTTAATGAAAAAATTCAAAAATCTACACCAGCTATTGAAACAAGGTTTAATTCAGAAGCAGAAAAAATAACTACTACTGGCGATGATTTAGTTAATCAATACAAAAAATTAGCCCTAGAGAGAGTTAAAATTCAAAAAATGTTAAATGAATATCAAACTTTAGATGAAAAACATATTGAAGGAAATAT